>Ga0193723_1000417_pt1 | contig 16719 bp, 13 predicted proteins | sample H2m2metaG_FD_143042 | JGI IMG/M metagenome (GOLD analysis project Ga0193723, IMG submission 143042) | Soil microbial communities from a riparian zone of the East river system, Colorado, United States - H2m2 | ecosystem: Environmental > Terrestrial > Soil > Riparian zone | place: USA: East River...
AAGCCGCTCTTGAGCTTCTGCGCCCGGATGGTCTGGAAGGCAAGGCGAACGGCGTCGAAAAATGACACCGTTACTCGTAACGCAGCGCTTCTACCGGATCGAGACGAGCCGCCCTGCTCGCGGGGTAAATACCGAACAGCAGTCCGGTCACGGCCGCGGCGACGAGCGCTGTGACGATCGACGCGAGCGGCACGTACGCGGGCACGGGCGTGAACGAGTGCAGGAAAATGGCGATCCCCCAGCCGACGAACATGCCGACGATGCCGCCCACCAGCGTGAGCGTGGCGGCTTCGACCAGGAATTGCCACATGATCTCGCGGCGCAGTGCGCCGAGCGCCTTGCGCACGCCGATCTCCCGGGTGCGTTCGGTTACCGAGATCATCATGATGGCCACGACGCCGATCCCGCCGACCATCAAGCCGACCATCGACAGCGCCCACATCAGCACGCGCGCCACTTTCGTGAAGCTGTTGATGGCCTGCACATACACCTCTTGCGTGATGGCGTCGAAGTTGTTCTTCTGGCCGGGTCGCAGCCCGCGCATCGTGCGCATCGCCATCGTGACATCGTCGATCGCGCGCTCGGTCGAGACCGAATCCTGCGGCACGACGAACATGTCCATCCAGCCGTGCCAGTACTGCAGGTCCTTCTGGAACGTACCGTGCGGAATCATGACCTCCGGCTGATCGCCATCGCCGAACAGCCGCGGCGGGGGGTTGTAGATCCCGACCACGTCGTAGGGCAGGCCGCTGATCTTGATACGGCGGTTCATCGGATCGCGCTGCCCGAACAGGTTCTCGGCCAGCTTGGCGTTGATGACGGCGACATGCGCGTTCGAGGCATCCTCGAGGTATGTGAACGAACGCCCCGGCTCGATACCCCCACCTTCGATCTTCGGCCAATCAGCGTTCCGGCCGCGGACGCGAATGGCGGCGAGGCGATGGCCCTCGAAGTCGATGTCTGCCCCTGTACCTTCGTCGACGACGACGAAGGCGATGGTGGGAAGCTGCGCGAGCCCATTCGCCTCGGCGACGGTAATCGGCGGGCGCCGCCGCCAGGGGTTCGGATCCTCGGGATCCTCGTCATTCTGGCCGCCCCAGTACCGCCCGACCCAGAACGTCTTGGGTCCGAGCGAGGCGAGCATGTCCGAGATGCCCTTGTTGAAGCCGCTGATCAGGGCGCCGATCACCATCACGACCGTCACGCCGATCGCGACGCCGAGGATCGTGAGCGCCGCGCGCATCTTGTGGGCGCGCAGCGACGTGAGGGCAATGCCGACGCCTTCGAACAGGCCTGTCATCGGTTACTCCTGTCTCAGCGCGGTGATGGGATCGAGCTTCGCGGCCCGGCTCGCGGGGTAGACGCCGGCGACAATGCCGACGCCGGCCCCCATGACGACCCCGAGCACGATCGACATCGGCGAGACGCTGGCGGGCAGGGGAGACAACGCGTTGATGACGAACGTCAGCCCGATACCGGCGAGGATCCCGAACGCGGCGCCGACCGTCGCGATCGTCGTGGACTCTGCCAGGAATTGCCGGAGCACGTCGGAGCGGCGCGCGCCCAGCGACTTCCGCAGCCCGATCTCGCGCGTCCGCTCGGCGACCGCCATGAGCATGATGTTCATGATCACGATCCCGCCGATCACGAGCGACACGATGACGATTCCGGGGATGACCGTGACCAGAATGCGGCTGATGCCCGCCCAAAAGCGCTGCACGCCCTCGGAGGTGTCCAGGACGAAATTGTTGTCCTGCTTGGGCCGCAGGTGACGCCGGCTCCGCATGATCCCTTCGGCCTGTGATATCGCCTCGCGCATCTCGAGGTCGGAGTTCGCTTTCACGAGAAAGGCATCGAGAATCCCGGGCGGATTCACGAGGTTCTGCGCGGGCGACAACGCCGGGACCACGACAAAGCGATCGAGCGGAAAGCCCAGGATGCTGCCCTGGTGCTCGACGACGCCGATGACGCGGTAGGGCACGCCGCCGATCCGGACGCTCTTGCCGAGCGGCGCCCGGTCTGCGAACAGGCGCTTCGCCACGGCCTCGCCCAGCACGGCGACCGGCGCACCCGACCGGTTCTCTTCACCGGTAAAGGGCCGGCCAATCGCGATGTTCAGATTCTTGATGTCGAAGTAACGCTCGCTTGCGGCCGTGAGGTCGATGTCCCGCGCTTCTTTGTTGGCGTAGGAGACCGTGACTTGATCGCTCGACTGCCAGGCGGTAATCACAGGGACCGTGAGTCCCTCACTGATCGCTTCGGCATCGCTGAAGCGGATCCGCGGGCGTCGCCGCCAGGCGCGCCACACCGAATCGGGGACGTTCGGCACGAACATCGGCTGGCGCCGCAGCTGGAAGGTGTTCACGCCGTAGAGCGTCTGGGCGAACTTCTCCGTCATGTACCGGTTCACGCCGTTCGCGATGCCCCAGGCAGCGATCAGCGACGCGACGCCGACGAACACGCCCAACAGCGAGAAGCCGCTCTTCAACTTCTGTGCGCGGATGGTCTGCAGCGCCATCCGGACGGCTTCGAAAAACGGCACTAGGCGGCCCGCGCCTGATCCGTCGCCACCACGCCGTCGCGCAGCGTGATGACGCGCGCGGCGTGCGCGGCGATGTCCTGCTCGTGCGTGACCATCACCACCGTCTGGCCCTGGCGGTGCAGCTCGCGGAACACGCCCATGATCTCGGTGCTCGTCGTCGAGTCGAGATTCCCGGTCGGCTCGTCAGCGAGGAGAATGCTGGGCTCGTTGACGAGCGCGCGCGCGATGGCGACGCGCTGCCGCTGGCCGCCCGAGAGCTCGTTGGGCTTGTGGTCCATGCGGTTGCCCAGGCCCACGCGCTCGAGCGCATGCGCCGCGCGCTCGCGCCGGCTCCGCGCGGACATGCCGGCGTAGATCAGCGGCAGCTCGACGTTGTGCAACGCGTCGGCGCGGGGCAGCAGGTTGAAGGTCTGGAAGACGAACCCGATTTCCTTGTTGCGGATGCGGGCCAGCTCGTCGTCCGCGAGGTCGCTCACCTTCTGGCCGTTCAGCCAGTACTCCCCGCTCGTCGGCGTGTCGAGGCAGCCGATGAGATTCATCAGGGTCGACTTGCCCGACCCTGATGGGCCCATCACGGCCACGTACTCGTTCCTCTGGATCTGCACGCTGACGCCGCGCAGGGCCCGGACGAGCTCCGAGCCCATGTCGTACTCGCGGGTCAGCTTGTGCGTCAGGATGATGACGTCGGGGAGCGGCGTATCGCCCGTGCGAAACAGCTGGACGGGGGCGGTGCTCACGAGCGCCGCCGGCTCGTCGTGTCACCCGATTCCTTGCTGGGACGCACGCGCGCGCCTTCTTTCAGGTCGCGGATCGCCTGATACGGTCCGGCGACGATCGTGTCGCCTTGGTGCACGCCCTCGACGACTTCGAAATTCTCTTCACCTGCGATGCCCACCTTCACCGGATGGAATGTTGCTACGCCGTTGTGCACGAGGAACACACCCTCCGCTTCCTTCTTATTCCCGCCGTGCCGGCTGCTGTCCGCCGGGGCGGGCGTCGCCGCCGCGGCGGTTCCGCGTGCCGGCCGCTGCTCGGTGGAAATCGGCGTGTTGTCACGCACCGTGAGCGCGATGATCGGAATCGCGAGCGCCTGCTTGCGAGTGTCCGTCACGATCCGGGCCGTGGCCGAGAGATCGGGGCGCACTTCCGACGGCGGATTGGACAGCGTGATTTCGACCTCGTAGTCCACGGCGCGGTCGCTCTGGCTCCCGCCGACGGCGGACGCCGCCGTCAGGATGGCGCTGTTGGAGACCTTCGTGACGCGGCCGATAAAGGTCGTGTCGGGGAAGGCGTCGATGGTGACCTCCACCGAGTCGCCGAGATGCAGCCGGACGACGTCGGTCTCGTCCACCTGGACTTTGGTCTGAATGACCGACAAATCCGAGATCGTGAGGAGCAAGCCCGTCTCGCGCGAGAACGTGCCGGGCACCGCGACTTCGCCCTCTTCTACGGCGAGCCGGGTCACGCGACCGGCCATGGGCGCAACGAGGTGCGTCTTGGCCAGCTGATCGCGCGCCTCCTGCAAACCTGCGCGCGACTGCTCGACGAGATGCTGCGACGCGGTCAGGTTGGCGTCGGCGATATCGGATGCCGTTTGCGCCTGCTCGAGCTGTTCCTGCGAGATCAGGTTCGGGTTCTGCTCGTGCAGCTCCTTGGTCCGCGTCAGCGCGCGCGCCGATTGGTCGCGCGTGGCGCGCGCCTGGACGGCGCCTGCTTCAGCCTGCGACATCGCCGCCTGAGCCCGCTGCAGGTTCGCCTGGTAGATCGTGGGATCGATCTGCAGCAGGAATTGCCCCTTCTGAACGAAGTCGCCTTCGCGCACGCCGATCCGCGTGATGCGGCCCGTGATGTCGGCGCTGATGTCCACCTTCTTCTTGGGCTGGATCTTCCCGCTGGCGGTCACGGCGGCGACGAGATCCTTGCGCCCCACAGTCTCGAAGCGCACCTCGATGCCTTTCTCCCGCTTGGCGCTGGCACTCACCATCACCAGGATGATCAGGAGAACGGCCCCTCCGCCTCCCAACAGCACTTTGTTCCGCTTAGACATGGCGGCTCGATCCTCTCGGTTAACGCAAGCTGCGGCCGACGGCGGCTTCCAACAGCGCCAAGGCCTTGTGGTAGTCGTACGTCGAGTTCACTGCATCGCTTTCGGCACGGAGCGCAGCGACCTGGGCGTCGAGCAGCTCGAAGAACGTGCCCGAGCCGACGCGGTAGCGCTCCGTGGCAAGCTGGAGCTGCTCGCGGGCAGCAGTGCGGTTCGTGTCCTGCAGCCCGACCGTCCGGAACGCGGTCTGCAGCGTCAGGAACGCCTGGCTCACCTCGGTCTGGACGGCCAGGCCCCGCGCCCGCACCGATTCCTCGAGGTTGTCATGCTGGGCGCGCGCTTCTGAGACACGCTGCTCACGCGAAAAGTTTGTAAAGATGGGCAGCGTCAGCGTGAGCCGTGCCTGAAACGGTTGCCGGGTGAACTGGAACGGGAAGACGGAATTCCGGTTCCGCAGCGCCTGTTCGTCGGAGGCGCCCCAGATAAAGCCGCTGCAGTCGTTCGGCGCGAGTCCCGCGTTGGTCCGGATCGTGTTGTTGTCCTGACACTCGGTGTACTGGCTCGCGAACGCGGCCTGCTGGCTGAAAATGATCGGGTCGACATTCGTGAACTGCTGCGTGAAGCCGGACCAACCGGCAGACACGGACACCGTCGGGCCGTAGCTCGATTTCGCGGCGCGCACGCCCCAGGCCGCCGCGCCCTCGCGTGCGCGCAGGGCTTTGAGCGCGGGATTCTGCTGCTCGGCCATCGTCATGAGGTCCGGCAGCTGCCACGTCGGAGGCTGCACGCTGAACGAGTCGGTCAGTTGGATCGCCGCCACATCAACCGGCGGCGTCACACCCATCTGCTCGAAGAGCCGCAGCTTCTCCGTGCTGACGAGGGTCTGGGCGCGCAGCAGCGCAACCAGGGCCTGACCGCGAGCCACTTGCGCCTGGCGCACGTCGATCAATGTTGCCTGACCCACGCCGTAGCGCGCCTGTGCGAGCTTCAGGAATTCCTCGTTCCGCTCCAGCGTCTTCTGCGCCAGTTCCGCCTGGGCACGCGCCTGCAGCACCGTGAGGTATTGTTGCTTGATGCCTGTGAGGAGCGCGTTTTCCGCTCCCGCGACGTCAGCATCCGAGGCGCGCTGTTGCGCACGGGCCAGCCACAACTGCGACAGCGTGGCGCCGGAAAACTGCCACGACAGGCCGAGATCGTAGAATGAGGAAACGGTCGACACGCTCTGTGTGAAGCTCGACGTCAAAAACGTCTGGGAGCCCGGTCCGGTATAACTCATGCCTGCCGAAGTGGAAAAGCTCGGGACCAGCTGACCCCACGCGTTCCGGACGCCCCACGCGGCGGGACCGCGATTGTTCAGCGCTTGGCGGTAGGCCGGGTTCCGTTCCCGTGCGAGCGCGATCGCGTCCTGAAGGGAAAGCCCAGCGGTAACAGAGGGAAGTGGAGTCTTCGGCTGCTGCGCAACCGCAACGGCGGCGGGGCCTAACAGGAGGCCTGCCACGATCAACACCTGTTTCATGGTCGTCCTTGAAAAGATATGTCGTGAGGTCGAAGCGCCTTACGCGCGAGTCCTTGCAGCGGTTTCGGCCTGCGACAGGAACCTAGCCTGGAGGATTGGCCGAGCAAGGTCAGCTACCGGCCACGCGCTCCGCGCTGAGGCGTCTCGAGGGGATTTCGACTTTCATCAGGCGGCCGTTGTCATCCAGCCAGACGCTGACGCTTTCCTGACCGTCCGCACTCAGGGTGATGTGCCGCAGGCGGGCCGGGTCCCTGTTCAGCGTGGTTGCAGCGACCCCCAGGTCGCGGATCTGAAGAACCTCGCGCCGGAGGCCGCGAGGAAAGATGGCCGTGAGCGCGCCCGGCTCGGACGTCGCCCGCCACGCCGCGAACACGTACGGGGCAAACACCGAATCGTCGAGCACGACAGCTCGGGGCCCCGTCGGGAACTCCCGCGCCCGTTCAGTCGCGCGCGCGACCAATCGCACGGTAAACCGCCCGCGGCCCAGCTCGCCGAGAATGCGGGACGGCTGCCGCGGATCGGCGACATCGTATTGCAGGGTCGCGGGCATCGTGTCGCTGTTGACTTCGAGAATAGGGGCCAGTACCACCACCGGCCGTGCGCGATCGTACCGGATCGTCGTGGCCAGGGTCCACCCGGCTTCGCCGCGCGACAGCCGTCCGTGGCTCAGGCGGAACGACTCGCGTGCGACTTCGAGCGTGTCCACTCGCACGACGAGAACCCCCTCGTCTAACGGGGTTCCCGCCGCCTGCAGCAGCGCAATGGCAAAGAGGCAGGCAGTCATGCGGCTACCGCGCCCAAAACTCGCGTTGCGATACGATCATGGATCATCTTATACAGGCGCGCGCCCTTTTCGGCTGATGCGAGGCTCGGCCGCCCTACGGACCCGGGCGACCGGGCAGGGACCGATCCGGTCGCGCGCCGCCGGTAACGCTCGACCTGGCGTTCGCTGAGCGGATAGTCCTGTGCCAAGTCCATGTGGACCAGCTCAGGTGCGAGATGCAACATGAGCGACGTGTCGAGCTCGCCGCCGTGGGTTTGACCGCCGGGCTCCTCGAGATAACCGGTGAAATCGAGCGCAAAGATGTCCACAGTGAACACGCGCGCCCGCCGTGTGAGCAGGGTCGACAGGGCTTCCTGGTGCGGATCGTGGCCGTGCGCGGTAAGAATAATGAAGGTATCGACGCCGCCCTGCTCCCAGGAGCCGAGCAGGTCGTTCATCCAGCGATGCAGAGTCTTACGGCGCACGGCGGCATTGCCCGGATAAGCTCGCTTCGTCGCGGTATTCACGCCGTAGGGGACGGTCGGAGCGCGCAGGATGCCGAAGCCGGCGGAGAGATCATCAGCGAGCCGCTCAACGATTAACGTGTCACAGCCCAGGGGTAGATGGGGTCCGTGCTGTTCGCAGGTGCCCACCGGGACCAACAGTCGCGAGTCGCGCGCGAGGACGGCGCGCACCGCGTCGGGGGTGAGAACGCTCAGGTGCAGCGGCAAGCTCACGTTGTAATCGCCGGCTGCTTCGCGGTTCTGGCGACGGCCGAATGGCTGCGCGGCGACGCTGTCGTGTGGGCGGCGCTCGCGGGCGTGGCAGGCCTCGTCGCGTTCATGCTCGCCGCCCGCCCGCCGGCGCCGCGTCCCAAGCTCGCTTTCGCCGCTGCGGCGGTCAGCTTGATCCTCGGCGTCGTGCTGGTGAGCGGCGCGCTGCGGATCTGGCGCATCGAGTGCTGCTGGCCGGCACTGCGCGAGTCGCGTGTCCCGGCGACGTCTCGCGCACTGCAGCACGCACTCGGCGACGCCATCGCCGAAGCGCGCCGCCTGGCGGAACGCACCGCGACCGCGGCTACGCTCCCGCGCCTCGAGATGTTTGCCCAGCTGCGCGATGACGTGGGTGGGAGGCAGGCGATCGAGCGAGGGGTCGCCATACTCCCGGCAGATCCCAACGCGCCTCCCATCGCCTGGTTGGGCCGGCACCGCATGATTCCTCGGCCCCTGCCGGACACGACTGAGCTGCAAGCGGTCATGACTCCATTCTACGCGATCCTTGAGGCACGCCGCCAGACGCGTGACGGTGTGGCCGTCGGCGACGTGCTGCTCTGGGCGGCGCCGGAAATCGCCGATGGCGATCGCTCGATCGCCGCGGCCTTCGCGCGCGAGCAGGACGTCTCACTCCGGTTTTTCCCAGCCGGCCTTGGCCCACGCGATTCGAGCGTATTCGAGATTTGCCCGCCGCCCAGCGGCTGCGAGCATGGCGACACGCTGTTTTCCGTGCAGACGATTCCGCCCTCGCAGGGAGACGCAAAGCTCGCAGCCGTCGCGCGAACCGCGTGGCTCGCGCGCCTGGGCCTCGGTGGGTTGCTCCTGCTGCTGCTCGTCGCCGCCCCGCAAGGCCGGGGTCGGTGGGCCGTGGCGCTCATCGGCGCCTGGTCGCTTGTGCGAGCACCGATGGGGCCCGCCTCCTGGTTTTCACCCGCCACATTCTATCGCCCCATCGCCGGAGTGATCGGGACGTCCGCCGGTTCGCTCTTCGTCTCCGCGGTGCTCCTCCTGCTCGCAGCGGGCTGGTTATGGCGGCGGGGCTTGCCGCGGCGTTGGTGGGGAATTGCGGCGGCGACGCTGCTCGTCCTGTTCGCGCCGTATTTGGTGCGCTATTTCGGCCGGGGCATCGCTCCGCCGGCGGCCGGCGTGAGTCTCGGTCTCTGGTTGTCCTGGCAAACCGCTCTCGCGGTGACGGCCATGGCCATCATCCTGCTGGCCGCGGCGTTGGTTCGCGGCTCCACGGAGCCCTCGCGCGTGAGTTGGGCGCTGCCGGCGGCGTGTGCGTGGGGTGCGCTCGCGGCCATCGGGGGGCTGTGGTTGTGGGACCCCCATGGCGCTTGGCCGGAGTGGTACACGTTTCTGTGGTTGCCTGCGCTGGCTGGCGTGATTCTTCCGGCACCGCGTCGCTGGGCGCTGGTCGGCATGGCGGTGGTGGCGGGGACCGCGGGCGCGCTGCTGGCATGGGGCGCCGCCGTTGAAGGCCGGCTCGCGCTCGCCACCCGCGACGGGCAGCGCCTCGGGCAGGAGGGCGATGCGGTCGCCGTCGCGTTGCTTGAGCGGCTGAGCCAGCAGGTCGCCGATCCTTCGCACACGCCGCCGCGCAGCGCGGGCGATCTGTATGCGCTGTGGGCGACATCGCCGCTCGTCGCTGAGGACTATCCCGCGATGCTGGGGTTGTGGAGTAGTGACGGCGGGCTCCTGGCCGAGCTGCGGCTGGCGTCGCTGGATCTTCCCCCCGGGCTGTTATCGACCCTGGCGCGGACGGCCGAAGGGCCGTGCGTCGAGCGTTTGGCGCGGAGCCCCGGCATTCACTATGTCCTCCTCGCTCCGCTCACCAATGGCACCGTCCTCACCGTTGGTGTCGGCCCGCGCACGCGGTACTTGGCGCCCGACCGGGTCGCGACGTTTCTGCGCGGAGCACCGGGTGTGGAGCCGCCCTATACCATTACGCTTTCGCTTCCCACCCAGACGGAGACACACGACGTCAGCGACGCCGTGCAGTGGCGCCGAGAGGGGTGGTCCGCGCGCGGTGAGCGGCGGATCGAGTTGCCCGAGGGTCGCAGCCACGTGCACCTGCGCGTGGACCTCCGCGGACCGTGGACGCTGCTGGTCCGTGGCGTGTTGGTAGTAGTGCTCGACGTCGCGGTGCTGGCCGGCGTCTGGCTCATCGGGTTGGTGATTGCCGAGGGGTGGCGACCCCGGATGGCGACGGTCATCACCACGTTGCGCACGAGCTATCGAGCGCAACTCACCGCGGTGCTCAGCGTGTTTCTCGTTCTGCCGGTGCTTGCCTTTGCCACGTGGAGTTTCGCGCGACTCGGCGACGAATCGAGCCGCGCGGGTGACCTCTTGATTCGGCAGACCCTCCGGGACGCCGCAGGCGGCGCTGCAGGTGTTGCCCTCGAGAGCCCGGATGCGGTGCGGCAGTCACTGGTGGAGTTGGGCCGTCGCCTCGATGCCGAGTTGTGGCTGTACCGCAGCGGCGTCTTGATCGGGACTTCCTCGCCCGTGCTGGCGGAGTTGGGACTCGTCGATCCATTCCTCGCGACCACGGCGTTCCGGGCGATCCGCTCGGATGAGCTCGAGTTGACAACGGACGCGCGGGCGGCGGGTCGCCGGACGCGGATTGGGTACAAGGTGGTCGGCCCAGGCGCCCCCGGCGAGCAGGCAGTGCTCGCGGTGCCGCAGCTGCTGGATGACGAGCGAGTGCAGCAGCAGCAGGAAGATCTGGCGCTCGCGCTCGTCCTCGGCACGCTCGTCGGTTTGTTTGCGGCCATGTATCTCGCCGGCTTCGCGGCCCGCCGCCTGGCCAAACCGTTCGCCGCGTTGCGAGAGGCCGCGCTGGCCGTCGGGCGGGGAACGGAGCCTCCAGCATTTCCTCGCGGCACGCCGCGCGAATTCGAGCCGGTGTTCAGCGCGTTCGACCGCATGGCCACCGACGTGCGGCGTAGCCAGGCGGCACTCGAAGAAGCGCGGCTCCGCACTGCCCGCGTCCTGGCGAACGTCGCGACCGGTGTGATCGCGGTGGATGACGCGCTGCGCGTCACGATGGCGAACCCGCGCGCGTCGGAGCTCGTGCTCGGCGCCAGCGAGACGCTGGCGCCGGGCGACGTGCTGCCGCAAGCGACAGCCGCTGCGTGGGCGCCGGTGTGGGAGGCCGTCGCGCAGTTCATCAGCGAGCATCGCGATGTGATTCAAGAGCGCGAATTCGAAGTCGGCGGCCGCCAGATTCGCGTGCAGCTCGCGCTGCTCGGCGCCGCGCCGGACGGGTGCGTGATCGCGCTCGATGATGCGACGGCGCTCACCCGCGCCGCTCGCGTCCTCGCCTGGGGCGAAATGGCCCGTCAGGTGGCGCACGAAATCAAGAATCCGCTCACGCCGATTCGCCTCGGCATCCAGCATCTCCAGCGCATTCGCGCCAAGAGCGAGTCGGCGAGCTTCGACGCGACGCTGCACGAGACGTCAGAGCGCATTCTGGCCGAGATCGACCGGCTCGACGGGATCGCGCGAGCGTTCTCGCGCTTTGGCGCGCCCCCGTCCGCGGCCGAGCAACTGCCGCTCGAACCCGTCGATCTTGTGGCGACTGCCCGCGAGGTCGTGCAGCTCTATGACCTCGGCTCGGCGACGCGGTTCGAAGTGCGGTCGAGCAACGGCGTCCCGCCGCCGGCGCTCGCCCGGAAGGATGAAGTCAAGGAAGTGCTCGTGAACCTGCTGGAGAACGCCCGGGACGCCGACGCCAAGCGAGTGACGGTGCAGGTTGCCGCGAGCGGCCGTCAGCTGGTCGTCGTCGACGACGGCCGGGGGATTCCGCCGGAGATCCTGCCGCGGGTGTTCGAACCGACCTTCTCGACCACGTCGAGCGGCGCCGGTCTGGGACTGGCCATCGCCCGCCGCCTGGTCGAGAGCTGGGGCGGCGCGATCACACTCGAAAGCGTGCCCGGCAAGGGGACACGGGTCACTCTGACGCTCCAAACCGCATCCTGAGGCGGGTTTGGCGTGACCTTCCTCACACCAAACAATGGAAAAATTTGGCACAATGTGCAAAGTTGTGGCGGCCTTTCCAAGCCCCGAGGTGCTTTGTGCGAATTGGAGTCGTCGCTGTTGCGCTTGCCGTGCTCGCCCTTGCTCCCACCCGAGCGGCGCACGCTCAGTTCTCGTTCGATGCGCGCCGCTACGCCATGGGAGGGGTCTCCCTGAGCCGTGACGGCAACGCCCGTCGCTACAACCCCGCATATCGCGCCGTCAAGAACAAGAACCACGTCGCGGGCGCACCGAAGTTCTCGATCCCGGTGCCGATCGGGCTGATCGACTTTTTCAAACACCACCCGATCAATCAGCTCGGCCACGACCCGATGTTCAGCCCCGAGTCGACGGCGTTCAACCCTGCCGCCTTGCTGGATATCATTTTCAATCCACCGATCTTCTATGAAATCAAGAAAGCGCCAACGCCAACGAATGACGTCTCGTTCACGATCGGCAGAAACCAGCTCATCATCGATTTGGGCGCAACGAAGGTTCTGATTCCCGAGCAGGAGTTTGGGTTGGGGACGGCGAGCCGCCCGCTGGACTTGGGTGTTGGTTTTGCGGGATTCAACGTCGGCGTGATGGGCTTCTTGCAGTACGACGTCGGGTTCACGCTCGACAGCACACTCCGGAATTTTCTTGTGAGCGACTCGACGGCACTGCCCAATACCGCCTACTTCGTGAACGTCGATGGCACGGTCCAAGCCGGCTTCGCGCCGACAGTCAGCTTCGCGAGCCGCGTGCTGCGTGGTACGGGCGGTAACGATACGGATGATGGGCTTTATCTCGGCGGCGCCCTTCATTATTACCTCGGCGCCACCTTCGGTCGGGCGATCGGCCCCGCCGGCTTCACGACCGGACCTGCTCCCCTGCTTGGCAGTACACCGTCGCCGCTGCTCAATGGCGACCTGTTCACGTCCAACAAACCGTTCGGCAAAGGTGTGGGAGGCGACGTTGGCGTCGTTTGGATCTCCGGCCCCTTCGAGGTCGGGGCGGGCGTCAACGATATCGGCGCCGAGCTGACATGGTCACATTCGAAGATTCAGCACTTCGTGTACGACAATGCAGGAGACTCGATCGCCACCATCGTCGTCTCGCCCGACACATCGATCAAGACGAAGTTGCCCATTACGTACATCGGGAACGCCGCCCTGCACATGGGCACGGGCACGACCGTGGGCGGCGACGTGGTGAACTCCGGTCGCGGCACGGTGATCCATGTCGGGGTCGAGCAGCGCACCGGTCCCTTCGCCATCCGCGGCGGCGTGTCACGGGATCAGCGGAAGAAGATGCAGTTCGGTTTTGGCGGAGGTCTCAGGCTCGGGCCGATCGGCCTGGACGTCGGATTCTTCACACACAGCAATTCTCTCTCGACGCAGCGCGCCATCACGATGGCCACGGCGATTTCGATCTATTAAGGGGCGACCCATGAAAGCTCTTGCTGCCGCTCTCCTGGTGTTCGTCGCGGCCTGCGGAAAAGGGAACATCATCCTGAACGTCGACGTGCTGAGTTTTCTCTCGGCGAGCGACTCGACCACGCACTACAACGTGATCGGGGGGTTGCCTCCGGTAGACTCAACGGTATCGAGACGATTCTCGCTGCCGCCGGGTCTGGGGAAGTCGACGGTCGATTCCATTTCGGCGAATTTCTCCTCTCAGCTCGAGAACCTGACCGGGGGAGGCCGAGTGACGCTCGAAATATTCTTCGCCAAGAGCCAGGGCGGCCTTTTTGTCGGCACGCCTTACCTCAGCGATTCCAGCGGCCATGTGACCGGTGCACAGACGGTCCCGATGGGAACGAACAGCCTGCGACTCGCTGACAGCGTCTTCACAACGGATTCGCTCTGGGTGGGGATTCGTGCGCGAATAAGCACCGACGTTGGGCCCAACATGGCGGGGCAGCTGCGGCTCACGGATCTACACGTACGCGTTGTCCTGACAGACAAGATCCTCTGAACGTGCGCCGCTTCCCGCGGCGCTATATTTCGTCCCCGTGAGTATTCGACGTCCGACAGTCTCCGTTCGCGTGGGCGGCGTGCTGGTGGGCAGCGCCCATCCGATCGTCGTCCAGTCGATGACCAATACCGACACCGCCGATGCCGCCGCGACCGCGGCGCAGGTGCGCGCGCTGCACGCCGCCGGCAGCGAGCTGGTACGCGTGACGGTGAACACCGACGAAGCGGCGCGCGCCGTCCCCGCCATCGTGCAAGACGTCGACGTTCCCGTGATCGGCGACTTTCACTACAACGGACATCTGCTGCTCACCAAGTATCCCGACTGCGCGCGGGCGCTCGCCAAGTATCGGATCAATCCGGGCAACGTCGGGACCAAGCGCCGCGACGACAACTTCCGTACGATCATCCAGGTCGCGATCAACGAGGGCAAGGCGGTCCGCATCGGCGTGAACTGGGGCAGCCTCGATCAACAGCTGCTCACCGAGATGATGGATGCGAACGCGGAGCTCGACGAGCCGCGGGACGCGCGTGACGTAACCATGGATGCCATGGTCGAGAGCGCCATGCGCTCGGCGGAGCTCGCCGAGGAAAGCGGGTTGCCGCACGATCGGATCATTCTGTCCGCCAAGGTCTCGGGCGTGCAGGATCTCGTCGCGGTCTATCGCCGGCTCGCCCAGCGTTCCGACTATCCGCTGCACCTCGGCCTCACGGAAGCGGGGCTCGGGACGAAGGGAATCGTCGCCAGCACGGCCGGGCTGTCCATAATCCTTCAGGAAGGGATAGGCGACACGATCCGCGTGTCGCTCACGCCGCGCCCGGGCGGCGACCGCACAGAAGAGGTGCAGGTCGCGCAGCAGGTGCTGCAATCGCTGGGGTTGCGGAGCTTCACGCCGCAGGTCACCGCCTGTCCCGGTTGTGGCCGCACCACTTCCACGTTCTTTCAAGAGATGGCGGAGCAAATCCAGACGTACCTGCGCGAGCAACGGCCAGCCTGGCAGGCGCGCTACCCCGGGTCGGAGGAGCTCCGCGTTGCCGTGATGGGGTGCGTCGTCAACGGTCCCGGCGAGTCGAAGCATGCGGACATCGGCATTTCGCTCCCCGGCACCGCCGAGGAGCCGCGCGCGCCGGTGTACGTCGACGGCGCGCTGAGAGTCACCCTGAAGGGTGACTCGATCGTTGCCGATTTTCTGCGGATTCTAGAGGACTACGTCGAGCAGCGTTTCGGCGGCGGCTCACCGAATGGGGGCGCCCAGCGGCACGTCCCGGTCGGGGTGCACCAGGCAGATGTCGCCGTCCCCAAGAATCACGCCTAGCGTCAACACCTCCGAAAAAAACGTAGCGATTTGACGGGGCGGGAAGTTGACCACTCCGAGCACCAGCTTTCCCACGAGGTCCCCAGGGTCGTAGTACTTCGTGATCTGCGCGCTGGAGTTCTTCACCCCGATCCCCGGACCAAAATCGATCCGCAGTTTATACGCCGGTTTCCGCGCCTCTGGAAACTCAGCGGCAGCCACCACGCGGCCGACGCGGATGTCGATTTTGACGAAATCGTCGTAGCTGATCTGGTCCATCGCCGCTCCCAAATGTCCCTTTTTGAGGTCACGCCGGGCCGCCCCGCAGGCGCGGAAAGCTTGGCACGTGCATTGCCTTTCCGCTACGGCGCAGGACCACTTCCACACTCACAGGACGGCGATTATGCGGCGGATCGGCATGGCGGTGCTGGGCCTGGCCCTTGTGGCAACTCCCCTGTTCGGCCAGCGGTCCGCCCTTCGGGAAGTGCGCGACGGCGGCAGCTTCGGCGTCAACTTCGTCGTCGCCCAGCCCCTCGGCGAGTTCCGTCGCAATGGAGACGTGGCTGCCGGGCTCTCGGTTTTCGGCGTGACGAGCGGCACCGCTCTCGCGCTGCGCATCGACGGCAGCTGGATGGTGTACGATGCCCAGTATCAGGGGTACGGCGTGTCGACTCTCTCACAAATCGGAACGATCGCGGCCGGACCGCAGCTGACGCTGGGTCAGGGACCGCTGCGCTTCTACGGGTTTGCCACGATCGGCGGTTCGCTGTTCTGGAGCTCTGCGAGTTACGGTGGGTGCGGCTGCTCGGGCGATTCGTTTCTCGACGGACACTTCACGACGACCACATCCGCAGGCGCTGGCATACTGATCGGCCTCTCACGCGGCCGCACTCCTATCGCGATCGATTTTGGGGTCCGCGCGGTGCGTCACGATCGTGTGAGGTATGTGCCCGCGGGTGGTCTGACGCAGAACTCCGATGGCTCGTTTACCGCTACGCAGGTTGAGACGCCCGTCGATATGCGCGTCTATCAAGTCGGGGTGTCGATCGGGATTCGGTAACCTCCCCTGCCGTCCCCCCGCCTCACCCCTCAAGCCCCCGCGCCACTCAGTGGAGCGGGGGTTTGTCTTGCAGGATCTGGCTCAGATATCGGGCGGGTGCGTTCAGGAAGTCGCGCGTGATTCGCACATGATCCAGGTCCTCGTACGCCACCACCTCGAGCGGTGTGCGGTCGAAGCTGTAGATCTGCGCATCCGGGAACGCAAGCAGCATCGGGGAGTGGGTCGCGATGAGGAATTGGGCATCCTGCGACACCATGTCTCCGATCATGGCGAGTAGCGCCAGCTGACTCTGCGGTGACAGCGGGGCCTCCGGTTCGTCCAGGAGGTACAACCCGCCGGTCACAAAGCGCGACTGAAACAGCTTGAGAAAGCTTTCGCCGTGTGAGTTGGCGTCGAAATCGGCGCCGTAGCGCTGCTCCATGCCGGCGAGCGACGAGGCGAGCGGGTCCTGGGCGAGACCCTCCGCAAACTTCGATCGATCCTGGGCGCGATACTGTGCCGACACCTCTTTCATCTCCAGCAGCAGCTCCGCGCGCTCACGCGCGAGTCGTTTCGTGAAGCCGAAGAAGTCCTCGGCGCGCAGGAAGAATCCGCGCGTGGCTTTCTTGCTCCAGCTGAGCCGCAGCGCTTTGCCGAGGCGGCGCTGCGCCGCCAGTGTTTCGTCGCGCGGGACGTCGGCGCTGCCGATGGCCGGCAGCCGGGCCGCTGCGGCGATCCCCTCCAACAGCGTTGATTTCCCCGAGCCGTTTTC
>Ga0193723_1000418_pt1 | contig 16688 bp, 11 predicted proteins | sample H2m2metaG_FD_143042 | JGI IMG/M metagenome (GOLD analysis project Ga0193723, IMG submission 143042) | Soil microbial communities from a riparian zone of the East river system, Colorado, United States - H2m2 | ecosystem: Environmental > Terrestrial > Soil > Riparian zone | place: USA: East River...
AAATGCCGTTAAACCCTAGGTTAACGTTTGATCTTGGCCTTGGTTCGACGTTTCACGTGGCGGAAGTGGCGCCGATACTGACCTGGAGCAATCTTTAGCGCGCGCTGAAAAACGTTGCGCATCGAATTCACATTTCCGAAACCACACTCGCTTGCGATCGACTCCATGCTGTTCTGGCTTTCTTCCAGACGGCGACGAGCGGTTTCGACGCGAAGACGCTCGACGAACTTTGCGGGCGTGGTTTTCATTTCTTTGGCGAAGACCCGCGCGAAATTTCGCGGGCTCATTGCCACGCGTCGCGCCAGCACCGGAACAGCCAGCGGTTTGTTTAGATTATCGAGCACCCATGCCTCGAGTTCGCGTAACGGTTCTCGGTCGGTCAGTTGCAGTGATAACGCTGCGCTGAATTGCGATTGTCCGCCGGGCCGGCGCAAATAGAGCACGAGGTTACGCGCCACCTGCAACGCCAGTCGCGAGCCGTGGTCTTCTTCCACCAGCGCCAGGGCAAGGTCCATTCCGGCCGTAACGCCGGCCGACGTATAGACATTTTTATCACGAATAAATATTGGATCAGGATCGACGTGTGCACGCGGCGCACGCCTGATCAAAACCTCGCACCAGTTCCAGTGTGTTGTGGCGCGGCGGCCGTCGAGCAAACCAGCTCGCGCCAGCAGCATGGCGCCGGTGCAGACGGACCCGATTCGCCGAATTCGTCCAGCGATAGTTTTCAACCAGCGGATCACTCCGGCGCTTATTTCGTCGTTCTCAATCGCGCTACCGCCTGCTACCAGCAGGGTGTCGATGTTTCCACGCAGCTCGCGAAACGTTTTATGCGCCATGATTCGCAGCCCGCAGTTCGCGACAAACGATCGGTGAGGGGAAGTAGTCACGACTTCTACGGAATAGATTGGTGACGTGCCCGGATTCTGCCTGACGAACATTTCCGAGGCGCGAGCAAAGACTTGCAGCGGTCCGACCAGGTCGAGGATCTCGGTGCCGGGCGCGGCCACGAAAACGATTCGGCGCGTTGTGTCGGACTTGTGATGTCGACTTGTCACCTGTCGCTCATCAAGGGTCACAAGCTTTTCCTGTCAGTGTTCACAAATTTATCCGGCGCAGCGTCGAATGTTTTCTTATCGTCATCAGAACAGAAGTAGTAGGTTGTGCCCTTGAAAACTGATTTGGGCGCTGTCTTCGGATCGACATCCATTGCGCACACTACACAGACGGGATGTTCTGCCGTGGAAACTGGAGCGGTAGCATAAACCTGATTCGAATCCGGATTCATCCAGCCTTGCCCCTGATACTCCATGTTATAGGCCGTCTTCTGCGCGACCTCGCGGCCGAAATAGCGCTCGACCACATGGAGCGCAAGGTCAATCCCGGAGGAAAGTCCGCCCGCGGTAGCCAGGTTTCCATCTTCCACGAACCGGGCTCCACGCTTGAGGTTGATATCCGGAAACTGGTTGGCAAAGGAAACAAATGCACCGTGAAAAGTGGTCGCAGCTTTGCCTGACAAAAGGCCGGTTTTCGCCAGCACAAATGCGCCAGTGCAAACCGACATGGTCACATCGGTGGTCTTTGTCGACTTACGAATCCATTCCAGCGTTGCCTCGCTTGGCTGACTTTGAGCCGGGATGACGATTACTTTGGGTGCCGGAGCATTTTCAAAAGTATAATCCGGGACGATCTTCATCCCGCCACTTGTATGCATCGGCGCAGTTGACTCGGACACGGTGTAAAGACGAAAAGGATGATCTGTCCATCCAGGAACCATGACATCCTGAAAAACTTCCCACGGCCCGGCGAAATCGATCACTTGTGCGCCTTCCGAAATAAGAAACGCAACAGGTATACTGCCCTGGGCTGGCGGCTTCAGCGGGTTTATCTTAGCTGCGGCTTGGCCGCCCTCATTGTTGCTGGGACGTTTGGCTGGGCTTGAACCCGCCAAAAGTTGACCCAAGACCGTAAGGCTAATTGCAACCAGTAAGCCGAATTCCGGTGCTGTTTTGAGTAATCCTCTCCAATTCATGGTGTGTGTTTGTGCATTCATGACACCGAAGTTCTCGCCATGAATAGATGGCAGCAATGACATTTATCACCATATTTCTGCCAATGATAGCGCAATAGGTTTCACGCATTGATTGCGCTCCTAGCTCTTGGATCGCGACGGGGCGAACAATCTGGATTCCTGAGCGACTTCATCGACAGAAGTAAATGCTCAGGCCCTGCCAAGGCCGTGGCGTTTAAAAATGATCGCTGACGGACTAAAGCGATATGGACTTTGTGGCCGTTTCAAACGATTTGTGCCGCTAGTAAACGGACCTGAATCAGGCGGAGGACTTCCCGCTGGGTTTTTCGCCTGTTCCGGAACTACGCACTCTCAGAATCAACTTAGCGGGGGAAAGGAAAGGAAAAACCATATGAATACACTCATTCTACAATTCAAAAAAATAACTCCACTGTGTCTCATCGTCTGTACGCTTGGCTATTTTGCGCTTTTGCAAAACACTCAGGCAGTCGTCCCGGCACCCGACGGAGGCTATGGCCCGCCCGCCTACGGCTTGGGAAATACGGCAGAGGGAGACGATGCCCTTCTCAGTCTCACCACGGGCGCATTCAATACGGCCGCTGGCAATCTCTCGCTCCAGAACAACGTCACGGGCAATTTCAACACCGCCACCGGTTATCTCTCGCTCCAGAGCAACACCACGGGCAATTTCAACACCGCCATTGGCGCTGGGGCGCTTTTTAACAACACCGCAGACCAAAATACGGCAACCGGCGCAGCCGCGCTTTTGAACAACACCACGGGCAATTTCAACACTGCTATCGGTGAGGCTGCGCTTTTTTTCAACACGACCGGCAACCAGAACACGGCTACCGGTGCTAGCGCGCTGCAGAGCAACACCACGGGCGATTTCAACACAGCCAACGGTGTCAATGCACTCCGAAGCAATACCACCGGCTTCACCAACACGGCCCTCGGCGTTAGTGCGCTCCGAAGCAATACCTCTGGCGACCAGAACACGGCTACCGGTAATCGTGCGCTGCAGAGCAACACCATGGGCAATTTCAACACAGCCAACGGTGTTGACGCGCTTCCTAACAACAGCACCGGAAGCGGCAACACGGCCGCCGGTTTTCAAGCGCTCTTTGACAACACCACCGGCCTCAGAAACACGGCCATCGGTTCTGAGGCGCTCTCCAGCAACACCACTGGCCGGGATAACACAGTTCTAGGATTTAATACCGGCATTTCAGTGACTACGGCCAGCAACGTTATTTGTATCGGCGCGCACGTCGCCGGAGCCAACGTAAGCAACAGTTGCTATATCGGCAGCATCTTTGGCCGAACGTCTTCGGGAGGAAGCGCCGTGTTCATCGATGCAAATGGCAAGCTTGGCACAGTGACATCGTCTCGGCGGTTTAAAGACGATATCAAGCCGATGGACAAAGCCAGTGAAACGCTATTCGCGCTCAAACCGGTGTGCTTCCGCTACAAGAAAGAGATTGACCCTGCGAGCACATCGCAGTTGGGCCTTGTGGCTGAAGAAGTTGAAAAAGTGAATCCGGACCTTGTGGTGCGCGACAAAGAGGGAAAACCCGACAGCGTCCGCTACGACCAGGTGAACGCGATGTTGTTGAACGAGTTTCTCAAAGAGCACCGCAAGAACGAACAGCAGCGCAAGGATTTCGACGCGACAATTGCACGTCAGCAAAAGCAAATTGACGCACTTACTGCGGGGCTGCAGAGCGTGAACGCACAGCTTCAAGCGAGCAAATCCGCACAGCAAGTCGTAGAGAACAACCAGTAAAAGAGCGCGCATCAGAGAGGATTGGTTAGGCGCAAAGACGCTCATTCCAGAATTCCCTTGAGAGTGCGTTCACACTCAGATTTGTTCGGCTGATATGACGTGTTCGAAATCGCAGTACGATGTGGTAATACTCGGCGCCGGGTACCCGCCTTCGCCAGGGCTTCGGCGTGGTAAGCAACGGTAGAACGGCATACTCGATCCCGAATGAAGTCGCAATATGATGTCGTGATCCTGGGAGCGGGGCACAACGGGCTCGTCGCAGCCACCTATCTTGGCCGCGCGGGCCTGAGTGTTCTCCTTCTGGAAAAGAACGATTACATCGGCGGCGCGACAACTTCGCAGAAAGTCTTTCCGGATTACGATGCGCGACTGTCGCGATATTCGTACCTCGTCAGTTTGTTCCCGGAGAAAATCATCCGAGACCTCGGATTGACCCTTGAATTGCGCCGGCGCGCGACGGCGTCGTTTACGCCCTATCTAAATCACGGACAGCACGACGGCTTGTTATTGAGCAACGTGGACGAAGAAGTAAGCCGCCAGTCGATGTTCGAGCTGACTGGGAACAAGACGGAATTCGAGCAGATGAAAGCGTTTTACAATCTTTCGCACGTTTTTGCCGAGAAGGTGTGGGACACGATGCTGGAACCGCTGATTGCAAAGGGGGAGCTCCGGCGTCGTTTCGATGCCGATGATGTTTCCCGGGAAGCGTGGCGCAGTTTGGTCGAGGAACCGCTCGGACTTGCGATCGAGCGGTATTTACAGAACGACTTGGTGCGCGGTCTTGTCTTCACCGATGCAAAGATTGGTGTTCTGACGCATCCACACGATCCGTCGTTCCTGCAAAACCGTTGTTTCATTTATCACCTGGTCGGCAACAAGACAGGCGAATGGAAAGTGCCTGTCGGCGGCATGGGCGTTGTAGCAGGGGAGCTGGAGCTGGCAGCGCGGAACGCCGGCGCTGAAATACTGACAAATGTCGATCTTCGCGCGCTCGGCCTGACCGCGAAGGGGCGTACAGTTGAATTTTACAAGGACGGAGAACAACAAACCGTCGAGGCGCGATACCTTCTGGTAAACTTTGGGCGCAACGTGTTGGCAAGGTATATCGGCCAGTTATACCAACCGGATGCCACGGACGAAGGTTCCATGTTTAAGATCAACATGCTTCTGCGGCGATTGCCGAAATTAAAGACGGAAAGATATCAAGCGGATCAGGCATGGTGCGGGACCTTTCACAGCGACGAAGGCTACGAGCAAATGAATGTCAGCTATGATCAGGCATGCAGCGGGCGGCTGCCGAATAAAACACCGTGCGAAGTTTATTGCCATACATTGACCGACGACAGCATTCTTGCGCCCGAGCTGCGTGAGAAAGGTTTCCATACGATGACGTTGTTCGGGCTGGATGCGCCGTGGAACTTGTTCGTGCGCGATAACAAGACCATGCGAAAGCATGCGGAGAAAAAGTTCATCGAGAGCATGAATCAGTGGCTGGACGAGCCCCTGGAGGATTGTCTGGCTGTGGCCCACGATGGCAGCCTCTGCATTGAAAGCAAAAGTCCTGTGGATATCGAAGACGCGCTCGGGATGTTTCAGGGAAATATTTTCCAGAATGCACCGACGTTTCCTTTTGCTCACCGCAAAGAGCAGGTCGGGACCTGGGGTGTCGAAACCGATTACGAGAATGTGTTTTTCTGTGGATCAAGCGCCCATCGCGGCGGTGCCGTCAGCGGCATTCCGGGGCATAACGCAGCAATGAAGGTGCTGGAAATAGCAAAGAAAACGTAGAACGTTTAACTCCGAAAAGATTCGCGAGCAGGTGCCCAGTGCCCAACACAGAAGTCCAAACTGCGCGGATACGTCGAGTGCTACACCTCAGAATTAGATATGCCTAACGCCAATCCGAATGATGTCGCTTCGATCGACGCGATCGTAAGGGCCACTTACGATGGAATTTCGGGCCCAGCGGGCGAGAAGCGTGATTGGGAAAGAGAGCGATCGTTGTTTTACCCAGGTGCGCGCCTGATCCCGACTGCCAAGCCGGGGGCGAACGACGGACTCGCACCGCAAATGTTGGATGTAGATGGCTTCATCGCGCGAGTGGAACCGTATTTTGCCGAACACGGATTTTTCGAAAAAGAAATTGCCCGGCGCACCGAACAATTCGGACACATCGCTCAGGTCTGGAGCACGTATGAATCGCGTTATAACGCAGACGATCCCGAACCATTCATACGCGGCATCAACACCATACAGCTGTTTTACGATGGCGATCGTTGGTGGATCGTAAACATCTATTGGCAGCAGGAAAGCGCAGAGGATCCAATTCCGGAAGAATATTTGTAGCGAGGTCAAACGCTCACACTTCCAGAGCGGCCACGCGTTCCCTACCGGCGTACGGCAAACGCACGCGCTTCTTTCGCGAACTTGTCGCGAGCTACGCCGGCGGGTTCGGGCGCATAGCGCAGCGCAATGTAGATATTCGAAATTTGACGAAAGGGCTCCTTGCTGATCATGCATCCCAACTGTCTCGACTGCTTGCTGCAACGGTCGAATAGCCACGCGGCCCGCCGTTCACATCGTTCGGTTCCGTTCATCCAACGCAATCGTGCGCTCGAAGTACGCGCAACGCGGGCCCAGCCATCCAGGCCCGCGTATCACAAAAGGCCTACCGCGAAGGAGCGCCGCTGCTCAACTCAGCGCGCTGGCATTGCATCTCCCCACGCCGAGGGCGACGGGTTGAGTGGAGCGACTCGCGACGGGGAAGCGAACGCCTTCATTTCCGGGCCTGCCGCATTTGTCGGCGGTGTGCCTCTGACGCGAGCCAGGAATCCGTGGGCGATCCCGGAAGCATCGACGTAACGACCAACAATTACCCCTTTGTCATTGATGCCGTTAAGCGATGTAAAGGTCGATCCGGGATAATCGAAAGTGGAGAATTGATTTGGCGGGATAAAGAAGAGTCCATGAGTCGCGCCTCCGCTGTCCGCATATCTGCCTACCACCCAGTTCCTATCGTTAAGGCCAAACAGAACCGTGGTAGTGGAGCCCGAAGGATCGATCGGGAAGTGCAGCGTCCCACTGGAATCCCGGTAGTAGCCGTGAAGGATTACTCCATCTATATAGTATCCCACCGTCAATTCTTCTGAATTATTGATCTCGTAAGCAAATGTCCCGGCAGCTCCCGGGACGCTAAACGACGATAAGGTTCCGTCGACGCTGATGAACCCCTGGAAGATCCCGCTGCCGTCATCAAACCCGCCGGTAAAGTCGCCGGGATCGTTTATACTAAGCAGATTGGTCTGGACCGCGCCGGGAACATCGTATTCTGTGAAGGTGCCGCCCGACAGGAAGAACGAGTGAAGCGTGCCATCGCTGATCACGTAGTCACCGGCCACTGTGGTGCGTGAGTTATTGATGCCGCGTCCTTCGGTAAAACCGACGGTATCGTTAGGGTCGACGATCGGTGCGCTAAAGCTACCATCGCTGAACCGGACAAAACCTCGCGTCACCCCGCTTGAATCGATGAATTCGCCAACGACGTCGCCTCTTTCGTTAATCTTTTGCGGCAACGTCAAATTTCCGGCCCCGGGATAATCAAAAGTCGTGATGACTTCAATAGAACCCGAGCTTGCTGCCTGCTGAGCGAACGTCCCCATCAATGGGAACACGAACAGAACTGCCAGAATGCTGATAACTATTTGTTTTGGTTTCATGATACTTATTGCCTCCTTAGTTGAATTTCCATTCCTAAAACGCCGATATGGCAAAGGCACAATGCCCAGTTGGCGAATTTCGATGTGACCAGTTTGCGCGTTATCTGGGTCCACTGTTAACGGCAGCATCTCACCTTGAGAAAGGCTTCTCTGGATGCGAAAGTCGGGTCGTGAAAATGAATGGCGCGATCTACGGGCGTACAGTTTCATCGGTTCCAAAGCAGCGCCGGCGTCGTTCAGTCATGTCGTTCGAAATGGTGCGGCTGGATCGCGCGTCGTCCGAGCCGCTTTACCAACAACTGTATCGCCAAATACGGGAAGAACTTGAGAGCGGCAGTTTTGATTCAAGTGCTTCCCGTGTGCCTTCCTCACGAGTTCTCGCTGCAACTCTCGGGATTTCGAGACCGACCGTAAACCAGGCGTTCTTAAAGCTGCTCGAAGAGGGCTATCTTCAAGCCCGGAAACGGTCTGGTATCTTTGTCGCCGATCATTTACCGGCAACTTTTCTGAAGGCTGCCAGGCCGGCGACGACCGCGCGCACCGAGCGTTCCCCGCGTTTCGCCCGACGAGTGACCAGAATGACCGATTTTCGCAGCGGCCGACAACTCGATGTCGGCGTCGCCGGCCCGCCGAGCGTCACATTGCTCGCGGGATTGTCGGCCGTGGATGAATTCCCGATTGGTATTTGGGAACGCTTGCGCGAGCAGGTTTTGGCAAAAAAGGGAGCGCACCTGTTGCGTTATGCCTCCAGCCGCGGCGAGATCGAACTACGAAAGGCAATCGCTGCTTACTTGTGCGACTTCCGCGGCGCCAATTGTGATCCCGACCAAATCGTAGTCGTAGGCGGCATGCAGCAGGCGATGCTGGCGTGCGCACTCGCGTTAATCAATGAGGGTGACGTGGCATGGATCGAAGATCCCGTCTTCCATCAGGCACGTAATGTCTTGGCTTTTGTCGGGGCCAAAACGAGCCCGCGCCCGATCGATCGTGAGGGGCTGGTAATCGGGAAGTGCTCACGGCAAAATTCTCCGAGACTCATTCTCGTCACACCGTCCCACCAGTTCCCCTTGGGTGTGACAATGAGCCTGAAGCGGCGGAAAGCTCTCATCGAGTTCGCGGAGTCGCGCGACGGCTACATCCTGGAGGATGATTATGATTCCGAGTTTCGTTTCGACGGGCCGCCGCTGCCATGTCTTCAAGGTTTGGACAATGCCGGCCGGGTGATTTATGCCGGCACTATGAGCAAGATCCTTTATCCATCGCTGCGCCTCGGTTTTCTGGTCGCACCGCCACAACTTGTCGACACCCTCGTCAAGGTGCGTGCTGTCATGGACCAGCACTCTCCGGCGATTGATCAAGCTACCCTGGCGCGTTTCATCACCGAAGGATTTTTCCTCAGCCATGTGAAACGGATCCGCGAGCTCTATGCCCAGCGGCGCGTGTTCTTTATCGAACAATTCCAAAAATGGCTGGGCCACTATTTCGATCTGGAAGTAACGCCGGCCGGTTTGCACTTCATCGCCTGGCTGCGGCGCAGGGAAGATTTACCGCTATTCATGCGTGCTCGTGAGCAAACCGGCGTTTGGTCCCGCCCTCTTTCTTTCTTCTGCATCAAGGCTCAGTTGGATCCGGCATTCGTCTTTGGATTTGCGGCCTGGCCGCAAGCGCAAATTGAACAAGGTTTGGCCAAATTAGCATCGGCTGTTAAACAACTGAAGCAGCGTGGCGCGGGAAACGGTTCATCGTTTCAAATCCCCCCTTTCTCAGCTGCTACCAGTTCATACTGGCCGTCGACAGCTGTCCGATCAAATTAAACTGGCTAACGAAAATTGGATTGACCAAAACAGCCGGGCCCTTTCGAGCCCACGCGCCGATCAGAAAGACTTGTGGACGCAACCGCTCGCTTGCGGCTCGTTCGCGAAGCGCGCCGTCGTCCACCTGATCAGCTGCTCCTCGAGCGGCGTGCCAGGCTGGAAAATCGTGAAGTGGTCGCGCCCCGCGAATGTCCAATACTCGAGTCGTTGACCAGCAGAGCAGCGCTCTTCGACATACGCGTCAGTGGCAGACGACGGCACGACGATGTCCGAGAGGCCTTGCGCGATTACGACCGGAGCCTTTATCAGACCGTCCGGCGTGTTCTGCTCAAGCCGAGCCTGAAGCGCTTTGTTCGAACTCATCGCTAATGCTGGACCGTCAAACGTCGCCGCCAGTGCCTCCATGCGTTCCGAATCCTCGGGCGGGACGAAATCGCATAAGTTTACTATCTGACGCGCAGCATCGAGCGCCTCGGGCCGAACCGCTTTTTCGAATGTGATGTCAGGGTAGAACCGGCTGTACGACAGCGCGAGATACGGTCCAAACCGCTTGTCCACCGCGACGTTCATCGCAAGAATGTTCTTAATGTTCGCGGCCGGTGCGATTGCCGCGACGCCGAGGATTTCAAGGTCCGGCGCGTAGCGCGGCCCGACAATGCCCGTCCAAAGTGCTGCGTGGCCCCCCTGCGAGTAACCCCACACTACCATGCGTTTGTCGAGCGTAAGCTCGGGCATCTGCCGCACGGCACGCACTGAATCGAGCGTCGCGCGCGCTTCACCTTCGCCGATCAGGTACGGATGCGGGCCATTCTTCTCTGCGAAGGAGTAATCTGTGCCGATCACGACCCAGCCAGCCATCGCGATTCGGTCCCGCCAGGGGATGCCCTTGGTCGGCATCGACAAAAGCGACGGCATGCATTTCTGCAGCAGGCCCGTCGTAGCGTGCTCCCATGCGATGACAGGACGTGGGCCTGCGGGAGGATCGGTCGGCGCGAACACGGTCGCGACCGCCGTCGCCGGCGTGCTGTCGTCCACAGTGGTTGCATAAAGGATGCGCCAGCCTCGGATGCCGGCTGGCAATATCACGTCTTTGAGCGGCTCGCTCCGCAGTAATGCGCCAGGCTGGCGCGACACGTCCGACGGCGGATCGTAGAATGCATCCGGCGTGTGCGCAGTGATGCTGGCGCGAATGCCATGGGGCGTCGGCGCGGCGCTCGACTCTGACGACGCTCGCTTGGACCGATTGCAGCCGGCTCCCGCGAGCAAAACAAGCAGCACCGCAAAGCCAATCGAACGAAGTCCGGCAGTGTTCATAAGCCCCTTCTCCTGACAAGCTGTGATCCGCTGTCCATCCGGCGGGCGAGACGACCTAACGAGAATTAGACTGCATGACATACTGGCCGGATCATTCACCGTTTGGCAATCAAAACAATTCTAAGGTCGATGATCCGAAGCCGTTTACACGCGGCATTAACAGCATTCAGTTATTCTACGACGGTGCTCGCTGGTGGATCATGAGCATTTGCTGGCAACACGAAAGCCCCGAGCATCCAGTTCCCGAAAATTACTTGTAGCGAGGGGCGCCGTCCCTACCGATGTACGGCAAACGCACGCACTTCTTTCACGAACTTGTCGAGGGCTCCGCCGGCGGGTTCGGGCGCATAGCGCAGCACAATGTACGTATTGGAAATTTCGCGAATGCGCTCCGATTCGTTAGGCAACGACAGCGCGGCGCGGCTTGAGAAATCTGATGGACCTTCCCAGGGATCGCGTTGCACACCCAGGCGAGCCGCCTTTCGACAAAAACGCTCATACAACGCCTTGACGCGGTCCCCGCGTGAGCGTGTGCGCAATTGCATCCAGCCGAAATAGATTACCAGCAGTGCAACTGCGACTATCAGGATTTCGATGATCAGAACAAACGATCCGCGGTTCGCGAGGCCGATGGAGTCCAGCAATACTTCTTGTACGTCCGCGTCGAAAGCCAGCAGCCGGGTGTCCCACTCGTAACTGAGTGTCTCCAAGGCGAGGCGAACGTCGGTGAATAATGCGGACCGAGCCAGCTTCGTGACGAGTGCGCTTCGGCGGGCGTCTATTTGCCCGGAAGCGCCTCTCTCTAAAAATGAGTTTAGATCGAGACTGGCTCGTCCGGGTGCAACTGCGGTGGTTGGATCCACTCGTGTCCATCCGCTGTCTGCGAGCCACACTTCGCACCACGCATGCGTGTCCGCTTGTCGCACGAGAAAGAAATGGCCCAGATCGTTATACTCACCGCCCAGATATCCGACGACCACGCGCGCAGGAATTCCTGCTAGTCGCATTAAGGTGGCGAAACTGGCCGCGTAGTGTTCGCAAAAACCAATCCGCCGATGAAAGAGAAATTGTTCCAGGTCGTTCTTTCTGTATTCGCCTGGCGACAACGAATAGCGAAAACCTTGTGCCTGGAAAAACTTGAGCGCGCTATTCACTACGGTGCGCGGATTGGAGTTCTGCGTCGTCCAGGATTGTGCCAGCTCGCGAACGGCCGGACTAATCCATGGCGGAACCTCGAGTGCTTCCCGCCGTTCGCCTGGCGTCAATTCTTTTCCAGCGGCCCTGAGAGACGAAACCACTTCATATCGGCGCGCCTTTCGAATCGTCTGAACGCTCCAGAGGTAATCGCCACGCGCAAGGATCGCACCGGGTGGCACTTCAAAGGGCCGATCGAGCGCAAACATCCAGCGTGCGCCATGCGGCGCGAGCGTAATCCGCTGGCGAATCGCATTTCCCCTGGATAATTCCCCGGTCCCGCGGCCGCGGGAAGTGATTGATACCGGCACGTACGGGGCGCGCCATTCCAGGCCATCGCAATGCCACATGACTGCGCCACGCCAATACATCGAACCAGGTGGCGTCGAGGTGCGGCCAGGAAATTCCGCGCGAAAAGCGATGTCCGACGAATTTGCAAGCGCTGCGATGCTGCCCGGGGAAAGGCGATCGGAAAAACCGGTGTTTGCCGAACGGTTGGCGCGAAAATCAAAGCGTAAGCCGGTATTGATTCGGGGAAACAAAACAAACAAGAGGACGACGAGTGGGGCCGCTTGAAGTAGAATTTTGCATGTCGTCCTTAACGGAGGCCAGAACGCGCCGGGTGACGATCCGCGATGAAACTGGATCAACGCCACGAGCAGCAACGCGAATGCGGTCAGCAGGGAAAGGGCAATCTCAAAGTCCTGGGAAAGAAAAAAACCACAAAGACAAAGCACCCATCCCATGAGCACCATCACCTGAAACTCGCGCGCCGTGTGCGCCTCCAGAACCTTGAGAGCGACGAGAACAACAAGTAGAGATATGCCCGGCTCAACGCCCTTCAGAGATCCATAACTGGCGAAGATCGCGAGCAACGCCGCGGCCGCGAGCAGCAGCTTCAAAGTTGCAAGGCGAAGACGGTAACCTCTTGGCTCCATCCAGAATTTCATTGCAAGCGCGAGCAGAAAAACCCACGGAACCCAGCTTACGAGAGACCCAAACATGGGAGGCAACGTGAAGAGCAATGCCGCCGCCAGCCAAAGCAACGGTCGCCGCGGAATACTTCTATCCCTCTTACTCCCGCCCTTACTCATGCTCATGCCCTTTTACCTCGAACAAACTGAGTGCGCGCAGGCACCGATGAAAATGCTCTTGCCCAACGCCCGGCGGAATTTCGGTGCCCGGAAGGCGGAGAGCATAAGGACGTCCTGCGCGTTCTGCTTCAATCACCCATAGCGCAAGCTGCGACAGCTTTTCTTCCACATCAGCGGAGCGGAGAGCAGAAAAATCGAGATACACGACACCTTCCGCTTCGGCTGTGAATTGTTTTGTCATCAGCGACTGCCCGCGGGCTACCGCTCTCCAATCGATATGACGCTGCGATTCGCCGTGGACATAGGGGCGCACTCCTGCAAAATCGTCGCCTTCTCCAAACTCCGTCAGTGGCCGCCCGTCGTGCCGCCGTACGAAACTTGACGGAAGTCGCATCTCGCCTGTCGGGTTGGGATAAACAATGTAGGTTTGAGAAGACGCAAATTTCTTCAAGAAACGAATGAAACCGAGCGGGTAAGCACTCGTTAGGCTCAATGTTTCGACATTATGTTCGCCGCGCTGCCTTGCAGGAAACCGCAACGTGACACGGGCTGCCTTGTGAGCTGGAATATAATCGATGCGTTGGCGCGCTCTGTCCGAGCCTGACAGAGCTAGCTCCATTCCGTGACGGGTTGCGCGGGAATCGTTCATGATCTCAAGCGGCAGCGAGACTTCCTGGCCTACAAACGCGGGCTGCACGGATTCGAGTGTTACCGTTATGCCCGCGAGATTGACCAAAGTATGCGGAATCGAAACCAGAAATACGGCCGCTAGCGCGAAAAAGAGCAGGTAAACTGCCGCGTTATTTTGACTCGATGCCGCATACCACATTGCGCCGAGCACAAACAACAGCCCGGCAAAGCCCGCAGTTGGATGAACGAGCGGAAGGTTTCTTGGTTTCACGGGACCGGCACGCTCTGAAGCAGATTATCAGCAAGCGTGCGTCCGCTCTGGCCGGGCTGTTCGATATCGTGTCCCAGTCGATGTCCCATGACCGCGATCCCCACAGCTTGAATATCTTCGGGAAGAACCATGTCGCGTCCGTGCATCAGCGCCCACGCCTGGGACGCGTGCATTAGCGCCAGGCCTGCGCGCGGCGACAAACCAGTACTGTGACGTTGCCGCGATGCGTCAAGCAGATCCTGCAGGTAATCGAGCAGGGCAGGGGACGCGTGCACCTTTCGCACATTATCTTGAATCTCCACCAACGTTCGCGGGTTCATTACCGGCTTCAATTCCTTGAGCATGTCGCGGCGATCCATGCCCAGAAGCATGGCCCGTTCGCTGGCCCGGTCCGGAACGCCCAGCTCGATTCGCATCAGAAACCGGTCGAGCTGCGATTCGGGCAACGGAAAGGTGCCAACCGCGTGTTGTGGATTTTGTGTCGCGATTACAAAGAACGGCTCCGGCAAATCGTAGGTCACGCCGTCGATGGAAATGCGGTGTTCCTCCATTGCTTCAAGCAGCGCGCTTTGCGTTTTGGCGGTCGCGCGATTGACCTCGTCGATCAGCACCATCTGCGCGAAAAGCGGGCCGCGATGAAACACGAAGCGTTGCTCGCCCCGATCGAAAATTGAATTGCCAAGAATATCGGCCGGTAACAGGTCGCTGGTAAATTGGAGGCGCTGAAATGCGAGCGCCAGCGAGCGCGCCAACGCCTGGGAGAGTGTTGTCTTGCCAACACCCGGGATGTCTTCGATCAAAAGGTGACCGCGCGCGAGCAAACAGGCGACTGCGAGTTTAACCGCCTGGTTCTTTCCTACAATAACTTCACAAATCTGCTTTGTGAACGCGTCAACGTGGTCGGTCACCCTGAAATCATCTGCGGGAACGCCGCGATTCGCAAACAAGATATGCAAGCTGTAGCCGGGGTCGGTGACCCCGGCGGCGGCCTCAGGGTCGCGCCCTGCTAGATGTTGCTTTCGCCGCTGGAGGAGGGGAGGGATGGGCGTCGCGATAACACTTTGTGACAAGCCCAAGCGCGAACGCCGCGAGGATAAAGACGACTACTCGCTTTTCCGTAGAAGTGAGGCGGAATCTCTGTCTCGCCTGATCGAATTTTAAGCGCCAATGCCTCTTCAATTCCTAGCTGGTTCTTTCTGTGGGTGTAACATTCGGAGTGATCGTAGGTGTACCGACGGCGCTTTCTCTCGCTGCAGTGCGCACTGGCAATCGAGATTTTTCGCCCGCGAGAATTATCCGCTAAGACGCAGCCCCACTCCATCCGGCTTTAGGGATTATTCACTACTTGCGGTGAAGGTTTGCTCGCTTCAAGCTGGGCGCTCACTTTCTGTAGGCCCGCAGCAAGCGCTTCAATTTGCTTTTGCTGGCGTGCGATCGTCGCTTCTTGTTCCTCGTTCTTGCGATGCTCTTTGAGAAACTCATTGAGCAACATTGCGTTCACTGCTTCGTAGCGAACGCTGTAAATTTCACCCTTGCGATCGCGGATGACTAAATCCGGATTCACCTTCGCTACTTCTTCAGCAATCAAGCCAAACTGCGCTTTGCCCTTGGAATCAATCTCCTGTTTGTAGCGGAATGTGACCGGCTTGAGCGCAAGAATCGCTTCACTCGTTTTGTCCATTGGCTTGATCTCTTTTTTGAACCGCTCCGCCGAAGCGACCGTGCCAAGCTGGCCGTTTCCGTCTACCACCACTGCGTCGCCTACAACGGCTGTCCCGCTGATGCCGGCGATGAAAGTTCTAAATATGCTCTGACCGATGCGGCAGGTATTGGCCTCGCCAGCAACACCAGTGACAAGACTGCCGATATCTATATTGCTATTGCCCGAAGTGAGAGCAGCACCAGCGAGGCTGCCCAATGCGACATTGCCACTGCCGGTGGTGTTTTGGAGCGCGACAAAACCAATGGCCACGTTATCGTCGCCCGTTGTATTGTTAAACAGCGCGCTAGCCCCCAATGCGACGTTATCGTCGCCGGTTGTATTGTTAAAGAGCGCCTGCTGACCTGTAGCGACGTTGACGGCGCCGGTGGTGTTGCTAAAGAGGGCCAAAGCACCATTGGCCGTGTTGAAGGCGCCGGTGCTGTTGTTCAAGAGCGCCTGGAAACCATTAGCGCTGTTGCCAAAGCCGCTCGTGTTGCTCAAGAGCGCCCCGGCCCCCGTGGCTGTGTTTTGGGCGCCGCTCGTGTTGGCAAAGAGCGCCTCATCACCAATGGCCGTGTTGAAGTTGCCCAGGTCGTTGGCAAAGAGCGCAGAACCACCGATGGCCGTATTGCCGCCGCCCTCTGTGTTGAGCGAGAGCGCTTGAGCTCCAATGGCCGTGTTGCTTTCGCCTATCGTGTTGCTCTGGAGCGCAGCAGAGCCGTTTGCAGTGTTGTCGACACCGGTATTGCTCATAAGCGCTCGAAAACCAGTGGCTGTGTTATCGACACCATCTGTGTTGTCTCTGAGCGCCTCAACGCCGATGGCTGTGTTCCCACTGCCGGTGGTGTTCAAAAAGAGCGCTCGATCACCGATAGCCGTGCCGCCGGTGCCTTGTGTGTTGCTAAAGAGCGCGAACGCTCCATTTGCCGTGTTGGCGGTTCCCGTGGTATTGCTAAACAGCGCCCCGGCACCGGTGGCTGTATTTTCGGCTGCGGAATTACTAAAGAGTGCCCCAGCGCCGATACCCGTGCAGAGACTTCCGTCGGTAATGCTCAGGAGCGAGTATGTCCCGATTCCCGTGTTGTATACTCCGGTGGTAAGGCTCCCAAGGGCGAGATACCCCTCCGCCCAGTTG
>Ga0193723_1000419_pt1 | contig 16685 bp, 11 predicted proteins | sample H2m2metaG_FD_143042 | JGI IMG/M metagenome (GOLD analysis project Ga0193723, IMG submission 143042) | Soil microbial communities from a riparian zone of the East river system, Colorado, United States - H2m2 | ecosystem: Environmental > Terrestrial > Soil > Riparian zone | place: USA: East River...
GCGTTCGACGACACCAAGAAGGACCGGGCGCTCTTCCTGGACGCCCGACCCGCCGCGACGCCGCGAAGCACGGCGCGCAAGGTCCGCAAGTGAACGGTCGATTCGAGCAGCCTCGTCAGATCGTCCTCGGCGGCCCGCTCTCGCCCGGCGTCCGGACGCTCCTCTTCGCGACCGTGGGCGTTTACGTCTTCCAGGTGCTCGCCGGATTTCTCGCCCAGGTGCGCTTCGACCGGCTCTTCGGCCTGGTGCCGTACGACGTCACCCACCATCTCTTCCTGTGGCAGATGGTGACCTACATGTTTCTCCACGGCGGCTTCCTCCATCTGCTCCTCAACATGCTCGCGCTCTGGATGTTCGGGACGGAGCTGGAGTGGCTCTGGGGAACCCAGAGGTTCTTCCGCTTCTACTTCGTGACCGGCATCGGAGCCGCGCTCTGCTCGACGCTCGTGACGCCGGGCAGCACGATCCCGATCATCGGAGCGTCGGGAGCGATCTATGGCCTCCTGGCCGCTTACGGGCTTCTCTTTCCGGAGCGGACGCTGCTTCTCTACTTCGTCATTCCGATCAAGGCGAAGTACTTCGTCCTGATCCTGGGTGCCATCACCTTCTGGTCCAGCCTGACGTCGAACGGCGGCGGGGTGGCGCACGTGGCGCATCTGGGAGGGATGCTCTTCGGCTGGCTCTACCTGAGAGGGCCTACGCCGTGGCGCGGGTGGCGCGGCTTCCGCTTCAGGAATCCCTTTCGCGGCATGAGGGATCGTTGGCGGCGCGAGCGGCTGCGGAAAAAGTTCAAGGTCTACTACCGGGAGACGCGGGGCGACGACGACCCCCCGCAGGACGGGTAGGGGACCGTCGGGCCTTAGCCCTTTCCGATCTTCAGGCCGGCCATGACCTCTTCGAGGGCGGCCTTGGGAGGGCGGACCCGCTCGAGCGGCAGCGACGCAAGCGGCTCGTCCACCAGGTTGAGCTCCCGATCCAGAGGCTCCTTCCCCGGATTGAGGTAGAGAATTCCCGTCATGAATCGGTTCTCCGCCCGCCCTTGGTGGATCATCCCGATCGCCCGCGTCCGGTCGGTCGGGTCGTAGTCCTCCTCCAGCTTCTTCAGCACGATCCGCGAGCCGTCGTGGAGGGACACCTCACGGGTCTCGCCTGGCGCGTAGTCGACCTCGATGTTCTCGAAGTGCGGAACGAAGCTGATTTCATGGAGCGGGGCGTCGTGCTCCTTCACGTTCAGGTAGCTCTTCGTCGATCCCTCGTGGTTGTTGAACGTGACGCAGGGGCTGATCACGTCGAGGACGGCCGTCCCGCGGTGGGAGAAAGCCGCCTTGAGTATCGGCCGGAGCTGCTTGGGATCCCCCGAGAACGAGCGCGCGACGAAGCCGCAGCCCAGCTCGATCGCGACCGCGCAGAGATCGATCGGCATGTAGTCGTTCACCTGGCCCGCCTTCGCCTTGCTGCCGACGTCCGCGGTCGCGGAGAACTGCCCCTTCGTGAGGCCGTAGACGCCGTTGTTCTCGATGATGTAGACGACCGGAACGTTGCGGCGGATGAGATGGCAGTACTGGCCGAGCCCGATCGACGCGCTGTCTCCGTCTCCGGAGACTCCGAGAAGGATCAGCTCCCGGTTGGCGACGTGGATGCCGGTCGCGATCGACGGCATCCGGCCGTGGACGGCGTTGAATGAATGCGACCGGCCCAGGAAGTAGGCCGGCGTCTTGCTGGAGCAGCCGATCCCCGAGAGCTTCGCCACGCGGTGCTGCTCCAGGCCCAGCTCGAACGCCGCCTGGATGATGCTCGCCGTGATCGCGTCGTGCCCGCAGCCGGGGCAGAGCGTGGACTTCGATCCCTTGTAATCGCTCGCCGTCAGGCCGATGCGGTTTTCCGGAGCGCTCGTCGGGGGGCTCATCGGGCGGCCACCTCCATTTGCTCTCCGGACCGCATGCCCTCGATCACGCTCCGCGCGTCGATCGGAAGCCCGTCGTAGTGGAGGATCGAACGGATGCGCGGCGCCAGGTCCGCGTACTCCATCTTGAGGAGCGCGGCCATCTGGGCGTCGCGGTTCTGCTCGACCACGTAGATCCGCTCATGCGCCTCGACGAAGTGCCGGACTTCCTTCGAGAACGGGTAGCCTTTTACCAGCAGGTACGAGGTCGCCAGGCCGTCCGCGCGCAGGCGATCCCGCGCCTCGCCCATGGCGTGGTGCGTCGAGCCGAACGCGACCATGCCCACCTCCGCGCCTCGCGCCTGCTCGACCACGGGTGCCGGCATAAGCTCCCTCGCGGTCTCCCACTTCCGCCGAAGCCGGTCCATGACGCGGGCGTAGGTCTCCGCGCTCTCCGTGTAGCGCGCCTGCTCGTCGTGGCCGGAGCCGCGCGTGAAATAGCCGGCCAGCGGGTGCGGCGTCCCGGGCAGCGTTCGGTAGGGGATCGCATCCCCGTCGATGTCCTTGTAGCGCTCGAACGATCCGATCCGGGTGAGGTCGGCGGCGTCCAGAACCTTGCCGCGGTCCCACGGCTTCTCGGGATAGCGGAAGGGATCGGACATCCAGACGTTCATGCCGAGGTCGAGGTCGGACATCACGAAGACCGGCGTCTGGAGCCGCTCGGCAAGGTCGAACGCCTTGAGCCCGAACTCGTAGCAGTCCTCCACCGTGGCGGGGAAGAGCATCACGTGCTTCGTATCGCCGTGCGAGAGGAACGCCACCGAGAGGAGGTCCGCCTGCGACGTGCGCGTGGGGAGCCCCGTGCTCGGCCCGATGCGCTGGATGTCCCAGATCACGGCGGGGATCTCCGCGTAGTACGCGTAGCCGGTGAACTCGGTCATGAGCGAGAGACCTGGTCCCGACGTCGTCGTCATGGCGCGCGCTCCCGCCCAGGAAGCGCCGAGGACCATCCCGATGGCGGCGATCTCGTCCTCGGCCTGGACCACCGCGTACGTGGCCTTTCCGCTCTTCGGGTCGCGGCGGTAGCGGGCGAGGAACATCTCCAGCTGCTCGGCGAGGCTCGAGGAGGGCGTGATCGGATACCACGAGACGTAGGTGACGCCGGCGAACACCGCGCCGAGCGCTCCCGCTTGGTTTCCGTCGATCAGGATCTTCCCCGCGGTCTTGTCGGCCCGACGGACCTGGAACGGCGCTTTCTTGAGATTCGCGGACGCGTAGTCGATTCCGGCCCGCACGGCGGCGCGGTTCATTTCCAAAGCCTTCGGTTTCTTTCCCAGTTGCGCCGTGAGCGCTTGGTCGACCTCGGCCGGATCGATCCCCAGGAGCCAGCTCACCACCCCGACGTAGATCATGTTGACGACAAGCTTCCGGAGCTTCGCGTCGGCGACCAGGGGTTCCACCAGCTTCGCGAACGGAACGGTGTAGACGACGCGGTCCGGCGGAATTTTAGGAGCAGGAGCCCCCTCCGCGAGGAGGATCACGCTTCCGGGGCCCATCGCTGAAACGTCGGCCAGCGAGGTCTCGGGGTTGATCGCGACGAGGACGTCGTAGCGCGTGTCGCGAGAGACGTAGCCTTGGTCGTTGATCCGGATCGTGAACCAGGTGGGGAGCCCGGCGATGTTCGAGGGGAAGAGGTTCTTCCCCGACACGGGCACGCCCATCTGGAACACGGCGCGCAGCAGCGTCGTGTTCGCGGTCTGGCTGCCCGAGCCGTTCACCGTCGCGATGTGGATCGTGAACTTGTTGTCGCTGGGCGACAAGGAGCGTTTCCCGTTGTTTGAGGGTGGATCCATGGGCCGGATGACCCATGGTCCCATTTCAATCGGGGTGGGTCAAGACCGCCGGGACGCCTCGGCGCCCCTAATCTGGTTTAGACGCGCCGAATGCCGCGAGCGATTCGGCGCCGAGGAGGCGGGTTCTTTCCCTTGACCCGAAGCCCCGCGGCGCATCAAATAGAGTGATATGGCCACGCGCACTTTGTCGGTTCCCGAGTCTTACTTGGTCCTCGAGGACGACGAGATCGCGACCCGCATCCGCGCGGCGAAGCGCGCGCTGGGCGGGTCCCTCGTCATCCTGGGACACCACTATCAACGCGACGACGTCATCGAGCACGCCGACATCACGGGCGACTCCTACAAGCTGGCCCGGCTCGGCGCCGAGCGCACGGACGCCGAGTGGATCGTCTTCTGCGGCGTTCACTTCATGGCGGAGAGCGCCGATATCTTGAGACAACCGCACCAGAAGGTGATCCTTCCCGACATGAACGCGGGCTGCTCCATGGCCGACATGGCGGCCACCGACGACGTGCTCGATGCCGGCGCGGCCCTGGAGCGAGCCGGACTTCACTCCATCATGCCGATCACGTACATGAATTCCACCGCGGACGTCAAAGCATTCTGCGGCGAGCGGGGAGGCGCGGTCTGCACCTCGTCGAATTGCCGCGGCATCTTCGAGTGGGCGTTCCGGGAGCGGGAGCAGGTCTTCTTCCTCCCCGACGAGCACTTGGGCCGGAACACGGCCGTCGAGATGGGGATCCCGCTCGAGCGGATCGTCCTCTGGGATCCTCGGCTGCCGCAGGGCGGGATCTCCGACGAAGCCCTCCGGAGCGCGAAGGTGATCGTCTGGAGGGGCTGCTGCTCCGTCCATACGAAGTTCCAGCTCCGGCACGTGGCCGAGCGCAGAGCCGAAGATCCGAACGTGAAGATCCTGGTCCACCCGGAAGTGCCGCACGAGGTGGCGCGGGCCGCCGACCACGTGGGCTCGACGGAGACCATCATCCGGACGCTGCGCGAGGCACCCGCCGGATCGAGCTGGGCGGTCGGCACCGAGTATCATCTCGTCCAGCGGCTCCAAAGGACGCTCCCCGACAAGAAGATCGCGATCCTCTCGAAGGATTTCTGCATGTGCGCTACAATGTACCGGATTTCTCCGCAGAATCTCCTGTGGGGGCTCGAGCGCATTGTCGAAGGCGAGCCGGTGAACGTGATTCGCGTCGCGGAGACGACGAAGCACTGGGCCCGCGCGGCGCTCGACCGCATGCTCCAAGTGCAGTAGCAAGGACCCGATTCGGAGGCCGCATGGCGTATGAGATCGTGAAGGACATCTGCGAAGGCGAAAGCTCCTGCGTGGATGTCTGCCCCGTCGACTGCATCAAGAAGGGCGAGGGCCAAAATGTCAAAGGCACCCTCTGGCTCTTCATCGTCGCCGAGGATTGCGTGAGCTGTAACGCCTGCCTCGAGGCCTGTCCCGTAGAAGGGGCGATCCTTCCGGATTGACGGTGCGGGCGGGCCGCGCACAACGGCCTAATGTTGAAACGACTTACACGGTTTTCCTCTGATTCCAGATAGCTCACGCCCCGCCTCGGCTGCCTCCTTTCACCTCAAGAACTTACCGGCCGAATCCGATAGCTACCGGTACGGGAGCTCGTGGGTACCTCCGCACGCGGGCCCGGAATCACCGTTGCAGGGAGACTCGGTCCGAGATGATCTGCGCCGAAGCAAAACTCAAGCTGGAGCCGTGCGTCTCCGGAACGCTGTCGCCCGAGGATCGGATCGTCCTCGAGGAGCACCTCGCGGTCTGCGAAGGGTGCCGGCTCGAGCTGGAGCTGACCCGGGCCGTCATGGGGGCGCCGTCGTTCGAAGGTCCTGACGAGTCGGTCGCACCCGCGGCGCAATCGCCCGAGACGACAGAGTCGACCCCGGAAGCGCCGTCATCGATGCCGATGCACGGGGAAGCGCGCGCCTCGACACCCCTGTTCGACGAGATCTCCTTCGCCGATGTAGGTTCCGAGCCGCCCGCGGCGGGGTCGGGCACGCCACCGGCCGCCGGCGGGAAAGCGCCCGGCTCGAGCGAGGCCGACCCCTTCGCGAATTTCACGCCCAAGGCGGAGGCGCCCGCCGAGCAGCCGGCCGCGACGTGGGACTTCGAGCCCGCCGATGTGCCGCGCGATTCGGCGCCCCCGGAAGGAAGCCTCTCGTTCGCGAACGAAGCCCTCAAGCGGAAGCGCGACGTGGACGAGAAGCGGAAGACGACGCTCGTTCGCCTTGCTCTCTGGGGCGGCGGTATCGGCTGCGGTCTCGTGCTGCTTGGCGTATCGGTCTGGATCGCGCTCGCGTTCCGGCAGGACAAGGCGCCGGACGTCACTCCGGATGGGGGGACGCCCTCCGTCGCGCCGCAACCGGATCCCACGGCCACGCCGAGCGCCCCGGACGGAAGCACGACGCCCGCGCCGTCCGCGACGGCGCAGCCAACGACCTCCGCGACGACACAACCGACGACCACACCTGCGACGGCGCAACCGACCGCGTCCGCGCCGACGCAGCCGACCACGGGTTCGGGGGCGCCGCCGTCGCCGGCCCCGACGATCCTCGACGCGACGCCAGGGGTGGCGTCGTCGCCGGGCCCGCCGCCGGATGCGACCAAATCGGGCTCCCGCACGGCGAAGGGCAAGCCCAAAGCGGGCACCAGTGCCGCGACCAAATCGCCGAAAGACGCCAATACCGGCGACGGCGAACGCTTCCCGTGGAGGCCGGTGGATGATGTTCCGACCGCTCCAAGCCGCGTCGTCCGGACGACCGGCACCCGGCAAGCACCCGACGCGGCCGCGCCGAAACCGGTCGCGCCCGAGGCCGCCCCTCAAGAGGCGGCACTAGAGCCCAAGCCCGCCCCGGTGAATCCGTCCGAAACGAGCTGGCCGGAGCGGGGGACGGCACCGTCCGGAGGTGCCTCGGCTCCAAGCGCGGGCGCAACGACCCCCGCGAATCCCCCGCCGCAGGCGGCGGGCGAGGCCGCGCAGCCCCAGCAGGACCCGGCATCGATGAGACCGATCGACCGGCTCCACCTCGCGACCGAGTTCGCCGCGAAGAACGCGGACTTAGTCGCGCTCCGGAAGCTCAAGTCCTCTTGGAAATCCCTCGTCGGCTCGACGGCCGGGCCGGATCGGACCCGCGCGAAGCTCGAATATGCGGACTGTCTCTGGTCGATTCAGGAACTCTCCGGCCGCAACTCGGACCGGCGGGATGCGCTCACCGCGTACCGCGACTACGTCCTCAACGCGCCGGCGGGCGGCGCCAATTCCCGCACCGTCGGCCGGATGCGCTACCTCGAAGACGTCCTCATCGACAAGTAGTGCTTCGCGAAATCGTGCCGCGCGGTTGACGTGCGCCACGGCTCCCCCTAGGCTCCTCCGGTAGTGACCGAGAAGCCGCAATCCAAGCCCGCACCCCGCAAACCGGGCCCGTGGTGGACGCGCCGACCCGACTGGCTGCCCCCCGGGCGCGTCCGCTGGCTCGCGTTCATCCTGCTCCTGGTCCTCGCCTTCCTCGGATACGACTGGTTCCGGCTCTCCTCGCTCTCCTCGTACCGCTACGCGGGGCAGGGGTGGAAGTTTCCGACCCAGGTCTACGCCGATTGGCGCGACTACCGCGTCGGGGATCACGTCGACGCGACGGTCATACAGCGCGCGCTCGATCGCGCGCGGTACCGCCGGGTCTGGAAGATCCCGGCCGATCCGGGGCAGTACCGGATCCGTGGCACGGCGTTCGAGATCCATCTCCGTCCCTTCACCTATCCGGATCACGTGGAGCGGGGCTCCGAGGTGGTCATGGATATTCAAGACAATCAGGTCGCCTCCCTGGGCGAGGGATTTGCCGAGCCCGGTCCGCGCGGCCTTCTGCGGATCGACCCCGAGATCCTGGGCGAGTTCTCGGATCAGGCGCGCGAGCGGCGGAGCTACATCCCCCTCGCGGCCATGCCGCGGCATCTGGTTCTCGCGGTGGTCGCGAGCGAGGACCGCCGCTTCTTCCGGCACTGGGGACTCGACCTTCTCGGCATGGGCCGCGCGACCGTGCGCAACCTGCGCGCCGGAGGGGTGGTCGAGGGTGGGAGCACGATCAGCCAGCAGCTCGTGAAGAACCTCTTCCTCTCGCGCGAGCGAAACGTCTGGAGGAAGTTTCACGAGGCGCTGCTCGCCGTGATGGTGGAGCTACGCTATTCCAAGGAGCAGATCCTCGAGTTCTACTTGAACCAGATCTACCTGGGGCAGCGCGGCTCCTGGAGCGTGTGCGGGGTCGAGGAAGGGTCGCTCTACTACTTCAACAAGCACGTCCAAGAGATCACGCCCGCCGAGGCGGCGCTTCTTGTCGGCATCATCCCGGCGCCGAACAAGCTGTCCCCGTACCGCGATCCGGAGGCTGCGCTCGCGCGCCGGGATCAGGTCCTCGTCGACATGGTGGAGTGCGGCTTCATCTCGAAGCAGGACGCGGCCCGGTACCGGCAGACCTCGCTCCGCTTTGCCGCCAATGCGCCGCCCACGACGCGCGCCCCGTACTTCGTCGACTACGTTCGGGAGCTCCTAGCCAAGGACATCTCCGAGTCCGACCTGAGCGCGCGCGGCTTCTCGATCTTCACCACGCTGGACGGCCGGATGCAGGAAGAGGCCGAGCGGATCGCGCGCGCCGGGGCGCGGGACGCGGACGCGCGCTCGCCGATCGGAGGAGCCGAGCGCAGTCCCGCGCAGGCGTCGCTCGTGGCGATCGAGCCCTCGACGGGGTATATCCGCGCGATGGTCGGCGGGCGGAACTACGCGGAGAGCCCCTACAATCGCGCGGTCGATTCCCGCCGGCAGCCGGGCTCCGCCTTCAAGCCGTTCGTCTACGCCGCGGCCCTCGATTCCTATTTCTCGGGCAGGCGGCCGCCGATCACCGCCGCGACGCTCCTGCGCGATCAGCCCGACACGTTCCAGACCGACCTCGGGCCGTGGTCGCCCAAGAATTTCGAGAACTCGTACGCGGGGCAGGTGACCGTGGCCCGCGCCCTCGCGCGCTCGCTCAACGTGGCGACGGTGAGGCTATCGCAGATGGTGGGGCTCCCGAAGGTGATCGAGATGGCGCGCTCCCTCGGGATCGAGAGCCGGCTTCGCCAGGTCGCGTCGCTCGCGCTTGGGACCAGCGAGCTCTCGGTCCTCGAGCTGACGACCGCCTACGCGACGCTCGCGAACGGCGGCGTGCGCGTGCCCCCGATCGCGGTGAAGGCGGTTCTCGACCGCGGCGGCAACGTCCGGTGGTCGCCGCGGCGGGAGGGTCGCCGCGTCATTCGCCCCGAGACCGCCTACCTGACGACGATCCTTCTCGAGGGACCGGTGATCTACGGGACCGCGTCCGCGATCCGGAGCGCGTACGGCTTCATGCGGCCGGCGGCCGGGAAGACCGGGACCACGGACGATGAGAACGACGCCTGGTTCATCGGTTACTCGCCCGACCTGGCCACCGGGGTGTGGGTCGGGTGCGACCGGAACCGCCGCATTGGCCTCACCGGCACCGCGGCCGCGGTGCCGATCTGGGCTCGCTTCATGCAGGTCGCGCTTCAGGACCGGCCGTTTCGCGATTTCGAGGCGCCGGAAGACGTGGTGGACGCCTGGATCGACGGCGACACCGGATATCGCGCGGGGCCCGATTGCCTGCACGTGATGCGTGCCGCATTCATCCGCAAGACGGAGCCGCGCCAGCTCTGCCCGGTGTTGCACATGCCGTTCTGGTCCGATTCGCTCGCGGCCGACTCCACGGGCAACGGGCAACCAAAGGTTCCTCCGGATCAGGCGCCCGGACAAGAGCCGCCGCCTTCCCCTCCGCAGCCGACCAGCGAGCCGCCGTCCGGGGATGCCGCCGGCGCCGGGGGCGCGGGGGTCGAGCCCGGAAACACCGGGCAGCCGGGGAACTAGAGGAGCCGCGAAACCGGGGATGCGGCGAAGCTAGGGCAGGAATTCTTGGATCTGAAATAGCGCGCGGAACGGGACGCCGCGCGCCGCGAACTCCTCGCCGCCGCCCTCGCCGCGATCGACGACGCAGACCACCACGCGCACTTCGCCGCCGGCCGCTTTCACGGCGTCGTACGCCTGAAGCGCCGATCCGCCCTTCGTGACCACGTCGTCGACGATCGCGACGGGGAGGGCCTTGTCGAAGGGACCCTCGATCCGATTCCCGGTGCCGTGAGACTTCTGCTCCTTTCTCACGAGGAATCCGACCAGGCCTCTCCCCTGGAGCTGCGTCCACGCGATCGTGGCGCCCACGATCGGATCGGCGCCGAGCGTCAGCCCTCCGACCGATTTCACTCCGTGCTCCGCGAGGATCGGGTCCATTAGGCGGGCGATCAGGAGGGCGCCCTCCGGATGAAGGCTCGTCTGACGCACGTCCGCGTAATACTTGCTCTTCGCTCCAGAGGAGAGCGTGAAGTCGCCGAAGCGGATCGATCGCTCGGCGAGAATCTGCTTGAGGCGGGCGCGCGCGGCGGCGGGTGAGAGGTGCGCGGTCATCGTTTCCATCCGGCGCGAGAGATATCACACTTCCGCGCGCGGGCGAATCGGAAAAACGGTTGAAGGCGTCCGCGCAGCGTCGTGTAGACTCGGAAGGTGGATCACCCGAGCCTCCCGATGCGTGCCCCCGACAGTCGTGACGAACGATGAGCGCGCCGTTCGTCCACCTCCACAACCACAGCGAGTACTCGCTGCTCGACGGCGCCTGCCGGGTCGACCGCTTGGTCGACCGCGCGGCGGGGTACGAGATGCCGGCGCTCGCGCTCACCGACCACGGAAATCTGTTCGGCGCGGTGGAGTTCTACGACCAGGCGCTCGCCGCGGGGATCAAGCCGATCCTGGGCTGCGAGGTCTACGTCGCGCACGGCTCCCGCCAGGACCGGTCCCGCACGGCGGATGGGAAGGGCGCGTACGATCACCTGGTCCTGCTGGTGCGGAATCGGGAAGGATACAAGAACCTGTCGAAGCTCTCCTCGGCCGGATATCTCGAGGGATTCCACTACAAGCCTCGGATCGACAAAGAGCTTTTGGCACGCCACGCGGGCGGGCTCCTCTGCTTGAGCGCCTGCCTGCGGGGCGAGGTGCCGCAGCTGGTGGTCGCCGGCGATACGGAGGGGGCGCGCCGCGCGGCGGCGTGGTACCGGGATCTCTTCGGCGCCGAGCACTATTTCCTCGAGATCCAGGACCACGGCCTCCCCGACGAGAAGATCGCCGCGCGCGGAATCATCGCGCTCGGAAAGGAGATGGGGATTCCGCTGGTGGCGACCAACGACTGCCATTACCTCGCCCGCGAGGATTCGGAGGCCCACGAGGTGCTCCTCTGCATCCAGACCGGGAAGACGATGCTCGACGCCGACCGGTTCCGCTTCGCCACGGACGAGCTCTACGTGAAGTCGCCGGAGGAGATGGCGGCGCTCTTCCACGAGACGCCCGAAGCGCTCCGGAACACGCTCGTCGCGGCTGAGCGGTGCGAGCTGACCCTCGACACCGAGCGGGTGCAGCTGCCGTCGTTCCCGATTCCGCCGGAGTTCGAGAGCGAGGAAGGGTACCTGCGCCGGCTCGCGCGGGACGGGCTCGCGCGGCGATACGCGGAGATCACCCCGGAGATGGAGCAGCGCCTCGTCTACGAGCTCGACACGATCTGCACCGTCGGGTACGCGCGCTACTTCCTGATCGTCCGCGATTTCACCGACTACGCGCGGCGGAACGGGGTCGGGGTCGGCCCGGGACGAGGCTCGGCCGCGGGGAGCCTGGTCTCCTACTGCCTCGGGATCACCGACATCGACCCTCTCCGCTTCGAGCTCCTCTTCGAGCGCTTCCTGAATCCGGAGCGGGTGAGCATGCCCGACATCGACATCGACTTCGCGTACGAGAGCCGCCAGAAGGTGATCGACTACGTGATCGACAAGTACGGGCGCGAGAGCGTGAGCCAGATCATCACGTTCGGAACCATGGCGGCCCGCGCCGTCGTACGCGACGTCGGCAGGGCGCTGGCCATGACCTACGCGGAATGCGACCAGGTGGCGAAGATGATCCCCGGGGATCTGGGGATGACGCTGCCCAAGGCCCTCGAGATCGTCCCGGAGCTTCGCACGCTCGCGCAGAAGGACGAGCGCTACGCGCGGCTCATCCGCTGCTCGCTCGCCCTGGAAGGGCTCGCGCGGCACGCCTCGACCCACGCGGCCGGCGTCCTGATCGCGCCGGGCCAGCTCACCGACTACGTCCCGATGTACCGCTCGCCCAAGGGCGACATCACGACCCAGTTCGACATGAAATCGCTCGAGCGGGTCGGCCTCCTCAAGATGGACTTCCTCGGGCTTCGCACCCTCACCGTTCTCGACGACGCGACCCGGCTCATCTTGGAATCGGCCGGGAAGTCGATCGACCTGCCGTCGCTCCCGCTCGACGACGCCGAGACCTTCGCGCTCTTGCAGAAGGCGCAGACGGTCGGGATCTTCCAATTGGAGTCGGGGGGGATGCGGGATCTCCTCCGGAAGGTCCTGCCGGATACGTTCGAGGACATCATCGCGATCAACGCGCTCTTCCGTCCGGGGCCCATCCAGAGCGGCATGATCGACGACTTCGCGAAGCGCAAGCACGGGAAGCAGCGGGTGACGCACATGCATCCCTCGCTGGAGCCGATCTTGAGGAAGACGTACGGCGTGATCGTCTACCAGGACCAGGTGATGCAGATCGCGAACCGCCTGGCCGGGTTCACGCTGGCGCAGGCTGACCTCCTCCGCCGGGCGATGGGGAAGAAGAAGCCCGAGGAGATGGCCAACCAGAAGTCGGCCTTCGTGGAGGGCTGCGCGCGGAACAACGTGGCGAAGAAGAAGGCCGAGGAAATCTTCGACCTGATGGAAAAGTTCGCGGGATACGGATTCGTGCGCTCGCACAGCGCGGCGTACGCGATGCTCTCCTATCATTCGGCGTACCTCAAAGCCCACCATCCGGCGGCGTTCCTCGCCGCCTCGCTCACGAGCGAGGTCGGGGACACCGATCGGATCGTCACCCTGGTCGAGGAGGCGCGCCGTCTGGGCATCGCGGTCCTTCCACCCGACGTGAACGCGAGCACGGCCGGATTCACGCTCGAGGGGGAGGCGATCCGCTTCGGGCTCTCCGCGATCAAGAACGTCGGCCTGGGCTCGGTCGAAGCGCTGGTGCGCGCGCGCACGGCCGGCGGGCCGTTCCGAACCCTGGGCGACCTCATCCGCCGCGTCGAGACCGGGAACGTGAATCGACGCGTGCTCGAGTCGCTCATCCAAGCGGGCGCGTGCGACGCGCTCGAGGGCGACCGGGCGCAGCTCCTCGGAGCGGTCGGGGATCTCCTCGCTCAGGCGCAGGAACGCGCCCGCGGGGTGAGCCGGCACCAGGAGTCCCTGTTCGGCGGGGATCAGGCGATCGTCGCCCAGGACGCGGCGCTCCCCTGGGTGACTCCGTGGCCGCTCGAGGAGCGGCTCAAGCGTGAGCGCGAGGTCCTCGGCTTCTACTTTTCGGACCATCCGTTGGCCGCACACCGCGACGTGATCGCGGCGAGGGCGACGGCCGACACGGGACGGCTTCGCGAGCTTCGGGACAACGCGGACGTGACGCTGATCTGCCTCGTCGCCGGGATCAAGGCGCACACCGACCGGAACAAACGCTCCATGGCCTTCGTCACCCTCGAGGACATGAAGGGCACCGTGGAAGCGACGGTGTTCGCCGAGCTCTACGAGCGGTCCCGCGCCCAGCTCCAGCCGGGGACGGTGCTCGAGGTACGCGGCCGCGTGAATCTCCGCGAGGACACGGAGCCGAAGATGGTCTTGAGCTCGGTAAAGACTCTCGTCGGGGGCGGGGAGTCGGGAGGTCGCTCGGTCCACATCGACCTCGTCGGGGCCGGGGCGGCCGTGTCGCTCGAGGAGATCCGGGACGTCCTGCTTCGCCACCCGGGCGAAAGCCCCGTATACTTCACCGTGCGGGAAGGAAGCGGCCCTGGCACGACGCAGATCCGCGCCAAGCGCCTGCTCGTGCGCCCGAGCGACGAGCTCCTGCAAGCCCTTCGCGAGCGGCTGGGCAACTCCGCCGTGCGCGTCGCGAACGGCCACGCCGCGGCGGTCCCCTTCTAACTCCGGAGCGCCCGTGAACGGAACCTGGCTGGACTTCGAAAAGCCGATCCTCGACATCGAGCGTAGGATCGAGGACTTAAAGGGACTCGCGCCCGAGGAGCATCCGGAAGCCGCCGAGGAGCTGGAGCGCCTCGAGCGGAAGGCGGAGCGGTTGCGGCGCGAGGTCTACGCGAAGCTCACCCGGTGGCAGCGCGTGAAGCTCGCGCGCCATCCCCGCCGGCCGTATACGCTCGATTATCTGAAGCACATCGCGCCCAATTTCATGGAGCTCCACGGCGATCGCCGCTTCGCCGACGATCCGGCCATCGTCGGCGGGCTCGCGGTCGTGGACGATCTGCCGCTTGTGATCATCGGCCACCAGAAGGGCCGCGATACGAAGGAGAACATCTACCGCAACTTCGGGATGGCCCATCCCGAGGGATACCGGAAGGCGCTCCGCCTCATGCGCCTGGCCGCGAACTACGGGTGTCCCATTGTCACCCTGGTGGACACGCCCGGAGCCTACCCGGGCTTGGGCGCCGAGGAGCGCGGACAATCGGAAGCGCTGGCGCGAAACATCCTCGAAATGGCCCACCTGGCGGTCCCGATCGTGACGGTTGTCATCGGCGAGGGCGGCTCGGGCGGAGCGCTCGCGATCGCGGTCGGGGACGTCGTGATGATGATGGAGAACTCGATCTACTCGGTGATCACCCCGGAGGGGTGCGCCGCCATCCTCTGGAAGGACGCTAGCAAGGCCGAGCAGGCGGCCGAGGCGCTGAAGCTCACCGCTCCCGATCTGCTCGAGCTCAAGGTGATCGACGAGGTGATCCCGGAGCCGGTCGGAGGCGCCCACCGCGACCCCGAGGAGGCCGCCCGCCGGGTGAAGGACGCGGTGCTTCGCCACGTGCGGGGACTGATCGGGCTTCCCGCGCAGGAGCTTCTCGACCGGAGGCTGGAGAAGTATTTGAAGATGGGTGTGTATCTGGAGGAAACCGCCACGGCCGCCGCAGGCACGCCGTCCTAGGAGGCATATGCCGCTCAGCGAGGAGCTGCTCTCGATTCTGGTCTGCCCTCAGTGCAAGCAGGATCTTCAGTACGACCGAGCCGCGGAGAAGCTCGTCTGCGTCCGGTGCGGGCTCCGCTACCCGATCGTCGACGACATTCCGGTGATGCTCGTGGAGGAAGCCGAGCGGATCGACCCGCGTTGATCCGCCGCTCGAGCCTCGCCGCCCTCGGGGCGCTCTTCGGAGCGTGGCTCGCGGCGGCGTCCATTTCCCCGGCGCTCGCCGCCGTCGACCCTCCCCGGGCCATCGTCGAAGCGATCACGCCGACCGGATACCGCGTCCGCGTTCCGCTCGGGGAGCCCTCGGTCACCCGCGGCCAGATGCTGGGATTCGAGCTGGCGGAGATCGATCTGCCGGGAGCCGACTACGAAGCCGCGCCCGGCGGTCCGCCCCTGCCCGCCCGGACGGTGTTCCTGCGCGTTCCCTGGGGCGTCGCGGCAACCGTCTCGGCCACGGAAGGCACGTCGCGCTCGCTCGGAGTTCTCAAGCCCGTCCCGTTTCCGCACGTCCTCACCGATCCGGATATCCGCTCGTCGATTCGCCCGGCGAGGATCGCCGTCGCGCTCTCGGACCTGGCGTACGCGGGCGGCGCGCCGGCCGCGCGCCCCCGGTCGGCAGGAGCGCCTCGGGACATGGCGGCCGCGGGCGAGCGGCTCCTCGCGGTGACCATTCGCCCGGTGACGTGGGATCCGGCGAGCGGGGAAGCGAGGGCGCTGGACGAGATCACCCTCGAAGTGCGGTGGGACCGGCCGGTCGAGCCGATCGCCGCCGCGTCCCGGGGCGGGATCGAGAGCGGCAGCGCGCTCGCTCCGACCAGCGGCCTGGGTCCGACCTTCCCGCTCCGTCCCGCGCCCGGGCGGGGCGCCGCGGCGCCGGCCGCGCGCCGGTCGGCGTTCGCCACGGCGGCCGTGGGGCCGCTGCGCGTCGACCTCTCGCGCCCGTGGGTCCGGCTGGGCATTTTCCGCGGCGGGCTTTACCAGGTCAGCCCGGCCGACCTCGCCGCGGCCGGCGTGGCCGCGTCGGGGATAGACCCCGCCACGTTTCGGATCTTCCGGGCCACGCCCGGGGACATCGTCGAAATCGCCGATGTCGATTCGGGACCCGATTCGCTGCGGGAATGCGCCATCGAGGTGACGGGCGCCGTCGACGGCGTGTTCGACACGGCCGATCGCATCTACTTCTACGGGACCGGCGCGACCGGATTCAGGTACGACCTGGCGCTCGGCGGGGGGGCGGAGTACCAGGAAACAGAACACAGCGATCAGGAGACCCTCTGGCTCACGTGGGGTCCCGGCCCGGTGGCGACGCCGCCGCGCCGCATCAGCGCGCGAAGCGCCGCGCCCGTGACCTTGGGCGCCCCGCTCTATACGAGCGTGACGCATCGCGTTCACTACGAGCAGAACCGCCTGCCCGATTTCGACCTCTATCAGCCTCCGGTTCGGTGGGAGCGCTGGTTCGATCGGCGATTCCAGCAGGGATCGCGGGTACGCTTCGTGTTCCAGCTTCCGGGCGCGGTCGCGGGCGGGGCGGGCGACCTGCTTGTCCGGATGTGGGGCTTCGGGGAATCCATCGGGTCGTCCGTGCCGGACCATGTCGCGCGGATCTACTGGCACCGGGGCCTCGTGGACTCCGCGGGGTGGAATCTATCCAATCCCCAAGAAATGACCGCGACCGGCGTGACGGTGCTGGCTCGGGATACCCTGGATGTCGACGTGCCGGTCCTGGTCGATTCGAATGATCCGAATCGCTTCGATCAGTCGAACCTCGCGTGGTTCGAGTTCATCTAC
>Ga0193723_1000420_pt1 | contig 16673 bp, 18 predicted proteins | sample H2m2metaG_FD_143042 | JGI IMG/M metagenome (GOLD analysis project Ga0193723, IMG submission 143042) | Soil microbial communities from a riparian zone of the East river system, Colorado, United States - H2m2 | ecosystem: Environmental > Terrestrial > Soil > Riparian zone | place: USA: East River...
CTCGACGTGCCCAAGTCCGCGGGCATCACGCTGACCGAATCGTGCGCGATGTTGCCAGCGGCTTCGGTGAGCGGTTGGTACTTCGCGCACCCCGAAGCGCACTATTTCGGTCTGGGACGCATCGGCCGGGATCAAGTGGCCGACTACTCTGCGCGGAAGGGGATGGCGGCTGAAGAAATCGAGCGCTGGCTGGCGGCGAACTTGGCGTACACGCCGTGAGGGTTTAGGTTGGGCGCATGAGTCAGGTTGAGATACGCATCACCGCAGAGCCGGTGGACAATCACCGCTGCAAGTTCGTCGTGAGCCAGCCGCTGCACGCGACGGGCGTACGGCGCTTCGCGTCCGCCGACGAGGCGAAGGGATCGCCGCTGGCGGAAGCGATCTTCGCGATTCCCGCAGGCGGCGTCACCGAGGTGATCGTTTCGGGCAACATCGTCACGGTCGTCAAGGACAATCCCGCGCCGTGGCAGGCGGTGGGGAAGGCGGTCGGCGCGGCGATTCGCGCGGCGGCCGCGTCGGGAGCCCCTCCGGTGGCCGCGAGCCCCAAACCGACAGGTGCCGTCAACGATGACGCGCTCTACGAGCAGGTCGCCAAGGTGTTCGATGAGCAGGTGAACCCGATGGTGGCGCGACACGGCGGAAGCGTCGAGCTCATCGATGTGCAGGACGCCGTCGTCATGCTGCGGATGGGCGGCGGCTGTCAGGGCTGCGGGATGGCCGACGTCACGCTCCGGCAGGGCATCGAGGGGATGCTCGCGAAGCTCGTACCGGCGGTGCGCGGGATTGTCGACATCACCGATCACGCCACCGGCGCAAACCCCTACTTCCAGGCCGCCAAGAAATAGCCTCGCGCCTTCTGTTGCTGCTGCCGACCACGACCTACCGCACGACGGCGTTCGTGGAGGCTGCGCGGCGGATCGGCGTAGAACTCACCGTCGCGTCTGAAGAGCCCAGCACGCTCGAGGCGACCAGTCTTGGCGGACTCCTCACCCTCCCGCTCCACGATCCCCCACGCGCCGCCACCGAGGCATCGCTGTTTGCGAAGCAGTACCCGATTGCGGCGGTCGTGGGTGTCGACGACGACACCGCAATCGTCGCCGCGGCGATCGCGCAGCGCCTGGGGCTCAGGGGAAATCCCATCCAGGCGGTCACGGCGGCGCGCGATAAACATCAGCAGCGCGAGCTGCTGGCCAAAGCCGGCGTGCCAATCCCCCGATTCATGCTGCGCAGGTTGGATGAAAACCCGGCGGCGATCGCTCGCACCATCACCTATCCGTGCGTGCTGAAGCCGCTGCGCCTCTCGGCCTCGCGTGGCGTCATCCGCGCCAATAATGCCCAGAGCTTCGTCGATGCCCACGGCCGTCTGAAGGCAATCGTCGGGGAACCGAGTGCGGAATTCCTGATCGAGGAGTTCATCCCGGGCTACGAAGTCGCGCTCGAAGGCCTGGTCGTCAATCGCCGGCTGCATGTTCTGGCATTGTTCGATAAGCCCGACCCCCTCGATGGACCGTTCTTCGAGGAGACGATCTACGTCACGCCGTCGACCGTGCCCGCTGGATTGCAGGCCGCAATCAAGGACTGTGCCGATCGCGCCGTGCGGGCGCTTGGCATCATCGACGGTCCGATCCATGTGGAGCTGCGCTACAACGAGAATGGTCCGTGGCTCATCGAGCTCGCGGCGCGGCCGATCGGCGGCCGTTGCTCAGCCGTGCTCAAATTCGGGGACGGGGGACAGGGGAAGGGTGTCACTCTCGAAGAGATCATCTTGCGGCACGCGCTTGGCATGCCGATCCCGACGCTCGCGCGCGAGCGCCTGGCCGCCGGCGTCATGATGATTCCCATCCCGGGTGCCGGGACGTTGCAGGAAGTCCGTGGTATTGCGGAGGCCAAACAGGTGCCGCTCGTCGAAGACGTGCAGATCACGGCGCACCCGGGTGAGCGCTTGATTCCGTTTCCCGAGGGGTCACGGTATCCAGGATTCATTTTCGCGCGAGGAGAAGCACCGGCCGACGTCGAGACCGCGCTGCGAGAGGCCCATCGCTGCTTGAGGTTCGTGCTCGCGTGAGCCAGGCCGTCCGTCGCACCCTCGCGGCTCTCCTCGTGCCGCTGGTCGCATGGGAGGTCGCGCGCAGTCTCGTCAGAATAGACGGTGTCGTCTTCCACGACTACCTGCGCGTGGGCCAGGTCGTGCTGCAGCATGGCGACCCGTACGCGACGCTGAGCTTCGACACCTGGCCTCCCTTCTTCATCGTCATCGCAGTCGCACTGACGGAGCTCGCGCGGATTTCGCGGGTCGGGGCGCTCCTGATTTGGCAGCTCGGCAGCGTGGCCGCGGGCTGGGCAGCGTACCGGCTGCTGCCGCGCCTTGCCGGGGACGCACCCGAGCCATTGACGGCCTCGGCGACGCTCGTCCCCCTCCTGATGACGGCGCGGCTGCTCATGGAGCACCTCGAGAGCACCCAGATCAATCTGTACCTGCTATTCCTCGTGCTGGTCGCCTTTGATCTGTTCCGGCGGCGACGCCAGGCGTGGGGAGGACTCGCCCTGGCGACCGCGATCAGTGTCCGCGCGGTGCCCATCCTGTTTCTGGCCTACCTCGTGTACAAGCGAGCGTGGCGCCCGGCGGTGTGGACGACCGGATTCCTCGTCGTCCTGAACGTGGTCCTGCCGTTGGTCGTGTTCGGTCCGGCGGTGTCGGTGGAGCGCTGGAAGGAGTGGCGCGCCGTCGCCGCCGCGGAGACCGCCAACCCCACGCCGATGTTCCCAAACCAATCGCTCCTCGCGGCGCTGCGGCGTGTGCTCACGCGCGAGGCCGGAGCTCGGGATCCCATACAGTATGCGGTGGCCGCGTGGCCACCAGCGCGGGTCGTCCAGCTGTTTTACGCGCTCTTGGGCCTCGGAGCCCTCGCGTTTGCGTTCGCGTTTCGTCGCAACCCTCCCGGCCTCGACGACCCGTCCATGCTCAGCGAGCTGGCCGTGGGACTCTGCATCCTGCCGCTCGTTTCTCCACTGGCGTGGAAGGCCCATTTTGTCACGCTGCTGGCAGGGTACTGGCTGATTTCGCGGGTCATGCAACGCGCGCAGGTTCGGCGTCGCTGGGTCTCGGCTCTGTGGTGGGGGTCATTTGCGTGCTTGACGCTCAGCGCCCCGGCGCTCATCAGCACCGATGGACGGAGCATAGTGGAATCGCTGAACGTAATTACCGTGGGGGCACTGATCGTTCTGGGGCTGACGATGTGGGCCGCTAGACAGCTTCCGCTACGACCTCCAACCAATGGCGTGGCACCGACTCAACCTTGAGCTCGTTCATGGTCCGCTCGAGCCCCACCTCGAGCGCCTTGGCGCCTTCCTCGAGCGGTACGCCCGGCAGCGCGCCTTCGATGAACAGAGAAAACCGGCCGATATCGATGAGCGCGGCACGCGTCATTTCGATCCGCAGCAACTCGACGGTCGTCGTCCGGAAGCCCGCTTCTTTCAGCGCGGCGCTGTATTGATCGACTGAGTACCACTCCATTGCCGCCGCGTGGCTGGTGTGCTTGACGTCGATGCCCTGCTCGCGGAGCGCCTGCACCGAGCGGACGATCCAGCGCCGCCAAAACCCGCTCGTGCCTTCGACGTACGCGCCGTTGAAGAACGTGCTATTGAACGCGAGCAGCCCGCCGGGCTTCAGGACGCGCCGAATCTCCTTCAGCACCTGCGGCTTGTCGGGCATCAGGTGAATGGCGTTGAGGAATACGACCGTGTCGGCTGACTTGACGAGCTTCGACAGCCATTCGGCGCTGCCCAGTACGAACTCGGCGAATTTGGAGGAGATCGCCGCCCGCGCCTTGGCGAGCGCCGAGGGGGACGGATCGACCCCGATGACGTGGGGCGGCGGCTGCTGATCGCGTACGTGCTCGAGGATGAGCTCCGTGATCGCGCCCGGGCCGCAGCCGAGGTCGACGATGACCTGGCGGCCTGGGCAAATCACCCGCTCGAGAATCCAGTTGTTGACGTGTGCGAAGAACGGATGCCGCGTGAATGGCGTGAACGAAAAGCGATCTTCGTCGGCCGTTGGGTTCAAGGCGGTCACAGTTTGTGAATCCCGAGCGGTCCCAGATGGACGTCGAGATTGTGATTGACGCGATATCCGACAACGCCATTCACATCGAGATTCGCGGCATCACCGGTGTAGACCTCTTTGCCGTTCATCATGAACTTCGCTTTCCCGCCCTGGACCTGAATGCTGAGCTCGTTCATCGCCCGGCCGCCCGAGTCCGCCTTCGTGACGGCGTCGCTCGCCGTCCACTCGACGACTGCGGTCGGCCGCGTGGTGTAGCTCGCGCGGCGGCGAATCGAGTACATCCCGTCGATCGGACGAACGAGGAAATAGGTGTAGGTCTGGCCGGAGTCGGCGAGGTTCTTGCCGCCGATGAAGATGCCGAACGCTTCGGGATGTGCGGGGTTTTTCATTTGCGACATCTTGGCCACAACGTGGTAGGTGCCGGAGATCGTGTCGCGATCGCGCCAATAGATCGCGGCCGGCCCGACCGTGGTATGCAAACCATCGCCCATGTTCGTGAACTTCACGTTGTCCAGCGACGCCGGTTGGCCGGTCTGCCGGTTCGGCTCGGTGCGCACGTGCCAGCTGGCGGGCAGGACGCCGCCGCCGGCGACTGGATGGTCGGGATCAGCCTGCGCTGAGAGCGCGGGGACGAAAAGCAAGAAGACCGCCGCAGCGGTCAGCAGTCGGATAGTCATTGGTGCCTTTCCCACAGGTCCGATCATGCGTTCGTGGGTCTAAGTGACATCATGAAAAGGTTTTAGTCAAGGGCGCTCGGCCAGGTCGTGTACCGTATGCAAGCTCAGGATCTTGAGCTTGCGCTTCCCCATAGGCAGGGTGATGTCCACCTTCTGCCCGACTTTCCCGCCAACTAACGCTTTCCCGAGCGGCGACGCCATCGAGACGGACACCTCGTCGGCGCCGTCCTCGCCCTCGATGAACTCGCCGAGCGTCAGGGCGTAGACTTCCTTCTTTTTTGTGTCGAGGTCTTCTACGGTCACCCGTGACCCGAATCCCACGCGATCGCGCGGGATGTCCTGCTCGCGCACATCGGACAGTTTCGAGAGCCGCAGCCGCAAATGATGAACGCGCGCCTGCGCGAATTGCTGTCGCTCGAGCGCCGCCTTGTATTCCGAGTTCTCGCGCAGGTCACCGTGGGCGCGCGCCTTCTCGATCTCTTTCGGCAATACGAAAGAGATCTCGTGGTTCAGCCGTTCGACCTCGTCCTGGAGCTTCTGTTTGAGCCCTTCGATCATGATGGGATACTAACCGACCAACCGCCTTCCCGGCTAGCTTTTGGCTCGTGCGCACCTACCACCAGCTGACCGACCCCGACCGCTCCGGTCTGGCCGACCAGATCGGCGCCCAACGCAAACGCGTGGCGGAGCGCCTGGCCGGTGTGCGGCGGATCGTCGCCGTAATGAGTGGAAAGGGCGGCGTGGGAAAGAGCTACGTGACCGCGCACCTGGGGAGAGGCTTCGCCCGCGCTGGTCGCAGCGTGGGTGTGCTCGACGCCGATTTGAACGGCCCCACGATCCCCGGGCTCCTGCAGGTCGCGCAGAACGCCGAGTCGCCGGCGATCGGCATCGATGGCGTGAAATGCATCTCCATGGGCCAGTTCCTCGACGACGGCGCGCCTCTCGCATTCAAGGGTCCGTCCGCAGAGAGCTTCGTGTGGCGTGGCGCCATGGAGGCGTCGGCGCTGCGGGAGTTTTTGGGCGATGTGGAGTGGGGCGATCTCGACGTGCTGCTGCTCGACCTGCCGCCCGGCATGCAGCGCTATATCGAGCTGTGCGATATCCTCGGCAACCCGCCGGCCGTGCTCACGGTGACCATCCCCACGCCCGAATCCCGCGACGCCGTCCGCCGCGCCATGCGCGCCGCGGTCGAGCGCGGGTCGGCGCTGCTCGGGATCGTGGAGAACATGGTGGGGGGCGAGTTGCGGGGAACAGCCGGTGACGACCTGGCAAAAGAGTTCGGCGTCCCGGTCCTCGCACGGGTCCCCTGGCACCCGACCCCGGACACCTGGAACCAGTTGGCAGCCGCGCTATGAAGTTTCTCTGCGTCGAATGCGACCAGCAGATGGCGTTCGCCGAGCGGCAGCTTCCCGGCGACGGAACCCTGGCGGCGACCTTCAAGTGCCCGAAATGTGGCCGTGTCGTGGCGATGCTCACGAATCCGATGGAGACGCAGCTCGTCTCCTCCATGGGTGTGGAAATCGGTGGGCGGACGGTGCCGAGCGAGCCGTTCGAAATGGTGCGGGCCAATGTCGTGACGGGCGGACCGGCGTGGTCCGCTGATGCTCAGGAGCGCTTGAGCCGGGTGCCGAGCTTTGTGCGCGGCATGGTGAAGAAGATCTACGCCGATTACGCCAAGGAACGCGGGATCCCGGAGATCACCCCCGCGATCATGGACACCGCGCGCGCCGAGCTGGGGCTCGAGGGGATGTGAGCGACTTCGACGAGCGCAGCGTCGGCGCGCTGCGCGTGCGCATCGACCGCACCCTGTGCGTCGGCTTCGGCGACTGCATTACGGAAGCCCCCGAGGCGTTCGTGCTGGACGAGAGCGGCGTCGCGGTCTTCGTGAACCCGGACACGGTGGATCGGGAGCGGTTGTTGCGAGCCTGCGACGCCTGCCCCGTCGATGCGATTACGGTTTGGAACGAAACCGGTAGCCAGATCGTCCCCGGAGCTTGTGAACAAGTTCCTTGACAGCATTAGCACGCGTCTACATATCCCTTAACTCTGACGGCATCCACACCGACATCTAGAGTTTAGGGGTCCGCTCGAGCGGCTTCACTCGGGGAGGTAGTGGTGTACCGCGAGATTTTCGTTCCCGTCGACAACTCGCAGCACTCCGATTGGGCTGTCGACCGCGCCATCGAGATGTGTCGCAAGGGCGGCGGCAGAATCACTGGGAATCATGTCTACGCCGCCCGCCTGCACGATGTCCGCTTCCGCCAGCTCGAGACCGGCCTCCCCGCGCAGTTCCAGACGCCTGAAGAGATCAAGAAACAGCGCAAAATCCACGACAAGCTGATCGAAAAGGGCCTGCAGCTCATTGCCGACAGCTTTCTCGATCAGCTCGGCAAGCGCTGCGAAACGGCCGGTGTGCCGCTCACACGCCAGCTGCTCGAAGGCATCAACTACGAGGAGATCGTCAACGAAGTGAACCGCGGCGCGGGCCGCCTGCCCGGCCTGATCGGCTTCGATCCCAATCGCGCCGCGGGCTACGACGGCGGCGACAAGGTCCGCAGCGACGTCAAACTCGGCGAAAACGGCCGGCTCGTCGCCGAGGACGAGGACGCGGCCGCCCGCCTGGTCGGCTCGTCCGGGCGTCAGTACGACCTGATGGCCATCGGCGCCCACGGACTTGGCCGCCAGCCGTTCTCGCAGCTCGGCGGCGTCGTCGCGCGCGTGCTGCGCGACATCGAGAAGGACGTGCTGATCGTCCGCGACCAGCAGCCGATTCAGGGCGGCCGCTTCATGGTTTGCGTGGATGGCTCGTCGTACAGCTACAAGGCGATGAAGTCGGCGCTCGAGCTGGCGCAGGAGTTTGGCGGCTCGCTCTTCGTCTGCAGCGCGTTCGACGTCGAGTATCACCACGTCGTCTTCCACAACATCAAGGACGTGCTCTCGTATCAGGCGTCGAAGGTGTTCAAGTTCGAGGAGCAGGAAGAGCTCCACAACAACATCATCGACAAGGGACTGCTCAAGCTGTGCCAGGCGAACCTCAAGCGCGCCGAAGTGATGGCGCAGCAGTATCCCGACGTCCCGATCACGACGCAGATCCTCATCGGCAAGCCGTTCCAGGTGATCATGCAGTGGGTGGAGGAGATCAAACCCTCGCTGCTGGTGATCGGCCGTCACGGGGCACACCGCGTCGAGAACACGGAGCTCGGGTCCCAGGCAGAGAACCTGCTGCGGCTGGCGCCGTGCTCCGTGCTGCTGACAGGTGTGGTGGGAGTGCGGCCGGAAGACATCCCCTGGATTGAAGAAGATGGACAAGCCGGCCTTCCCTGGGCGCCGGAAGCCGAGGTGCGGATCCTCCGCGTGCCGCCGTTTGCGCAGGGGATCGCGCGCCGCGCCGTCGAGGAGTACGTACTCGAAAAAGTAGGGAACGCCGGTCCGCCGCCGACGGTCACGAACAAGTGGCTCGACGAAGCCATTCAGAAGCTGCTGCCCACGCACATGCAGCTGATCATGGGCATCGGCAGTGCCGAAGAGATCGCGCTCGCCGAAGTGAAGGCGACCGAGCAGATGAAGGCGACAAAGGTGCAGGGGCACGACGCCGATCCCGAGCCCGCCACGCCCGAAGTCGAGACCAAGTGCCCGGTTACGGGCGCAATCTCGAAACGGCCCCGCGTCGCCACCGACCCGATCGTCTGGACCGAGGAGGGGTGGCAGCGGCTGCAGCTCGTGCCGCTGATCGCGCGCCCCCTCGCCCGCAACACGGTCGAGCGCTTCGCTCGCAATCACGACATCTGGCGTGTGACAACGCCGGTGATGGACGACAATAAGCAGGCGATGATCGAGGCCGACGAGTTCGACATCGACACGATGATGGTGATGTTCACCGAGCTCCGCGCCAAGCAGATCCGCGCCGAGGCCGAGGGCAAGGACGCGCTGTCGCCCGAGATGCGCGCCTTTATCGAGGAGGCCAAAGCGCAGGGAATCACGCGCTGCCCCATCCGCGACATCGAAGCGAAAATGGACAAGTGCCCCGTCGACATGAAGACGGTGACGCCCGAAGAGGCAAAACGGGCGGTCGAGAAACTGCTGCAGTGAGCTACGTTCCACACGTCGTCGCCTGGAATCTCACGCGGCGCTGCAACCTCGAGTGCGCCCACTGCTACATCTCGGCCGGTCCGCATGAGAGCGCGACCTCGGAGCTCGAGACGGTCGAGTGCCTCCGGATCGTGGACGAGCTGCTCGCGGTGAGTCCTGCGCCGCTGCTCATTTTGTCCGGGGGCGAGCCGCTGCTGCGCTCGGACCTCACGCAGATCGCCGGGATGTAGCAGTGGCACGGCGCGACCGTCGTCGTCGGGACGAACGGCACGCTATTGACGGACGAGCGGATTGCGGCGCTCAAGGCGGCGGGCGTGCGCGGCGTCGCCGTCTCGATCGATTCGTTGCGGCCGACCTACCACGACAACTTCCGGCACGGCAAAGGCTCGCTCGACGACACGATCGCGGCACTGGGCCGGCTGCGCGCGCAGCGACTCGATTTCATCATCCAGACGACGGCGACCAAAGGGAATCGCAGCGAGCTGGAGCGCGTGGCGCAGTGGTCGGCAGAGCAGGGCGCCGTCGCGTTCAACTGCTACTTCCTGGTCGCGACGGGCCGCGGTGCCGGACTCTCCGATCTGGCGCCCGCCGAGTACGAAGCGGTTCTGGCAGATCTCGCGCGCTGGCAGCGCCAATACCGCGGGCAGATGATGGTTCGCGCGAAGTGCGCGCCGCATTTCATGCGGCATGTGCATGCGGCCGATCCAGCGTCTCCCATCCTGAATTACGAGACGCGCTGTCCCTGCGGCACGCAGTACTGCCGCATCACGCCCGACGGCAAACTCACGCCGTGTCCCTATCTCCCCGAGGTCGCGGGAGACTTGCGGACCCAGAGCTTCGGCGAGATCTGGCGGTCGTCGGCGCTGTTCCGGCAATTGCGCGAAGGCACGCTCGGCGGCAAGTGCGGGCGCTGCGAGTATCAGAAGCTGTGCGGCGGCTGTCGCGCGCGCGCATTCGCGCTCGAGGGCGATGTCCTCGCCGCCGATCCCTCCTGCGTCTACGAACCCACAGGTGCCGTCGTCATCGAAGCGCAGCACGAGGTCTCGTACGGGCAGGAGTTCACCCCCGCCCTCGCGTGGTCGGCCGCGGCTCGGTCGCGGCTCGATCGCATCCCGTCGTTCGTGCGCGGCGTGGTGGCGAAGCGCGTCGAGGACTGGGCACGCGAACGCGGTCTGCACGAAATCACGCCGGAGCTGCTGACCGAGATTCGCGCCGCAATGCCAATTGATTTCTCAAAACGCAGGCCATTCTTCGTGTCCGAAACCGATGACCGATAACCGATGACCGCGTACCTCGTTCAGACGGTAGCCGATACCGCGAGTGCATACCGAGACTTTCCGGTCATCGGGAGTCGGGCGGCCATATGGATCGCTGCCGAGATCCATCTGATGTTCGCGGCGTTCGTGCTGGGCGTGCCGATCTTCGCGGTCGTGGCCGAAGCGATCGGGATCTTCGGCAAGGACCAGCGCTACGACCGGCTGTCGAAAGAGTTCACACGGCTCTTGCTGATCGCGTACAGCGCGACGGCGATCTGGGGCGCCGTCTTTGTCTTCCTGCTGTCCACGCTGTATTCGAAGTTCTGGGCCTACATGACGGCGATCTTCGGCCCGTCGATGTGGGTGTACGTCTCGATCTTCTTCTTCGAGTCGTTCACGCTGTACCTCTACTATTACGGCTGGGACCGCTGGAAGTACGGCCGCGCCAAGATCGTGCACTGGTGTCTCGGCATTCTGCTGAACGTGTGGGGCACGATCGTGATGTTCATCGCCGACTCCTGGCTCACTTACATGATGACGCCGCCGCGCGACATCACGCCCGAGACGTCACCCACCAGCATCAAGATCTGGCACGCGATCCTCAACCACACCTGGATGCCGATCAACATTCACCGTTTGATCGGCAACATCGTGTTCGGGGGCGCGATCGTGGGCGCGTATGCGAGCTACCGTTTCCTCGCGGCACGCACCGACGAAGAGCGCGCGCACTACGACTGGATGGGGTACGTCGGCAACTTCATCGCGATGTCGGCGCTGATCGTCCTGCCGTTCGCCGGCTACTGGCTCGGCCGTGAGATCTATCAGTACGACCAGTCGATGGGCATCACGATGATGGGCGGCTTCATGAGCTGGCTGTGGGTCATCCAGGCCTTCCTCATCGCCGTGCTCTTTCTCACGGGCAACTACTATCTCTGGATCGGGATGGGCAGGATTCCCGGCGCCGAGCGGTATCAACCGTACACGAAGTGGCTGCTCGTCGTTCTGGTGCTTGGTGCGCTCGTCTGGGGGACGCCGCACACGATGATTGCCGATTCGCGTGAGCTCGCGGCGATGGGCGGATCGCACCATCCGCTGCTCGGCGCGCTCGGCGTGATGAGCGCCAAGAACACGGCTGTGAACCTGATGATTCTGGCGACGTTCCTGTCTTTCCTGCTGTATCGCCGCGCGAACATCCGGCCGGTGGTGCCCTGGGCCAGGACCGGTACCCGCATCCAGGCCGCGATGTTCATCATCGCAGCCGCGATCGTGCTGTTCTTCGGCATCCGCGGCTATTTCGTCGAGGCGATCGTGCGCATCGGGTACTCGGTGTACCAGGTGGGGGCGGTGCTCGCCTGCATCATCTTTGTGACCCTCATCGATGTGCTCATGGCGCGCGGCGCGCAATCGCTGGGCGCCATTCAGTGGGGCAAGATGCCGCCGCGCTCGCAGTACGCGCTGTTCATCCTCGCCGTCACGTTCACCTGGCTCATGGGCCTGATGGGATTCGCGCGCAGCGGGATCCGCCAGCACTGGCATGTGTGGCAGGTCATGCAGGACACGACGCCTTACGCCGCAACGCCCGCGCTGGGCTACGCCGCGATCATGATCAGCGTCTGCGTCCTGATCTTCCTGTCACTGGTCGGCTTCATCTTCTGGCTCGGCGGGCTCGCCGAGAAATCGACGTTCGTGCCCTCGACCGTGGAGGCGCCGCATGTGGGCCACTAACCTCCGCATCATCGGGGTCGTGCTCGGCACGCTCGCGCTCTATACGCTGATCGCGAACAAGATCCCGCAGGTCCAGTCGGAGGTGCCGCACGCGCTGACTCTCGGTGCGAATGTCACGCCCGAACAGCTCACGGGCGCCGGCGACCAGCTCTACCACGGCGCGGGCGGCTGCACCGCCTGTCACGGCCTCGGCACGCGTGCCCCGAACCTGTTGATCGACGAAAAGGGCCAGGGCCCGATCGGCGCGCGCTGCGGCAAGCGCGAGCCCGGCAAGGACTGCAAGGCGTACCTCTACGAGTCGCTCACGAGTCCACGCGCGTTCGTCGTCACTGGATATGAGCCGATCATGCCCGAGATGGGCAGGATTCTGTCGCCGCAACAGATCTGGGCGCTGGTCGCGTTCCTGGAATCGAATGGTGGGACGGTGGACGTGAGCGCGTCGGATATCCCTGCCGCCGGTGCCGCCTCTGGCGCCAATTCCGGGGCGGCAGGGGCGCCACCGGCGGCAGGGATTGCGAATGGGAGCACGGAGCCCATGGCAATCATCCGCGGCGCGGGCTGCACCGGCTGTCACAAGATCAGCGGCGAAGGCGGCGCCATCGGACCTGACCTCACGCATGTCGGCTCGCGGCTGTCGGCAAACCTGATCCGTGAATCGATCCTGCTCCCGGACGCGAAGACGGCGAAGGGCTACGAGAAGTTCAAGGGCGTCATGCCCAAGACATTCGGGCACATGTTCACCGGCGAGCAGCTCGAGGCTCTCGTCCAGTTCCTGGCGGCGCACAAGTGAGAGCCTACCTCAAGCACCCGTTCTGGCAGGCGGTGGGCCTCCTGGTGCTCGCCTATCTCGTCATCGTCTTCATCATTCCCGCCCTGCCCGGCAGCGCGATGGTGCCGAGCAGCGTGGTGCTGCAGTACATGGCCACCGTGCTGGTCGGTGTCCTGATCTGGGTAAGTGATGAGGAAGCCCGCTGGACGCAATTCAAAGAGCCGCTGCACGAAGTCCTCGTTCAGCCGCGTCTGAAAATGGTGCGGAACGGAGTGCTGGCGGTCGTCACGCTGATGGTCGGCTGCCTCACCTACAGTCAGGTCAAAGCCAGCGTCGCGGCGCCGCCCAATCTGCGTTCGATCCACCCGGCCCCACCGACGCAGATCACGTTCCGTGGCAAGACGATGACCCTCGCGGGCCTCGAGAACCCGCTGCGCAAGCAGGGCGACCTCGCGACGCATATCGCCGAAGGACACCGGATCTACTATCAGAACTGCGTGCCGTGCCACGGTGACCATCTCGACGGCCAGGGTCACTTCGCGTCGGGCCTCAATCCGCTGCCGGCCAACTTCCAGGACAATGGCACGATCGCGCAGCTGACCGAGAGCTTCGTCTTCTGGCGCGTCGCCAAGGGCGGACCGGGACTGCCGCGGGAAGGGACGCCGTGGAATTCCGCGATGCCGGCGTGGGAAGAGTTTCTGACCGAAGACGAGATCTGGTCGGTCGTGCTCTTCCTCTATGATCAGACGGGATGGAAGCCGAGAACGTGGGAAGTGAGTGCGGAGGGGAGCAAATGATCCACGCACTTCTTCTAGTCACCGCGGTGATGACCCAGGATACGGCAGCCGGGAAGCAGGTGTACACCAAGTGGTGCGCCGGCTGTCATGGGGACAACGGCGCGGGCGACGGCCAAGGTGCGCGGCACATGATCCCGCCGCCGCGCGACTTTACCGGCGCGATCTATCAGATTCGTTCGACGCCGAGCGGGCAGCTCCCCACCGACGCCGACCTGCTGCGCTCTATAGATGAAGGGTTATTCGGCACCGCAATGCCGGGTTGGAAGTCCCGGCTCTCCGATCGCCAGCGGCGCGACGTGCTGGCCTACATCAAGACATTTTCGACCTTCTTCGCCGATACGACCCAGCGGCCGCAACCAATCACGTTCGGCAATGCGCCGGGCGGCGGCAGCGGTGCGGAGGCCCTGAAGGTCGGTCGTCAGTTCTACGACTCGATCGGCTGCCGGAAGTGCCACGGCGATCTGGGCCGCGGCGACGGGCCGTCGGCGCCGACGCTCAAGGACGACGCCGGCCATCCCATCTTCGCGGCGAATCTTCACGAGAATTGGCGCTTCAACGGCGGTGGCACAGTCGAAGACATCTACCACCGGCTGCGTACCGGTCTCGACGGCACGCCGATGCCGTCGTTCAGCGATCTCCTGGAGCAGAAGTTCCTCACCGATGACCAGTTGTGGCGCGTCGCCCAGTACGTGCGCAGTCTGTCGCCGCGTGAAGCGCCGGTCGTACGGGACGTGATCCATGCGCCGCTCCTCGTCAAAGCGCTGCCGCATTCACCGGATGATTCCGCGTGGACGGCGGTGGACGTGTCGTGGTTCCCCCTCGTGGGACAGATCATCCGCAAGGAGCGGTGGTTCGCGCCGGCCGTGTCAGGCGTCTGGGTGAAGGCGGTGCACACCGCCGACTCGATCGCGCTGCGGGTGGTGTGGGACGACCGGTCCCAGAGTCCCGATTCTGTCTGGTTGGGCCACCTGGGCCGAGTGCTCAACACGCTGGCGGGCGACGACTCCGCGCGTGAGCAGCCGGCGCTGTGGCCGGACCAGCTGGCCATCCAGTTCCCCGTCTCCATTCCCACGGGGATGGAGCGGCCCTATTTCCTGATGGGCAGCCCGAGCGCTCCGGTCTATCAGTGGCGCTGGTCGAGCGGCTCCCGGTCTACGGCCGTCGCCGGCCTGGCTCGCGGGATCGACCGTTTCGATCCGCTCTCGAGTGGTGGTGTTGCGGCGCAGGCCGTCTACGACCATGGCCAGTGGCGGGTGGTGTTCACGCGCGGACTTGCTTCAGCGGATACAGCCAGCCAGCTTCCGTTCCGAACCGGCCGTGCCATCCCGGTGGCGTTCTTCGCCTGGGACGGGTCGAACGGAGAGCACGGCACGCGTATGGGTATCAGTACGTGGTATTTCCTCGCCCTCGACGAACCGGTGCCGGCCCGGGTGTTCATCTCGCCGGTGCTCGCCATGGTGCTCACCCTGGGGTTGGGCATGCTGGTCGTGTGGCGCGCGCAGCAGAAGACTTCATACCGGAGGCAGCAATGAATGGCAGAATCTTCAGCGTGGTGGGCGGGATGTTCCTGCTCACCGTGTGCAGCAAGGGCAGCCAGAGCAACGTGCAGGCGGCTCCAGCCTCGCCTCCAGCAGTTTCGGCGGCCGGCGGGACGATCACAGGGAAGATCAAGTTCACCGGCGTCGCGCCCAAGAACCCGGCGATCGACATGAGTGAAGAGGCGTCGTGCAAGGCAAAGTACCCGAGCCCGCCGACTGAAGAGAACGTCGTCGCCGGCCCGGCCAACGCGCTCGCCAACGTATTCGTCTATGTGAAATCAGGGGTGCCGGCAGGTCAGACGTTCCCGGCACCCGCGACGCCGGTTGTCCTGGACCAGAACGGCTGCCGCTATCACCCCCACGTCTTTGGAATCATGGTGGGGCAGGGCCTCGAGATTCAGAATTCCGATCCTTTGCTGCACAACATCAAGGCCATCGCCAAGGCGAATCGCCCGTTCAACGTGAGCCAGCCATCTGCCGGCATGAAGACGACGCGCACATTTTCGGCGCCGGAAGTGATGGTCAATCTCGAGTGCAACGTGCACGGCTGGATGAAGGCGTTCCTCGGCGTGCGCCCCGATCCGTTCTTCGCCGTGTCGAAGCAGGACGGCAGCTTCACGATCACGGGCTTGCCGCCCGGCACGTATACGATCGAAGCGTGGCACGAGAAGTTCGGCACGCAGACGGCGACCGTGACGATCGCGGGCACCGAAACCAAGCCGGCCAACTTCACCTTCGCCGCGCACTAGCGCGAGGAGAGACCGCATGCGTTGGTGGCTTCCCGACGCAGGCTCGACGTTCGCCGGTCCCATCGACACGCTGTTTCTCGTAATTCTCATCCTCACGGGAATCGCGTTCGTCATCGTCGAGGTGGGACTGATCACGTTTGTGATCCGCTACCGCGCGCGCCCCGGCCGCAAGGCGTTCTACACGCACGGCTCCACGCGCGCCGAGGTGATCTGGACGGCGATCCCCGCCGTGACGATGGTCGCGCTCGGACTGATCAGTAACCACTACTGGGTGCTGATCAAGGACAAGAAGAGCGTTCCCCCGAACGCGTATCACCTGGGAGTGCACGCCAAGCAGTTCGAGTGGCAGGTGACCTACCCAGGAGCGGACGACAAGCTCGGCACTGCCGACGACTTCACGGTTCGCAACCAGCTCCATGTCATCGTCAACCAGCCGACCGCCGTCGAGCTCACCGCCGAAGACGTGATTCATTCTTTCTTCGTGCCCGAGTGGCGTTTGAAGCAGGACGCGGTACCGGGCATGCACATCACCGCCTGGTTCCAGGCGACGAAGACCGGCGAATTCGAGCTCGGGTGTGCGGAGTTGTGCGGGATGGGGCACTACCGAATGCGGGCGCGCGTGTTCGTCCACACGCCCGATGAATACAAGGCCTGGGTCGCCCAACAAATCGCCGGAGGGACCGAATGACGAGCGTTGCGCACGCCAAGCCGGCGGGGGGAGGGGGGGCTCACGACGCACACCACGCGCCGATGAGCTTCTGGCGCAAATACATCTTCTCCACCGACCACAAGATCATCGGCATTCAGTTCCTGTTCGTCAGCCTGTTCTTCCTGCTGGTAGGAGGACTGCTGGCGATGCAGATCCGCTGGCAGCTCGGGTTCCCGGGCAAACCGATGCCGGGCGGCGGGATCCTGCCGGAGACCATGGTCCAGAATGGCGTGATCCTCCCCGAGTACTACATCCAGCTCGTCACGATGCACGGCACGTTCATGGTGTTCTTCGCCATCAT
>Ga0193723_1000421_pt1 | contig 16616 bp, 17 predicted proteins | sample H2m2metaG_FD_143042 | JGI IMG/M metagenome (GOLD analysis project Ga0193723, IMG submission 143042) | Soil microbial communities from a riparian zone of the East river system, Colorado, United States - H2m2 | ecosystem: Environmental > Terrestrial > Soil > Riparian zone | place: USA: East River...
ACTCGCCGGATGTTCTCCACTCGGTCTTCGGGGGAAAACCCGAGATTGGAATTCAGGCCGTGACGGATGTTGTCTCCGTCGAGCACGTATGTGTGCATGGCGCGATGGAACAGCTCGCGTTCAAGCGCCTGGGCGATCGTCGATTTTCCTGCACCGGAGAGACCAGTGAACCAAATGACCGCTCCGCGATGGCCGCTTCGCGCCGCGCGCGCGCGCGCAGTAATTTTTCCTTCGCTCCAAAAAATGTTTTTGCTCTTTGTAACTTGCCGGTCGGTGTAGACTCCGCCGAAAATAATACCGCCTCCGCAAATCTCTCCGTCATCAACCAGAACAAATCGGCCGAGATTCGGGATCCGATCATGATTGTCGATCACGAGCGGACCGCGGGTTTGAATCGTTAGCTTTCCGACTTCATTCCTTTCCAATTGTTCGCGCTTATCGATCTTCGTCTCGAGTGTCGACGAATCCATCACTTCTTCGATTGACACGATCTCGCATTTCACGTCTTGCGTTGCCAGGCGCAAATCGTACGGATGGCCAAGAAGTAGCGGCTCTCGCACCATCCAAAAGAGATCCGCGTGAAAGCGATTCGTCTCAATGGGGGTTTCGCTTTCGTGTGAGGCAACATAACCCCGCTCGACGAAAATCTGTTCGCTCAATGTGACTCCGATGGAATCACCCGCTACGGCGGGACCATTCGCACACGCATTCCAACGCTCGATTGTCGCAACCACCGACGATTTGTTTGCCGGCGAAAACACCAGCTGATCCCCCGCCCTCAACTTCCCAGTCTCAATTCGGCCAGCAATAATTCGCCGATCATCGAACCGATAAACATCCTGAACGCAGAAGCGCAGTGGAAGATCGACATCGGCTCGCTGCCTTTCCAGAGCATCGAGCGCCTCGAGAACAGTCGGGCCTCGATACCAATTCAGCTTTTTACCCGGGCGCGCGACATTATCTCCGCTTTTCGCGGAGGCGGGAATGAAACAACGGCCCTCGAGTCCGAGATCGACAAGGAACTTCCGGTACTCGCTTTCGATCTGATGGAAGCGCGTCTCCGAGAAATCCACCAGATCCATTTTGTTGACGACCACGATTACTTGCTTGATGTCGAGCAAGCCGAGCAAATAAGCGTGCCGCCGGCTTTGCTCGCGCACTCCCTCGCTGGCCGCGATCACCAGGATCGCGGCATCGGCACTCGACGCTCCAGTGATCATGTTCTTTAAAAATTCCTTGTGCCCTGGGGCATCAATGATCGCGTAACGGCGTCGCACCGTTCGAAAGTGTCGTGTCGATTGTGACGTTTTGTTTTTGCTCCTCGATCAGCGCATCGAGCAAAAAGGCAAATTCAAATTCCATCCCTTCCGCCGCACATGCCTTCTTCACCATCTCGACTTTTCCGTCCGGCAGGGAGCCCGTGTCTTGCAGAATCCGTCCGATCAGCGTGGACTTGCCATGGTCAACGTGACCGACGAAAACAACACGAAGTTTCGAATTTGTATCGGTGCTGGATGATGGTTGCTCGATCATGCTTATAAGAATCCTTTCGCTCGCAATTTCTGCATCGCGTTACGCTCATGATAATCTTGGGCGCGGCCGGCGCGCTCGCTCGTGCGCGTGGCCTCCAGTTCGGCAATAATTTCGTCGATTGTCGACGCCGTGCTTACGATCGGGTGCGTGATCGGGCTGCACCCGAGTGAGCGAAACCGTTTTCCGCTCCGTGCGAAATACATCTTCGGAATCGGGATGTTTTCGCGCTGGATGTAGCGCCAGACATCAACCTCGGTCCAGTCGAGCAGCGGTTGCACGCGAACGTGCTCGCCCTTCGCTGCGGTAGTCGCAAATTGTCCCCAGAATTCCGGCGGTTGATCTTTGTAATCCCATTCGAACTGCGCGTTGCGCGGCGAAAAATATCTTTCCTTCGCACGAGTCGGATCCTCATCGCGCCGAATTCCTGTAATCAGCGCGTCCCATTTGTATTCGGTGAGCGCTTGCTGCAGTGCCACCGTCTTCAGCTCATGCGTCACCGTTACTGGATCGTGCGTTTCATATCCAACCCCGCGATTACGCGCTTCAGTATTAATTTTGACGATGAGATTTAGGTTATAATGCTTCGTTGCCCATTCCCGAAACTCCAGCATCTCGGGAAACTCGTAGGTCGTGTCGATGTGCAGAACGGGAAATGGAACCTTTCCAAAAAAAGATTTGCGCGCGAGCCAGACGAGGACATTGGAATCCTTCCCCATCGACCACGGCATGGCGATGTTTTTGAACGCGTGATACGCCTCACGAAAAATAAAAATGCTCTGGTTCTCTAGTTGATCGAGATGCGTGCGGTTTAAAGTCATTGATTACCCGTTTTGACGGAGTCGTTCTATACAATCGAGAGGTTGATGCTGCAATCAGCGCGCTTGGATAGGTCAACGCTTTGCGGACGCCGCAGCGCGGCGTCCCTACCTATTGTCGATCTTGCGCGGAAGCAATCCGTGACGTTACTGTTTCTTTGTGCCGGAAACTCATTCCACCGCTTATGATTCGAAAATCGAAGGCAACGTGATTTTTACGCGCTTCGATGCTGCGCTCAATTGGGTGCGCAAAAATTCGCTCTGGCCGATGCCAATGGGCCTCGCCTGTTGCGCAATCGAGTTGATGGCTACGGCCGCCTCGCGATTCGACATCGCGCGGTTCGGTGCGGAAGTCATGCGCTTTTCGCCACGGCAATGCGATGTGATGATTGTCGCCGGCACGGTCACTTACAAAATGGCGCTGGCGGTAAAAAGAATTTACGAACAGATGCCCGAGCCGAAATGGGTGATCGCAATGGGCGCATGCGCTTCCACTGGCGGGATGTATCGCTCCTACGCCGTTCTCCAAGGGATTGATCAGCTTTTGCCTGTCGATGTTTACATTTCCGGTTGCCCGCCGCGCCCGGAAGCGCTGCTTGCCGGCCTGATGAAATTGCAGGAAAAAATTTCAGGCGAACGTTCATTCAGGAATCAGAAACCCGAATTAACCAAAAGACTCGAGGACGCACTTTCATGACCAAGCAGGAATTGCTCTCTTCGTTGGAGAAATCACTCGGCAAAAAGATTCAGAATAAAACCGAGTTTCGCGGTGAAACCACTTACACGATTTCGCCTGCCGATTTGCGTGAGATCGCGAAATTCTGTCGTGACGAACTTTCGTTTGATTATTTGATCGACATCACCAGCATCGACAACTTCGGCGAGGAGCCGCGCTTCGAAATTGTTTACGAACTGTATTCAATGACACTCGGCATTCATTTACGATTCAAGCTGCGCATTTCTGAAGACGTCGGCGCTGTCGATACCGTTTCCGATATTTGGCTGACAGCGAACTGGCACGAACGCGAGATTTACGACATGATGGGAATCAAATTTAGCGGCCATCCCGATCTGCGACGTATTCTAATGTGGGACGGTTATCCGTTCTTTCCGCTTCGAAAAGAATTTCCGCTCGAAGGCTTGCCAAGTGAAATTCCTGATGTCGCTTTTACCAAGGTCACACCGATGGAGGGCGGTCCTTTTGTTACCAAACCAAGCACGGCGACCGCAAAAGATCGCGAACCCCATGCGCGCCCGCCGGAATTGTAAATTTGATCGGGCGGAGATTCAGTCGAACCGACGAACTAGCCGAAAAATATTCGCGTCGGTGATAAATGAACGTTCGAATCCAGATATCTTTGAGCGCGATTACGACACTTCTTGTCGCGTTGACTACTCAAGCAAGTGCTTATGATCACTTCCTTTCCTCCAACGGCCAGCTCGAAGCCTACACGACTGCTAATTACGCAGACGGCTCGGGCATGAAGCTCTTCGTACATAAGACGGATGGCCATGGGAGCGTTGTCCTCCTATTTTCAAATGAGCGTTGGATCGCGAAGTGGTCGCCAGACTCAAGATTCTTGGCCGTGATCGATCACCCAGATGGGCATGTTGCAGACGTATACGTCTTTGGCGTCGTGCCTGGCAGGCAGCTACGCCTTGTACTTTACTACCATACGCCAAACACATTTATATACGACGTTAAGTGGAATGTTGCGGGTTGGCACTCAAACCAGCGAAGCATCGTTCTCAGCAAAGAAATTCGAGATCAAGAGAAACGTACTATTATCCGGACGCAGATGGTCGCTCGCTTTGGAACAAAGAAACTGGCTTCGAATCAGCCGATTCTGCGGTAAGTTCCATCTGCTCGACAGAATCTCGCCGCGCCGCTACGCCGCTGAAACCGGTGGAGCAGTCTCGGGTTTTCGCGTCTCCGCCATCACATCCGGACGCAGAGGTTCCTCGCGCGGCACACCTGTCTTCGCCCGGTGCTTTGGATAGGCAATTCGGCTATGCAGCATCATCATGAGCGTGAAACGGAAGCGTTCGGCAATCACCTTGAGCTCGGCGAGAGTCAGATCGCACTCGTCCAATTGCCGATCCACGATGCGCTCCTCGATGAGTTCATTCACGAACGATTCGATTTTCTGCGGGGTCGGTTTCTCCAGACTGCGGGAGGCGCTTTCCACCATATCGGCCAGGCTGACGATCGCGCCTTCTTTCGTCTGCGGTTTAGGTCCGCTGTAACGAAAACTCTCCTCGCGCACATCGGGGATATCATCTTCGCGTAGCTTCATGATCTTGCCGCCTGCGCGCGCATCTTCATGCTGTTGAAGAGCACGTTGATAAAAATAATAAACCAGTGAGGTACCGTGATGTTCCTGAATGATGTCGATAATGCGCTGATGGAGTTTATACTTCAGCGCGAGATCGACCCCTTCTTTAACATGCGCGATGATAATCAACGCGCTCATGGTCGGGGCGAGATCATCGTGCGGATTGCGCTCGAAGCTCATGTTTTCGGTGAAGTATTCCGGCTTAATCAATTTGCCGACATCGTGAAAATACGAGCAGACGCGGCAAAGCGTTGCGTTCGCACCGATCGCTTCCGCGGCTGCTTCGGCCAGGTTGGCCACGACCAAACTGTGATGATAGGTGCCCGGTGCCTCGATCGTCATCCGGCGCAGCAACGGATGGTTAAGATCGGAAGCTTCCAGCCAGGAAATATCAGTCGTAATCCCAAACAGCTGCTCGAGCATCGGTAACACGCCGCCAACCAGCGTAGCGGTCAACATCCCATTGCCGATAGCCAGCGCGCTCTGGAAGCCAATCATCCCCCAATCATTGGCGACTGGCGAAAACAGATTGATCGGACCGATCAGACCAAACGTCAGCGATAGCAACCAAATCGCGAGCCCAACTCCGATGCCTGCACGAATCAACTTGCTGCGTCGCCGAACCTGTAGCGTGAGAGAGACGGCGGTGAATCCGCTGATCAGACTGGTCACAAGAAGCGGCGCATCAATTGGACCAAAGAGGACGCTGCTCCAAAGGCTCGCAAAAAATGCCGCGTAAAGTCCGTGCTGACGCCCGAGCAACACACTTAGCACAAGTGCAGCGAAGGCATAAGGCGTGATTAACCCAGCCATTTCTGGCGTTAGGAGCCGGTAACTGCCGCTGTTGCAGATCACCAACAACAGCTTCGTGACCACGAGTTGTGCCAGAATGACACCGAAAATCAACAGAATCCGCGAGGTTCGCGAAAAACTTTTTGGTTGATTGATCCAGAGTTGAGTAATGGCAGTTGCCAAAACCAGCAATGCGATTACGAAATTCTTTGTTGGTTCCGGTTGTTGACCGCTGAAAACAAGAAGGGCCAGGCCAGCAGCGAAGACGGCAAAGATCAGCGCTTTGCTAAGCGGCGCGTATTCGAGATGGCGCATCAATTCGCTTCGCAGCCGTCGACGGCGAGTTTTTCGCGTGGACAGTCCGCGCCTGATGAGTCGTCCGCGTTTTAGGAAATCGAACATGTCGATCTTTACTTACGCGAGGCCGGCGCGGGAGAGCGGTGCTGCTGATATGCGCTGATAATGGCCCTTACCAGTTCATGCCGCACCACGTCGCGCTCCGTGAAATAAACAGTCGCGATTCCGGGAACAGTTTTCAAGGCCTGTAATGCCTCAACCACGCCAGAGCGTTTGTTCGCGGGGAGATCGATTTGCGTCACATCTCCGGTGATCACACATTTGGAATTAGGACCGATGCGGGTCAGCATCATGAACATTTGCTCGGTCGTCGTGTTTTGGGCCTCATCGAGAATGACGAAGGCGTGATTCAAGGTGCGGCCACGCATGTAGGCGAGCGGCGCGACTTCGATGATTTGCCGCGCCAACGAGCGCTCAATCTCTTCCGGCTCGAGCATATCGCGCAACGCATCATAAAGCGGTCGCAAGTACGGCATGATCTTTTGTTCAAGTTCGCCAGGCAGAAATCCCAGAGCTTCGCCGGCTTCCACGGCGGGTCTCGTCAAAATAATGCGCGTGACTTGTTCCTTTCTTAACGCAGCCACGGCCATCGCTACCGCAAGATAAGTTTTGCCCGTGCCAGCCGGTCCGATCCCAAAAACGATGTCGTGTTTCTGGATTGCTTCGACATAATTCCGTTGCCCCGCGGATCGCGCCACGATCGGCGACTTGCGCGGCGAAGTCACAATCTTGATCGAGGCCAGCTCGCCGAGATCCTCTTCGCGCGCTTCGTTCACGGAATTCAAAGCGTAATTAAACTCGTGTTTTTGAATATCCACACCTTTTTGACGCGCTTTCTCGAGTTGATCGAAGACATGTTGCGCTTTGTCGATTCGGCTCGGTTCTCCCTCCAGTTTCACCCAGCCTTCCCGTGTGGTTACTTTTACGCCGAGAGAATCTTCGAGACTTTTCAGGAGCTTAAGATCGTTTGCGTAGAGCGATTGTAAGGCGCGCGGACTCTCAAACTGCAAAGTGCGCGTTTCAGTCATTGGTCAGAGTGGCATTGGCATGTTGCCAATGCAGACATGGACTGGAAAGCCTATGCCACATCTCTCTTATCGGAACCCATACACCAGCGCCCAATGGGTCCGCTCTTCTGGCGATTCTTCGATGTTAACGATTACAAAGTAGCTGCCGGTTGTTTTTGGAACGACGTGCGCGGCCGCGAAGTGACCTTTTTGCCATCCATCTGGCTCCTCTGCGAGCTTTCCGTCGGAATCATAAATATGCACGGAAATTTTCGCCCGTTCCACCTCCGTGCCCAACCAGAACCAGTATTCGTTGCCCTTAAATAATTGCTGACGCACCGCTTTTTTCTCTCCCGAACCGAGGTCGCCTCCCCAGTAATCTTCGCGTACTTGAAATCCTTCCTTCACGTAAGGTTCCGCGGCCTGGAGAGCAAACGATTGTGCATCATCAACCGAAGCAAAAACCATCGGATGCAGGACGACTAGCGCTGCCAGCAGAGAGCTTCCGCGTAAGAGAACTTTCACCGAGGCATTCATCAACCGTTGTTAATCTCTAGTGGTGATGCCGCCGCCAAGCCGGGTCGTGATCTCATTGATTTTCTTCACCGATGCCGGAGGAATTCGCGCGTTGCCTACGTCGATCAAAGGCTTCACTTGGCCAAGAGCGTTCTCAATTTCGCGGATGATCGGGACGTTAAATTCTGGCATCGCCTGTAGTCTCGTTTGAAAGTATGAAAGCAGGTCGGGTTGATGCAGCAGCTCAGCGCCGTCGGTGGAAAAATGCTTGGACACGACCGATGTCAACACTTCGGTGCCGCGCAGCCAACCGCCCAGACTAACGAGTTGCGATAGTTTTTCGTCATGCACTTCGTTCATCGCCTGCTGCACGCTATTCTGTGTTCGATCGAGTTCCTGTCGCACACCGTCCCAATTTCGCTTGTCGGCTGCTTCGATGATGGCTTTGGCGTGCGGCGTAATCGAATTGCCCACGCCAATTCCCTTGGCCAGTGTCAGGACGCGTTGCCCGATTTCCTTTACCGTCGGTGCATCTTCCGCTTGCACCGCAATGAAACCATCAGCAATCACTGTCCCAAGCAAAAGGGCGATGCGTGGCCGTTCGGTAAAATTCGTTCCCTTATCGCTGCGCACGTGTTCCTTCCAGTTTACCGCGCCCAGTTTGTTCAGGGCGCCGAAGATTTCGTTCGGCAGCGGAACGACTACGTCCTCCACCGTTTTCGACAATTGTTTAATATCGATATGCTGCGGGACTTGGGCGCCCTGAACGCACAGGATCAGGCCACTCGCGGCGATTGCACTTAACTTCAAATATTTAGGGAACGGAGTCATTGGGAGCTTCGACTGTTGATTTCGTGTTCGTATTCAGGATTAATGGAAGCAACCTTAAGCAGAACCCGAGCTGGGCACAATCCCGACCTCCAACATTTTGACTTCCCTGAATCGAACTAATTCCCTGCCTCGGCGGCATCGCCTTTCGCATTTTTCATGAAATTGACACGGCTTCAGCAGATTCTCGACCGCGCGCCCTCCAAGCGAATAATAGTGATTGGCGATTTGATGCTGGACGAATTCGTTTGGGGAAAAGTGGCACGAATCTCGCCGGAGGCGCCCGTACCGGTGGTGGAGGTAACCGGCGAGTCATTTTTTCCGGGAGGCGCCGCCAATGTTGCGCGCAATCTCCGCGAGTTTATCGAGCGCGTCGCGGTGGTCGGATTGTTCGGAAAAGACCGCAGTGGGCGGCAGCTTCGCGATTTGCTGGCGGATAAAAAGATCGACATCTCCAATGCGATCGAGGACGAGGCGTTTTGCACCATCGTCAAAACCCGCATCATCGCCCGCCATCAGCAAGTCGTTCGTGTCGATCGCGAGCAGCTTGTCGGCCCATCGCCCGCCCAAATTGCAAGGGTCGTCGCCGCGATTCGAGAAAAACTTCCGGAAACCGACGCGATCATCTTTGAAGATTACGGTAAAGGCTTCCTGACAACTGAACTCGTTACACCAATTACGTGCGACGCGCGTGCCGCGGCTAAGATTGTAGCGGCTGATCCGAATCCTGGACATTCTGTCGATTGGCGCGGAATGACGGTGGTGAAACCGAATCGCACCGAAGCCTTTTTCGCGGCTGGTATTCCCTGGCGCGACCCGGATGAATCGCCAGCCGAGGATGTCGATCTTAAGCGCGCGGGCGAAACACTGCTCAAAAAATGGGAGACGAAGTATCTCCTGGTCACGCTCGGCGAACACGGAATGATGCTTTTCCAAGAGAATAAAGCGCCGCACTATATCCCGACCAAGGAACGCCAGGTCTTCGATGTTTCAGGCGCGGGCGATACCGCGATTGCGCTTTTTACGCTCGCGCTCGCTTGCGAGGCAACGCCGAGTGAAGCGGCCGCAATCGCCAATCACGGAAGCGCCGTCGTCGTTAGCAAACTTGGGACAGCGACTGTGAGCAGAGATGAACTTGTCTCAAGCTTTCGGGAGGAACCCGAGCGTGGCTGACAAGCTGTTCCCCGCCGTCTTTGTCGACCGCGACGGGACCATCATGCAAGATGCCGATTATTGTTCGGATCCGAAACAGGTTCAGATTTTTCCCGGCGTCCCGGAAGCATTAGGCGGATTGAAGGCCGCGGGCTTCAAACTCATTATCATCACGAACCAAAGCGGGATCGGACGCGGACTCATCACGATGGAGCAATATTGCGCGGTCGAGGAGAAGGTGCTGCGTGAGCTCGGATCGGATCTGATTGAGGCAACTTATTTTTGTCCCGATGTTCCCGACCAGCATTCCAGTTGCCGCAAGCCGGCGCCGGGAATGATCTTGCAAGCCAGCCGAGAGCACCAGATCGATCGGTCGCGCTCGTTTTTTATCGGTGACAAAGAGATCGACGCGGAGTGCGGTCGCAACGCCGGCACGCGCACAATTCGGGTTCAGACTGGGTTCGATCGCGACACGTCTGGCACCGTCGCGGATTGGGTCGCTCCTGACCTGGCCGCAGCCGCGAAGATAATTGTCGATCTTGCAAATGAATAAGGCGGCTGGAATAATTCCCGCGCGATTTAGATCCACGCGTTTTCCGGGTAAACCATTGTATCTAATTGCTGGAAAGCCACTTCTTCGCCACGTTTGGGAACGTTGCCGGCGCTCCAAAAACTTGGACTCCGTTATCATCGCGACCGACGATATGAGGATCGCAAATGCGGCGTTTGGCTGGGGCGCACAAGTCGCGCTGACCTCGCCGCGTCATCAAAGCGGAACTGATCGAATCGCGGAAGTCGTCCGCAAAGCGAAACAGTTTGCGTTCATAATTAATGTTCAAGGCGACGAGCCGTTAGTCGATCCGCGATTGATCGACAGACTCGTTGAAAAACTGCGATCGGATCGCAAGATCAACATCGTCACGGCGGCACATCCGTTCGACGATCCTGCGGAAGCGTCTTCCCCGCACCAGGTGAAGGTTGTTGTCGATCTTATGGGACGCGCGCTTTATTTTTCACGCGCTGCGATTCCGTTCCTACGCCAGCGTTCACGCAAAAATTATCTGCGGCATCAGGGCATCTACGGATTTCGCCGCGAAGCGCTGCTACAATTTGTAAAATGGAAGCCGACGGCTCTGGAGCACGCGGAATCGCTCGAGCAATTGCGCGCGCTTGAAAAAGGTGTAAAGGTTCATGTGCTCGTCACGAAACATGGATCGCCCGGCGTGGATACGCCCGCGGACGCATTAGCGCTGGAGCAAAAACTCGCTCGCGCCAAAGGGAGCACTCTCTCATGAAATACATTTTCATCACCGGCGGCGTGGTGAGTTCGTTAGGCAAAGGCCTGGCCGCAGCTTCGCTCGGCACCCTGCTTGAGTTGCGCGGTTTGCGCGTTGTCTTCCAAAAATTTGATCCCTACCTCAACGTCGATCCTGGAACGATGAATCCGTTCCAGCATGGTGAAGTTTATGTGCTGAACGACGGCGCGGAGACTGATTTGGATCTTGGTCATTACGAGCGTTTTACCAACTGCGTTCTCTCGCGACACAACAATCTTACCAGCGGCCAGGTTTACGAGAGCGTAATTTTAAAGGAGCGACGCGGCGATTATCTCGGCAAAACCGTGCAGGTAATTCCGCACGTCACCGATGTCATCAAGGGCCGTATCCACGAACTCTCCGATGAGAGCAAATACGACGTTGTCATTACCGAAATCGGTGGGACGACCGGCGATATCGAGGGATTGCCATTCCTGGAGGCGATCCGCCAACTCATTCTCGAAGTGGGAGCAGAAAATGTGGTCAACGTGCACGTTACACTCGTGCCTTACATCAAAGCTGCGCACGAACTAAAAACGAAACCCACCCAACAAAGCGTCGCAAAGCTGCGCGAGATTGGTTTGCAGCCACAGGTCTTGATTTGCCGGACGGAAAAACCGCTGGACCGCGATGTGCGACAAAAATTGTCGCTGTTTTGCAGTGTTTCGGAAAAAGCGGTCATTGAAGCGCGCGATGTCGAGCACACTGTTTACGAATATCCATTGATGTTGCACGCCGAGGGACTCGACAAACTAGTGTGCCATCTTCTGCATCTCGAGACTCCTGAGCCCGACCTGGCGGACTGGCGAAAATTTGTCGAGCGCGTCGTCAGCCCAAAGAAGCGTGTTAAGATAGCGATTGTCGGCAAATACATCGATTTACAAGACGCTTACAAAAGTATTTACGAATCGCTTACCCACGCGGCAGCGAGCCAGGATTGCGGTATCGATCTTAAACTCATCGACGCCGAATCGCTGCAAGATGGCACTGACAGCCGACTCAAAGATGTCGCGGGGGTTCTAATTCCGGGTGGATTCGGCGAGCGCGGTGTCGAAGGGAAAATCAGGGCGGCGCAGTTCGCTCGCGAACACAAGGTACCGTATCTCGGTCTCTGCCTTGGCATGCAAGTAGCGACGATTGAATTCGCAAGAAATGTCTGCGGAATCAAAAGCGCAAGCAGCACGGAGTTCGACAAGGACGCCCGGGAGCCAGTCATCTCGCTGCTCGAGGAGCAGCGCGGTGTATGCAATAAAGGCGCAAGCATGCGACTGGGCACGTGGCCAACAAAAATCGTGCATGGCACGCTTGCCGAAAAAATCTACGGCCAGGGAGACGTAGTCGAGCGACACCGCCATCGCTACGAATTCAACATGAAATATCGCGACGCTATGACCGAGAAAGGCTTTACGATCTCGGGAACGTCACCCGATGGTACACTGGCGGAATTGATCGAGTTGTGCGATCATCCCTATTTCCTCGCTTGCCAGTATCATCCCGAGTTTCAAAGCAAGCCAAACAAGCCACATCCTCTTTTTAAGGGATTTATTCAAGCCTGTCTTGCGCATCCGGCGGACGGTGCGCCGCACGTTGCAGCCGATCCATTATCGCCGCACCGAGCCCCCGACCGGGAACTTGTTCCGCAACGATAAGATCGATATCGAGATCGTCGAGCTCCCGCAAATCATGGAACAGATTTGCCGCAGCTTCGCGCAAGTCTTGTCGTTCGCTTAAGCGACGAACTGCCGCGAATTGTTTTTCTGACTTGACTCTGTTCCACGCAAGCAATCCAACGCGCTCATCTTTACCTGGAGCGAATGAATTCGCATTTTCAACCAATCGAAGCGGCGTTTTCGGCGAGTAATGCGTAGGTAATTGTCCCGGTGCCGAAATGGTTCGCTTTGAATCAACGGCGTCGATCTTTCCGAATTCCAACAATTGTTCCGCTGTGATCGGACCACGGCGCAGGATGTCGATCTTGCGGCCGCGGACTGCAACAATCGTCGATTCGATTCCGTGAATTGTTGATCCAGCGTCGACAATTATCGGAATTCGTCCGTTGAGCTCATCCCAAACGTGCTGCGCGGTTGTCGGGCTAACGCGTCCGAATCGATTTGCACTCGGTGCGGCCAGCGGGGCCCCGAATGCTTGAATGGTGTCGGCAAAAACCGGGTGCGCGCTAATCCGGACCGCGACCGTACTCAGACCCGCGGTGACAATTTCAGGTACGACCGACTTTCTCGGCAAAACGATCGTGAAAGGTCCCGGCCAGAACCGGTCCGTTAATTTCAAGATCAATTGCCCATCTTGGCCGGGAAGATCTACAATTCTTTCGAGCCAATCGAGATCCGGCAAGTGGACAATCAAAGGATCGAAGCGCGGGCGCTCCTTTGCTTCGAAAATCTTTGCGACCGCGATCGGACTGAGTGCGTCAGCAGCGAGTCCATACACTGTTTCTGTAGGCAAGCCGACCATTTCGCCCGCGTGCAAAAGCGTTACCCCCTCCGCCCAGTCGCGGGAGGAAACGAGTTCTGTTTTCACTTTGGCACTCGCTGGCCGAGTACCGCCTCGGTCTGCTTCTTTCGAAACGCTTCGAGTTTCTTGCGAACCCCATCATCGGAGACCGCAAGAATGCTGACCGCGAGCAGCGCAGCGTTTTTCGCGCCGGACGCGCCAATCGCGAGTGTGCCGACGGGAACGCCGCCCGGCATCTGGGCGATGGAAAGTAGCGAATCGAGTCCTTGCAGTGCTTTGGATTGAATCGGGACGCCGAGCACGGGTAACCAAGTGTATGCAGCGATGACTCCCGCCAAATGCGCTGCACCACCTGCGCCGGCGATAATGACCCTCACTCCGCGACCGGCGGCAGTTCGGGCAAAGTCAGCCGTCGCTTCAGGGCTGCGATGCGCAGAAAGGACCTTATGTTCGTTAGGCACCGCGAGTTCATCGAGAAGTTCGACTGAATAGCGCATGGTTTCCCAATCGGAGATGCTGCCCATAACGACGGCGACCAGTGGTGACGATTTCGACATAGCGTGATTGTAGGGCGTTTCTGCGAAACGCCAAACGTGGCGCCTGCCACAGACGCCCTACAGACATCAATGCTTTCATTGTTGATGTTCAATCGGATATTGCGACGTGGTTTTGGCGAGGTCCATCGTGCTTATCGGTTTTATGGGGACTGGGAAGTCTCTCGTCGGAAAAATTTTGGCACGGCAAACGGGATTTCCCAGGTTAGATACAGATGAAATCATTTCCCAAAAGCTGAAGATGCCAATCGAGGCGATCTTTTCGGCCCACGGCGAGGAAAGCTTTCGCGAGCTCGAAACAGAAACATTGCGCTCCATATCCATAGAGGAACCAGCGATAATCGTAACCGGTGGCGGCGCCGTCCTCCGTTCGGAGAATGTTGATCTTTTACGCCAAATGGGGACAGTCGTCTGGCTCGATGCGGACGAGGCGACGCTCCGGGCGCGCATACGTCGCTTGAGCGATCGCCCGCTGTTGCGGACAGCTAATCCCGAAGCGAGTTTATCGGAATTACTAGAGGCACGTAAGCCGCGTTATAACAGCGCAGCCGATTTGCGAGTGGACACTGCGAAAAACGATCCCGAGCAAATTGCGGAATTGATTTTAAAAAACATCAGGGATTTACCTGTCGGAGAATGAGTGTAATACCCGAGACCACCAACACGGCACCGCAAACATCGGGCGACGAATTGAAAAAAGGGCTTGTTGGCTATGCGCGCAAACTTGGATTCGATTCCTGCCGTGTCGCCGATTGCGCTGTCCCGCTGCATGCAGACGAGTTTCGCAACTGGCTGCGCGAAGGTGCGGCTGGAGAAATGAATTACATGGAGCGCGGCGAAGAAAAACGCTGTGATCCGCAGAAGGTTTTAGCGGGCGCGCGGTCGGTTATTGTTTTGGCGCTTAATTATTGGCAAGGCGGACACTCAAAAACGCAAAATAATGAAGCTACCGGCAGAATCGCGCGTTACGCACGGGGAGATGATTATCATGAGCTTATGAAGGCGAAGCTGGAGAAGATCGACAATTTCCTTCGCGAGTTTGGTGGCACACAGAAATCATATGTCGATACCGGTCCGATATTGGAGCGCGATCATGCTGCTCAAGCCGGCGTCGGCTGGCACGGCAAAAGCACAATGCTAATCGATCGCCGACTAGGTACCTGGTTCTTTCTTGCTGAAGTTCTAACTACGATCGAGTTACCACCGGATTCTCCACAACGTGATCGCTGCGGAACCTGTGAACGTTGCATCACAGCTTGTCCCACCGGTGCAATTACCGCTCCGCATCGTCTGGATGCGCGGCGTTGTATTTCGTATCTTACGATCGAGCTCAAAGGTGCCATTCCGCTGGAGCTTCGGTCGCTTATCGGAAACCGGATTTTCGGTTGCGATGATTGTCTCGATGCGTGCCCCTGGAACCGCTTTGCCAAAACATCGCGCGAAACTGCGTTCTCAGCGCGCAAAGCCACGACTGGCATGTTGCTGCGGGATTACTTGGAGCTGGATGACATAGAATTTCGCACGCTTTTTCGGAATTCGCCGATAAAGCGCGTTAAGCGAGGTGGTTTTTTACGCAATGTCTGCGTTGCCTTGGGCAACGTGGGTGGTTCAGCTGACTTGCCGGCGCTGAGAGGTGCGGCATCGGATCCGGATAAATTGATTGCTGAGCATGCTGCCTGGGCAATCGCGCGGATTCAGCAACGGTGCGGCGCGCAAATGTCAAAAGTTTGTTGAATCCAAAGCGCCGGCTGGCTGCATCTCATTGTCGATCTTGTGAACCGTTTCGCTTTGCAAAGGTCTAAACTGAGACAATTTCTGACGACTGCCTCCCACCTAACGAGCATTCTATGCATCAAACTTTGAAAACGCCCCCAGTTGCGCCGGAAGTCGCGAAGAAACGTCGCTCGCGCCGCAAACGCTATATCATTTTCGCCTCCATCGGTCTGATATTGCTTTTGATCATTGCTTCAGTCATCGCGAGCAAACGCGAAAAACCGATCCCAGTAACTACCGAGAAAGCCGTCCGCAAAACCATTCTACAGACCGTTTCCGCCACTGGAAAGGTGCAACCCGAAACCGAGGTGAAGATTTCACCGGAAGTGGCGGGCGAGATCATTGATTTGCCGGTCGAAGATGGAAAGGCGGTCAACAAAGGTGACCTGCTCGTGCGGATAAAGCCAGATTCCTACAAGGCCCTGCTCGAGCAACAGGAGGCAGCCATCAGCTCGGCCAAGGCGACGAATCTTCAACAAAAGGCGACGATGATGAAGACGGAGCAGGATCTTAAACGCGCCGACGACATGTTCGCGAAGAAAACCATTTCTATTCAAGAATACAACGCCGCGCAGGCTGCTTACGACGTAGCCAAGAACACCTATGAGAGTTCGCTCCACGAGATCGAGCGCGCGCAAGCAGGTTCGAGTCAGGCGCGCGATCAACTTTCGAAGACAACGGTTTATTCGCCGATCGATGGGACAGTGACGATTTTGAACAGCAAATTGGGCGAACGCATCGTAGCTACGGGGCAATTCGCGGGAACGGAAGTGATGCGTGTAGCCGATCTCGGCCACATGGAAGCGCGCGTGGATGTGAACGAGAACGACGTCGTAAACGTAAAAGTTGACGACAAGGCCAAGGTGAAGATCGACGCGTACGGTGACCGGAAATTTCACGGCACCGTTTATCAGATTGCGAACACAGGAAAGACGACCGGCGCGGGGACGCAGGAGGAAGTAACCAACTTTGAGGTCAAAATTCGTATCGACGATCACGATGTGACATTGAAACCGGGGCTAAGTTGCACGGCCGATATCGAAACGAACATGGTGAAGGACGTCGTGGCCGTCCCCATGCAGGCCGTAACGATTCGGACCGGCGACACCAACTTGAGTCCGGAGGAGATCGAAAAGAAAAAGCAGAAGACAGCGCAGCGAGACAA
>Ga0193723_1000422_pt1 | contig 16611 bp, 12 predicted proteins | sample H2m2metaG_FD_143042 | JGI IMG/M metagenome (GOLD analysis project Ga0193723, IMG submission 143042) | Soil microbial communities from a riparian zone of the East river system, Colorado, United States - H2m2 | ecosystem: Environmental > Terrestrial > Soil > Riparian zone | place: USA: East River...
GGACTCCAATATTCCAATCATGGCTGCCAGACCAACTCGGACACGGGCAAGATCGAAATACGCATTTGCCTTGTACGAAGTCCTGCTCGGTGTAGCGATTTTTGCTATTGGAGTAATCTCGCTGGGACGTGCGGTGGAGAATTGCCTTAACGCAAGCACGATCAGCGCGGAAGAAAATGTTGTGCGGCAGATCCTGTCTGATCGTATGGCACAAGTTCAAGCTGCGACGGCCGTGCCTGAGACAGAAAAGGAATTCAAGATCAAAACCAGTTATGGCAGGGTGATCCTGACCCAGAAAGCCGCTCCTGCCGCTTTGACCGAGCCCGATAATACGCTTATCACCGGAATCAATCTCGTCACCTTGACTGCACGCTGGCAGCACGCCGGTGTTCCGCAATCAAAACAGATTCAGTTTTATGTCTATCGATCTAGCTAGGGTAACGAATCGGCGAACCGCTTCCATGCGTGCGGCGTCTCGTCGCTACCACGGGTTCACCTTGCTCGAGATCATGCTGGCCGTGGCGATCCTTGGAATGATGGCGCTCGCGATTTTTCGCTTCGTGCAAACGACCCTGACTGGGCTGCGGTTTTCATCCGAGACAACGGCCACGGACGCGCAATATGACGGCCTCCGTGATTTGCTTACAACTCAATGGCAAGGCTTGAGCCCGCTGCGAGCAAGAATGATTGGAGAGCCGTTCAAACTAAATGATCGCGAGCGCGATGAGATAAGGTGGAATTGCGGCGCTGGCCCCGGGCTGCTTACGCGGTATGCGCCCGGCGAATTCAGCGTTGTGCTGCGTTTGCAACCTGCGAACGACAAGAGCGATCGGCTCGATCTGGGCATTTTGCGTAAGCCGCAGGATGATTCCGATGTTGGAAAAGGAAACGAAACCTGGGTGCCGTTGATTACAAATGTGGGCAGCCTTGAAATCACCTACTTTGATCCGAACGCCAACACCTGGTTGCCGCGGTGGCCCGGCGGAAACCGGATGCCCTCGCTCGTGAAGATCAGCATCGGCCGCCCGGACGCAGCCGATCCGTGGGAAGCAGTCATCCCGCTGCGGCGGACACCATATTAGCGGAAGCAATCATATGGTAAAACTTTCGCGAAGCTGCAAACGAGATTCAGGTGCTGCACTGCTGTTGGCACTTTGGGCGCTATTTTTGCTTGCCGGCGTCGTATTTGCGTGGGCGCTCAACATCAATTCGCGCCTGACAGTTTCCTCGACCGCAAACCGTGTATTGTCCGCTGAAGCAATGGCCTCCTCCGGTGCAGAGGTTGCGTTGAATCCTACGATCAAACCGGCCTCGGCAAACCTGCACAGAAAAATGGGCAACGAAAGTTACGATGTTGAGATGAGTGGCGAATGTGGTCGTTTTAACTTGAACTTGCTGGCGCCCGGCGGAGTAGAGAACCCGGTGCTCGTCGCAGCGCTGCGCCAGTATCTGAACATAAAAGGCGTAGACCTAAACGATCTCGACGCGATGATGGATTCTCTGCTCGACTGGACAACGCCAACCAAAGGACTGCGTCGCTTGAACGCGCCGGAGGAGACTGACGATTATCGTCCGCCACATACGCCGCTTACTTCCGTGGACGAACTTAAAAAGATTTTCGGATGGGCTGAATACACTTCGCATCCCGGATGGGACGAAGATTTCACCACAATCATTGGTGGCTGTCAGCAGATCGACGCAGCGTACGCCTCGCGCGACGTGTTACGCGGGTTGGGAATTCCGGATGATTTTGTCGATCGCTTCCTCCAGGCGCGGCGTGGGCCGGATGCACTGGATGGGACAACCGACGACCCCCAGATGGACCAGCAAACGGCTTTTGCTCTCCTCGGTCTTGGAGGCGTCCAAACTGGGAAATCACAGCAGCCTAATCAAATCCAAAATCTGATCGTGTTCAAAAGCCCGAACCCCGTATTTCGCATCGTGAGCGTCGGAAAGTCGGGCGATGTTTCGCGTTCGGTCGAGATGTTAGTGCTCAAGCAGGCAGCAGGCGCTGGCCGTCCTCAAGTGTTCAGTTGGAAGGAGCTTTAAGATCCAGACCGGGATGCCATCGATTTTCATCATTCCAACTTCTCACGGCTGGAATTTTGTCCGCTCGGCCGCGCCAGTATCGGTGCCCACCCGCAAGGGTTCGGATAGTGAGGCAGGCGGGCGCGAAGCTCCTGCAGGTAAACCCGATCAAAACGGTTCGTGGACGGTCCGTAAACTGCAAACATTGGAAGAAGCAGTGCCGCTACTTTCTGCGAGCGACGAGTTTGTCCTCGGCTTGCCTGTCTCGGCTGTGATTGCACAACGCTTTCGTCTGCCGAGCGTCGATCCGGCGGAGTTTCCCGAGATGATTCGTCTTCAGATCGAGAAGTTGCTGCCATTTCCAGCCGACGAAGTGACGAGCGATTTTGAATTGATCGCACAAAACGAAACCGAAAGCGTCGTTTCTGCCGTTGCAATTAGAAACGAGCAACTTGCCGAGATGGCTTCGCCGCTCCTAAACCACGGCTACATTCCACAGCAGGTCACGGTATATGCGGCGCAGCGCGCCAGCACCTACGCGCCTAAGGGCAATGCGCTTCTGATTTATCCCGAAGGCGAGATGCTCGTTTACGCCATGACCGAGAACGGCAAGCTCAGCCTGGCGCGGACAATCGAACGCAACGGCGATCATCTCCAACTCGAACTGCCGCAACTGCGATTGAGCGCCGAACTGCAAGGCATAGATGCTTCCTATCCAAATGTTTTGCTGGATGAAACCTGCTACGAACTGCGCGAGGCGGTCGAGGGAATTCTGACCAGCCCCACTGAGATCGTCGGAATCGAACTCCCTCCGGCGGCGGTCAAATTGAATCTTTTGCCGGAAAGCTGGCGCCGGCGCCGCCTACAACTGACGCGGCAGGTGGAATGGCAAAAACGACTCGTCTGGATCGGTGGCGCCTACGTGGCGATCCTCGTTTTGTTGTTCGCGTATCTGGGGTTCTTGCGGTTTCAGTTGGGACGGCTTGATCGTCGCATTGCCCGAGACACGCCTGGGACCGAGTTCGTGCGCGCGACTGAAGCAAAATGGAAAGCGCTCGCACCGGCGCTCGATCCGCATTACTACCCGGTCGAAATTCTGCAGCATTTGTTTGAAAGCCTGCCTTCTACCGACGTACGCATCACGTCATATAATCAGTCGGCGCGTCAGATTTCCGTGGACGGGGAGGCGAACACGGCTGCGCTTGCTTACGAGTTTATCGACAAGACCAAAAAGAACCCGGAGTTGCGAACCTTTCAGTTTGATATGGCCGCGCCGAGGATCTTGCCTAACAATCACGCGCAATTTCGCCTGGAGGGGAAGCCCAAATGATGCCGGCGTGGTATGGACGAATGAACCGGCGCGAGCGTGTGCTCTCGTGGATTGTCGCGGGCACGGTTGTTGTGCTGTTAAATCTTTGGATTTTGAGTTCGCTCTGGGGCGCAGTCGCGAGCGCGCAAAAGGAGTTCGCCACCCGGAGAAGTAAGCTGGCCGAACAAGCTGTTTACGTGAAAGAGCGCGACACCTGGACGAAGCGCGACGAGTGGATGCGGCAGCATCAGCCGGCGCTCAAAGACCCGGCGGAAGCCTCTGCGTTGCTTGATCAAGTCAAGGAGGTCGCCGGCAAATACAATATCCTGGTTGAAAATCCTGCGATCGGGACAGGCGAAACCACGCCGTATCATCAGACGGTTTTCGCTTCGATCGAAACCAAAAGCCCGTGGCCGCCTCTGGTCCATTTTCTTTACGACGTGCAACGGCCGGAGGCGTTCGTGGTTTTCGAAAATGTTAATATTGCGATTGACGGCAACGATCCCACAATGATGCGAGGCAAGTTTAAGATCGCCCGCTGGTTTGCGCCGGGACAAAAGGGAAAGTAATAATTAGGAACTGAAGTTATGAAATATTCTCTCACACTCGCAACGATACTGGCGATCGCCGGAGCAACCTACAGCCAGGCCGAAGATGTTCTTCCGCGACAGTACAACTTCGATCGCTACACAAAAATGGTGGATCAATCGCCATTCGCGATTGCCACTGCCGTAGCGGCGCCTGCTGCGACTCCAGATTTTGCAAAGGACCTTTACATCGCTAACGCCGCGCGATCGCAAGACGGCGATTTAGTGACGATTGCTTCGACCGGAGATCACAACTTCAAAAAATATCTTACTACAAAGGAACCAATGGACGGTTATAGCATCTCCAGCATCGAATGGTCCGACAAAGTAGGCCAGACGAAGGTGACGATCAGTAAGGATGGAAACTTTGCGACACTTACGTTCAATCAAGCGCTACTGTCGCAGGTGTCGCCGGGCGGAGGTGTCGGAGCCAGGCCGCTGCCTGCTCCCGCGATGCCGGTTCCAAATCCCGGCGGCGTCCCGAATGTACATGCACCGAAATTGCCTGCCAATGTGCCACCGGAATTGCAACAGTTGATTCCTTCGCGGGACTCGATGCAGCCGCGTACGCGTGGCATGATTCAACGGAGCCCAAGGACGCAGAGGGGATCCAATGGCGGGGCAGATGGAGCTTCGAAGCAGTAGCCTGTAACCAGCACCCTGCGGCGCGTCCCCTTCCGGACCGAGGTCAGACTTGGACCGGGAGCCCTTGGCTAAAACATCGCCTTAAATGCTAGTTTTGACCCCAATCGTCGTCTGAAGTATCAGCCTGACGGTCGGGTCCTGCAGAATACAAATCGTAGCCGCCCGGATTTTTCAGACCGGGATCGCGATAGATGTAATCGCTGCCCCAGGGATCCTTTGGCATTTCCTTGAACAATTGATACCAGCGCGTGGGTCGGGGATCGTTTTGCGGCTGGGTCACCAGCGCTTGCAATCCTTGCTCGGTCGTTGGAAAAAATCCGTTCATACTCTCGTACAGTTGCAACTGTGTCTTGATCGCCTGGACGTCCGCTTGAACGCGCATGCCTTTGGCGATGCCAGTCGTGTTCCCGAGTTTTGAAATCGCGACTCCCAGAATGATCACGATGATGCTCACCACGAGCATGATTTCCAATAGCGTGAAGCCCTGCTGTTTTATCTTTGTTCTCATCTTCAATTAACCGGGGATCTTCCGTCCCGGTACGGCGACTACACTACCTTGATCTTCAATAATTGCTAGTGGCCACCTTGTGGTTGTCATTCTGGGCGCCGCCAAGTTGCAACGCAGCGAACGGAGTCTGCGGGGCTAGACTTTAATCTCTGGCTATTTCTGGATCGATGCTGCGAAACCAGAGACGTTTCGCTTCGCCTGCCATGAGAGCGTGAAATTTAATTGCCGGTGCGGAGAAGATAATCCGACTTGTCCCAGATGTACTTTAGCTGGACTTGCGTCGCTCGGATTGCCGAGGCGCCGGTCCCTGCTCCGCTGCTGATGGCGAGATCGTTGGCACCCACTTTCAAGACTGTTGCCGGCACCATTTTTTGAGCGCGCAGCCATCCCGTGTAGTTGAAATGCATCTCAGTCGTAAGGGGTTCGGATTCGCCTCGGTAACCGGGATCAGCGAGGTCCGGCAGCGTGAGTGCAACTGGGCCGATGTTCTGGCCGTTAATATAGACTTCCGGCGGCGCGTCGATGCGCGGGTTGGCGATTTCAAAAGTCAAAAGCGCGGTGAGCGGTTGCGCTTCAATCGGAAATTGGAACACGGCGTTTTGCTGCGTCGGACCATCAAGCCGAATTGCTTCGGCTGCGAGAGTGGCAGTCACCGTTCCGAAGTTCTCGACATCTTCCGGCGGCGGGTGCAGGGCGGGCACCACTGAAAACGGCTCGGGAATCACATCGCGATGTTCGGCGTTCACCGGATGGACGACCTGACTGGCTGTCATCCAGTCGAGATACGCTGCACGAATTGTCTTTCCGTCGCCGGGAACTTCGATATCAATCGCGGAGGCGCCAGTCATTGGAATGAGGACTGAATCCGAGCTGGGCAGATTCATTCCGGCACCGAGTGTGCCAGAGCGCAAGATGTGGCTGCCGGATTCGTCCCACGCCACTATTTCCGGCTGCTGATTCGGTTTGTCGTCGAAGAACAATCGGAAGAAAAGGATTTGATAATCCGGGCTGGGTTGCGTCACCCGAATGCGAAAAACGCTTTTCGACGCGCCACCGCCTTCGGTGAGTTCGCCGGGTAAAAGCGTGAGTGCTTCCACCCATGCTGGCGCTTCTTGCGATTTTGAATTACGCGACATCGTTTGGCGCAGATCGAGCCACGCGCTTGATGGGAGTGGCTGTGCAATGGCGGCAGGGGGAGCGGGCAGAGCATCGGTCAAAGCCTCCTGCGCGCTTACGCGGCAGGCGGCAGCCAAAAAGATCGCAAACGCAGTGCGGGGTAACATCGACTGGGGCGAGATTAATTCACACGCAACCTGCTTTGCAAGCTCTGAGTTTAATGCGGTCGGATTTGCAAGCTGTGCGTCATTTCGAAAACCGCCGACAGGATGCTGAATACAACCAAGCCTACCAGAAGCGCGATCATCACGATGATGACCGGCGGAATCAATTGCGAAATTACGCCGACCGACCGATCGAGTTCGCGCTCATAGACGTCCGCGATCGCTTGCATAGTTTCGGCGAAATGCCCGGTTTGTTCGCCCACGGCCATCATGTCGGTGAACAAATCGGGAAAGAGCTTTTGATGTTGCAGAGCAGCTGATAACGTTGCGCCATCAATCACGGCCTTGCGCACCTCGCCAAGTTTGATTTCGAGAAAGCGGTTCCCTGCAATCTCACTCACCAGATCCAGCGAACGCAATAGGGGCACGCCGTTTTCCATCAGAGTCCCTAGTGTGCGCGAAAACTGCGCGTAGTACCGGTGGCGAATTACGCGTCCGTACCCAGGGATCATTAACCGGAACCGGTCCCATCCGACGCGTCCTTCCTGAGTGCGAACCATAGCACGGAAACCAAGGATTCCGCCAATCAGTATCAGTATGCCGACCCACCAGTAGCCCGTGATGGCGTGGTGAATTTGCAATAAAATCCGTGTCGGCAACGGAAGCGCGCCGCCGGTTTGCGCCATGAACCCGCTCAGCTGCGGCACCATGAACGTGATGAAGATCGTAACCAGAATGGCGCCGGCCAGCGCGAGAAATGCCGGGTAAATCAACGCTTGTTGCACGCGATCTCGCAATTCTTTTGCCTGCGTCAGATGTTTCACTACCCGCAGCAGAATTTGCGGTAACGCACCACTGGCCTCGCCCGCAGCGACGAGGTTCACATACAGTGGCGGGAAAATTCGGGGCATGTCGCTCAGGGCCTGCGAAAAACTGCGACCATCAACCAGGGCCTGATGCAGCGTGTGCGTCATTTGTTGGACGCGCGCCTGTTTCAACCGTTTCTCCAAAACGGACAATCCCTCGTCCAGCGTCATGCCGGCTTGCAGCAAATGCGCAAGTTGCTCAGTGAAAATGAGCAGTTGGCCGTGTGGAATTTTCAGACTTTTCGCAGGCGTGGCGGCTTCGGGCGAGCCGAGTAGCCGCAATTTTCGTTGAACTGCGGTGGGCGCGCTTACTTTTGCTTCCACGGGCTTAGCCGCTTCTACCATATCGATCCGAATCGGAATGCAGTGTTGCGATTCAATTTGCCGGATCGCAATGGCGCGATCTGCGCAGTCTAGGACCCCTTCAACTAAACCGCCCTGCGCGTTGCGCGCGCGATAAGTAAACTGTGGCATCGGCGGGGAAAAGTAATCGGAAACTCGAAATTCGAAAGCCGATTCGGAGGTCAAATCGTCGAAAGGTTAAAACGGTTGACCGGCATCCTTTGAAACCAATCAATCGCGCTTAGGCTCTTAATTGCCGCCATCGCGCAAAATTTTTTGTTTGCGCGCCTTCTCGATTTTGATAAAAGACCGCCCGAAATGAAAAATGCAGCAGTGGCGATGGCCGTTTACATTGCCTTCGCTTCGCAAGCGTTCGCAGTTCTGCGACCGCTCTTTCCCGCAAAAGCGGGGCCGCCATTTGGCGTTGAAGCGATTGTCAAAGGAAACGGTTCAGTCCCGCCGTTAGTGAAAAGAGCGCCTACTACCGTGCGGCGATAGCCGGTGTATCAGCTGCGACACGCAGGCACTGGCCTGCGTGACAGGAATTTTCTCGCTATGATTCCGAGTTTCAGCTCATCTGAGAAGCTGACTGCGTTTCTGGAACTGCAGCGGTGATTGCAAGCCGCTCTTTTTTTGTTTTAGATCGGTCGCGTCAGCTGAGACTTCGTAATCGCGATTTATTCCGTAATCGGGCCACTTGCAAATGATAGCGAACATTGTCGCCGCTGGGGTGAGATTGAATTGCATCTGTTACCGGCAGGAAAGCTGACAGTGTTACCGGTCTGATTCTGCGCGACACATGTCTAACACGATGCTCAAGCCAGGAGGCTTGATATGGTGCGGTAGATCATCTCCTGCTTTCCAAGGTGGCGAAACTGGCCATCTATTAAGACGCTTATCTATCGTAATCTCGTTTTCTGTCGGCGGGTCTGAAGCGTTTTGAATCACGGTAACTATGCGGAATTCGGTTGTACGTTCAGTCAGCTTGAAGCAGACCAGGTACGAGCTGCGATCGCGCTTTACTCCGGCGCCTGCACTGGTGAGTACAACGTGAAAGAGATAAAAAGGCCGATCTTTGGCTACAAGGTCTACCTTCTCGAAGCTCGCTGAGAAGGGATGCGGTACACCATCCCACACCAAGGATTGGGCTTCGCGGCGTGCGGTATCATCGTTGTTAGCAGCATCAAAAAGCCAGTCGAGACTTCCAGCGGGCGTTTGGAATGTGGCAGCCATTAGTGCGGTCAGTATAACAGTGAGCTGTCGCATAAGAGTTACTAGGGGTCTAATCACGCTTGGCTTGTCTCGTGATCGCCCAATAAAGCGCAATCATGGAAATTCATTTTAGCGGGAGCTGCGACGTGCTGCGAGCAAGAAACTTTATGACTTATTGGAATCGCCCGCGTGCTCGTGCGCTTCGATCACGTTGCCAGTCGCATCGTAAATAATTCAAAGGTTCCCGACTCTAAATTCAAACGACGGTTTTCCGAATCAACTGTGGCATCGGCGGAGAGGTGAGCACGTATCCGCTGCGAAAACGCGGACCCGTTCGTCTGCGTGACAGGAGGTTTTCATCTCTGCTTCAAGCTTCGTGGGTGTCAGCACCGGTCCGTTTCCGAACCCTGCTTAGGGACGAATCTCTTCGAGATGTTGCCGCAGATAATTCAGCAAGTGCCTTCTGCGTTCTGAGCCTCGTGAGGTTGCATGGGCGCCATACGCGATTGATGGAGGCAACAATTCGCTATCGACATCTGCGACCCTCTCGTAGATCGCGTGCCAGCGCTTCTTCACTGTCCACCGAGAAACCGATAGCGATGCCGCCAGCGTCTCACAGGTTTCTCCACTTAGCGCGTGCAGCAGAAGAACTCGTTGCGAGCGACTGAAGAGAAATCGCGGTGGCGTATAGATAAAGAGACCCGCTACGCTGCTGCCTGGATACGCAAAAGCCTCTTTTTTGGTGAGCCCGACGAGGCATGCCTGTTGCGAAAATACTGATGGAAAAACAGTACTGTTTCGAAAGTAATTGGAATAATGGTGCCGGATGCGAGCACCTGCATTGAGCATCCATTGTAATGCTTCCTCTCCGAGCGGATAGGCAAGGAATTCCTTGACCCGATAGCCGCTCAGGCCGAGACGCAACGCCTCGCCTTGTTTCGCGCGTACTGCCAAGACTTGCTCAGGCGAGAGCCCATCGTGTGCCCAGCCTTCGAAACACACTATGACATTCAATCCGGCGCCAGCATTGGCCCGCGCGACCTGCTCGTGATTCAATACCGGCAATTCGCCCGAAAGATATTGCCGTGCCAATTCAACGTCGAGATACGGAGGAAGCTTCACTCGCGCCTCCGAGCAGAAGTCGTCAGTAACAAAAAGAACTGCGCTGAACGAAACGGTCCGCGAACCAACTAGCCTGGTGCGGTTCGCCACGAGACAAAGCTGCATTGCTCCCTTGGAGAGTAGTGTGCGCCACATTTCCGGGAGAATGCGCCAGCTCCTTTTGGTGTAAGGAAGTCCCAGCGATCTATGGAGGGCGCAGCACTCCGCAAGATCTTCAACGGTGCCTTTTCGCGCAATTAAATTGATCTCCTCAGGGCTTTTCACGCGCTGCTCCCAGGTTGCCCTCTGGAACATAAGTGCAGTTTTCACCCTAGGGAATTTTCCTGATGCAATGCTGCGAAAACTTCCTTAGGAAGACAAGCCAAATCTTTTGGCTAAAACCACGTTTGGAAACGGCTCAAGGCTGTTTTTCCACGCAAATTTCCACTTTTAGGGGTCTAGACGCACTGAGGACTATCCATGCAAAGAGGTCCACCTATGAAGAAACCGCAAAATAACCCAACCCGTGCTGCGGCGCTCCCAATCGTGCTTTCGCTCGCTCTGCTTTCCATCTGTGTGATCGTCCTGGCCATCGCGGTTTCGCGAAGTGCTGCAAAAGATCCACAAAAGTCGCGTGGGCTGGAAGAAGAACAACAGCAGCGCGAGGAACGCGTACGTCAATTTGAACAGGAACACACAGATGCTTTGGGCAGAGTGCGATCCGACCTGTGGCGCAAGGGGATGGAAGACGCTCGGAAAATGACAATTGGAGCTGGTATTAACCTCGCTCCGAAAGGGGAGAGCTTCGGTGGTGTGATAGGCGTCCAATGGACACAAAACGGACCAGCTCCCCTCCGCATTGATCACGAACAAAACTTTCAGGGAGCAGGCCCCGATTCTGGAGAAGTGCTTGATATCGCGATTGATCCGCGCAACGCAACTGACAATGTCATCTATATCGCCACCAACGACGGCGGAATTTGGAAGTCAACAGACAGCGGAACCAGTTGGAAGCCGAAGACGGATTATCTGACGTCCCTCTCGATGGGGGCGGTAACGCTTGATCCCGCGAATCCATCCATCGTTTACGCCGGCACGGGCAATCTCTTCGACGGTGCCGGACTCTTCTTTAAGGGTGTCGGCATTTACAAATCCGTGGATGCCGGCGAAACGTGGACTACGATCGGCAGCGCGGCCTTGAACGGTATAGGCATCAACCGGATCGTGTTGCCGTCCACGGGCGTGCTCGTGGTCGCCACTGGCAACGGCGTCTTCCGATCGATTGATGGTGGCGCTAACTTCGGAAACAATCCTCCGAATTTCGACAACAACCTGCCAATTGTCGGCGGTTTCATCTCAGATCTGAAGCTTGATACCGCTACGCCAACCACGGTATATGCGGCGGTCAGGGGCTCGGGCATCCTACGTTCCACAGACAGCGGAGCAACTTTTCCGACCAATCTCTTCAACAACCCCGGGGCGCCCGGTGCAGGCACCTTCAGATTCATCTCGTTTTCGCAGTCAACCAGTCCGGACAACCAGACGATTTATTCGAACGTGCAGCAAACCGCCAATACAAAGAGGGCTGACATCTATCGCTCTACGGACGCTGGCGGAAATTGGACGCTGGTGGCAGGTCCCGCCGCCAATCACTCGGACCAGGACGGTAATCCACCAGGCTGTCAGTGTGGCTACGACCAGACGATCGGTGTCGATCCCGTGGATGCCAATCGGGTCTATATAGGTTTCCAGGAGTTATGGCTTTCAATCGATGGTGGCGTGACCTTCGGCGGCCCACCAGCTATCTCGCTCAACAAGACTCACTGGGACCATCACGCCATTACTTTTAGCCCCCCAGGTCATCGCACACCTGGTGACCTAACAACCCGTGTGTTTGTCGGCCAAGATGGCGGCATCGCCTATAGCGATGATGGGGGTGGCACCTTCTCGAATATCAACGAGGGCATCGCCACCAATATCCTCTTCAGCATGGATATTGGTCGCAACAGTGCCGGCAACAACGGATTCACCTACGGCGGCACACAAGACACCGGCACCATCGAGCGTCGTCCTGCGTTTGCGGGCAAGGACTGGCACCTGGGCATTGATGGGGATGGCGGACAGATCGCCGTAGATCCTTTTAATCCCATGCGCGCCTATGGCACTGACAACGGCTCCTACAGCGTGACGAACGATGGCGGCGACAACTGGGCTTTCGATCCCGGGGGCACAGGAATTACAGGCGGCGGCGTCGGTTTTCTTACCGTCGATCCAAACAACGGGATGGTTGTCTATGCGACAAAGGGTGCGCAGCTTTATCAGAGCGTTGATACAGGCGCAACCTTCACCTTGATTAAGACGTTCCCAGCCAATATTACCGCTCTCGCCACGGTACGAATCGATTCGAACACATTTTGGGTCGCTCTAAGCAATCAAACTGTCCAGCATTCCGTCAATGTGCTGAGTGGAACAACAGCCACCTGGACTTCAAATAACGTGACGGGTGCGCCCGCCCTCACTGTAAGGGGCATTGCCATTGATCCCACCAATACAGATCAGGTAGTCGTGGTTTATTCGGGATTCACCGGTATCAATCCCCCGAATCGTACGAAACACGTTTTCCGCACGCTGGACAATGGAACCTCCTGGACCGACATCAGTGGCACAGACGGTGGCAATCCGACGTCCAATCTGCCGGACCTGCCTCTGCATTCTGTCGTCATCGACCCGGATACGTCGCCCCACACTTACATAGTGGCGAGCGATGCCAGAGTGATGCGTTCGGCAGACGGCGGCCCCACGTGGCAAGTCCTCGGTGTAGGCCTTCCAACTGTGTATTGTTCATCACTTCAGATTGACACCACGGCCACGCCCTCTCTGCTGCGAGTCGGCACTTATGGCCGGAGCACATTTGAACTCACTGCAGCGACTGGGCCCTTGCTAGCGGTTAATGCTAACCTTGCCTTCGGCCCCATCTGCATCGGGAGTAGCGACACACGTCTCCTGCAACTGTTCAACGTCGGCTCGGCCGATCTGCATATAGCCAGCATCGTCCGCGTCAGCGGCAGCAATGCTTTCCAGATAACTGGGCCGGCCACCCCGGTCACGATTCAGCCTGGCGAAGAGCTTGACTTCACGATCACATACACACCGACCGAAACGGGGAACCAGACTGCCGTTTTCCAGATCAACAGCGATGACCCATTTCAGCCTGCGTTCCAAGTGTCCGCAACCGGCAGCACGGCGCCGCCAGGGGAAATCAGAGTAACAGGATCGACTACATTCGGAGATGTGTGCCCGGGGATGTTGGCTGAGAGGACGGTCTCAGTTTGCAACGTTGGAGCATGCGATCTTCATGTGACCGGCGCTTCGCTTAGTTGTCCTGATTTCACGTTGGTGAACAATCCGTTCCCGGCCACAGTAAGTCACGATTCTTGTCTGAACCTGGTAATCAGGTTTACGCCAACCTCTCCCGGGCCAAAGTCATGCACGTTGACCATCACTAGCGACGATCCGAACAATCCCGTAATTAACTTGACGGTGACCGGCAATACGCCGGCTGCTTCGATCGATGTACCGCTAGATGCCACATTTCCACCGACCGTGATTCAAAGCATCGGGCCGTGCCATTCAGCCAACCCGTTCCCGATCTCAAATACCGGTTCGTGCAATCTGACGATTACGAACATCACTATTGGCGGCACCAATGGTGGCGACTACTCGCTTTCCGGTCTACCCTCGTTCCCAATCATCCTCGAACCAGGGCATATTGTTGGAGAAGGAGCGCTGGGGATTGTCTTTTCTCCCACGGCCGTCGCGCGCGAGCGCAGAGCCACCATCGATGTCACCTACGAGAGCAACCCGATTACTCATAGCACGACGACCGTTACGCGGATGCTCTGCGGCGAGGGCGTGAAGACCGGCGCCAGGGTCCTCGTTGAAGCGGCCGGAGTTCCGCTCTCAAGCGTTAAGAAGATTCAACTCCAGCGCCTCACTGTAAACAAAGACAGCGATGTCGTGCACAACGCGCCGCTTCAGACAGTAACGCCGACGCTACCTTGTATTCCATTCCAGTTCCATCGCGAATACGGCACGGTCTCCAATCCGATCCAGCTATTGACCGGCTCATACCAAGTCACAGTCCAGGCCACCGTCAATGGCCACAACGTCACGCAGACCGCTGCCTTTGAGCTTGGCACCTGCGACTTCAATCCGAACGTGGTGGTGAACTTCCCGTAGTTACTTTGGAGGGAGTGTCATGAACTTGAGAAGTGGCACCGCAAAAGAAATCGAGTCCAGCGCTATCCGGGAAGTTGAACCAGAGGTAAGGACGCTGTTCACAAAAGTGTTGGAACACGATCCGCGTGAGGCGGCAAAGATGTTAGAGCCCTATCGGGACGAGTTTGTTGTTCAAGTGCTGGAGCTGCTAAATCCCGCAACGGCACTAAAGATACTTCAACGCTTCGATCCGCCGCGGCGGCAAACGATTTTGGCCACCGCTTCTCCCGAAAGCAATCATCAATGGATGCGGAATGAGACGTACCCGGATCGGACCATTGGACGCCTAATGCAGCCACCGCTGGCAGTTTTCCGTCCGCAAACAACGGTTGCCGAGGCAACCGAACAGATTCGACGTCTGGCGAGAAAAGCCATCATTACCTACGGCTTTGTGACAGACGAGGAGGAGAGACTTCTCGGTGTAGTTGTCATGCGCGACATGCTCTTGGCGCAAAGCAGTCAGCGCCTTGGGGAAATCATGCTCACCAATCCGTTCTACCTCACACCGGAAATGTCGCTGACTGAAGCAATGAGAGCGGTGCTGGTTCGGCATTATCCAGTTTATCCGGTCTGCGAAAAAACGGGGCGATTACTCGGCCTGTTGCGCGGTCAGATGCTATTTGAAGCCCAGGCAATCGAACTAAGTGCACAACCGGGCGAAATGGTGGGTGTAGAAAGAGAGGAGCGGCTTACCACGCCGTGGTTGCGAAGCCTCAAATTTCGGCATCCTTGGCTCCAGGTAAATTTATTCTGCGGATTACTCGCCGCGCTTGTAGTCGGACTTTTTCAGGGAACGATCGACCGCGTCATTGCGCTGGCAGTATTCCTGCCAGTACTCACCGGTCAGGCAGCTAACACTGGCGCGCAGGCACTGGCAGTCTGTTTGCGCGGGATGACCCTGGGCGATTTGAGATCAGGCAGAGGACGGATGCTACTAATCAAGGAAATGTTGCTTGGAACATTAAATGGAGCCTTGACCGGCGTAACAGGTGGAATCGCGATGTTCATCTTTGCTACGGTGGTCAAAAACCCACTGGCTCTGACGTTAGGTTTGGTGGTGTTCCTCGCTATCACGATCAGTTGTTGCTTTAGCGGCGTGGCTGGCGCCATGGTGCCACTGGCTCTCAAGAGACTCGGCGCTGATCCGGTCACGGCGTCCTGTATTGTTGCAACTACGTTTGCCGGTGTGGGATGCCTGGCGGTCTTCCTTGGCCTCGCTGCCTTACTGATCTGAGAGATCGACATTAATACCCGCTAGAAAAGGGTCGCGCCACCGCCAGGATCCGAGTTGCTCGACTATCCTCTGCGAATACCTCACTGAGGACATTAGAACCTTTGCGGACATTTGCGGACAGCGCGGTTGGAGACGTTACAACTGCATCGGCTTTGTCCTGTTGAGCTTTAGCCAACCACTTCTGACGCGAACAACGCTTCATCGCCCGCTGCATAAATCGCTCTTGTTCATCTGGTGGTAGGTGGAGGGCCGCTTGTCTGGCAGCCGGGCGAATCCCAATCGCAACGGCGGCAGCTCTCAGGCCAGCCCAATCGATTTCTTCCCGTGTTAAAGTTACGAAATCTAACGCAAAAACTTCGTGGCTCCAAGTTTGACGAGCCCGAAACGCTGCCTTAACCCGCCTCACAGAATCGCGCTAGAATCGTTTTTGATTGCCAGATAAACGATGCGCCTTCGCGACTTTGGAATATGTTTTACTCTCAATGTAACCGGGTGGCCCGAGTGAGAAATCTCTTTCGTTTCTTAATCTGGATTTCGGCCGTGACCGCGGTTGCTATCCTAGCAATCGGAGTGAGGCCGGCGAAAAGCCAGGCTCCCGCTACGAGCGTTGTCAATTCGGCAGCGCCAATCCGCGCACTCAAAATCACTGTGCTTTCTACCATGCTGGTGGGCGATACTTTGGGTCTGGGTGAATGGGGTTTCTCCGCACTGGTGGACGCCGATGGTCACCGAATTCTGCTGGATACAGGTGGCCATCCAGAGACGGTCCTACAGAATGCGCGTGATCTGAACATTGACTTGTCCGACGTTAGCGACGCAATCCTCACCCACAATCATGGGGACCACGTGGGTGGCCTAATGCCGCTGCGCCGTGAGATGATGAAGAAGAACCCGGCGGCGCTGTCGGTGGCGCATGTCAGCCGGGGAATCTTCTATAGCCGGCCGTCACCTAGGGGTGAACAAAATGAAATGATTGGTATTCGCAAAGACTACGAAGCCAGCGGAGGAAAATGTATTGAGCACGCCGAAGGATTCGACATCTTCCCGGGTGCATGGCTGACCGGCCCCGTGCCACGTAAATACCCGGAGCGCAACTGGAGCCCCGGTGGGAAAGTGCAGACGCCGAGCGGGCTGGTCGAAGACAACATTCCTGAGGATCAGTCGCTCGTGCTCAACACGTCGCGAGGCTTGGTAGTGCTGACCGGCTGTGGGCACGCCGGG
>Ga0193723_1000423_pt1 | contig 16595 bp, 11 predicted proteins | sample H2m2metaG_FD_143042 | JGI IMG/M metagenome (GOLD analysis project Ga0193723, IMG submission 143042) | Soil microbial communities from a riparian zone of the East river system, Colorado, United States - H2m2 | ecosystem: Environmental > Terrestrial > Soil > Riparian zone | place: USA: East River...
ATCACTGCGGAGGTTGTCCCCTTCACCGATGGATTCGTGACCTCTCCCAGGGCCCTATGAGCGAACCCGAGCGGCTGAGCAAGCTGCGGCACGACCTGTCCAACCCGCTGTCAGCCCTCCTCGCCGAGACCCAGCTCCTCCTCCTGAATGAGTCCAAAATCGATGCCGAGACGCTCCAGGGTCTGCGTGAGATCGAAGGCCTCGCGATTCGGATGCGGACCATGTTGCGGGAGCTCTAGCCAGGCACCTCCCCGGTGAGGCGCAACACAACGCCAATTCCGCCAAGTCTTTATCGTTGACTATGTCCGGGTTCCCAGTTTCATCCGGCAAGGGTCAACGATGAGTATCGCGAACTCCTTCAACCGTTTCGCCAAGTGGACCGCGCGAACCGCCGGGCACCCCGGCACCTTCGGGATGGCGGTTGCGGTCATTGTGATCTGGGCTGTCACCGGCCCGATTTTCGGTTTCAGCGACAGCTGGCAGCTGGTGATCAACACCGGTACAACCATCGTGACCTTCCTGATGGTCTTTCTCATCCAGAACACTCAGAACCGGGATAGCACCGCGATGCAGATCAAGCTCGACGAGCTGATCCGCGCCGTCAGGGGTGCTCACAACGAGCTAGTGGATCTGGAGGACATGACCGAAGAGGAGCTCGAACAGATGAAGGCTCATTATACCCGGTTGGCCGAACGGGCCCGCGCCAGACTCCGAAGGCGAACCCGGCAAGCGGAAGAGGGCGAGCATCAGGCCGAAACCGGCAAGACCCGAGGGTCGGGGAAGGCAGCGACGAAGGCCTCCACCGCCTGAGGATCGAGCTGAGTGCCGGCCACCCGGCGCAGCTCGCGCATGGCGTCGTCGGGCGGCCGGGCCTCGCGATAGGGTCTCCGAGTCGTCATCGCGTCGAACGAGTCGGCCACCGCGACGATCCGAGCCTCGATCGGGATCTTCTCGCCCCGTAAGCCGTCGGGAAATCCCCCTCCATCCAGTCGCTCATGGTGCGAGCGGACGATCCGCAGAACATCGGGCGATTCGTGGGCCAGAGGGGAGAGCATCCGTTCTCCCAGAGCGGGATGCTCGGCGATCTGCCTGAACTCGTCGGCAGTGAGCGAGGTAGGCTTGTGCAGCACCGCCTCCCGGGTCCCGATCTTCCCAATGTCATGCAGTTCGCCACCCAGCCGGATCCCGTCCAAACCCGCTCCAACGAATCCTAGGCCGGCTGCAGTGGCCACGGCGTAGCGGCTCACCCGAATGGAATGGCCCCGAGTGTAGGCGTCCTTGGCCTCCAGGGCCCGGGCCAGCATCTGGACGCCCTGGAGGAACAGCTCCTGAATCCGCTGGGCTTGTTCCTGTACCTGGCGCTCGAGGTGCTGCTGATAGAAACGGTTCTGGAGCACCAACGCGCGCTTCTCCAATGCCCGAGTCACCCGGGCCTGGAGCTCGCCGAGCGAGATGGGCTTCAACAGAAAGTCGGCCGCCCCGAGGTGAAGACAGTCCACCGCGGTGGTAGTCTCGCTGATCCCGCTCAACATGATGACCGAGCTATCGGGAAAGCGTTCCCGCACCGCCTCGAGAAAGCCCATCCCGTCGAGCTCGGGCATTCGCATATCCGAGATGATCAGGGGGATCTCGCCGGTCTGATCGAGGACCTCGAGTCCCTCCTTGCCGCTGCCGGCCTCGAGGCAGTTGAAGCCCTGAGCCGCCAGCATGCGCGCGAGCGAGCGACGAACGCTGGGTTCGTCATCGACAATGAGACAGTTGGCGGAGCCGGCCACGACCGGCCTCGCATCCTGAGCGAGTGTCATGCGGCGGTATACCGAAAAGGAAGGATGATGGATGCCACGAACATCCACCGGACCAAAACTGTAAGTGCATCGGGCCGGAATGTCCACTGTCGGTCCTGTCGGCAGTATTATGGCAGCGGTCCCGCGCGATGACGCCATAGACCAGAGCGCTTACTTTACACCCATGACCAACACCTTCGGTGCGCGGTCCACCCTCAAGGTCGACAGTCGGGCGTTCGAGATCTTCCGGCTGGACGCGATGGCGGCAGCCGGAAGCGACATCCAGCGGCTCCCCTACTCCCTCCGAATCCTTCTCGAAGATCTGCTGCGTACCGAGGACGGCATCAGCGTCACCCGGGACGATATCGAGGCGCTCGCGCGATGGTCGCCGGCAGCGCCACCCACCCGGGAGATTGCCTTCACCCCCGCTCGAGTGCTGTTGCAGGACTTTACCGGCGTGCCTGCGGTTGTGGATCTCGCGGCCATGCGCGACGCGATGGCCGAGCTCGGTGGCGACCCGAGCCGGATCAACCCGCTGCAGCCGGTTGAGCTCGTGGTGGACCACTCGGTCCAGGTCGACGCCTTCGGCACGGCGCAATCCTTCGGCACGAACGTCGATCTCGACTACCAGCGGAACCGGGAACGGTATCAATTCCTGCGCTGGGGACAGCGCGCCTTCGAGAACTTCCGGGTGGTGCCACCGAATACCGGTATCGTGCACCAGGTAAACCTGGAGTACCTCGCCCGAGTGGTGTTCACCTCGGACGAGAACCCGCAGGCCCGAACGGGTGAGCTGCCCCAGGCCTATCCCGACACCCTGGTCGGTACCGACTCGCACACCCCCATGATCAACGGACTCGGCGTCCTGGGCTGGGGCGTGGGAGGAATCGAGGCGGAGGCCGCGATGTTGGGCCAGCCGGTCTCGATGCTCATCCCGGAGGTGATCGGATTCCGGCTGGAAGGCCGGCTGCCCGAGGGCGCCACCGCCACCGACCTGGTCCTCACCGTCACCGAGCTGCTCCGGCGCAAGGGCGTGGTCGGCAAGTTCGTCGAGTTCTACGGCCCCGGACTCGGCAGCCTGGCACTGGCCGATCGCGCCACCATCGGGAACATGTCGCCCGAGTATGGTGCCACCTGCGCCATCTTCCCGGTCGACGACGTGACCCTCCAGTACCTCCGGTTCACCGGCCGGTCGGAGGAGCGGGTTCGGCTGGTGGAAGCCTACATGAAAGAGCAGGGACTCTTTCACACCGCAGCGTCGCCCGAGCCCGTGTTCACCGATACCCTCTCACTGGATCTCTCCAGCGTCGAACCCAGCATCGCGGGACCACGACGGCCTCAGGACCGGATCCGGCTGTCGGACGCGAAGCGATCGTTCCGGGACGCCCTGCCGAGCCTGCTGCCGGCCGGCACCCAGGCTCCGGGGAAGGACGGGTCCAAGGGGTCGGCGCAAGGACCGACGGCAATCGGGGTGTGGGGTGAGGGATCAACGGAATCGCCGGCGGCCCACGCCGTCATGCTGGAGGACGCCTCGGAGGTCCTCGACCACGGCTCCGTCGTGATCGCCGCCATCACCAGCTGCACCAATACCTCGAACCCCGCGGTCATGCTGGCTGCCGGTCTCCTGGCCAGGAAGGCGGTCGAGCGCGGACTGGAGCAGAAGCCCTGGGTGAAGACGTCGCTCGCGCCGGGCTCCAAGGTTGTCACGGACTACTACGACCGGGCCGGGCTCACGCCCTATCTGGATCAGCTGGGCTTCAACCTGGTGGGCTACGGCTGCACCACCTGCATCGGCAATTCCGGCCCCTTGCCCATGGAGATCTCCGATGCCATTCAGCGCCGCCGGCTGGTCGCGTGCGCGGTGCTGTCCGGGAACCGGAACTTCGAGGGCCGGATCAACTCGGATGTGCGGGCGAATTATCTCATGTCACCGCCGCTGGTCGTGGCGTTCGCGCTGGCCGGCCGGATCGATATCGACCTGCTCCATGAGCCACTGGGACACGATCCTCAGGGGGCGCCGGTCTATCTCCGCGACATCTGGCCGACCACCGCCGAGGTCGAAAAAATCCTCGAGTCCTCGATCAAGTCGGACATGTACCGGCGCAGCTATGGGGCGGTGTATGCGGGAGACGAGCGCTGGAATGCCTTGGAGGTGCCCGGCGGGGATCGCTTTGACTGGTCGCCCGGCTCCACCTATGTCAGGAGGCCACCGTACTTCGAGGGAATCTCGAAGGAGAATCCCGACAAGGTGGAGGAGCTCCGGGGCGCCCGGGTCATCGCGGTCCTGGGCGACAGCGTCACAACCGACCACATCTCCCCGGCAGGCAGCATCAAAAAGGACTCCCCCGCCGGGCGTTATCTGACGGCGCAGGGCGTGTCTCTCGCCGACTTCAACTCATATGGCTCGCGTCGGGGGAACCATGAGGTGCTGGTGCGCGGCACCTTTGCGAATACCCGGATCCGGAACCGGCTGGCGCCAAACACCGAGGGAGGAGTGACCACCTACCTCCCGACCGGCGAGGTCCTGTCCATCTATGATGCCGCCATGCGCTACCAGGCGGACCGGACTCCTCTCCTGGTGCTCGCCGGGAAAGAGTACGGCTCGGGCTCGAGCAGGGATTGGGCCGCCAAGGGCCCGGCGCTCCAGGGGATCCGCGCGGTGATCGCGGAGAGCTATGAACGCATCCACCGCTCCAACCTGGTGGGGATGGGGATCCTTCCGCTCCAGTTTGCGCCCGGAGAGTCGGTCGACACGTTGGGACTCACCGGCCGCGAGGTCTTCGATCTGGAGGGGCTATCGGAAGCGATCGCGTCCCGGTTTGCCGCGGGTCGCAGCCTTACGGTCCAGGCTCGGCAGGATGGATCATCGAAGCTTCGCTTCAACGCGACCATCCGGATCGACACCCCGCAGGAAGTCCTCTACTACCAGCACGGCGGCATCCTCCAGTACGTGCTGCGGCAGCTGCTCTCAGGCCGGCAGAAGGCGCGGGCGATCGGTGGCGGCCCGGCCGCCGTCCCAGCGCCGAAGCCATCGACCCGGGGTGAGGTTGACGAAGGCTCGATCGAGTCGTTCCCGGCGAGTGATCCTCCGGCGTATTAGGAGGTCGGGAAAGTCGGGAAAGTCGGGAAGGAACCCCGACGCCTCGACTCCAACACACCCCTGATTAGCGCTTACCCCGAAAGCCGATCGCATCGGCGAGGAGCGAGAATGCCAGGTGTTGAAGCGCGTCTCAGAGAGGAATACAAGCGGATCTACAAGGACATCGATCCGACGGCGTGGTATCAGGTGATGCCGATCTTTCCCGGTGTCACCCAGCGGATGGTCAACATGGCAGGGGAGCGGCTTGCGCGGCTGGCTACCCCGCGCGGCTTCGTCACCATGCGCGCGGACCATCTGGAGTTCCGTTCCGCCGCGGTGGGGTCGAAGACCCACGCCAGTGCCTGAGGCGGGATTGGCTACCGTGAGTAGGCGGTGGGCTTCCGGCGGGAATCCTGATCGAGCATCTGCCGTACCTTCAGGGCCAGCCCGGCCGGAGTGAACGGCTTCTGCTGGAACGGTGCCCCAGGATCGAGCAGACCCCGCTGGACCACATCCTCTCCCGTATAGCCCGACATGTAGAGGATCGGCAGATCGGGATTCAGGGTTGCAAGCCGCTGGCCCAACTCACGCCCACCTATCTCGGGCATCACAACGTCCGAGATCACCAGATCAACCAGCTGAGGGTGCTCCCGGATGTAGCGCAGGGCCTGGGCCCCATTGGGGGCTTCCACGACGTTGTAGCCATGATCCCGGAGGCCGCGGCAAGCCAGTTTTCGCACGACGCTCTCGTCCTCGATGACGAGGATGGTTTCGGATCCGCCCGCGGGAGCCGTGACCGGCTCGATAGCCGGTTCGTCCGGCTCGGAGGCTACCCTGGCCTGGGGCAGGTAGACTTTGAAGACGCTCCCCTCGCCCGGCTCGCTGTAGACCCAGACATACCCGCCGCTCTGTTTCACTATGCCATAGACCGTAGAGAGGCCCAGGCCGGTGCCCTGGCCGATCGGCTTGGTGGTGAAGAATGGCTCGAAGATCCGCTCCTGCACGTCGTCGTCCATACCGCAGCCGTTGTCGCTCACCGCGAGCATCACATAACGTCCCAGAGGGATGTCTACCCCGCCGTGGCGCTGGGCGTAGACCTCGTCCCAGACGGCGAGGGCCGTCTCGATCGAGACCCTCCCTTGCCCAGTCATCGCATCGCGAGCGTTGAGAACCAGATTGATGAGCACCTGCTCCAGCTGGCCGCGATCGGCGCGGATCTCTCCTGCCTCGGGCGAGAGCCGCAGCTCCAGAAGCTTGTCCTCGCCGAGGGAGCGGCGCAGCATCTTTTCCATCTCCGACACGACCGCGTTGATCTGGACCATCTGCGGCCGGAGGACCTGCTGCCGGGTGAATGCCAGCAACTGGCGGGTGACGTCGGCCGCACGGGTCCCGGCCTTGATGACTTCCTCCACGTCCGCCTTGCGAGGGTCGTCCGGCTCCAGACTCCGGAGCACGAACTCACTGAAGCCGATGACGCCCGTCATCATGTTGTTGACCTCGTGGGCCACCCCGCCCGCCAGCTTGCCCGCAGCCTGCATGCGCTCCGCCCGCCGGAGCTGCTCTTCCACCCGCTTCCGCTCCGTCACGTCGCGATAAATGCCGCGCACTGTGGAGGGAACCCCATCCTTGAAGGTGCAGCTCAGGTTCCCCTCGACCGTGATCGGAGGGCCGGCCTTGGGCATGAAGACCAGCTCCACGTGATCGAGGCGTTCGCCCCGGAGCACCCGATCGACGACCTCGGTGTAGTACCCTCGGCTCTCGGGATGCACGATGTCGAGGAGCTGCATCCGGCCGATCTCATCGTCGCCGTAGCCGGTGCCCTGTTGCCAGGCCTTGTTCACGTACAGGAGCGAGCCGTCCGCCGCCGCCATACACACCAGATCGGTCGCGTTGTCGAAGAGATCGCGATAGCGCTCCTCACTCTCTCGCAGTGCCAGGTCGGCCCGCTTGCGCTCGCTCACGTCGCGGGCGTTGAGCACGATGCCCCGGATCGTGGCGTCGCTGAGGAGATTGCTGCCCACCGCCTCGAGCCAGACCGCCGAGCCGTCGGGGCGCCGCAGGCTGAACTCGATCGGGCCGGCCACGCTGGTCTTGCCGTTGGTGTGGAGCAGGCCCCGCACCTGCTCAACGTGGCTGTGGTCGACGTATGCCAGCAGGCTGGTGCCCACGAGGTCGGCGGGGGAATACCCGACGATGCGCTCGGCCGAGTCGCTGGCGTAGGTGATCGTGCCATCGGGAGCGAGGACCGTTACCAGATCGGACGAGTTCTGTACCAGCGAGCGGAACCGCCGCTCGCTCGCGGCCAGGGCTGACTCCGCCTGGATTTTTTCGGCCTGGGCGCGCTCCCGCTCCAGCGCGGCCTCGATGGCCGGACCGATCCGGGCCAGATTGCTCTTGAGCAGGTAGTCGGTCGCCCCCGCCTTCATGCATCCGACGGCCGTCTCCTCGTTCACCGAGCCGGTGACGATGAGGAACGGGATGCTCGGCGCCCGCTCCCGGGCCAGAGAGAGCGCGGTCATGCCGTCGAAGCGGGGAAGGGTGTAGTCGGAGAGGATCAGATCGGGGCGGAATTCGTCGAGCTCGTGGAGGAATGCGTCCCGGCTGTCGACCCTGCGGGAGAGAAACGGAATACGGGCCTGCGCGAGCTCATACTCCATGAGCTCGGCGTCCATCGGCACATCCTCGAGGATCAGGATTCGGAGCGGGCTTTCGGACATGCAGACCCAGTCAGGTATGGGGCGGCTGCCCTGCCGGGGCAACCGCGCGCAACCCTATATATTGAAGTGATTCCGCAAGCTGAAGTGTCGCCCAAGCGACGGGTAAGTCAAGCGGTACTCCATAAATACGCCGTTTCTACAGGTCTGTGATCTGTCTCACAGCCGATTGTCTCTGCAAGAACTCATGTTGGGTGGTCTCCGTCCACAAGCACTAGCACTCGGGAGTTTTCATGCCGACTGAACGGTCGACCAGCAATGGTCGCAAGTCGAAGCGGCGGTCGGGGGCTCGTATTGTATCCACGCCCTCTGACACGCTCGATACCGATCACCTGCTGGCAGTCCTCACCGCCATCCGCAAGGGCGACTTCTCCGTCAAAATGCCCATGTCGAAGGTTGGGGTGGCCGGAAAAATCTCCGACACGCTCAACGACATCATCGACCTCAATCGGGAGACCTCCCGGGAGTTCGAGCGGGTAAGCCAGGCAGTCGGCAAAGAGGGCAAGATCGCCCAGCGGGCCCACCTTCAGGGGGCCGCCGGTGCATGGGCGGCATCGATCACCTCCATCAACAGCTTGATCGGGGACCTGGTCCAACCGACCAGTGAGGTGGCCCGCGTGATCGGGGCGGTGGCCAAGGGCGACCTTTCCCAGACGATGTCGCTCGAGATCGAAGGCCGGCCGCTGATGGGCGAGTTCCTCCGGATCGGCAAGACGGTCAACGCGATGGTGGACCAGCTCAGCTCGTTTGCCTCGGAAGTGACCCGCGTGGCTCGCGAAGTCGGCACCGAAGGCAAGCTCGGCGGTCAAGCCCGGGTGAAGGGCGTGGGCGGCACCTGGAAGGACCTCACCGACAACGTGAATTCGATGGCCGGGAACCTGACGGCACAGGTCCGTAATATCGCCCAGGTGACCACGGCGGTGGCGAACGGCGACCTCTCCAAGAAGATCACGGTGGACGTGAAGGGCGAGATCCTCGAGCTCAAAAACACCATCAACACGATGGTAGACCAGCTGAACTCCTTCGCGTCCGAAGTGACCCGGGTCGCTCGCGAGGTGGGCACCGAAGGCAAACTCGGCGGTCAGGCGCAGGTGAAGGGGGTGGGCGGGACCTGGAAGGACCTTACGGATAGCGTTAACAGCATGGCCGGTAACCTGACGGGCCAGGTGCGTAACATCGCCGACGTCACGACGGCCGTGGCCAACGGCGACCTCTCCAAGAAGATCACCGTCGACGTCAAAGGCGAAATTCTCGAGCTCAAGAACACCATCAACACGATGGTGGACCAGCTCAACTCGTTTGCGTCCGAGGTGACCCGCGTTGCTCGCGAGGTGGGTACCGAAGGGAAGCTGGGTGGCCAGGCGCAGGTCCGCGGCGTGGGTGGGACCTGGAAGGACCTGACCGACAACGTCAACTCGATGGCCGGCAACCTCACCGCCCAGGTCCGCAACATCGCCGACGTCACAACCGCCGTCGCCCGCGGTGAGCTGAACAAGAAGATCACGGTGGACGTGAAGGGCGAGATCCTGGAGCTCAAGAACACCATCAATACGATGGTGGACCAACTGAGCTCCTTTGCCTCGGAAGTCACCCGCGTGGCCCGTGAGGTCGGTACCGAAGGGAAACTGGGCGGGCAAGCCCGGGTGAAGGGCGTGGGTGGGACCTGGAAGGACCTGACCGACAACGTCAACTCGATGGCCGGCAACCTGACGGCCCAGGTGCGTAACATCGCCGAGGTCACGACGGCTGTGGCCCGCGGCGAGCTGAACAAGAAGATCACGGTGGACGTGAAGGGCGAGATCCTGGAGCTCAAGAACACCATCAACACGATGGTGGACCAGCTCAACTCCTTCGCCTCCGAAGTGACCCGCGTGGCACGCGAGGTCGGCACCGAAGGGAAGCTGGGTGGCCAGGCCCAGGTCCGCGGCGTGGGTGGGACCTGGAAGGACCTGACCGACAACGTCAACTCGATGGCCGGCAACCTCACCGCCCAGGTCCGCAACATTGCCGAGGTGACGACCGCCGTCGCCCGCGGCGAGCTGAACAAGAAGATCACCGTCGACGTGAAGGGAGAGATCCTGGAGCTCAAGAACACCATCAACACGATGGTGGACCAGCTCAACTCCTTCGCCTCCGAGGTCAGCCGCGTGGCCCGTGAGGTCGGTACCGAAGGCAAGCTCGGCGGTCAGGCGCAGGTGAAGGGCGTCGGCGGCACCTGGAAGGACCTGACCGACAACGTGAACTCGATGGCCGGGAACCTGACGGCGCAGGTGCGGAACATCGCTCAGGTGACCACCGCCGTGGCGAATGGCGACCTGTCGAAGAAGATCACCGTGGACGTGAAGGGCGAGATCCTCGAGCTCAAGGACACCATCAACACGATGGTGGACCAGCTCAACTCCTTCGCCTCCGAGGTCAGCCGCGTGGCCCGCGAGGTCGGCACCGAGGGCAAACTGGGGGGCCAGGCGTACGTGAAGGGCGTCGCCGGTACCTGGAAGGACCTGACCGACAACGTGAATTACATGGCGGGCAACCTGACCGCTCAGGTGCGTAACATCGCCGACGTGACGACCGCCGTCGCGCGCGGGGAGCTGAACAAGAAGATCACGGTGGATGTACAGGGCGAGATTCTGGAGCTCAAGAACACGGTCAACACCATGGTCGACCAGCTCAACTCCTTCGCCTCCGAAGTGACCCGGGTGGCCCGCGAGGTGGGTACCGAGGGAACGCTGGGCGGCCAGGCCCAGGTGACCGGTGTCGCGGGCGTCTGGAAGGACCTGACCGACAACGTGAACTCCATGGCGGCAAACCTGACGGCCCAGGTGCGCGGTATTGCCAAGGTGGTGACCGCGGTCGCCAACGGCGACCTGAAGCAACAGCTCCGGGTCGAGGTGAAGGGTGAGATCGCGACGCTGGCCGACACGATCAACTGGATGACCGAGACGCTGGCCACCTTCGCCGACCAGGTGACCAACGTGGCTCGCGAGGTGGGCATCGACGGCAAGCTGGGCGGTCAGGCCCGGGTGCCCGGAGCGGCGGGCATCTGGCGCGACCTGACCGGAAACGTGAATCAGCTCGCCGCCAACCTGACCACGCAGGTGCGCGCCATCGCGGAAGTGGCCACTGCGGTGACCAAGGGCGACCTCACCCGCTCGATCGCGGTCGAGGCCCAGGGCGAGGTGGCGGAGCTCAAAGACAACATCAACGAGATGATCCGGAACCTCCGCGATACCACGCGGAAGAACATGGAGCAGGACTGGCTCAAGACCAATCTGGCCAAGTTCAGCCGGATGCTTCAGGGCCAGCGCGACCTGGCGGCGGTATCGCAGCTCATCCTCTCGGATCTGGCCCCGCTGGTCACCGCGCACCACGGGGTCGTCTACGTGGTGGACCCGGCCGGCCCCGAGCCGACTCTCCGGCTCCTGGCGAGCTACGCCTACAAGGACCGGAAGTACGTTTCCAGCGGGTTCCGCATGGGCGAAGGGCTGGTGGGGCAGTGCGCAGTCGAGCGCCGGATGCTGCTGGTCAATCAGGTGCCGAGCGACTACATCCAGATCAGCTCCGGCCTGGGCGAGGCGCCGCCCAGGAACATCGTGGTTCTCCCGGTCCTCTTCGAGGGCGAGGTGAAGGCCGTGCTCGAGCTGGCCACGTTCGACCAGTTCGACGAGATCCGGCTCACCTTCCTCGAGCAGCTGGCTGAGAGCATCGGGATCGTGCTCAACACCATCGAAGCCAACATGCGGACCGAGGAGCTGCTCAAGCAGTCGCAGGCGCTCACCGAGGGGCTCCAGTCGCAGCAGGAGGCGCTCACCGAGACCAACAAGCGGCTGGAGCAGCAGACCCGCTCGCTGCAGAAGTCCGAGGATCTACTTCGGAGTCAGCAGGACGAGCTGCAGAAGACCAACTTGGAGCTGGAAGAGAAGGCCCATCTGCTGGCGGGCCAGAAGGCGGAGGTGGAGCAGAAGAACAAGGAGGTGGAACAGGCCAAGGTCGCACTCGAAGAAAAGGCCGAGCAGCTCGCCCTCATCTCCAAGTACAAGTCCGAATTCCTGGCCAACATGTCGCACGAGCTCAGGACTCCGCTCAACAGCCTCCTCATTCTGTCGCAGCTCCTGAGCGAGAACGCCGACGGCAATCTCACGCCCAAGCAGGTCGGCTTTTCCCAGACCATCCACAGCTCGGGCTCCGACCTGCTGGATCTGATCAACGACATTCTGGATCTGTCCAAGATCGAGTCCGGCACCATGGCGGTGGACATCACCACCGTGCCGTTCGCCGAGGTGCGAAAGTTCGTGGACAGCACCTTCCGTCAGGTGGCGGACCTCAAGGGCCTGCAGTTCGAGGTCGATCTCGATCCGGCGCTCCCGCCGGCCATGCAGACCGACACTAAGCGGCTGCAACAGGTCCTCAAGAACCTCCTCTCCAATGCCTTCAAGTTCACCGAGCGGGGCGGCGTATCGCTCAAGGCCAGCGTGGCGACGAGCGGCTGGAACCCGGAGCAGGAGATTCTCAACGGGGCGAACACGGTCATTGCGTTCTCGGTGACCGATACCGGCATTGGCATTCCCAGGGAGAAGCACTCCGTCATCTTCGAGGCGTTCCAGCAGGGCGACACCGGTACCAGCCGGAAATTCGGCGGAACCGGACTTGGTCTCTCCATCAGCCGTCAGATCACCCGGTTGCTCGGCGGTGAGATCCGGATCGACAGCACGCCGGGCGCAGGCAGCACTTTCACCCTGTATCTGCCGTTGCTGTATCCGGCCCAGCCGGGCGAGGCCTCCGCGAGCGACGAGGATGGCGCGGGCAGCGTAGCCACGTTCAGCGAGTCGAGGCCGATGCCGACGGCCAGCTCGCGGGTCGTGCTTGCCCCTGTGGTCGACCGCGCGGTCAGCGATGACCGGGGTCAGATCGAGGAGGGTGACCGCGTGCTCCTCATTGCCGAGGACGATCCTCATTTCGCGCAGATCCTGCTCGACCTGGCGCGGGAGCGTGGGTTCAAGGGGCTCGTCGCCCAGACGGCGGATCGGGCGATCGCGCTGGCCCGGGAATATCAGCCGACTGCCGTGACCCTGGACCTGAGGTTCCCCGATGCCGATGGCTGGACCATTCTCGACCGGCTGAAACATGACGCTTCCACCCGGCACATTCCGGTGCACATCATCTCGGTGGAGGAGAACTGGCAACGCGGGCTGCGGCTCGGCGCCATCGACTTCCTCACCAAGCCGGCCACGAAGGAGTCGCTGTCGGACGCCCTCACCACCCTGCACGAATTCGTGGACCGCCCGGTCAAGCGGCTCCTCGTGGTCGAAGACGACGAGGTGCAGCAGCAAAGCATTGTGGAGCTGATCGGCAACGGGGACGTGCAGACCACGGCGGTCACCACCGGGGCCGATGCGCTCGCGGCGCTCCAGCGCGAGACGTTCGACTGCATGGTGCTCGATCTCGGCCTGCCCGACATGACCGGCTTCCAACTCATCACTCGGGTGAAGGGCGAGACCGGGCTGCGAAAGCTCCCCATCATCGTCTACACGGGAAAACAGCTGACCAAGCGGGAAGAGGCCGAGCTCCGGCGGATCGCTGAGTCGGTGGTCATCAAGGACGCGCAATCGCCCGAACGGCTGCTCGACGAAACCGCCCTCTTCCTTCACCGCGTCACCGAGCGCCTCCCGGAGTCGAAGCGGCGCATGCTGGAGCAGCTGCATCGGACCGATCCCACCCTGGTCGGCCGAAAGGCCCTGGTGGTGGACGACGACGTCCGCAACATCTTCGCGCTCACCACATTCCTCGAGCGCAGCGAGATGAAGGTGATCCACGCCGAGAGTGGGCGCGACGGCGTCGCCCGGCTCCAGGACACGCCCGATGTGGACGTCGTGCTCATGGACGTCATGATGCCGGAAATGGACGGCTATGAAACCATGCGGGCAATCCGGCAGATGCCCAAGTTCCGCAATCTGCCGATCATCGCGGTCACCGCGAAGGCCATGAAGGGAGACCGGGAGAAGTGCATCGAGGCCGGCGCATCGGATTACATCGCCAAGCCGGTTGACATGGATCAGCTGTTGTCGCTGTTGCGCGTATGGCTGTACCGGTAGGCGGGGCGGCGGGGCAGCGGGGCGGCGGGGCAGTGGTCTCGGAAGACTCTGCCGAGGCGCGCGACCAACGGATGGTCGCCTCGGATGAGTCTGCCGCGCTGCCCAGCGGCCCCGCTGCCCCGCCGACCGACGACCGGGTCAACATCTTGCTGGTCGACGACCAACCCGCGAATCTCGTCGCCCTGGAGGCGATGCTTCAGGGGCTGGGGCAGAACCTGATCAAGGCAGAGTCGGGCCGGGAGGCGCTGAGATGGCTTCTGACCCACGAGTTCGCGGTCATTCTCCTCGATGTGAAGATGCCGGGGATGGACGGGTTCGAGACCGCGCAGCTGATCCGGGAGCGGGACAAGTCACGCCATACTCCCATCCTGTTCCTCACCGCGGGAGACAACACCCAGACGCAGGTCGTTCGCGGGTACGCGGTCGGGGCGGTGGACTATCTGGTCAAGCCGGTGGTGCCGGAGTTCGTACGGTCGAAGGTCGCGGTGTTCGTCGAGCTGGCAAAGAAGAACGAGCTCCTTCGCCGGCAGGCCAAGCTGCTGGCGGAGAGCGAGCAGGCGGCACGGGAGCTGGCGGAGACCCGGGCCGAGCTGGTGCGCGACCTCGAGCACAAGAACCGGGAGCTGGAGAGCTTCAGCTACGCCGTCTCCCACGACTTGCGGGCGCCGCTCCGGCGGATCGACAGCTTCAGCCGTGCGGTGCTCGAGAGTCAGGGCGACCGGCTCGACGAGGCGGGACAGCGCTTCCTGAGCCGGGTGCGCGAGGCAAGCCAGCACATGTCGCAGCTGATCGACGACGTATTGCACCTGTCCCGGGTGACCCGGGCCGATTTGCGAGACCAGGAAGTGGACCTGAGTAGTATCGCCGGCCTGATCCTCGCGCGGCTCCAGGAGAGCGAGCCCGAGCGCAAGATGGACGCGAAGGTCCGCCCGGGAGTCCTGGTCACCGGGGACGGTCAGCTGCTCAAGATCGCGATGGAGAACCTGCTCGAGAACGCCTGGAAGTTCACGGCGAAGGAGCCGGAGTCACGGATTGAATTCGGGATGATGCAGGCGGGCGGTGAGGCGACCTACTTCGTGCGGGATAACGGCGCGGGGTTCGACATGACGTACAACGACAGGCTCTTCGGTCCATTCCAGCGTCTGCATCCGCAGGGGGAGTTTCCGGGGAACGGCATCGGGCTCGCCACGGTGCAGCGCATCATCCACCGGCACGGCGGCCGGGTCTGGGCCGAAGGCCTGGTGGGGCAGGGTGCAACCTTCTACTTCACGATGGGCCGCACCCGATCCTAGGCCACTACCGCTCTTTGTTCCCGGCCGGACCCGCAGCATCTCCCGCAGCCTGACTCCGCTCTCTCGCCTTCACGATCCCACAGCTCGACCGGGGATGCGGCTGCGCCATCGGGCACTCTCGTGCCGGCTTGTGGCTCACCAATTCCTGGAGATCTGGGTCTAGCGCGGGGGTGGTCTCTGGGTGGAGTCCGAGGTTGGCCAGGCCAGTGCCTCGCTCACCTTGGTCAGAAGCTCGTCCCGAGTAAATGGCTTGGCCAGGAAGGGGGCGTCGAGCTCGCTCAGTCCGTACTGCACGAGTACCTCCGCCGGGTGGGCGGACATGTACAGGGTCCGCTGCCCTGGCCATCTCTGCTGGATGGCACGAGTGACCTGGACCCCGTCCGCCAGCGGCATCACGACGTCGACCATGACCAGCTGGATGCCGACCCGTGAGGTTTCGAGCACCTCCATCGCTTCCTCTCCGCTTTCGGCCTCGAAGACCCGGAATCCCCATTCACTCAAGAGGCGATGCGCCATGCGACGCACCGTCGCCTGGTCGTCTACGACGAGGATGCTGGGGGCGCTCCGGACATCAGGGAGAGACATGCTAGGGTCGATCCACCAAGGGAAAGCTGCAACCTCGAAAATATACCTTACTCACCAGTCCAGAGCGGCATTGTGACGCAGATCACTCCAGCTCCTCCTTGCGGTCCTGACGGTCCTCGAGCCGCGATCGCCGCTGATCGTCGAGGGCCCCGGCCGAGAGCCGTCCGCGGAACTCGAAATGCCGGCCGTCGAGAACGCGGTCCCGGTCCCCTGAGCGGGCGGAAGCCGTGCCGGGTCTGACCGCAAGCACCTGATCCACCATCACGTTTGCCGGCTGCCATTCCCCCGGGGCGATACCCGGGTACAGATGGGCGAATCTGGATCTGAGGAGCGCCTGCCGCACGTCGGCGCGCACCCGACGCCGCTGCACGCCGGCACGGGAGTCTTCGCTCATGCGCCGTGCCCCCGGGGCGAGCCAGTCTCAGTTGCGTCGCGGCGGCCGGGTTCCACACCGGAGTCGCTGAGACGGGTTGACCCCGTAGGGAGGCCTTCCGGCCGGACCGAACTTCCGCGGTATTCGAAGTGCTCCTGACGAAGCAGTCGCGTGCCGGTGATGATTCCTGCCTTGGCGTTGTCCTGGTGAACCAGATCGGTGATATGGCGGAGCAGGCTTTCAACCGGCATCCAGACGCCCGGCTCGACCCCGGGATACAGCTGTGCGTGCTCTGCTCTGAGTCTGGCCTCGCGGCCGCGTTTGTGAGTCATCCGCTTCTCAACGATGCCACTGGGAGGCCGCTCGTCCTTCCACCTCGGGTGGCGGTAGTGTTCGGAGCGCCCTAAGTATACCGCCGGGATGGGAGGGCAAGAAGAGCCAAAAACTCGACGCCGTACACTATTACAACAGCGTACGGCGCCAAGCTTGGAGAATCCAGCTCAGTTGTTTGCGGTGTGCTGACTACCTGTCGCCGCGACCACCGCCGCCGCCTTGGCCACCGCCTTGACCACCACCCCACCCACCACCGCCGCCACCTTGGCCGCCTTTCTGGCCGCCACCACCACCACCACCGGGCCCGAACCCGCCACCACCGCCACCGGGTCCGCCCTTCTGA
>Ga0193723_1000424_pt1 | contig 16583 bp, 15 predicted proteins | sample H2m2metaG_FD_143042 | JGI IMG/M metagenome (GOLD analysis project Ga0193723, IMG submission 143042) | Soil microbial communities from a riparian zone of the East river system, Colorado, United States - H2m2 | ecosystem: Environmental > Terrestrial > Soil > Riparian zone | place: USA: East River...
TGCGGCCCAGGTGAAGTACTCGTATCGGGTCACGGCACGGTGACGTTCGGCGGATCATCACGGCACTGTCATCGTTTTGTAATCTTCGTCCCACTAGCGGGTTAGCCGTGCCGCGTACTATAACATAGCCAACGAGCTCGGGAGGCTCCGGCGTGTTTGACAACCTGATCGAATCCAAGCGCAAGGCCAACAAGAAAACGGCGTTCGGGCTCGGCTTCGTGTCGCTGGTGGGCCACAGCGTACTCGTCGTGCTCGCGGTGATCGCGACGCTCACGGCGGGCCAGGCCGCGACCGACATGTCGGTCGACACTACGATGGTCTTCCTGAACCAGGAAGAGAAGAAGCCGCCGGAGGAACAGCCGCCGGTGCTCGACATTCCGCAACTCAAGGGATTCCAGACGGTCGTTGCACCGACCGACATCCCGACGAACATTCCGCCCATCAATTTGCAGGAGCACTTCGATCCCAAGGACTATACCGGGACGGGTGTCGAGGGCGGCACCGGGGCCGGTATCGTGCCGTCGTCCGACCAGGTGTTCATGGAGTCGGTGGTGGAAGAGCGGCCCGAGGTACTGTCGGGTCCGCAGCTGCAGTATCCCGACCTGCTGCGCCAGGCCGCGATTCAGGGCCGCGTGATGGTGACGGCGATCATCGATACGTCGGGTCGCGCGGAGCCGAACTCGGTGAAGGTGATCCAGAGCCCCAACCCCGGTTTCGACCAATCCGCCAAGAACTATGTCTTGCGCGCCCTGTTCCGTCCGGCGCGGGTGCACGGGCGCGCGGTGCGCGTGCTGATCAATCTGCCGATCGATTTCAGGATCAAGCGATAATCCGAGAGGAGCCACAGTCAGATGAGTTACGCGCAACTATGGTCTTCCATGGGGCCGTTCGCCAAGGGCATCGTGATCATCATGTTCTTCATGTCCGCCTGGTCCTGGGCGGTCACGATCTCCAAGTGGATCTACCTGCGGAAGTCACAGGCCGAGACGCGGAAATTCGCCCCTGAGTTCTCCCGCTTCCTGCAGGAGGAGCAACTCGACGGCGCGATCGCGGTCGCGGAGAAAAGCAAGAAGAGCCATGTCGCCCGCGTGTTGGGCGAGGCGCTCGCCGAGGTGAAGCCGCTGCTGCGCGATCGCGCGACGATTACCGCGGCGGACATCAACTCCGCGGAGCGGGCCGTCGAGCGGCAAATGCTGATCATCACTGCCGAGCTGAAGCGCGGTCTCGGCATCCTCGCGACCACGGGCGCCACGGCGCCGTTCGTGGGACTGCTCGGCACCACGATGGGTATCGTCACCGCGTTCCAAGGGATGGCGGCGTCCGGCGGCGGTGGTTCGCTGCAGGCGATCACGGGCGGTGTCGCCGAGGCGTTGATCACGACGGCGTTCGGTCTCATCGTCGCGATCCCGGCGGTGTGGCTGTACAACTACTTCAGCACCAAGATCGATTTCCTCACCGTCGAGATGACCTATACGTCGAAAGAGCTGATCGACTACCTCATCAAGAGCGTCGGCAGCGAATTCGGCCGGTCGATCTTCACGAAGGAATTTCAGACCCAGAAGACGTCGCAGAGCAGCGGTCCGATCAAAGGTTAGGCTGACCCATGGCAATGGCGGGCGCCAAAAAGGAAGCGGTAGTCGCGGCGAACATCAACGTCACGCCGATGATCGACGTGATGTTGGTGTTGCTCATCATCTTCATGATCGTGACGCCCGCCATTACGGCCGGCTTCCAGGCCACGGTGCCGCGCGCCACGAATCCCGAGTCGAAGGAAGAGGACGAGGGCGAAATCCGGCTCGGGATCGACAAGGATGGCAAGTTCTTCCTCGACGTCACGGACCAGCGGACGCAAAAGTACACGGGCCCGCGCTTCATCAGTGACGCCGACCTTCCCGGCCAGCTGGTGACCCTGTACGCGACGCGCACGACCGACAAGGTCCTGTACCTCAAGGCGGATCAGGAAATCCAGTACTCCCGCGTGCAGGAAGCGATCGAGATCGCGCGGAAGGCTGGGGTGCGCGTGATTGGGGCGATCGCCGAGCAGGACCGCACGGTCCCCACGGAGGGGCACTAAGCCATGGCGATGGGCTCGGGTGGTTCGGGGAGCGGCCTCAGCGCCGACATCAACGTCACCCCGATGATCGACGTGCTGCTCGTGCTGCTCATCATCTTCATGATCACGCTGCCGCTGTCGCGGCGGGAATTCGTCGTCCAGGTCCCGCCCGAGCAGCAGCCGCAACGGCAGCAGAAGCAGACGAGCAGCGACCAGATCGTGCTGGAGTTGCGGGCCGACGGCTCGTACGCCATCAACACCCAGACGGTCCTCGTCGACCAGCTCGACGCCAAGTTCCACGAGTACTACGACCAGCGGCCCGCGAAGCTGCTCTTCATCAAGTCTGCCCCGAACCGCAGATACGGCGACATCGTGCACGCGATGGACGTCGCGCGTGGCGCCGGCGTGCAGGTCATCGGCTTCACCCCCCCGGAACAGCCGAAAGCGGGCGGGCGGTAGGACACACCGGGGGCACGGCAATCGTGCCCCGCGGTAGTTTTAGGGTGTATGTATTAGCCGTGTCCGAGACGCCCCCCATCTTCACTGCCTACCGTCTGCCTCTGCCGCGCCGGCGACAGGGCCCGGCGGCCGCGCTGTCGCTCGTGGCGCACGTCGCCATCGCGGTGTTGATGCTGTGGCGTGGCGCCGAGCTGCTCGCCGGCGGGGGCGGCGGGCCGGGTCCGCGCGGGGGGGGCGGCGGTGGCGGCCGGCAGGTCGTCACGTGGTTCACGTTGCCGACGGGAACGGCGCCGCAGGCCCTCGACATGCCGGCCCCTCCCGCGGTCACCGTGCCGACCGTCGCGCTCCCCGATCCGGTGAAGCTCGACGTGCCCGCCATCGATCAGATTTCGACGATCGCGCCGCCACCGCCCTCGGCGGTTTCGGGGAGCGGCACCGGAACCACCGGCGGCCCGGGGCAGGGTCCCGGGTCGGGCGGTGGACAGGGAACGGGCACGGGGCCGGGGTCGGGAAGCGACGCGGGCCCTGGCTCGGGCGGCGAAGCCGGTTACATTTTCCCCGCCACGCCGCGGTGGGCGATTTTTCCGCCTCCCGGCGCGCCCGGCGCGGTCCGGGGGCGGTCGTACCAGGTGCGGTTCTGGGTCACGGCCGACGGACGCGTCACCCGGGTGGAGGTCACTCCGCCAATCAAGGACGCGGCCTACCGCCGGCAGTTCAACGAGCGGATGATGGGGTACCTCTTCACCCCGGCAGCGACGCGTGACGGCCGGCGCGTCGACTACGTCGCCAGCGTGACCGTCATCCCGTAACGCTTACCGTCTGACACTGAAAGCAGGCAGAGACCGCATGCGCCAGCTGTTCCAGCGCAAGCCGATCGCACAACTGCTGGCCGATAGCGAGCACGCCGGAGGCCTAAAGCGCGCCCTCGGCGCCGGCGACCTCATTATGCTGGGGATCGGCGCCGTGATCGGCGCCGGCATCTTCGGCGCCATCGGGACCGCGGCAGCCGGCCAATACGATGCCGCCGGGCACCTGGTGCGCAGCGGCGCGGGTCCGGCTCTTGTCCTGTCGTTCGTGCTGCTCGGTGTGTGCTGCGCGCTGGCCGGCCTCTGCTACGCCGAGCTGGCTTCGATGATTCCGCAGGCCGGCAGCGCCTACGCGTACACCTACGCGACGCTGGGAGAGTTCGTCGCCTGGATCATCGGGTGGGACCTCATCCTCGAGTACGCCGTCGGCAACGTGGCCGTGGCGATCTCGTGGGGCGACTACTTTAAGTCGCTGCTGACGAGCTTCGGGATCGACCTGCCGGTCTGGCTGTCGACCGGGTACCGCACTGCGCTGCTCAGCCCCGACCCCGCCGTGCACGGCCTCCTGCAATCCGCACCGCACCTTTTCGGCATGCCGATTCTCGTCAACATCCCGGCCTTCGCCATCGTCGCGCTGATCACGTGGCTGCTCCTGCTGGGTGTCCGCGAGAGCGCAACCGCGAACAACATCATGGTGACGATCAAGCTCCTGGTCATCGCGTTGTTCATCATCGCGGGGCTGACCCACATCAACACCGCGAACTACCACCCGTTTGCGCCCAACGGCTTCCGCGGCATCCACCAGGGCGCCGCGATCGTGTTCTTCGCGTACATCGGGTTCGACGCGATCTCGACGGCCGCCGAAGAGACGAAGAACCCGCAGCGCAACCTGCCCCTCGGCATCCTCGGGGGATTGGCGATCTGTACCGTGATCTACGTGATCGTGGGGGCCGTGCTGACGGGGATGGTTCCGTATACGGAGCTGGGGGTCGCGGACCCGCTGGCGAAAGCGCTGAACAGCGCCGGCTTCACGACCGTCGGGTGGATCGTCGCGCTGGGCGCGATCATCTCGATGTCGGCGGTGCTGCTGGTGTTCCAGTACGGCCAGCCGCGCATCTTCTTCGCGATGGCGCGGGACGGGCTGCTGCCGCAGTGGGCGGCGAAGCTCCATCCCAAATACCGCGTGCCACACATCACGACATTGATCACGGGGGTCTTCGTGGCGGTGTGGTCGCTCATTGGTGATGCCGGAGAGACGTACAACCTGACCAACATCGGCACGCTGTTCGCCTTTGCGCTCGTGTGCGCCGGTGTCCTCGTGCTGCGCCACACCGATCCCAGCCGGCCGCGGCCGTTCCGTGTGCCGTTCGTGTGGCCCGTGGCGATCGCGGGCGCGATCCTCTGCGGTCTCGTGATGTACGGGCTGCCGGGAGAAACCTGGGTGCGGTTTGGCGTGTGGCTGGCGATCGGCCTGATTCTGTACTTCTCCTACGGATATCGGCACAGCAGGATCCGCAGCGCCAGTCAGGGGGCGGGGGCGGCGCAATGAAGCTTCACACCAAGATCATCATCGGGTTGGGTTCGGGTGCCGCGGTTGGCATTATCGCGAATGCGTTCGCGACGGGGGCCGGGTGGGTTTCGTGGGTCGGGATCCCCGTCGACTGGGCCCACGACAAGGTTCAGTGGCTGGGCAACAACATCGCCGGGCCTGTCGGCCAGATCTTCCTGCGCATGTTGTTGATGACGATCGTGCCGCTCGTCTTCGCGTCGTTGACGCTCGGCGTCGCCGGGTTGGGTGACATCCGCAAGATCGGCCGAGTGGGCGTGCGCACGATCGCCTACTTCCTGGTCTCCACGGCGATCTCGGCGACGATTGGCCTGATCCTGGTGAACTTGGTGCGCCCCGGCGCAGGCCTCGACGAGGGCATCCGCGAGCAGCTCATGACGACCTACCGCTCCCAGGCCCAAGGGCTCCAGGCGGGCGGGGGTGGCAAGTTCGGCATCGACATGTTCGTCAACATCGTGCCCCGCAACCCGATCCAGGCCGCGGCTTCCCTCGACATGCTGGGGATTATCTTCTTCTCCCTGGTGTTCGGTGCCGCGCTCACACTGCTGTCGCCGGACAAGACCAAGCCGATGCTGCGCGTGCTCGACGCCCTGGGGGACGCGGTCGTCAAGATCATCGAGTTCGCCATGAAGCTCGCGCCGTACGGCGTCTTCGGGCTGATCTTCGTCGTCACGTCGCGCTTCGGCTTCGCCCTCCTCAAGCCGCTAGGGTTGTACGTCGCCGTCGTCCTGTTGGGCCTGGCGTTGCACGCCGCCATCTCGATCTCGGCGCTGGTCCGTGTGCTCGGCGGACTTTCGCCGTGGGTGTTCTACAGCCGCATCCGCGCCAGCATCATCACGGCCTTCTCGACCAGCTCGAGCAACGCGACGCTCCCGACGAACATCACCGTTGCTGAGCAACAGCTGAAGATCCCGTCCCACATCGCCGGGTTCGTGCTGCCCCTCGGCTCGACGATGTGCATGAACGGTACGGCGCTCTTCGAAGGTGTCACAGTGCTGTTCCTGGCGCAGGTGTACGGCGTTCAGCTCACGTTGGGTACGCAGGTTATCGTCATGGTCCTCAGCGTCATCACGGCGGTTGGTGCAGCGGGCGTCCCGGGCGGGTCGTTGCCTCTCCTCATGGGCGTGATCGCCATCGTCGGCGTCGACCCGGCGGCGATTGCGATCATCATCGGCGTGGATCGGATTCTGGACATGTCGCGCACGACGCTCAACGTCATCGGCGACATGAGCGCCACCGTGTACGTGGCGCGAACCGAAAGCGATTGGGATCCGAAGTCGGTGACGGCGGGGGAGAACCTCTCGGTCGCAGCCTGACGCGCTAGATCAGCCGGGCGGCGAGCCGCACGGCCCCTGCCGGAGCATCCACGGGCCCGTCGCTGAGACGGGCCCGTGGCACTTTACTCGCCAGCACCTCGTGCAGCGCCTTGAGGAGCGGCGAGCCCCGACGCAGCAGGCCTCCGGCCGTCGCCACGGCGATGGGCTCGGTGCCGGGAAAGTGCCGCGCCAGGACGCTCACGAGGCGCGCCAGCTCGACGGCGGCTTCCCACACGGCTTGCTGCGCGACCGCTTCGCCTTCCAGCGCCGCGTTGAGGACGTGCGGCGCGAGGGCCGCCACCTGCCCGGGCGTGGCCGTCGCGGTCCAGCGGATCAGATCGTCCAGGTGCCGGAGGCCGAGGGCGACGAGCAGGCGCTCGAGCAGGGTCGACGACTCGTCCGGGTCATCGGTCGTGCGTACGGCCGCCGCGAGCGCGCGGCGCCCCACCCAGTAACCGCCGCCCTCGTCGCCGAGCTGCCACCCATAGCCGCCGGCGCGATGGAGGCTCGCGTCCGTGGAGCGAGCGAAGGCGATGGAGCCGGTGCCGGCGTTGAGGAGGATCCCCGGACCGTCGCCGAACGCCGCCGCGAGACTGATCTCGCTGTCGCCGGCGACGCGCACCCGCCGGGCGACCTGCGCCGCGATCAGGGCCGCCGCCAGCTCGTGTTGCTCTTGCTCGCGGCCGGCGCCGGCGGCGCCCACCATGGCGGCATCGGCCGGGAGCACCACGTCGGCGGCGGCCGCGGCGCGCCGCGCGACGTCGGCGATGACGGCCGCCGAGGCCTCGGCGCCACCGGGCCGCATGGCGGCCCCGGGTCCGTCGGCGCGCGACACGATCTGCGCGTTGCGGTCTCCGACGACGACGGTGGTATGCGAGCCGCCGACGTCGACGCCGAGAAAGACGGGCGCTGTGGTCATGCGACGGCCGGTCGCCGTCCGAACAGCGACGACACCATGCCAACAATCATTGTGACCGCGGTCCCCAACGGCACGTACCACGGCCAGGCCATGCCCTTGAGCCAGTGCACCGGAAAGTGCGGAATGACGGCCCCGAGTACGACGGGAGACATGACAATGACACTCACGACGATGGCGACGATCACGTCAATCTGCCGCGTTTGCCGCCAGATTCCGCCGAGGATGTAGGTCCCGAGGAGGCTGCCGTAGGTGAGCGAGGCGATGCTCAGGGCCAACTGCACGACGGGCGTATCTCGATCGCCGATAAACGCAATCGCACCGGTCACGAGCACCGCGGTCCACAGGACGGTAAACCACCGTCCCACCGACAACAGGTGCCCGGTGTCGTGCCGGCCCGTCAGGGGAGCGTAGAAGTCATGCGTGGAAGCAGAGGCGAGTGAGTTGACCGCCGAGGCATGGCTGCTCATGGCAGCGGCCAGAATCCCGCCCACCGCGAGCCCAGCGATCCCCGGTGGCAAATGCGTCACGATGAACGTTGGGTAGATCGCGTCGCTCCGCATGACGCCATCGTCCGCGCCTGCGAGCCAGAGGCTGGTCCCCACGAGAAGGAAAAGGGCGAACTGAGCGATGATGAACACGCCGGATCCGATCAGTGCCCGTTGCGCGTCTCTGAGTCCGCGGGCGGCCAGCAGCCGCTGAACAATGAGATGATCAGTGCCATGCGAAGCGGCGGCGAGAAGTCCGCCACCCACCAACCCACCCCAGAATGTGTACAGGACCTTGAACGAGGGACGAAAATCGAGTACGGCCAGTTTTCCGGCCTCCCAGGCACGCCCAAACGCTTCGATCCCACCGGCGCTGTGCGTGGCGACGATCAACGTTGCGACGCCGCCCAGCAGGTACACGCCGAGCTGAATCACGTCCACCCACACAACGGCGCGGAGGCCCCCGAACCAGGTGTACAGGAGTGTCACGATGCCGATGGCCAGGATTCCCACCGCGAGCGCCCGATCGGTGGGATTGGGGGTGCCGTACGTGATGATCGCGAGCGGAATAGCCGTCGCAAAAATGCGCACGCAATCCGCCAGCGCGCGCGTGACGAGGAAGACGCCGGACGCGGCCCGGCGGGCCGTCTTCCCAAACCGCCGCTCCAAGCGTTGGTATGCAGTGTCCTGAGTCCCTTCGAAGTAACCGGGGAGCAAGAACCTCGCGACGCCGATCCGACCGACCAAATACCCAAACGCCACCTGCAAGAAGGTGAGATCGCCGCGCGCGGCGAGACCCGGGATCGAGATCACCGTGACCGCGGAGGTCTCGGTGGCCACGACCGACATCATCAACGCCCACCACGGAAGCCCGCGGTGTCCAAGAAAATAGTCTGTCGCGTCGCGTTGCCGTCCCGCGAGCAGCAGACCGAACACCATGACCGCGATGAAGTACGCGACGATGACGGCGATGTCGAGTGGGCGCACGCGTCAGCTGTCCCGAAGACAAAACGGCCCGCGACGAGCGCGGGCCGGATGTGCCAAGACGTATGACGGCAAGACGGTCAGACGGTGAAGGACGACCCGCAGCCGCAGCCGCCGGTCGCATTCGGGTTCTCGAACGCGAAGCCGGATTCCTGGAAGTTGCTCTTGTAGTCGATGACGACGCCTTGCAGATACTGGGCGCTGAACTCGTCCACGAACAGCCGGACGCCCGCGCTCGCGATGACGACATCGTCGGCGGCGGGTTCGGGTTCGACGCTGAGGCTGTACTTGAAGCCCGAGCAGCCGCCCGGAAGTACGGCGACGCGCAACCCCACGGTCTCCGGGGTCGCTTGCTCTTCAGTTAGGAACTTGCGGACTTCCTCGCCCGCGCGCTCCGTGAGCGTCAGATTGACGGTCGGCTTTTGCGTGGTGCTCATCATATCCTCCGGTCTGGCCGCAACTTAGAAGGTCCCTGCAGCCCTGTCAACGGCGCCAGCCCCCCGCCCGCTTGCTTTGGCGCCCGGCGTGCCCCCAATTGGTGGCCCTATGACCCTCACCTTCATCGACTGGCTGATCATCGGGCTGTACTTCGCGTTCAACATCGGGATCGGCTTCTACTACAAGGCGCGGGCCGGGAAGAGCACCAGCGAATTCTTCCTGTCGGGACGGAACGTCCCCTGGTGGCTCGCCGGCACGTCCATGGTCGCGACAACCTTCGCGGCGGACACGCCGCTCGTCGTGACCGGCTTCGTGGCGAAGAACGGCATCGCCGGCAATTGGTTGTGGTGGTGCTTCGTCGCCAGCGGCATGCTCACCGTGTTCTTCTACGCCCGGCTCTGGCGGCGCGCCGGTGTGATGACCGACGTCGAGTTCGCCGAGATTCGCTACGCCGGCAAGCCGGCCGCGTTCCTGCGCGGGTTCCGCTCGTTGTACCTCGGCGTTCTGATCAACTGCATCATCCTCGGCTGGGTCAACCTGGCCATGGTCAAGATCCTGGAGCTGATCTTCAGGATCGACAAGGACCAAGCCCTCCTGATCGTCATCGGAATGATCGCGCTCACGTCGGCGATTTCGACGTTGTCAGGGCTGTGGGGCGTGCTCGTCACCGACGTGTTCCAGTTCGTGATCAAGATGAGTATGGTGATCATCTTGGCCGTCTTCGCCGTGAACGCGGTCGGCGGCATCGAGGCCATGAAGACGAAGCTCATCGACGGTGGGCGCGGCGACGTCCTGAGTTTCGTTCCCGACATGAACTCGGCGTGGATGCCGATGATCGCGTTCCTTGTCTACATCTCCCTCAACTGGTGGGCCACGTGGTATCCCGGTGCCGAGCCGGGGGGCGGCGGCTATGTGGCGCAACGGATGTTCAGCGCCAAAGACGAGCGCCACTCGCTACTCGCCACGCTCTGGTTCAACATCGCGCACTATGCGATCCGCCCGTGGCCCTGGATCCTCGTCGCGATGGCGTCGGTGGTCCTGTATCCGGGACTCGCCGATCCGGAGACGGGCTACATCCGGGTGATGATCGACCATCTGCCGGCGGCACTGCGCGGCCTCATGATCGCCGCGTTCGCCGCCGCGTACATGTCCACGATCGCGACCCAGCTCAATTGGGGCGCCAGCTACCTGGTGAACGACTTCTGGCGCCGCTTCGTGCGGCGCGACGCCGACGAGAAGTACTACGTGACCGCGTCCAAGATCGCCACGGTGATTCTCACCGTGATCTCCGCGGTCGTGACGCGCTACATGGATTCGATCGGCGGGGCGTGGAAGATCCTGATCGTCACGGGGGCGGGCACCGGCGCGGTGCTGCTGCTGCGCTGGTACTGGTGGCGCATCAATGCGTGGAGCGAAGTCTCCGCGATGATCTCCGCGTTCGTCGTGTCGGTCGCCTTGCAGCTGGGATTCGGCCTGGACACCTCCGAGCCCAAGCAGTTCGCCTGGATCATGATCATCACGGTAGCCATCACGACCGTCGTGTGGCTGGCCGTCACGTACCTCACGCAACCGGAGTCGCGCGAGACGTTGCTCGCATTCTATCGACGCACTCGCCCATCCCGCACCGGATGGGCGCCGATCGCGGCCTTGGCGCCGGAAGTGAAAGTCTCGGCCGATGGGTTGGCGAACCTTGTGGACTGGATCGCGGGATGCGTGCTGATCTACGGTGTGCTCTTCGGGACGGGGAAGCTGCTCCTGCACGAGACCGGTACGGGGTTGATTCTGCTGGGCCTGGGGCTCCTCGGCGGGTTCGTGATCTACCGCGACCTGTCGCGGCGCGGCTGGGCTACCGTGGTGGAGTGAGGGCGTCGACCACGAGATCGGCCACGTGTGGGCGGACTCGGCCAATGCGGTTGTTTTCGCGCGTCGGATTCACGCGGTTCGTGAGCAGGATGATGTAGAGGTCCTTGTCGGGGTCGATCCAGATCGACGTCCCGGTGAAGCCTGTATGCCCGAACGCGCGGGGGCCCATCTTGGTCCCCGCGCTCGAGTTCTCGGAAGGTGTGTCCCACCCCAGGGCACGTGACGAGCCGGGCGGCACGTTTTGGCGCCGGGTCCACTCGAGGTATGCTGGTTGTCCCAGCAGCCACTGCGCGAAGCGCGCCAGGTCCCCCGCCGTACTGAACAGGCCCGCGTGCCCCGACACCCCGCCGAGTTTCCACGAATTCTCGTCGTGCACCGTGCCGAGGATGATCGTGCCGTCCTGGCTCCGTTCGGTGGGTGCGATGCGGGTGCGCCATTGAGAAGGCGGCAGGAAGCGCGTGCTGATCATGCTGAGCGGCTTGAACTCGTGCGCGTCGAGGTACGCGTCGAGCCGCTGGCCGGTGAGCCCCTCGACTACCTGCGTGAGCACCATCGCGCCCAAGTCCGAGTACACGAATGTGTCACCCGGCTGCCGCAGGAGGGGAGTCGTGTCCGCGATCGCGAGCGCCACGGCGCGCGTCGTCGCTTCGATGTACAGCGGTCGCCAGGCTGGTAACCCGGACGAGTGCGTCAGCAGGTGACGGATCGTGACGCGTTCCTTGTTCGGCCCCCGGAACGCTGGGACATAGCGCTGCACCGGCGCGTCGAGATCGAGCTTTCCTTCGCCGACGAGCATCATGCACGCGGTCGTCAGCCCGATCACCTTGGTGAGCGACGCGAGGTCGTAGACGGTCTCAGTCGTCACGGGGCGGGGGTCATCGATGCCGTAGTGACCCACCGCCGTGAGGAGCAGCACGCTGTCGTGCCGGCCGACGGCGATCACCGCGCCCGGGAAGGCGCTGTCGACCTGCGATCGCAGGTACGTGACGACCGAGTCGAACCGGGCGTCCGTTCGGGCCTGGGGGGACGGAGAGGTCTGTGGCGCCGCGCCGGCGCACGCCACCAGCGCGGCGACTCCGACGATCCGTTTCTTCACGGCACGACCGGCACTACCGGTGGCAGCGGCAACGTCGAATCGGGCAACACGATCCCGTGCCCGATCAGGTATCCCGGTGGGATGCGAATCGGGAGCTTCCCTTTGATGGGGGCCCACCCGAGCAGGCCGCGGCTCACGGCGCGCTCGGAAGCGCGGATGCCGCTCCACGCGATGAGATATGACTTCACGGTCGGCGTCTGGTTGAGGAGATACGGGCTTCCCAGCGAGACGAGGACCGTCGGTTTGGCGGAGTCGGTCGCCATGATCAAGCGGGCGAGCGAGTCGGGGAGCGCGATCGTGCCGCGTCCCGAGATGGGCCGCACGTTCGCCGCGAAGATGACCGTCGGGGCTTTGGCAATCGCGGTGCGCGCCGAGTCGTATGACGTCGGCCCCGACATCGGCCAGAGTCGGAAGAACGTGACCGTGTCGCCGCCCTTCTGGAGCGCTTCCACGATGCGCGCGCCGACGAAGCTGTTCAGCTCGTCGCCATACGCGACGAGTGTGATCCGGCTGCGCGTGGCCCGCAGCCGCGCCACGGTGCCCGCGGTGTCACGCACCAACGTGAGCGCGCGGGCGGCGATGTCGTTGGCGAGGTCCTGGTCCGCCTTGTTGCCGACGATGCCCATGATCGAGTCGAGCGATACGGTGCGGCGCTCGAACAGGCCGAGACGCCGCTTGATCTCGAGGACGCGGCGCACGGACGTGTCGAGGCGCTGCGCCGTGATGCGTCCATTCGCGACGGCGGCGACCATGGAGTTGATCGCCGAATCGGGATCGGCGGGCATGAGGAGCAGGTCCGAGCCGGCGAGGAAGGCGCGCACCGTGGCTTCGCCTGGCCCGAACTTTGAGACGATGGCTCCCATGTCGAGCGCATCGGTCACCACGAGGCCGCGGAACTTGAGCGAGTCGCGCAGCAGTCCGGTGAGTACCGCCGGCAAGAGGGTTCCGGCGTCGTCGCTGCCCGTGAGCGTCGGGAATGCGATGTGCGAGCTCATCACGACTTCGGCACCGGCGTCGATTCCGGCGCGGAACGGGATCAGCTCGAGCGTGTCGAGACGGCCGTAGGTCGCGCGAATGACGGGCAGGCCGATGTGCGAGTCCGTCTCGGTGTCGCCGTGGCCCGGGAAGTGCTTCAGCGTCGCCAACATCCCGTTGTCCTGGAGCCCGCGCACGTAGCTCCGCACAAGGCGCGCGACGGCGCGCGGGTCCTCGCCGAACGAGCGAGTGTTGATGATTGGGTTCAGCGGATTGTTGTTGACGTCGGCATCGGGCGCGAAGTTGACGTGGATCCCGACGGCGCGGCCTTCGAGCGCCGCGACGCGTCCGATCGTGTAGGCGTCGCGGTCGTCGCCCGTGGCGCCCGCCGCCATGATGGCGGGGAATCCGGTCGCGCCCACGACCCGCATCGCCGCGCCGTATTCGAGGTCCGCCGAAATGAGGAGCGGCAGCCGCGAGCGCCGCTGCAGCATGTTGAGCTTCGCCGCGATATCGAAAGGCGACCCGACGGAGATGATGATGCCGCCCACCTGGAGCGAATCCACCCAGCGCGTGGCGACCTGGAATGCAGAGTCATCGAAGGCCGCATAACTTCCGGCGAGCCAGGGGACGACGAGCTGGGCGACCTTCTGGCGCGTGGAGAGTGAGGAGAGCACGGCATCGGCCGAGGCCGGTGCGGGTGTCGGCCGGGGAGCGACCGGGGCGGCACAGCCGGTCACCAACGCGACAGCGATCACCAGGAGTTTATGCGCGCGCATCATCTCATGTGGTTGTTGGTTGCGATCGCCTGTGCTCCGCCAACACGAGCGCAGGTGCGTCCCGGCATCGAGGTGCTGGTCTCCGACTCGGCCCACCTCATCGCCGGCAAGCGCCTCGGGCTGCTGACCAATCATACGGGCATCGACCGTCAGGGTCGCCGCGACGTCGACGTGCTCTTGGCCAACGGCCAGCGGCCAACGGCGCTGTTCTCACCTGAACACGGTTTCCGCGGCACCGAAGACCGGCCCGGCTTGCCCGACGGGGTCGACTCCGCCACCGGTCTTCCAATCTACAGCCTTTACGGGGGATCGCGCGCGGCGGCCCGCGCCGCGCTCGACTCGATCGACGTCCTGCTCGTCGATCTCCAGGACATCGGGGCCCGGTATTACACCTACATCGCGACCGCGGCGTCACTGATGCGCGATGCGGCGCGGGCTGGCAAGCGTGTCGTCGTCCTCGATCGTCCCGATCCCGTCGGCGGCCGGGACGTGCAGGGCAACGTTGGGACCAGGCTCGCGAATCCCGACTCGGTCCTGGTCGGGTTCCTGCCGGTGGCGATGCGTCACGGGATGACGCTCGACGAGCTGGCACGCATGGCGAACGACGTCGCCGGCATCGGGGCCGACCTGGTCGTCGTGCCCGCCGCCGGATGGACCCGTACCATGGCGTTCGATGCCACGGGCCTGCCGTGGGTGAAGCCATCGCCCAACATGCCCGACCTGGAAAGCGCGCTGCACTACCCGGGGATCTGCCTCTTCGAGGGCACCAACCTGTCGGTGGGGCGGGGGACGAGCTTCGCGTTTCAGGTGATCGGCGCGCCGTGGCTCGATGCGGAAGCCGTGCGGCGTGCGCTGCCGGCCGCGGCCCTCGCCGGGGTCGAGGTCACGACGGTCGACTTCACGCCGCGCGCGCCAACCGACCGCAAGTACGACGGCGTGGAGCTCCGCGGGCTGCGGTTTCGCGTCGTTGACCGGGAGCGCTATGATCCGACGCATCTCGCCGTGGCGCTGCTCGTCGCGATCCGCGCGAGTCATCCGCGCGACGTGAAGTTCAATGCGCGGAGCTTCGATGGCCTCGCGGCGGGTCCCGACCTGCGTGAAGCGATTGAGGCGGGCCGCCCCGCGTCGCAGATCTGGGCGTTGTGGGACGAAGACTTGAAGCGTTTCCAATCGGTGCGGGCCAAGTACTTGCTCTACTAGGAGTTTTGGCCTTTCCGCCTCTTCCCGGGCCTATTACTTTCCCCGGGCCTATGAACGTCATCCCGCAAATCATGAAGGACGGTTTCGTGCGGCTCGTGGGGCCGCTGGCCCGCGCCTCCATTCGCGCGGGGATCCGGCCCAACGTCATCACCACCATCGGGACGCTGATCGTCGTCGGTGCAGGAGTGGCCTTCGGCTTCGGGAGAGTCCGGCTCGGTGGGCTGCTGGTCCTCCTGAGCGGCATCTTCGACATCCTCGACGGGCAGGTCGCCCGCCAGGGCGGGATGATGACGACGTTCGGAGCGTTCTACGATTCGACCCTCGACCGGGTCGGAGAGTCGGCGGTGTTCGCGGGCCTCGCCATCTATTTCGAGCGCGGCGGCGTGCCGGCAGCCTGGCAGACGGTGGCGTTGGGGCTCGCGCTCGCCGGCTTGGCCATGTCGACGCTCGTGTCGTACGCCCGGGCACGCGCCGAAGGGCTCGGGCTCGAGTGCAAGGTCGGAATCGCCCCCCGCGCCGAGCGCATTTTTTTCCTCGGAGCGCCGACCCTGCTGTTCGGATCGGGCCGCAACGGGATGTTGCTGTTCTGGATCGTCGCCATTCTCGCGCTCGCCGCCACTATCACGGTGGTGCAGCGCGTGCTCTACGTCGCGCGCATCGCAGAGACGGCACCGCGCCAGACCGTGAAACGAGAAACGCTGCCCGGCGTCGCCACGCGCCGGAAAGGACATTGATCGTGCCGCAAAAGAAGGGACGGGAGATCGCGCCCGCCACGGGGAAGCTCGGCGTCATGCTGGTGGGGCTCGGGGCCGTGTCGACGACGTTCATTGCCGGCGTGGAGAACGTGCGCCGCGGCCGCGCCACGCCGATCGGATCGCTCAGCCAGATGGCGACGATCCGCCTCGGCAAGCGTACCGACAAGCGCGCCCCCAAGATCAAGGAGTTCACCCCGCTCGCCGATTTGCAGAACCTGGTGTTCGCGGCCTGGGACCCGATTCCGGACGACGCCTACACCGCCGCCGTGAAGGCCGGCGTGTTGGATCGGCACGAGCACCTCGACCCGATCAAGGACTTCCTGCAGGGGATCAAGCCGCTTCCTGCGGCGTTCGACCAGTACTACGTGAAGCGCTTGCAGGGGACCAACGTCAAGCAGGGGAAGACCAAGCGCGAGCTGGCCGAGCTGCTGCGCAGCGACATTCGCGCGTTCAAGCAGACTGTGGACCGCGTGGTGGTCGTGTGGTGCGCGTCAACCGAGATTTTCCTGACGGCGGGGCCGGCGCACGCGTCGCTGGCGGCGTTCGAGAAGGCGATGGAGACGAACGACCCGTCGATCGCGCCGTCGATGTTGTACGGCTATGCGGCCCTGATGGAGGGGGTCCCGTTCGCCAACGGCGCGCCCAATCTCACCGTGGACATCCCGGCCCTCGAACGGCTCGCCGAAGAGAAAAAGATCCCGATCGGCGGCAAGGATTTCAAAACCGGTCAAACGATGATGAAGAGCGTGCTGGCCCCCGCGTTCAAGGCGCGGATGCTCGGCCTGGCGGGCTGGTACTCGACCAACATTCTCGGCAACCGGGACGGCGAGGTCCTCGACGATCCGGAGTCGTTCAAGACGAAAGAGGAATCGAAGCTCGGCCTCCTCG
>Ga0193723_1000425_pt1 | contig 16571 bp, 15 predicted proteins | sample H2m2metaG_FD_143042 | JGI IMG/M metagenome (GOLD analysis project Ga0193723, IMG submission 143042) | Soil microbial communities from a riparian zone of the East river system, Colorado, United States - H2m2 | ecosystem: Environmental > Terrestrial > Soil > Riparian zone | place: USA: East River...
CATGGGTCGCCTCGCCTACGGCGTGACGCTGCCGAAGAATACCTCGAGGTTGGTCGGGAACTGGCCGAACGTCTTGCCCGGCCCTGTCCACGTCATCGCCGCGCTGCGGGGTAGCGAAATGATGCCGTCGTAGTCGCCGATGAAGGGCCGGAAGCCGGTGGCGCAGTCGGAGCAGGGCACGCCGTACGCCGACGGATCCCAACTCGTCTTGGTGACCCGCGTGGTCGCCCAGGTTTTCCCCCCGTCTGCGCTCGTGATGTACGAGACGTCGAGCAGCGTGTTGCCGGTGTAACTGCGGTCGTTGGTCATGAGGTCGAGGCGGCCGCTCGAGGGTTCGACACTCAACTCGACGTTGATGCGATCACCGGTCGCAGGTGCCACGACAACCGGCGTCGACCATTTTGTGATGTCGGCGACATCGGCGTATGTCAGCAGTACCTGCGCCCTGCCCGCCACGATGTCCGTGTAGGCGACGTACAGGCGGTGTGTCGTGGGATCGAACGCCGGCGCCGGATACGAGCCAGGGGCCCGGAACGACGTGCCGGAGATGTTGAAGCAGTACGGAGGATAGAGGCATACCGGGTTCTGGAATGTGGCGAAGCGGAACGATTTGCTCCACGTCGCGCCGCGGTCCGTCGACACGCTCACGAACATCGCGGTGCCTTTGCCCCCCTGCACCGAGTTGTCGAAGGTCAGGTAGGCATAGCCGGTCGCCGGATCGACCACGACTCGCGCGTCCTGGTCACTGCGAATCGAACCGCTGGAGACTTTCACCGGCAGATCGAAACTGTTTCCGCCGTCGTGCGAGACCGCGATGAAAATCGGCGAGTGGCCGCTGAATCCCGTAAAATGTGCCCAGGGGACGTAGACTGTCCCATCGTTTGCCACCGTGATGGATTCGTGATCGGGGAATTGTCCGTTCGATCCTCTCGCCTTGCCGTCGCCCTGGAACGCGCTGACCAGCGTGAGCGGGTGAGCGGGGCCGCCGGCGGTCCAGGTGCGGCCGCCGTCCGTGGAGCGGCTGAGCCAGAGCGCGACGTTCTTTCCCACGTAGCCGAAGCAGGTGAAGTAGGCGGTATGGCCATCCGGACTGAACGCCACGGCGGGATCGCCACCAAAGTCGTACTTGCCGGTACCTGGAACGGCCGGGTCGTTCGTGAACTGTGTGATGCCGGGGATGAAACCGTTGGGAAGCGTCGGGGTCCAGGTACGGCCGCCGTCGAACGTCGCGTTGACCCCGCAGCCATCGTTGTAATTCCAGTCGTTGTTGCCCGTGATCATGTTGTCGGGGTTCGCGGGATTCACGGCCAGTGGAGTTTCGTTCTGTGCGGTCGTGTCGCGGCTGACATTGACGACGCTCGCCGAGCCGGATCCAACCGCACTGTAGGCCGGCGCCGGCACGCGGGTCGCGGTCGGCGCTTCGTGGCACGCCGCGATCAACGCCGCCGTCCCGGTGAGCACAAAGAGGGGGCTGGGACGCATGGGTACCTCCCGAATGGGGGATCATTCCCCGGGGAGGCTGAATAGAGGCGCGAATCCGCGCGGACGCAATCTGCCGGTGAGGCCGCCTCAGGGTGTGAAGAATTCGCTCATCGCGGGCGCCGCGGCTGCCGCCCCGGGAAACACCGAGATGCCGAGTGCCTCCAGGGTCAGGCGCAGCGTGCTTTGGTGCTGGTAGAGCGTCGTGGATTGATAGCCGCGTTTGGCCTTGGGGCTCACCACCAGCCATGCGACGCGGCCGCCGCCGTTCGTGTTGTCGCTCCCCGACTCGTCGAAGGTGATGATGAGCAGGCCGTCCTGCTGGAACGTCGCGCTCGACAGTAACGGCGCGATGTGCGTCTGGAGCCACGCGTCCGCCGTCGCGAGCGAGCAATCGTGCGCGTCATTGCAGAGGTTGGGGACGATGTTCGAGAACTGCGGCAGCGTGCCGTTGGCCAGGTCGGTGGCGAACTGGGTGAACGGGACGAGGTTCCGCCGCTGGATCGAGTCGTTCGCCACGTCGGAGAGCAGCGCGAAGGTGTTGTGCTTGCGCGCGTAGCCGCCGACGTCGGCGCCCGTGTAGCCGACCGACGGGAGGTCTTCTGCGTACGACTTCCACGTCTTCCCCGCCGCGAGCAGCCGCCGCACCACGTTGTCCACGGTCACGATCGTCGAATAGCTGTCGTTGTTGGTGATGATCTGGCCCGTCCCCAGCATGAAGTAGTTGCCGATGGAGGGGTGCGTGTTGGCGTAGTACTGCGTCGCCAGGCCGTACTGTTGCGCGAGACTGTTCAGATATGGCATCGACCCACTGCCGATGACGCTGGCGTAGTCGTGGTTCTCTTCGGTCACGATGAAGACGTGGCCGGCCAGGGGACTGCTCCCGCCCCCGCCCGAGGCCGTATCGGTCACGGCGGCGGTGTCGGCGAGCGAGCCGTTCGTCTGGCGGGCGATCACGCGGTAGCTCCCCGCGGTCTGCCCCGCGGTGTAGAGCCCGGCGCTCGTGATGGTGCCGCCGGTGGCCGAATACGTGATCGCCATCGCCACGCTGTCCCCGGTATTGCGCACGCCCCAGGCGGCGAACTGTTGCGTCCCCCCGGCCGGCAGTGTGACGGCGGCGGGGACGAGGACGATCTGCGCGACGCGGCGCTTGCGCACGCGGGAGGTGCCCGACATCTGCGACCCCACCAAGGTCGCCGTGACGACGGCGTCGGCCGCTGAGGAGTCCGCCGTGTAGATCCCGGCCGGCGAGATCGTGCCGGCGGACGCGGCCCAGGTCACGTCGATCGCGACGCTGTCACCGGCCAGGGTGCGGCCGGAGGCGAAAAACGGCTGCGTCTGCGCGGGATCGAGGACGACGCTGTCGGGCGCAACCCGGACCTGGGCGATAGTGGCGTGGCTGTCGGGCCGGCTGGGCAGCTCGCAGGCCGCGAGGAAAGCCAAGAGAACAAAGGGCAGGCGCCGGGCTGCGAGCGGCATGGCAGTCTCCCAGGCAGCGGGGCGCGAGAAGACAAAAACGCCGGGCCGCCGAATTCGACGTGAGGTCGAACGCTGGCGGCCCGGCGAGCGTGGCGGCGGTGGGGCGGCCGCGGTAGCTCCGTAGCTCTGCGTCACCGCCTTTCGGCGGCTATGCTCTGAGCAGCGTGCTCGGGGTGAACGTACCCGCCGGCGCGGCGGGCGACTGTGACGCAGGTCATGTGGGGGCTGGTCTCGGGACGTGACCCAGCGCAAGCACTCCCACCGCACCACTTAGCCCGCTAAGTTCTTCTGCTGCTTACGCCCGGCCAGGTAGCTCAGTTGGTAGAGCAGCGGACTGAAAATCCGCGTGTCGCCGGTTCGATTCCGGCCCTGGCCACTATCCACCCAGAAGCGTAGAACAACGGCGTCGAATCGGTCGTCACCGACAGACGGGCGTGCCCTCCCTATCCGAATTCTTCGCCGGCGGAAATGGGGTCGCGCCGCCGAGGTAGATCCCGCACTGCACTTTCGTGTTGGCATTCGACATGCTCGCCGTCCAGCCGCCTTGCCGAGCCTTGAGCTTGTCGAGCGTGTTGCCGGTAGATGGACACCAGGCGGCGGTGCCCGGTGCCGGCGGGCGATTGCAGTCGGTGACGTCGGTGTAGGCGGTCGAATCCGCGAAGTAGGCCTCTTCCGCAGTCACCAGGTTGCGGAGGTCGGACTTCATCGACGCGATGTAGGCCTTCTCTTTTGTGTTGGCGAACTTCGGGATCGCGATCGCGGCGAGGATGCCGATGATCACGACGACGATCATCAGCTCGATCAGTGTGAACCCGCGGCGGTTCATGGGGGAGAAATCGCTGCAACAATCGTACTGCCGCTGGCGCGGTCAGCGCTAATGCGCGGCCCCGCATGAACCTGACATACTGACCGGAAACTCCGGTCAGATTCCGACGCAACGTCGAGTGAGGTGTTTTGCGGGAGTCGGCGCAGGTTAAACGTCTTTGTCGTTAATCGAGCCCCCGGTCGCGCAGTCGGATCACCTCATCGAGCGAGGGCTGGCCGTATCCGCGGCCCTTCACGCGTTCGATGAATCCCCTGGTCACGCCGTGGTCGCGGGCCCGGCGCAGCTCCTGCAGCGACAACCCCTCGTAGCCCGCCGCTTTCAGTGACGCGATGTACGATGGATCGACTCCGTGGTCGCGCGACTCCACCAACTCCTCGGGGTTCGCGGGCGCGTAGCCCATCTCCTTCATGTCCGCGATGTAGTCCTCATTGACACCGTGATCCCGCAGGCGCACCAGCGCCTCGATGCCCAGGTTCTTGTAGCCCGCGCTATCCAAAGACGCGATGAACTCCGGGTTCACCCCGTGATCGCGCAGACCCACGAGCGCCTCGGCGCTCAAGTTCTTGTAGCCCGCGCGGCCCAGGGACTCGATGAAGTCGGGGTCCACGCCGTGATCCCGCATGCGCACCAGGCTCTCCAGGTCCCCGAGGTGGTACCCCCTCGCCCCGATGTCCCGGACGTACTCCAGATCCACACCGTGCGTCGCCATCCGCGCGAGGAGCCCGGCGGTCGGGCGGTCATACTTCTGTCGCGCCAGCTCGTCCACGAGATCCAGTCCCACTCCGGCCATCGTCATCTCGAACTGCTCCCAATCCGTGGGCGCGTTGATCCCCCGCTTGGCCAGCTCGGTCACGAAGTCGGGATTGGGCTGATAGGTGAAATGGCCCGAGCCCTTGCCGCGCTCGAACCAGCCCTCGCAGTCGAGCGTGCCGGCCGACCGCACGATCTTGAAATGCACCGTGCCTCCGGATCCGCCCATCTCTGCCGCGGACAGCCCCACGAATTCGCGCAGGGGCACGTCCCGACCCCAGTTACTCGAGTGTCCACGCTCGCCGTAGCGGACGGAGAGCTGGAGGGTGCCGGAATGGCCGCCTGGTTCGATCAGCCACTGGCCGTCGGCAGGGACGGCGTGCTGCGCCGAGAGTATGGGAGCGGCCAGGGAGCTGGCCAGGAGCAGGACGGCGAACCGCATAGGGACTCCGGGAGTGGATTTAAGAAGGTGGATGGGAAGGGCGCTCCGAAGGTTGCAGGGAGCCTCGTCGCCACAGGAACGCGAGCGACGCCGCGGCCATGACTCCCCCCGTGAGCAGCCACGCCTGCGCCGTCGCCTTCGCCAGCAACGCCACCATCAACCCCGCCGCCACCCACGGCACCACGCGCCCGCCCGGCATGACGAACGGCTTGTCGGCCGCGCCGGCATCGAGCTGCCGCAACCGCCACACGCCCACACTGCACGCCAGGTAGACCAGCAGGATCGGCACGTTCGCCATGATCGCGAGTTTGACGTACGCGCCAGTGATCGCGATGGCGCACACGATCACGCATTGGATCGCGATCGCAACGTACGGCGTGTGGTGAACCCGGTGCACTGCCGCGAGCGGCTGGGGCAGGTAGCCGTCGGCCGCGAGGGCGAAGAGCGAGCGCGGAGTGGCGAGCATCGTGGCGGTCATGAAGCCGAAGGTCGAGACGACCATCGCGACGAGGATCAGCGTGGAGCCAGTCGGTCCCGCGAATTGCACGGCCGCCGCCGCGAGCGGGGCCTTGGCCGTCTCGGGGGCGGCGAGGGCGCTGCCGAGAATGCCCTGGGCGACGAGCTGAACGGCGATGTACAGCACGCCCACACCCGTCACAGCGAGAGCGATCGCCCGCGGCACCGCGCGGGCCGCATTGCGGACTTCGCCGCTCACCTGCAGCGCGGATTCCATCCCGAAGAACGCAAACATGAGCAGCAGCCCGGAGTCCCCCAGGCGCGAGAGCGAGGGGAATGGTCCCAACGCGAGATTCTCCGCCCGTACGTGCGATAGACCGAGCACGACGAACGCGATCAGCGGGACGACCTTCGCGACCGTCGCGATGCCGCTCACGCGCGATCCCAGGTCGGCACCGCGGATGTTGACGACGGCAAGGCTGCCATATGCCGCGATGAGTAGCGCGGCACGCGGCAGCGGGGCGCCGAGGCGCGGCACCAATTCAGCGACGGCGTCGGCGAACACAGTGGCGACGGCTCCCATGGCGAGCGTGATGCCGAGCCAGAGGAGCACGCCACACAGGTATCCGGCGTAGGGGCCGAACGCTGTTTCGACGTACGCGTAGGGGCCGCCGCTCTGCGGGACGCGGCTCCCGGCTTCTGCGATACACAGGGCAACGAGCGCCGTCGCCACGGCGCACACGAGATAGGCGAGGGGAGCCGCGGCGCCGATCCTGCCGGCGACCTCCGCGGGGAGCACGAAGATCGCCGCGCCGATGGTGATGTTGAAGATGGCGGCGGCGAGCCCGCGGACGCCGATGACGCGCCGCAGCGCGGGTTCGGTCATGCCCCCAAACTACAGCCCGCGATCGCGCAGGCGAATCACCTCGTCGAGCGACTGGTTGCCGTAGCGGCCTTTCACGCGTTCGATGAAGGCCCTGGTCACGCCGTGGTCTCGCGCCCGGCGCAGCTCTGCCAGCGACAGGCGTTCGTATCCCGCCTCCTTGAGCGATCTGATGTAGGACGGATCGACGCCGTGGTCGCGCGACTCCACCAGCTCTTCGGGATCCGCGGGCGCGTAGCCCAGCGCCTTCATCTCCGTGATGTAGTCCTCGCTGACACCGTGATCCCGCAGGCGCACCAGGCGCTCCGCCGCGAGGTTCTTGTATCCAGCGCCGTCCAGTGACGCGATGAACTCCGGGTTCACACCGTGATCCCGTAAGCGCACGAGCGTCTCCGCGCTCAGGTTCTTGTAACCTGCGCTGTCCAGTGACGCGATGAACTCCGGGTCCACGCCGTGATCGCGCATCCGGACCAGGCTCTCTGAGTCCCTGAGTTTGTATCCCCGCGCCCCCAAGTCCCGGACGTACTCGAGGTCCACGCCGTGCGTCGCCATGCGCGCGAGCCCACCGGCGGTCGGGCGGTCGTACCCCTGACGCTGCAGCTCGTCCACCAAGTCCAGGCCCACCCCCGCCATCGTCATCTCGAACTGTTCCCACGCCGTCGGCGCGTTGATGCCGCGCTTGGCCAGCTCGGCGACGAAGGTGGCATTCGGCTGATAGGTGAAGTGTCCGGAGCCCTTGCCGCCGCGGAACCACCCCTCACAGTCCAGCGTGCCGGCGGATCTCACGATCTTGAAGTGCACCGTCGCGCCCGATCCACCCATGTCGGCCGTGGATAGGCCCACCAGCTCGCTCAACGGCACGTCCCGGCCCCAGTTGCTCGAGTGCCGGCCTTCGCCGGAACGGATGTTGAGCTGGACTTTGCCGGAATGATCAGCGGGTTCGATCAGCCACTGCCCGCCTGAGGGGACGGGATCCTGCGCCGCGAGCGCGGGAACTGCCCGAGTACACACGAAAGCGAGGAGCAGGGCGGCGAATCGCATAGAGACTCCGGGAGAGGATCTCAGGATTGGATAGGCAGGGAGCCTCAAGGGTTGCAGATCAGCTCGGAGAACTTCTCGAGGTCGATATTGCCACCGGAGACAATGGCGACGATCGGGCCCCCCCCCTGACCCGCCTTGCCGGTGAGCGCCGCCGCCAGGCCGAGCGCACCGGCTCCCTCGGCGATGACACGGGCCTTCTCCGCCATGAGGCGCATCGCGCGTTTCACCTCGTCCAGGCTCACCACGATGAAGCCGTCCACCAGCGGCTGCATGCGCTGCCACATCCGCGGAAACACGCTCTTACCGCCCGCGCCGTCGACGAATGTGGCTTTCCAGTCCGGGAACGCCTGCGCCGAGCCTTTGGTGAAGGAGAGCGCGGCGGGTGCGGCGGTCTCCGGTTCGGCGCCCCACACCTTGATCTCGGGGCGCAACGCTTTCACGGCACTGGCGATTCCCGTGATCAGGCCGCCGCCCCCGATCGCGGCGATGATGGCGACCGTGTCCGGCGCATCCTCGAGAATCTCGAGGCCCATCGTCGCGTGGCCGGCGATGAAGTTGTGGTCGTCGAACGGATGGATGAATGTCCCGGTGACGCCGGGATACTCGCGGTCCTCGAGCGCCTGCCAGGCCCTGGCGTACGGCACGAGCACGAGCTTCGCGCCCAACGCGCGCATGCGCTCGAGTTTCGCGGTGGGCGCCGTCTCTATCGCGACGACGGTGCAGGGCACGCCAGCCGCGCGCGCGGCATACGCAACACCCTGACCGGCATTGCCGGCGCTGATCGTCCAGACGCCACGTCCGCGCTCGGCGTCGGACAACAGTGCGACCGCGTTGGCGGCCCCGCGCAGCTTGTAAGCGTTGATCGGTTGCAGGTTCTCGAGCTTGAGCCGCACGTCCGGGAATCCAGCCCCGAGTTCCAGGCGGACCAAGGGTGTGCGCACGATGGTCCCGGCGATGCGCGCTCGTGCATCCCGGATTTCACCTAGGGTGATGGGGCGGACTGGCTCAAGCACGCAGCACCAGCGCCGCGGCTGCCACGTCTTCGACCGCGACCCCCACGGACTTGAACAGCGTGATCTCTTCGGCGTTGCGCCTGCCGGGATCCGCCCCTGACACGACGGCGCCGATCTCCGTCACCTCGCTCCCCCTCCGTGACGCGATGACGTCGCCCGATTCGCGCAGCGCTGCTTCGCGCGAGTCGACGAAGACCCGGGCGGTGGTGACGAGATCGTCGTCCAACTCGCGCCAGTCGGGGCGGGTCGCCCCGATGGCGTTGACGTGGGTCCCGGGGGAGAGCCAGCGCCCTTGGAGAATCGGTGTCGTCGCGCTCGCGGCGACCACCACCACGTCCGCGCCGCGCACGGCATCAGCCGCCGACGCCACCGCCTTCACGCCATGCTGCTGCGCGAACGCCGGTGCGTTGCGGGGACTCCAGACGCGGACTTCCTTGAATGATCGAACGTGGCGGAGCGCGGCGAGATGACTCTTCGCCTGCACGCCGGAGCCGATGATCGCGAGCACCGACGCGTCCTTTCGGGCCAACTGCTGCGTCGCCACCGCCGACGCCGCGGCGGTCCGCATCTCAGTGATGAGCCGGCCGTCCATCACGGCGAGCGGCTCTCCGGTCTCGGCCTTGAACATCACGATGACGGCGTGGTGGGTATGGATCCCGACGTTTTGGGGATAGAACGTGACGAGCTTGGCGCCGAGGGCGCCGGCGTACGCCGGCATGACGGCGAAGAAGCCCTTATGAGGAGCTACGGGAAGCACGGTGCGCACTGGCTGCACGACCTGTCCCCCCCCCGCCGACAACGCCGCGAGCGCCTGCGCGATAGCCGGGATGAGGTCCGGATAGTGGAGCCGTTGCGCCACGGCCGGCTCGTCGAACACGACGATCACAGGCTGCTACCGCAATCCGTAGACGACTACCTGGTTGGAGAAGGTCGGCAGGTACACGTGGCCGTTGGCAATGGTCGGCGGTGAGAACTTCGCGTAGTTGCCCGCGCCGTCGCGCGAAGCATTCTGCTGATTGTTCCACAGCTCTCTCGTGACATCATTAGCGTCGAACGCCCGCAGAATGCCGGGTGTGACGAAGCTTTCCGCGTCACCGCTCGATGGATATGACGCCCACAGAATGCCCGTCCCGTCCTTGGAGCTGTCCGACGACACCGACAGCATCGCCCCGCTTTGCCCCGTGGGTCCGGCCCCACCGGAAACTTGGCTCGACGGGTCCAGCATGTTGCTGGTGCGGTTGAACGGGATGGCACGGAGCGGATCGTTCTCGGACCACACGTAGACGAATTCGTTCGCGCTGCCTTTGTAGTACGCAGGCTGGCAATGCATGTTGGCGTTGCCGCTCAGCGCGACGACTTGCTGCACCTGGTTGGAGGATGGCTGGAACCCGCCCATGGCATCCTTATTCAGCAGATACAGGTTACCGTCCTTGCCCGCAGTCAGGAAATAGGCGGAGTTGGGAATCAGGAATGCGCCCCCGGTTCCGTAATCCAGGTCGTAGTCGTTGAGAAACTGGTAATTCTGTGGCGTGAAGTAGCTCGCCACGGTTAGCGCCGAGCCGGACCGCGTGAGTTTCAGGGCGCTGGTGCCGCGATTCCTCAAGTTCGTGGCATCTCCGGAGTCTCCCACCGTGCCGTTGCCAGTCACGACATAGAGGTTGCCTTGCGCGTCGGCGGCCATGCCGGCGCCGCTTGTCCATATGCCTCCGGCGTACCCGTTGGGCGTGTCATTGTAGACGACTTGCTGCTGCAGGGTGGTGGCGTCGTATCCCAGAATCCAGCCGTGATACGGCCCCCAATCGCAGTGAGAGGAGAAACTTACGTAGACGAGGCCGTTGAGCTGCGTCAAACCCTGGCGTTGATTCTCCTTCTGGGAATCGAAGGTGATCGTGCCGTTGACGCTGCCGTCGCCATTGCCGCTCACGGTGGCAGTGATGAGCTTCGGGCCGCCGGCGACTTCATTGCCGGTCACGATGCTCACCGCGTGCAGGAACTGCGCGAACTGGCTGCCAGTGGTACTGCGGGCGACGAAATACATCGTCCCGCTCGCGGAATCGATCACCGGCGTGCCGACGATCCCGATATTGGCGCTGAAATTCGTGTAGTTGCCGCCGCATGCTCCGGTCATATCGGTATTCTTTGGGGGCCGCCACCCCGACCGGGTGAAGTTTCTTTGCCAGTACAGCCGGCCGTTGTCGCCGTCAAAGGCGTACACCGTGTTGTTGACCGTGGCGACGTAGACGACATTGCGCTCGCCGCCGCCGATGGACACGTGGCCGACGACCAGTGGCTGGGCATACACCTGGTCGTCCACGCGGAGCGTGAACACCTTGCCGAACTGCTGCCCGGTGACGTTGCTGGTATTCAACGCAGTTTCGTGATCGTTCCAGCCTGCCCGCGTGTTGTCGTTGTGCTGCGTCAGCACGGACACGGACTGGGGATTCGGCGGGCCCATGTCCGTGGGGTTGTCCGTGCAGGTCGTGAGCACCAGCACGACGAGCGGCAGAGGCAGGGCTTGTTTTCGCATTACGAGAATTGACACTCGCTCGAAACAGCGAGCAAGTACGCGATCGGCCCTACAGCGTCTTCAAGACGGTTCGAGGTAGACGAGCCGTAGACGAGCCGATGAGAGTGCTCTTCGTAGGCCCGGTCGAGCCAGGCGATCGCTTCATCGGAATCGCCGAGCCCGGCGTGAACCAGCGTCACACAAAACGGCGACACGTATTCCGCGCTCGATCGCTGCTGCAGATCCTGCAGGATCTTCTTCGCCTCGCGTCGCTTGCCCGCCTTCGCGTACGCGTAGCCAAGCGTGGCGCTCGTGAACGCCTGCCCCCCGGATAAGCCGACGGCACTCTGGAGCGCACCAATTGCTTCATCGTATCGAGACGCGGACGCATAGGCTTGCCCGAGCACGGTGTACGTCATGATGTATTGGGTATCGAGGTCCAGCGCAGGAAGCGGTCCGTCCCGAGGGCCGCGGCCAACTCCGGGGTGAGAACCTTGAGGGCAACCGACCGGTGGTGTTTCCGGTCCTGCGCCAGATACACGGTCGCCATTCCTCCGCGGCCGAGCTCCCGTTCGATTGTGTAGCGCTCGGGAAGTACGGCCTGGAGGCGCTCCCGCAGACTGCCCATGGAGCGCAAAGATACGGCGACGGTCGGCGGGGGGCGACCTTACAGCGTCTTCAAGAACGCCACCACGGCCGCTCGATCCTCCGCCGACAACGTGCGGAACGCGTCTCGCGCCCGCGCCGCCTCCCCGTTGTGCATCTCGATCGCCTGCTCGAGCGTCGTCGCCCGGCCGTCGTGGAGGAACCGCGCCATCAGGCGCACACCCATCAGCGGCTCGGTGCGAAACTCGCTCGGCGTCGCCAGACCCAGACAAATGTCCGCGCGCTCCGGACCCATGTCGTGCAGCAGCAGGTCCGTGTAGGCAGCCACCTCGCGGTGGTCCAGTGCGGCGATAGGGCTGGTGCCAGTGCGCAGTGCGGGCACATGGCAGCGATCGCAACCCGCCCGCGCGAACGCGTCGCGCCCTTGCCGCGCCTCGCGCGACAACCGCAGCGGGGAGGGCGGCGCGAGCAGCCGCACAAATGCATCGAGCAGCGCGGCCGCAGAGTCGGACAGCTCCGGATCTGCGGCCAGGTCCACGCCGTCTGGGAGAGGGCGGCCGGCGACGGTCTCTTCGGTCGGGACCGCGGGAGTCGTGATCCCCTGTTCGGCGGCCAACGCGCCGTCGTTGAAGTCGCGCAGCGTCGGCGCCAAGGCCTTGCGCCCAAACCGCCCCAGACGGCCGTCGAAGAACCGGTTGGGCCGGCCGGAGATGCCGTCCAGGTCGCGATCCTCAGGATCGGCGTAGGAGAGGATCACCGAATCGGGCACGGCGTCGAGCAGACCGAAGCCGAAGATGTCGGGTGTGGTGCGGGCGGCGATTGCGGTCGCTTGGGGCGGCACGGGTTCGCTGTCGATCGCCAGCGCCGCCTTCAACGCCGGCGTGACATGGTTCTGGTACACGGGGCCGCCGAGGGCCGCCAGCTCGTCGCAAGGTCGGCCGCTGAGCTCCGGATGAAACGCCGCGGCATGTCGTTCGACTTCGTCGCCGGTGCCGCCCCGCACCGGATCCTCGTGGCATTCGGCGCACGCATCCGCGTTGAACAAAGGGCCGAGCCCGGTGGCCGGTGCGAACACGCTATCGAAGACGGCGCGCCCCCGGTCGAACCGTGCGCGTTCAGTGGCGGACAGGCCGCGCAGGGGATCTCCGGGTTGGGGCGGCCGCCGGCACGCTGCTGAACCTGCGGCGACGGTGACAACGGCGCACCACACTGCCAGGCGCCCGTTCATGGGGTCCCCCCCCCCTCCGCGCCAGTCTCCATTCGCCCGACTCGCTCGATCGTGTACGCGAGGTAACCGCCCCCACCCGGTTTCCCGCCGTAGGAGACGCGGACGATGTCTCCGGGGGCGAGCTTGTTCAGCGCCAGCGGAGCCCCTGCCGCGGTGATCCGCACGGCTGCGGGGACCTGGACGCGCACGACGCGCAGCGCCATGCCGACCCCCGTCGTGACTTCCACAGCGCGACCGGGCACATCGACGACGCGCACGGCGCCCTGCATGTTGTGGGTCGGTGGAGAAGGCTGCTGCGTAGTTGCGGCAAGTGGGAAAGCAGCGATAATGCACACAGCAGCAAGCACGAAACGACTCATGGGAGCCTCCCGGTGGCGGGCCGGGGTAGTGTACCCCGGTTGCAAACCCGGGTTCGCTCCGTTGCCGAATCGCCGCGGGAGTGCTTACGTGTTGGACTTGGGCCGGATCCCTCAGGGAGGCTGAATGCTTGCCGTAGTACTCGCCGCCGTCGCCGTGTTGCAGAGTTGGGAGCCGCTCGGCTCGCGCCGCGTCAGTTTCGCGGTCGACCATGACATGATCGAGGTGGGTGCTCGCGAAGGGACCTTCAACGCCATCAGGATCGAAGTCGACGGCGGGACCCTCGAGATGTACAACATCGTGCTCACATTCGGGAACGGCGATACCTGGTCGCCCAACACACGCGTGGTGTTCCGTCCGGGCTCGTGGAGCCGGTTGATCGACGTCCCGGGCCCGGCGCGCTTCATCCGCAAGATCGAGTTCTGGTACCGCAGCCGCCTGCGTCGCGGTCAGGCGACGGTGCGAGTCTTCGGGCGGTCGGCCGGCGCACTCGGTGTGGTAACGCCCCCCCGTGACGCTCCCCCAGCAGAGAGCCCGGCACCCACTGACCTCGCGACCCCTGCGGGCAGCTGGGATCACATCGGGATGCGTCCCGTCGACTTCCGAGTCGATCACGACGCCATCACCGCGGCGAGTGAGGGCATGTTCCGGGCGATTCGCATCGACGTCGAAGGCGGCGATCTCGAGATGTTCGACGTGAAGATCACGTTCGGGAACGGCGAAGCGTTTTCGCCCAACACGCGCCTCTACTTCCGCGAAGGGACGCGCAGCCGTGTGATCGACCTTCCCGGCGACGCGCGCATCGTCCGGCGGATCGACTTTTTCTATCGAAGCGCCCTGTTCACGGGGCAAGGCCGAGCCGTCGTGCACGTGTACGGCCGCCGGTGACCGCGCTCGCCGTCGCCTACTGCCTCGCGGCCCGTCTGGCGTACGTCTTGTACACGGGCATCGCGTTGCGGCGCCAAGAGCGGGACGCGTTCTTCACCCGCGCCTGGGGCCTGGAGGGCGGGTTCCAGCGATTCCGGCGCATCGTGTCAGCGCTGATGGTGAACGATGTGATCGCCTTCGGCCTGCTCTGTGTCGTGACGCACGACACGCTCGAAGTCCCGGTGCCGCGCCTGGCGGTGATCATCATCGGCGCTGCCCTCGTGGCGGTCGGGATCTCGGTCAAGGTGTGGGCTGCGAACACGCTCGGCAGCGACGCTTACTACTGGTACAACTTCTTCGCGCCGCCCCGTCTCCACCGCGTCGTCCTCGCCGGTCCGTACAAGTTTCTGGAGAACCCGATGTACACCGTCGGCTATCTCCAGGCGTACGGCTGGGCGCTCATCACCGGCTCCCTGACGGGACTCTTCGCGGCGGCGTTCCTGCACGTCGCGATCCTCGCGTTCTACTTCGCTGTCGAGAAACCGCACTTCCAGCGCCTCAATGGGTCCCGGTCCTAGCCACTAACCTCGCTTGACGGCTTCCGGGATGGGCGGTAGCACTATGGCAACGCAGCCCACCCCGGGAGTCATGATTATGCGCCGTGCTGAAATTTTATTCGCCACCGTCCTGCTCACCCTCGCACCGACTGCGCTCGTCGCCCAAAGTGGATCGATCCGCGGCCGTGTCACCGACGCGGCCGGCGCGGCCCTCCCGCGGGCGCAGGTCTCCGTCGAGGGAACGGGGCTGCGCGCGACGAGCGACGAGCAGGGCCGCTACGACATCCGCGGCGTCGGGGCCGGTACCTACACCGTTCGGGCGCGCTTACTCGGCTACGTGCCGCAGTCGGTGCGGGTCACCATTGGCGAGAGCGGCTCCGCCGAGCAGAACTTTTCGATGGCGGTACAGCCGATCGCGCTTTCTCCCGTCGACGTCACCGTCGGATCGCGCGCGCGGCACACCGCGGCCGAGGAGCTGGCGGTGCCGGTGGACGTGTTCACGGCGGAGCAGATGGCGCAACAGGGCACAACCGAGACCGGGCAGATTCTCCAGGCGCTGGCGCCGTCGGTCAACTTCCCGCATCAAAGTGTGACGGACGCGACCGACATCGTGCGGCCCTTCACCCTGCGCGGCCTTTCGCCAGACCACACGTTGGTGTTGGTCAACGGCTGGCGCCGTCATCAGACAGCGCTTGTCAACACGTTCGCCTATGGCACCGGCGCCGGCTCCAGTGGCGTCGATCTCAACGCGATCCCTTCGAGCGGTGTGGATCGCATCGAAGTGCTGCGCGACGGCGCCTCGGCTCAATACGGGTCAGACGCGATCGCCGGGGTGGTCAATATGGTGCTCAAGGAAGGGCAGTTCACGCCGTTCATCAATACCAGCGTGGGCCGCTACCACCCGAACGACTTTGTGGATGACGGTACCAGCGTCAACGTGAACGGCGGCTTGGGTATCAGCATTGGCCGCGGATCGCTGGGGTTGTTCGGGGAGTTCCTCGACCGCCAGCCCACGAATCGCGCCTGGGCCGATCCGTATGAGGATGCGGGCACCGGCGTCGCCGACTCGATCATCGATGGCCGCGTGATCGTGAAGCGCAATCCCGTGGATCAGCCCAATCACCATTGGGGCGACGGAGTCGAGAGGGACGCCATCACGATGGCGAATTTCCGGTTGCCGCTGAACGATCGTGGTACGACGGAGCTGTACAGCTTCGGCGGGTACAGCCATCGGCAAGGAACGGGCAACGGCTATCGGCGCTGCGCGGTCGACTGCGCCAGCTTCATTAACAGCCGCAGCTGGTCGGAGATCTATCCGCTTGGATATCTACCTGAATTCGCGCCCAACGTCACCGATTTTTCCGCCGCAGGCGGCATTCGCGCGACGACGGGCGGCTGGTCGATCGACCTGGGCGCGTCGTATGGCTCCAACCGCTTCGACTACAACGTGCGCCACACGCTCAACGTCTCATTGGGACCGTGTCTCGATCCGGCCAACCCATGCGCCCCCGGACCGGACAGCACATTAGGCACGGGCGATGAGATCGCCAACCAAACGTCGTTCTTCGCGGGCCGTCTGCAGCGCAACGAGCTGACGCTGGGCCTCAACGCCGCGAAGTCCATGGCGATCGGCCTGCCGGCGCCCGTGAACGTGGCGGTTGGCGCGGCCTTTCGCCGCGAAGGGTATGAGATCACCCGCGGCGAGCTGGCGTCCTACGTGGACGGCAACCACTTGGGCCCCGATAGCAGCGACGGGCGTCCGTATTCGCAGGTGTTCCCTGGATTCCGCCCGGCCGATGAATCGAACTCGCACCGTACCAACGTCGGCGTCTATGCGGATCTCGAAACCAATCTCTCCGCCAAGATCCTCGCGAACGCCGCCGGGCGCTTCGAGAACTACTCCAATTTCGGGTCGCTCTTCACGGGTAAGGCGGCATTCCGCTTCCAGCCCTCACCGCGACTCACGCTGCGGGCGGCGGCCAGCACCGGGTTCCGTGCCCCCGGGCTCGGCCAGTCGCATTTCAGCCATGTGAACACGAATGTCATCGGCGGCGTCGTCACCGACGTGTTGCTCGTGCCCG
>Ga0193723_1000426_pt1 | contig 16519 bp, 18 predicted proteins | sample H2m2metaG_FD_143042 | JGI IMG/M metagenome (GOLD analysis project Ga0193723, IMG submission 143042) | Soil microbial communities from a riparian zone of the East river system, Colorado, United States - H2m2 | ecosystem: Environmental > Terrestrial > Soil > Riparian zone | place: USA: East River...
CGGCGGGAGCCCGAAGCTGCTTCCCACATCGAAACGACGAATGATGGGGAACCGTAGTTCCGCGTTCGCTACCGCCACCCTGCTTCCGGCGAGCTGTGCATTGTTGCAGGAGGCTGTCGAGCCGATCACCGACGTGCAGTCGTAGAAATTGAAATTCGCTCGATCGTATCCGCGCACGAAATCCGGCCTACCGATGTACTTCGGGAAGAAGCTTTCATCCCTGCCGGTTGAGACCGAAGTGAGGAAGCGGGTCGCGATAGTCAGGGTGTTGAAGATGATCGGGTCGTAGCGCCGGTAGTCAGCGAGGAAATCACTGAAAACCAGCTTGCCGAGGTTTTGCGACGCCTGGAAACGCATTCTGCGACCCATCACCGGGCCGGTGTTACCAAAGAGCGTGTTGTCCGAGACGAACGCGGCTGTGGGCGTTACGTAGTTGATGCTCGGAAGAGAAGTGCTGTCGTTGAACTGAACGTCCGTGCAGTATCCCTGAACGTTGCAGTCCTGAAAGACCTGCACTATCCCCTGCGAGATGCCGTTGAGCTGCAATCCCGTCTCGACGCGGCTGAATCGGTTGAACGGATACTGGCCCATCACGAACAGGTTGCGCACCACATAGCGAAGGTAGTTTGTCTGAATCCTGTACACATTGGCGACAGGCTGCGTGGTGCCACCACTGATCGGAACGTAAACCGGGTCCTGTGAGATTCCGGTGGTGTACTGGAAGCGGTGGCTCAGGTTCGCGTAGCCGACAAAGGCACTCGCGTCGCTCAAGCGTCCGTAGACGTTGCCCGAGACGGCGAGTTGATGGTTGCCGAGCAGGTCGCTGAAGACGAACGCGGTCCCGCCGGCGAAGGTCCCGTAGTTCGGCGTGTAGCCGACCGACGGATCCGCGATGTAATCCGGATGGAAGGAAGCGTGGTACGGGCGCTCCTTGAATCTGCTCGTGTCGGGCAGCCCGAAGAGCGGATTTGCGTTCAGTGCAGCCACGTTTGGCGGCGCATCCTGGACCGACTCTCCAATTGGAAGTACTGACGACTGCCGCGTTCCCGCCGAGCTGCGATAGATCGATGTCGGCTCACCGGCGCGCGGTCTGAGTGTCAGCGAGTCGAAGGGCTTCGCCGCAGCCGCGGTATCCGGAGCAACGATACCCGCCGCCAGATTCACACCCGTCGGACGGAACGCGGTCTTCTTCAAGGAGCGCGGATTGTCGATTGTCCAGATGGTGTAGTCGCCCCTCTCGAAACTGGTGTAGGCGATCCTGTCCGCCCCGCGCGCCCAGCTTATGGCAGGACTGTACGAAGTGATCGCCGACACGCCGCCAAGGATGTTCGTCAACTGGTAATGCTGGTGGTCGGCAAAATCGAACAGAAAAATGTTTGGAATGCCTGTGCGATCGGAAATGAACGCCAGCTGCCGGCCGTCCGGTGACCACGCAGGGTTCAGGTTCATTCCGCCCTGGTTGGGCAGAACTTCAATCGCGCCCGACTGCAGGTCCATCACCGCGATGCGCCACTTGGAGAACTTGAGGATCGACAGGTTGGTCTCAGGACTCCGATCGGTGGCGAACGCGATTCGCTTTCCATCCGGGGACCACGCGGGCTGCAGATCGCCGTAGGCGTCGTTGGTGAGCTGGCGCAGGCCACTGCCGTCGGAGTTCACCAGGTAGAGATCGGTGAGGCCGCCGTGGGTGCCGCTGAAGGCGAGCTGTCTGTCATCCGGGGACCACACCGGGCTCCAGATGGCATCGACCGATGGCAGATCGATGCGCCTCTTTACGGATGCGGTGGCGACGTCCATCAGATAGAGCACATCCTTTCCTTCACGGTATCCAGTGAACGCCAGCATGCGCCCGTCGTTGGAGAACGAGCTCTGCGAGTAGAGGAGTCTCAGCTCCTCGAAGTTCGGGTTGGTCGTGCTTTCGACCAGGCGCTTGATGCGTTTCCCGGTGCGAGCGTCGGCCAGCCAGAGATCGATGAACAGCTCGCCACGCTTCTGATTTCCATTGGAGAGGAACGCAATGCGGCTGCCGTCGTTGGAAAGGGATGGAGCGAGGAAGATCTGGCCTCCGCTCTTCCTCTCCGTGAGCAGCGGCTGCGAGAAACTGCGCGGACGATCGAGCACCGCTGCCTGCGGCAGGTATTTCGCGTTGATCGCTTCGCGCCATTCGTCGCTCAGCTCGTGCAGAGTCAGCCCCAGCTGGCGCTGGACTGCGCGCGCGATGCCAAGCGTCGTGGAATTCTGGAGGATCTCGCCGATAGCCGCATCGCCCCAACGCTCGCCGACGTACGCCCAGACAGATTCACCGTAACGGTACGGGAAGTACTTGTCGGGGCGCTCCGTCATCTGCTCGATTGTCGGGAGGTTCCCATTGACCGCCGCGTCGCGCATCCACGAGGCGGTAAGCGGGTCGTCGGGACCCTTCGATAGATATTCAGCCTGTCCCTCCATGAACCAGAGCGGTGGATCGATCTGATTCAGCGTCTGCAGATTCGCGCCGGCCTTTCCGCGGGCGAAGATGTCGAACTGGAATTCGTGCACCATCTCGTGCGCGAGAACCTGCTCGAAGCTGCGGAGGTCGCCAGTAAGCGGAAGGATCAGGCGGTGGCGCGATGGCTCGGTGAAGCCGCCAGTGCCTTCTCCCGGGTCGCCGCCGACGTTGTTCTGGCCAAAGTCAGCGCGGTTGGAAAAGAGAATGATCGGCTTCTTTTCCCGGAACTGGTGGTCGAGGATTTTCGAGAGTCTGGCGTACGACCGCTCCGCCATACGCGCGGCGGCCATGGCGCCCTCTTGCTCTTCCGGATAGTAGTGGACGAGAAAGTGCTCCGTCTCGATCACGCGCCAGTCGAAGTGCTTGTACTGAACCTGGTTCATGCCGAAGTACTGCTGTGCGTCGAGGCGAGTCGCGCAGAGCAAGGCGGCCAGGGTGACGAGAATGCGCACCGCTTTCATTGTTACTCCTGTGGGTCCAGCGCCACTGTTTCCGCATCGCTCCACAGCCGTTCTATCTGGTAGAACGACCTGAGCGTCGGATGAAAGATGTGAACTACGAAGTCGAAGAAGTCGAGCAGCACCCAACGGCCCTGCTGTAATCCCTCAGTGTGGTGCACGGTCAATCCCGCCTTCTTCATCTCCGAGATCACATGCTCGCCGATCGATCTCACGTGGGTATCGGAGGTTCCGCTCGCGATGACGAAGTAGTCCGTCATGTCGGTGACGCCCTTCAGGTCCAGGAGGACGACGTCATTGGCTCTCATATCGAGGCAAAGCTGGCCGGCGCGCTGCACTCGCTGCGCGCCTTCGCGGGCGGAGACAGATGGTAGGGATGTAGCCATGCGCTTCAGTGAAGGTTTCTTCGCGGCGTGGATCGCCAACCCGTATGTAGCTTACAAGCCGTGCGAAAGTTCCGTGAGGGGACAAATCGCATTTCGCACGCCAAGCCCGGATCCGAACCTGACAGGAACCTTACTGCTTGATTACCCAGACTTTGATCTCGGGGTGGACATCGGCATGGAGCCTGATCGGAACCCGATAGACTCCGAGCGCCCGAATGGGCTCGTGGAGGTCGATCTGTCGCTTCTCGATCGTGAATCCCTGCCCCTCGAGCTGATGCGCGATGTCCGACGAGGTGACGGAGCCGAAGAGCTTGCCCTCGTCGCCGACACGGGCTGAGAACGTGAGCGACACCTGCTCCAGCCTGGTCGCCAGCTCGCTCGCCGAGCCGCGGCGCTGCTCCTCGGCCTGCTCGAGGCGCTGCCGCTCCTGCTCGATCCGCTTTCTGTTGCCGGCCGTCGCCTCGTAGGCGAAGCCGCGCGGCAGCAGATAGTTGCGTGCATAACCCGCCGAAACCTTCACGATGTCGCCCGGGTGGCCGAGTTTTTCTACTGCCTGTCTTAGTATGACTTCCATTGGAGAATTTCCTTCAGAGATCGTTGAGAATCGGGTAATTCTAGCACAAACACGGGATGAATCGTACGGGTCAGGTCGCGCGGGCGCGCCGGCGGAGGTCGAGCCAGGTGTCGCCGAGCCCCAGCGCGAGAGCGAGCACGCCCAGCAGAAGAACACCCTGCGGGATCAGGCTCAACACGATGATGAAGACGTATCGCCCCTTGGAGATCCACGCCAGAACGCCAAGTCCCCTTACCGCGTACAAGGCACCAAAAAAGAGAAGCAGATTGAAGCCGGCGTTCCGTCCATCACTGAACGCGGGCAGCAGGCTGAGAGTGAGCCCAACGGCGAGCGCCCAGATTAACTGGTCGTTGAAACGAAATTCGGTCAGCGGCCCCAATGCCGGGCCGATCCTGACCTGGGATAGGCGGTGATAGACGCCCCACGCGAGTCCCAGCGCCGCCAGAGACTCTAGAGCCAGCAGAGCTGGAATAAGTGGGATCGTATGCTTTGGTAGCTCGCGCTCGATGTCCACGGTCCAGTCGTCCGCTGCTTGTAGCAAAGGCGCTCTCGCTGTCAGGTTTTTCCACTGCTCGGTGTCCCACTTCTCCTGAAACCGACCCAGAGTAACAGCCGTCCGCCTCATAAATTCTTCGCCCCCGGCGTGCTGGAACCGCGCCATGCCGCTAGACGAAGACAGTGCGACGGTGAGCGCGACGGCGAGCGTGACTCCCACCGAGGCCAATGCGCGGACGAAAAAGGGAGTTGCCGAGCTGAGAAGACTCAGGAGTCCGAAGCTCGCAGCCAGCACGATCGCCCACGCACGGGCCATCTGGTCATAGGCGGTCCCGGGCGGACCAGCGGGTTGCAGAAGCATCCATACCGCCAGCCCCAGCCAGATCAAAGCGAGGGCAGCGCGGCTACCGGATCTCCATCCAATGATCGAACAAACCGCGAGCGCCGGAACGAGCAGCAGCAACGTCTGCTGGACGGGAAAGATTACATCCGCGAGGGGAACGAATGGCAACAGAAGGAACGCGGCCAGACCCCACAGCAGCGGCCGCCACGACTGACTCTTGTTGTCGCTCGTGGCGGCGTCGGCCATCTACGCCTGATGACCGCGAATGTACGGAATGAGAGCGAGGAATCTCGCTCTCTTGATCGCTGTCGAAAGCTGGCGCTGGTGGCGCGCGCAGGACCCGCTCAGCCTCGAGGGAAGGATCTTTCCCTGATCGGTGATGAAGCGGCCGAGGGTGCGATCGTCCTTGTAGTCGATCCAGCGGACGCGGCTCTCGCAGAATGGGCAGCTCTTTTGTGGTCTTCTCATTTCTTAATCCTCGTCGTCGTCATCGTCGTCACGGCGCGTTGCCGCGGCCAGGTCTTCCTCGGACTGCGGCGGAGCACCGACTTCGTGCTCGTGCAGCGTGATGAGGTAGCGGATGACTCCGTCGTCGAGCCTGAGCGCGCGCTCGTACTCGGGCAGGGTGGTGGGCTCGGTCGCGAACTTGGAAACGACGTAATAGCCGTTCTCGCGGGGGCCGATGGAGTAGGCGAGCTGGCGCCGTCCCCAATGCGTGACCTCGGGCTGCTCTTTCGAACCGAGCATTCCGTGGAAGCGCGTGATCTTGTCGTTGATGGCGGCGTCTTCGAGAGTGGAGTCGAAGATGTAGACCGCCTCGTATGTGCGAGGCACTAGGCAATCCTCCTTGTGGTCGTAATCCGCCCCCCATCTGGTTGCCGAAGTGGGAGGAAGGTGTGAAGGCCGCGGCGCGGCCGTTGTGAGAGGGAAACCTAGTCAGTAAGGGCGCTTATTTCAACCGACCGCCCGCCGTGCAGAACGCACTGCTCGCCGCGCGCCTGCGGTCATTGGCGCGCGCAGGCTTTCTGGCTTCCCCGCGTGGTCTAGCTTCCAACCTGCGCCCTCCCGGAGGTTACATGCGCAGAATAGTTGGAGTTGCCGCAGGAATCATCGGATCGGCTGTAATTGTCGCTATTGGGGTAAGTTGCGGCAGTGACAGCACTGGACCCACAGCGAAGACGTACGTCGCTAACCTCTCTCCCGCTAACGAGGTTCCCCTCAAGACAACGCCCGGTACCGGGGTAGTCACTTTCGTGGACAATACAACCAGCATCGACTGGACGATGGAGCTCACGAACATGACCAATGTCATCGCGTCGCACATTCACGCCCCTGCGCCCGCAGGGACGAACGCGAGCGTGATCATCAATCTTTTTCTGCCCAACCAACCTCCCCCAACCGGAACGCTCAACGGTGTGGTAGCGCGCGGGTCAATAACAAATGCGAACAACTCCAGCGTCTCGCTCGATTCGCTTAGAGTGCTGTTCAACAACGGCAACGCATACGTTAACGTGCATACGGCGGTGAACACTACGGGCGAGATCCGCGATCAGGTACACCCGAGCAATTAGGTCAATCGCTAGACGTTGAATCGGAATAGAAGCACGTCGCCATCCTGGACGACGTACTCCTTTCCCTCTGATCTCACCACGCCTTTTTCGCGCGCGCCTTTCCAGCCTTCGTTCCCGACGAAGGAATCGTAGGCGACGGTCTCAGCGCGAATGAATCCGCGCTCGAAGTCCGTGTGTATCACCGCGGCGGCTTTCGGGGCGGTATCTCCGCGGTGGATGGTCCACGCGCGGACTTCCTGCTCGCCCGCCGTGAAATACGTCTCGAGCCCCAGCAGCTTGTAACCGGCCCGAATCAGACGGTCGAGTCCGGCCGACTCGAGTCCGAGCGAAGAGAGAAAATCCGCTCGATCCTCCGGAGGCAATTCCGCCAACTCGGCCTCGATCTTGGCGGAGAAGGGAACGACCTCGGCTTGCTCTCCGCTCTTCTTCACTGTTTCGCGCAAAGCCGTCAGGTGCGGGCCCTCGTGTCCGGCGAGCTCCGAGTCGCTCACGTTCGCGGCGTAGAGCACTGGCTTCACCGTGAGAAGCGTGAGCGGCGCGAGGACAGCCTTCTCTCCTTCGCTGAGACGCGCTTCCCAGAGTCCCTTGCCGTCCTTGAGAAAACCGTACGCCTTCTCCAGCACCGGAAGTTCCGCCATCGCCTCCTTGTCGCCGGTGCGCGCCGAGCGTCTGGTCTTGTCGAGTCGCTTCTCGAGCGAGACGAGATCAGAGAGAGCGAGCTCGAACTCGATTACCTCACGGTCCCGCACCGGATCGACCGCCCCCATGACGTGCGTGACGTCGGGATCCTCGAAGCAGCGCACGACGTGGACGATCGCGTCGGTCTCACGGATGTTGGAGAGAAACTTGTTGCCGAGTCCCTCTCCTTCCGCCGCACCTTTGACGAGTCCGGCGATGTCGACGAATTGCACGACCGCAGGAACGGTTCGCTTCGGCTGCACGACTCTGGTGAGCTCGCCAAGGCGGTAATCGGGAACTTCGACCATCCCGACGTTCGGCTCGACCGTGCAAAACGGATAATTCGCGGCTTCAGCTTTGGCAGCGGTCAGCGCGTTGAACAAAGTCGACTTGCCGACGTTGGGGAGGCCGACGATTCCTAGCTTGAGCATTTCCGAAAATAATTGGTATGGGAGAGTGCAACGGGACTGCAACTGCGACTGCAACTGAACAGGCGGGAACTGGAAACTGCAACTGAACAGGCGAGAGGACCCAGTAGGTAAGTTGCCGGTTTGCTAGTTCACTACGCACTGACTTTTCTACCGCCGGGTCAGGGCACAAGCAACTGCCTTTGCCTTGAATGCCACAGAGGCAAGTCCGCGCGTGGTGAACTAAATCGCTCGCAACCTACCTACTGGGTCCTCTCGCCTGTTCAGTTGCAGTTGCACTTAAGAATCAGGATCCGGCTCGGGCGCCCGATTGTGCAGATTCATGGCCTTTGCGACTCCCTCGTGCAGCCACGTCTCAACGGTCGCCGTCAGCGGCGGCAAAAGTGCCAGAACATCCGCGCGCTCGTCGCGCGCGAAAGGAGCCAGCACGAAGTCGGCGAGATCCTTGTAAACCCCCTTCCGCTCCTCGCTCGGTCCAACTCCGATTCGAAGCCGCGCGTAATCCTGGGAGTCGAGCGCTTGCTCAACGCTCTTGAGCCCGTTGTGGCCTCCCGCACTTCCCCGTGCGCGGATACGGAAGCGACCCACTGGCAGCTGAACTTCGTCCACCACCACGAGGAGATCCTTGGCAGCGCTCCAGAATGGACGCCGGACATAATTCCTGAGCGCCTGTCCACTCAGGTTCATGAACGTCTGCGGCTTGACGAGTCGCACCTTGGCACCACCGACCGAGCCGTTGGCGACGTGCGACCCTCCGTCCTTCTTCCAGCCGTCGAAATGCCAAACGTCGGCAAGGTGGTCGATCAACCACCAGCCGACGTTGTGACGTGTCGCGGCGTACTCGCGGCCCGGATTACCGAGACCGACTATGACCTTCAAAGCCTATCCAATAACCGGAGCCGCCACCGCGGAGAACAGGTGCGGTCGTGTTATTTCTTGGATTGGTCGCCCTTCTTGGGTGACTCACCCTTCTTCCCTGGCTCCTCGGCCTCACCCTCTTCCTCTTCCTTGCCTCTGCCGATGACTTCAGGCTCGGCAACGGCGCCAGCTTCGCCCTCGACGGGCTCCGCCACTGCGGCAACCTCTTCGATGACCGCGCGCGGAGCGGCAAGCACAGCGACCGATGTCTCCGGGTCGTCGATGACTTCGACGCCTTCCGGAACCTTCAGATCGCTGATGTGCACCGAGTCGCCGATCACCATGTTGGTGATATCGTACTCGACGTGATCGGGGATGTTGGACGGGTCGACTTCGATTTCGATTTCACGCAGAGTCTGGTCGAGAACTCCGCCCTCGAGGCGGACGCCCTCCGGGACTCCCAGAAGCACGATCGGGATGCTGACCGTCACCTTCTCTCCGGCGACGAGCGCCTGGAAATCGACGTGCAGGATCTGGCGCTTGATCGGGTGACGCTGGATCTCGCGAATCAGCGTCTTGGCCGTGTGTCCATCGACGGTCACCTCGATGACCGTGCTCTCAGCCTGGATGTGGCTGAGCAGCTTGTCCAGATCCCGCGCGTTGAGCGCGAGCGGCTGCGGCTGGCGGCCGTGACCGTAGATCACAGCGGGAACCTGTCCCTGACTGCGAAGACTGCGCGCGGCGCCCTTTCCCTTGCCGTCGCGCGCGTTGGCGCTAAGCGAAACTGTTGCCATTGCTATTCATCCTTTGGGACCGTGGCTTTCTTCCACGTCCCTTCAATTAAGTCCAGTACCCACGCTGCGAGATTTCTTGCAGCCTGAGCCATCGCCTCGATCCATGTTTCCATCGTAACCTCTACTGCTCGAACAGTGAGCTCACTGATTGCTCACTGTGAATGTAGCGAATTGCCTTCGACAACAGCTCACCGACAGACAACACGCACAACGTCGAAAACCTCTTCTCCGGCGGGATCCTGACCGTATCGGTCACGGTCACTTCCTTGATCGGAGCCTTGCTCAATCTTTCGACGGCCGGCCCCGACATCAGAGCGTGCGTGGCACAGACGTAAATGTCGCGCGCGCCCAGATCCTTCAGTGCAATTGCCGCTTCGGACACCGTGCCCGCGGTGTCGATCATGTCGTCCGCGAGCAAGCAGTCCCTTCCTTCGACTTCACCGACGACGTTGACGACCTCGGACACGTTCGGCTTCGGACGTCTCTTGTCGATGATCGCCAGCGAGCCATTTAGCCTTTTGGCGAACCCTCTCGCCATCTTCGCCGAGCCTACGTCCGGCGCGACGACGACGAGGTCGTGCAGATTCTTCTTCCTGTAGTGCGAAACGAACACCGGCGCCGCGTACAGGTGGTCCACCGGAACATCGAAGAACCCCTGCAGCTGGTGCTGATGAAAATCAATTCCCAGAACGCGGTTGGCGCCCGCGATCGTGATCATGTTGGCGAGCAGCTTGGCGCCAATTGCCACCCGTGGCTGATCCTTTCGGTCCTGCCTCGAGTATCCGTAGTACGGCATCACGCACGTAATGCGCGCCGCCGAAGCCCTGCGGGCCGCGTCGATCAGGAGCAACAGCTCCATAATGTTGTCGGCCGGCGGATTCGTCGGCTGCACGATGAAGACGTCGTTGCCTCTGACATTCTCGTCGATGCGGACGAAGATCTCGCCATCGGCGAAGCGGTTGACCGTCAACTTGCAGAACGGCACATCCAGCGTTCGCGCGATCTCTGCGCACAGATCCGGGTTAGCGGGCCCGGCTAGCAGCTTGAAGCCGTGAGCGGGTACGGATAATCCGTCCATGCAGCCTTACAAGTTAAGTGGGGAAAAGACTTAGATCAATTGCCCCTGGTGGATTCGAACCACCATTACCGGATCCAAAGACCGATGTCCTGCCATTGGACGAAGGGGCAGCGGGAAGCGAAAACTAGTCCAGAAGCTCGATCGGGACAACGCTCGTCGACGTGCGAGTGATGAGGCTCCGCGTCCCCGGCGGCACGACCATCGGCGGCAGGCTCGCCTTTGATTCGATCGTGCGCGTGGTGACCCCCACCACCTTGAATACAGTGGACCCGGAGCCACTCATTCGGTAGAAGAGTCCGAACTGAGCTCCTCTCGTGAGAAGCGCGTCGATCTCCGGCCACCTGGGCCTTATAACCGGCTCGAAATCGTTGACGGAGTTCCTGGCGGCCGATTCCCAATCGGCGAACATCTCGGTCGTCAGCTCAGGGTTTGTGCTGGCGGTGTCGGGGCGCGACTCGTCGAGCAGAGCGTACGCCTCGCCGGTGTCTATGCCGTAGGGCGGAAAAAAGAGCTGCACATCCCTGGACGGAAGCGGATTCAGCCTGAGCAACCGGTCGCCGCGGCCCCAGGCCATTGCCATCGCGAAGTCGCTGGCGAGAAAGGGCACGTCGGAGCCGAGACTTCCGGCGAGATTCATCAAGGCTTCCTCCGAGACCGGCTTCGGTGCGAGCGCGTTCAGAATGCGCAGCACCGCCGCCGCGTCAGCGCTCCCACCGCCAAGGCCGCCGCCGATCGGGATGTTCTTCACGATCTCGATCTCGAATCCTTTCGGCCAACCCGTTTCATCGGCGAAGAGCGTGGCGGCACGATACGCGAGGTTTGCTTCCGCCGGCCAGTCGCGCATCTCGTAGCACTTGAGCGAACGTTTGCCGCTCGTGATTCGAAGCTCGACGTCGTCGCCCAGCTCGAGCCGCAGAAAAACCGTCTCGATCGCGTGATACCCGTCCGCCTCCGGACCAAGAACCCGGAGGGCGAGATTCACTTTGGCTTGCGCCAGCGTGCGGGCCGCGCGCGGGCTCATGCTGCCGCCTCCGGGGACGACTGCAGATCGCGGAGGCGAACGCCGAGACGCGCGAAGTAGTACGCACCGATGAGAGTGATCGGAATGAATGAAAAGAGGTGGTATCCGATCGCCCACGTCGCCGCCTGCTGCTGACTCACCCCGTACACCGCGAGGCCCTGAACCGACATGTACTCGAATACACCAAAGAATCCCGGCAGCGCGGGAACAGCGGTCCCAAGCGCGACGAAGGCCTGAAGAAAGAGGGCGGCAGAGACGGGCGCGCTGATTCCGACTGCCTTGAACGCGAGCCAGAAGCCGAGCGCGTTGAGCAGCCAGTGCGCGAGGGTCCAACCCAACACCGCGGCAAATCGCTTCGGACTTCTGAGGACGCTGAGCCCGCGCATGAACGTCACGAGCACCCCGCGACCGCGCTCCTCCACCGCCGGAGACACGCGGCGCGCGAACAGCTCGAATACGCGCAGGAGCTGATTGGGGAAAAAGACGAGTGCGTACAAGACGAGGAGGAGCAGCACCACGATCGTTCCAGCGCCCGCTGCAAAGGAGCTGAGCGGGCGGCCGGCGAGTGTATCCGTGCTCGAGAGCGCGGGGTCGAGGAGAGCGGAAGCGGCGAGCAGCAGTAGCACGATCGCGTCGAAGAGGCGATCAACCGCGAGGGAAGCGAGCGCCGTCGCAAATGGAACGGCGGTCTCCTTCGTCAGCGCATATGCGCGCGCGAGCTCACCGGCCCGGGCGGGGACGACGTTGTTGACCATCATTCCGACGGCCGTGGCGCGCCAGAGCGGGCCAATCGGAATCTTGGCGGCGACGGGCTCGAGAATCGTCTGCCATCTGCGGGCACGCAGGGCGAAAATCGCGGTGGCGCAGAACGTCGCGCCCGCGAAGAGAAGGGGATCAGCCTGCGAGAGCTGACGCGCTACCTCTGTGGGCGAGATCCCGTGCAGCGTCCAGTAGATGAGAACGGCACTCAGCACCACTCCGAGCCCGGCGCGCCATCCCGGCCTCAACTTCTACTCGGCCGACGCGAGCTCAACCAGATCGACGAGCTCGTCCACGAGCGCACGTGTCGGCGGATTTCCGCTCTTCTTCAGAGCGCGGCGAATCTCGGCGGCGCGCTCGATGGCGCGCTGACCGCGGTAAAGGAGCTCTTGTATCGGCACCAGTTCCGTGGCCGGCGGCTGCGGACCGGAGTGACGCGTCTCGAGCGACCGCATCGTCGCGAGGCTCGAGCTGAGCGCGTCACGTAGATCCTGGCCGCGAGCGGGTGTCTTCGCGGTCGCCGGGCTTGCTTCGCGCACGGGAGTCGGGACTCGCTTTACCTCGGGGGAGAGCGTTCCGGCACCGATTCCGCCCTGCTCGCGGAGCTGTTGCTCGTAGTGAGTCTTCGCGTTGGGTGCGACGAAGACGATGTGCGGTCCGTCGTCGTTGTAGAAGAGTTGCGAGATCGGCAGGATCAGATCTTGGCGCTGCTCCTCGCGCGCCGGCGCATAGCGGGCGAGCCGGCCGAGACTCTCCTCGACGCGTGAATCCTGCTCGGCGCCCCACTCCCGCACCGAACGAACGAGGAGCTTCAAGTCTTCGATCGCGCCGACAAGGGATCGCTGCAGCTCAGGGTCCCACGAGATCGCGCCTTGCACGACCGCGGATGCGATGCGCTCGACACTCGTAGCCAATCGGGCGAGGCCACCGGCCTTGGCCATCGTCGCACTCCCACGAAGTCCGCGCGCAGCGGCAGCAAATTGAAATGCGTCCGCTGGCTGCATGGTCTCGCGCGTGGCGAGCGATTCCAGGCGGGTGAGATACTCACCAGCCTCGAGAGTGAAAAAATCCAGCAGCCTGCCCGGCGTCGTCATGCGCGCATTCTCCAGTTCACAGTCCGAAAGGTCACCCCTTCGGCGCTCGCAGTCAAAGCTTCAGTGCCATTATGACGACCGAGCAGCGTTCATCGCTTCCCGCATCTCTTTCACCGCCCGATCGATTCCGACGAAAACCGCTCGGCTGATGATCGAATGGCCGATGTTCAGCTCCTCGATTTCAGGTATCGATGATACCGGGCCGACATTGTGAACGGTGAGACCATGACCGGCGTGCACGGCCAAACCGAGATCCGCTCCCCGTCGGGCCGAGTCGCGCAATGCTTCAACCGTTGCGTCCGATTCCGGGCGGTGGGAATAGCTCCCGGTGTGAAGCTCGATTGCCGCAACGCCCAGCTTCTTCGACTGCTCGACGGCGGCGCGCGTCGGATCGATGAAGAGACTGACGCGAATGCCGGCTTCGGAGAGAGCATCGATCGCGTTTCGGATGCGCTGAGGGTCGCTGGCAATGTCCAGCCCGCCTTCGGTCGTGATCTCCTCGCGACGCTCGGGAACCAGCGTGACCTGCTCGGGTTTCAGCTTGCGTGCGATCTCCAGCATCTCCGCGACGCAGGCCATCTCCAGATTGAAGTAGGTGCGCACGCTCCTCTTCAGTCGCTCGATGTCCGCGTCCTGAATGTGGCGCCGGTCCTCGCGCAAGTGCGCAGTGATTCCATCGGCGCCGGCCGCTTCGCACGCCGCGGCAGCCTCGACCGGATCGGGCTCGAGTCCCCGTCGAGCCTGCCGCAGCGTTGCCACGTGATCGATATTGATGTAGAGGCGTTGTTGCTTTGCTCGCATTGTCACAGTCCCTAGGTCGCAGCACTATCCCCGTGGAGAATTCTATCGTGTCATTCAGAAGAGTTGCCGGTCTAGTTTTTCTTGCCGCTTGCGCGAGCGGCCCCCAGACCGTCCGCAACGACGGATCGCTGACCGGAGGCGCTACACCTCAGCTTGCCGTCGACATGTTCCTGAAAGCCGTTAATGAGAAGGATATCCAGGCGATGGGAACCGTTTTCGGAACGAAGGATGGACCGGCTCGGCAAACGGTGGATCGAACCGAGCTGGAAAAGCGTCTGATAATTCTGGCGTGCTACTTCAACCACGATAGCGCCCGGACGCTTGGCGAAGACCGGGGCACTCAGGATCATCGTGAGCTCCGCGTAGAGCTGAAGAAGGGAAACCTGGCCCGCCAAACGACGTTCTACACGATCCAGGGTCCGGGCAGGAGATGGTACGTGGACAACATGGACATTGCGGCCGTACGCGACTTCTGCGGCAACCCCGGAACCGGACGCAGCGGGCGTTAGTGATCTGAGAGCTCGACCAGCACTCCGCCCGTGGATTTCGGGTGGAGAAAGGCGATGCGTTTTCCCTCTGCCCCAACACGGGGTTTCTGGTCGATGAGCTGGACCCCCGCCTTCCGGCAGCGCTCCAGCATCGCGTCGAGATCGTCGACAGCAAAGCAGATGTGATGGATGCCGGGTCCGCGCTTCGCCACGAAGCGCGCGATTGGTGAGGCGGGATCGTCAGCTTCCAGCAGCTCCACCAGGGAATCCCCTGCGCTGAACCCGACTATGCTCGCCCCATCCGCATCATCGAGAGCCGCCTCGGGCAAACCCAGGACGTCCCGGAAGAAAGGAACACTCCCTGCGAGGGCCTCAACTGCGATCCCAATGTGGGATATTCGGGTGCCACGTGGGGTTGATGGGGTCATTAAGTTTATAGGTGAAGGGGGCAGCGTCCCCGCATAAACTAAACTGACGAAGCCCGCCGGCGAGTCCTGCGGTTTGGAGATTACAAAATGTCGAATGCATTGGAAGTGAACGACTCCGATTTCGAGCTGCAGATCGAGCAGCACAAGGGCCTTGCCGTCGTCGATTTCTGGGCGACCTGGTGCGCCCCGTGCCGCATGGTCGCCCCTGTGCTTGACCAGCTGGCGATCGAATACGAAGGCAAGGCGAAGGTCGCAAAAGTCGATGTCGATGTGAACATCAAGACCTCGACCAAGTTCAACGTGCGGTCGATACCCGCGATCCTTTTCTTCAAGGACGGCAAGCTCGTCGATCAGATGATCGGCTTCATGGGCAAACCCGCGCTGGCGGAGAAGTTCAAGCAGCACGCCGCAGCGTAGTCAACGGAGCAGGTCCAGACGGCCCGTGAGCTCCGCAAAGGCCGCGGCGCGAGCCGAGTCCGGGGTACTCTATCTGGTCAGCACTCCCATCGGCAATCTGGGAGACATGTCACATCGCGCGGTCGAGGTTCTATCCTCGGCCGCGCTTGTCATTGCGGAGGACACGCGGCATTCCCGCCGGCTGCTGGATCACTACAGCATTGCGACGCCGCTCAACTCCTACCACGAGCACAATGAAGCGAAGGAAACGCCGCGCCTCATCGCGCGGCTTCAGCGCGGAGACTCCATCGCTCTGATCTCCGACGCGGGAACGCCGCTCATCTCGGATCCGGGCTCGCGCCTCGTGGACGCAGCGGTCGCCGCTGGCTTGCCCGTCGTTCCGATTCCGGGACCTTCGGCAGTAATGGCGGCGCTCGTGGGCTCGGGGATGTCGCTCGAGCGGTTCACGTTCTTCGGATTCCTGCCGCGCAAAGGCAAGGAGCGGAGCGAGACGATCGCGGACATCGTTGTATCGCGGGCGACGTCGGTATTGTTCGAGTCGCCGAACAGAGTGGGCGCAACGCTCGACGCCCTCGTCGAGGCTGGCGCTGGTGAGCGCGCGGCAGTAGTAGCTCGCGAGCTGACGAAACAGTTCGAGGAGTTCAGGCGCGGCAGCGTCGCTGAGCTGTCGAGCGTATACCGCGAAGTGGATCCGAAGGGCGAGGTGGTTCTGGTGATAGCGGGTGCCGAGAAGCGCGTCGTTACTGAGGACGAGCTGGACGATGCGGCGAGCGAGCTTCGCGCCGCGGGCAAAGCGCCGCGCGATGTGATGGACCATCTCGTCTCCGCGCTCGGCGCCCCTCGCAACGTCGCGTACAGGATCGCGCACCAGGGCGAATCGTGATCGCGCGGCCAGACTGGGACACGCCAATCGCCTACACGCCCGAGATTGCTTCGGTCGACGAGGACTCGCCCGAGGTCGAGCAAACGCCACTCGACCGGCACGCCGTTGAGGGAGATCTCGGCCCGCAGGGCGCGATCGCGAGAAGTCTCCCCCTCTATGAGGATCGCGAGAGCCAGCGCGAAATGGCGGGCGCGGTCGCCGACCTGTACAACGATGGCGGGGTTGGCTTGCTCGAGGCCGGTACTGGCGTCGGCAAATCGCTCGCGTATCTGGTGCCGGCCTTGCGCTGGGCCGCGGCGAACGGTGAATGCACCGTCGTCTCGACCAACACCATCAACTTGCAGGAGCAGCTGGTGCGAAAGGATCTGCCCTTTCTCGCCGGCGCACTCTCGGGCGAACAGGAAGTCCGCTTCGTCCTGCTCAAGGGTTGGCGGAATTACGTTTGTCTCCTGCGGCTGGCCCACAGCAAGTTGCTCG
>Ga0193723_1000427_pt1 | contig 16496 bp, 16 predicted proteins | sample H2m2metaG_FD_143042 | JGI IMG/M metagenome (GOLD analysis project Ga0193723, IMG submission 143042) | Soil microbial communities from a riparian zone of the East river system, Colorado, United States - H2m2 | ecosystem: Environmental > Terrestrial > Soil > Riparian zone | place: USA: East River...
AACGTCACGTCGGCAGCTCTCTCGATTAACGAGCGCGATGCGCCGACTGCGATCGCCGACAGAGTTCCCATCGAACAGGGACACACGATCATTCCCGCCGTGAGCGCGGAACCCGATGCGGGTGGCGCGCCCCGATCCTCATTGGAGAATGCCTCAACGCACGAATCCCACCCGTCCTTCCCCACCGTCCTGCGAAGCTCGTCGATCGAGCCGATTCCTGCTTCTGTCTCGAGCAGTCGAAGCCCGTACTTCGAGACAATGAGCGACACCGGCCGGTGCGCGGCGGTGAGCTGCTGAAGCAATCTGACCGCGTATGGCGCCCCGGACGCTCCCGTGATCCCGACGACGATTGGCGGCGTTGTGCTCATCGTAACAACCGCTCGGTGAACACAAATCCGAAGAAGACGATGCTGATCACGCCGTTCATCGTAAAGAAAGCGGCGTCGAGCCTGGTGAAGTCGTCAGCCTTGACGAGGGAGTGCTCGTACAGCAGCAGCATGCCCGCGACGATTACGCCGGCGAAGTAGAGCACCCCTGCCCCGGCCCCGAGTCCCGCGATCGCCAGCGCAGCAACCGTGATCACGTGCAGCAACCGCGCAATACCCAGCGCCGCCGGCTCTCCGAACGTCGCCGGCACCGAATACAATCCGTTCTCCCGATCGAACGACACGTCCTGGAGAGCGTACAGGATGTCGAACCCGCCCACCCACGTGGCGACAGCGATCGCCAGAGCGATCAGCATCCACCACGGGTTGCTCCACTGTCCAGTGATGGCGAGATATCCACCGACCGGCGCTATCGACAGCCCGACACCGAGCACGAGGTGTGACCATCGCGTGAATCGCTTGGTGTAGCTGTAGAACAGCACCCAGCTCAACGCCACAGGAGCGAGAAACAGGCAGAGCCGATTGAGCTGCCACGCCGCGACGAAGAACACGATCGAGGCAATCACGACGGCGACGCTCGCCTCGCGCACACCCATCGTGCCCGAGGGAATCTCCCGCGAGCGCGTGCGCGGGTTGCGCCCGTCGATTTCCCGGTCGACTATCCGGTTGAATCCCATCGCCGCGAAACGCGCGCTGGTGAAAGCGACGACGACCCAGAGCACTGAGGCCACCGTGATCGGAGCGATGTAGCTCGCCAGGACTACTCCGACCAGCGCGAACGGCAGCGCGAAAACCGTATGCGGCAGCCTCACCAGATTCGCGTGACGGAGAAGCGCGCCCTGCCCTCTGAAAGTCTGTCCTTCACGCATTCGAACCCAACCCCAGCTTGGACCACATCGCGTCCACGTGCTGCTTCGTCGCCGGATCCATCTCGATCAACTTCGGCCAGTTGCGGGTGAATCCTTCCTCCGGCCATTTCCTCGTCGCGTCTATACCCATCTTCGAACCGTAGGTAAACGCTCGACTTGAATGATCGAGAACGTCGATCGGTCCCATGGAAAACCGCACGTCACGCTCGGGATCGATGTGATTGAGGGCGACCCACCACGCCTCCTGCACGTTGCGCACATTCACTTCCTTATCGAGCACCACGATGACCTTTGCCAGCGACATGAGCCCCTGACCCCACATCGCGTTCATCACCTTGTATGCCTGACCGGGATACTGCTTGTCGATCGACACGAAAACGAGGTTATGAAATATCCCCTCTGCCGGCATGTGGTAATCGACGATCTCGGGCACGGTGAGCTTGAGCAGCGGCAGGAAGATCCGCTCCGTCGCATGGCCGAGGTAGTAGTCCTCCATTGGCGGTCGGCCAACGATTGTGGTGGCGTAGACGGGTGAACGACGCATCGTCAAGGCCGTCACGTGCACTTGCGGGTAGAGATCGGCCTCGGAATAGAATCCGGTGTGGTCCCCGAACGGTCCTTCGACCACCAGCGGCTCAGCGGGATCGATGTATCCCTCGATCACGAATTCCGCTTCGGCCGGAACCTCTAGATCGCAAGTCAGCGCTTTGGTGAGACTCACCGGAGACTTGCGCAGGAATCCGGCGAACAGAAACTCGTCGATGGTCGGCGGCAACGGCGCCGAAGCCGAATACACCGACGGTGGATCGGCACCGATGGCAATTACCACCGGCATTCGTTCGCCCTTTTCTGCCATTTCGCGCCAATGTGCGGCGCCGACTTTGTGTCGCTGCCAATGCATCGCCAGCGTGCGCGGACCAAGGACTTGCACGCGATACATGCCGACATTCCTGATGCCGCGCTTCGGATCCTTCGATATCACCATCGGCAACGTGATGTACGGTCCGCCATCCTCGGGCCAGCAGGTGATGATCGGGAGCTTCGACAGATCCACTTCGTCGCCCTTGAGGACGATCTCGTGACATGGCGGCTTGCCGCCCCGGACGCGCGGCGGAAACTTCCCGAGCTCGAGTAGCCGCGGCAGCATCGAGAGCTTGCCGAGGATTCCCTCGGGCACCTTGAGGTCGAGCATCTCAGTGATGCGTTCGCCGATCTCATCGAGATCGTCCACGCCGAGCGCCAGTGACATTCTACGCATGGAGCCGAAGAGATTGATGACGACCGGATACTGAGACCGCTCTCCGTTGTCGAGGACAACGTTCTCGAAGAAGAGAGCCTTCCCGCCACCCGGTTGCTTCATGACGCGATCGGCGATCTCGCAAAGCTCGAGACGCGCCTTCACCGGCTCGGTGATGCGGGTGAGCTCGCCTGCTCGATCGATGGCGGAGAGAAACTGCGAAATGTTGTCCAGACTCACTTTCTTCCTGGCATGGGGCGCTCGGCCACGTGAATCGCCGCGACTCCGAACGAAAGACTCGTCCAGGTAACCTTCGCGAAGCCCGCTGCCTCCATTCTGCGCGCCAACTCCTCCTCGACGGGAAAATTCGCGACTGATCGCGGGAGGTATTGGTAGGCAGTGCGGTGTCCGCTGATCAGTCGGCCGATGAGCGGCAGCACGTGATGGAAGTACAACCGGTACAGCGCGCGGAGAATGCGAATGCGGGGCGTCGAGAATTCGAGAACCACAAAACGCCCTCCCGGAACGAGAATTCTGAGCGCCTCCCGCAGCGCCTCGTCGAGCCCTGCCACATTTCTGATTCCAAACGCGACGATAGCGCCCGCCAGCTGACCCGACGCGATCGGCAGCTGGACGGCGTCCGCGGTCACCGGCGTGATTCCTGAGCCGCTGATCTTCCCCGCCCCAGCCTTCAACATCGGCTCGGCGAAGTCGGCGCCCACCACTAACCCTCGAAATCCGGGCAACCGCGAGATCTCGACAGCGACATCCATCGTCCCCGCGCACAAGTCGAGATATCGTCCCGCCTGATCCCTCTCCACCTCGAGCCGGGCGATCGCCTTTCGACGCCAGCGCCTGTCGATGTTGAGGCTGAGGACGTGATTGAGGAGATCGTAGCGGGGAGCAATCTCGGAGAAGATCCGCTTTACGTAAGCGCGCTTCTCGGCGCCACCGGCAGCGGCGGCGCTGGCGGTCGCGCTGTCGATGTCAGTGGCCAGCACCTTCGAAAGTTGCCCGGCAACGGCGTGCGGGGCAAGCTATCTTACCCGCGCTTGCCTCTCATGACGCCCAAGTCCTACACCGACGTTTCCGACCAGCAGGTGGTCGTCTTCGCCCAGGAAGGGCGCGAGGACGCCTATCGCGAGCTGATCAAACGGTATGAGCGACCGGTGTTCTCGCTCATCTTCCGGATGGTGCGGGACAAGGAGACGGCGGAGGACTTGGCGCAAGAAACCTTCATCAAGGTCCTCAACAACATCGATCGCTACAGGCCCGAGTTCAAATTCTCGAGCTGGCTGTTCAAGATCGCCAACAACATCACCATCGATCATCTGCGGCGCCGGCAGATAGACACCATCAGCATCGAGGGCGCGCCCGACGCGATCACTGCCGAGCGGGCGCGTGCGACAGCGGTGACGGTGACGAGTGGAGGGGAATCGGCACTCGAAGAGCTCGAATCGCGAGAGCTGGGAGAGGCGATCGAAAAGGCGATCGCCAGGCTCAGGCCGGAGTACCGCGCCTGTATCATCCTGCGCCACGTCGAGGACTACTCGTACGACGAAATCGCGGAGATCGTGAAGCTCCCCTTGGGGACGGTAAAGACCTACATCCACCGGGCCCGGCAGGAGCTCAGAGAGTACCTGGGAGATCTCCGTTGACCCCCGGAAACGCCCACGTATCTGCAAGCAAAAAAAGCCTGAAAAAGGCTGAAACTTCCATTGTACCAAGGACGTAGGTCATCACGTGAGGAACCCATGATAGAGCACGATTTCGACGAGGAATTCGTCCCCATTGCCGCCGAGCTGCAGCGACTGCCCTATATGTCGCCATCTCGGGATTTTGCCGATCGTGTCATCGCCAATATTGACCGTCTGCAGCCCGCCAAGGCTGTGGGTCCTGTACTCGCCTCCAGGCACTTGGAGCTGCACCAGGGCGGACAGCAGGCGGTCGTCCGGCGTCGCCCCGTGGGTATCGTCCGAGCCACCGGGCGAGCCACGGTTGGCGTCGCTCTGATTGCCGCCGCGGCGTTCATGTTCTTCGAGGTCGATGTCCTCACAGCGATCCTCGCAGCCGCCTCAACCCAGTACGCCTTTGCGATCGCCGCCGTCGGAGCGCAGGTCGGCGCAGTCGTTCTTGGCCCCGAGACCATCGCCTATCTCCAGGCCGGCGCACTCCAGGCCGTCCTGCTCTACCTGACGCTCGCGGTTGGATTGTTCGGTGGGTACGCCGCCGTCCGGACCGCGGCACAAATCGCGAAACGCAAGGCCGCGTAATGAAATCGATTCTGCTCGGAGCTTCCCTATTGATGGCGGCAGTTTCCGCGCAGAATGCGTACGCCCAGCATGGTGAGCGATTCCACGTCGCGGGTCTTCGCAAGTACGCGCAGGTGGTAACGGGTGATCTGGTGATCCCCGCTGGAACGACGACCTCGGGCTCGGTGATGGTGATTCGCGGAAATCTCGACGTCTATGGAAATGTTGATGGGGCAGCGACAGCGATCATAGGTGATGTGATCGTGCACGAGGGTGGACGTGTGCGCGGTGGAGCGGTCGCCCTGATGGGTCACGTCCGCAACGAGGGTGGCTCGATTCTCGGCGTCATCAAGGATGTGGGCACCACCCACAACAGATCCACCGTGAGCTTCGGTGGCCGTCCCCGTACAACGATAGGATCGCTAGTCTCCGCCGTGGTCTGGCTCATCGTCCTTCTCCTGCTCGGCACGTTCGTCCTCTTCTTCATGCGCGACTACTTCAAGCGCGCAGTAGAAGTCGTGACCAACGAAACGGGGCGCTCGCTCTTCACGGGCGTGCTGGCTGGGATCGCGACGGTGCCCGCGGTCATAGCGATCAGCATCGTGCTGGCGATCACTATCGTCGGAATTTTTCTGATCCCGATCGGTGTTGGCGCGTTCCTGGTGGCGGTTTCGGGGATTGCGATCCTCGGCTTCCTCGCGGTCGCCCACGTCGCCGGAATCGCGATCTCACACAAATCGAAAAGCGAAACTCCCGCAGGGGAGGAGCTTCAGTACCTCTTCACCGGGATCCTGGCGTTCAGCGCGCTCTGGATCGTCGCCGCTGCGTTCACGTGGTTCCCGATCCTGGGTGCGGTGCTCCGCATGCTCGCCTTCTCGGTGACCTTCGTCGCCGTCGCCACCGGATTCGGCGCGGTGATTCTTTCCTGGTGGCGCAGCAGACCCAGGAAGAACGCAGCGGTAGCCGTTTAGCTACTGTGCGCTACTGCTTCCCTGCGGGGAAGCAGCGCGGTCAATCTCCGAGCCAGATCGTATAGTGCCTGCGCCGCGGGCGTCTCAGGCTCGCTGACCACGATCGGCTCGCCGCGATCGCCTCCCGAAAGCACTCCGGAAAAGAAAGGAATCTCCCCGAGGAGCGGTACGTCGAGCTCGTCAGCGAGGTTCTTCCCCCCGCCTTCGCCGAAGATCCGGTGCTTGTGCTCGCAGTGCGGGCAGATGAAGTAGCTCATGTTCTCGACGACGCCGAGCACGGGGACCGCAACCCGCTGGAACATCTTGGCTCCGCGGAGCGCATCACCCGACGCGACCTCCTGGGGCGTGGTGACGATAATCGCGCCGTGCACCATCGTCGCCTGAACGAGCGAGAGCTGCGCGTCACCGGTGCCGGGCGGCATGTCGACGAGGAAGTAGTCGAGCTCGCCCCATTGCACGTCACGCAGAAACTGGGTGATGATCTTCATGATGATCGGCCCGCGCCAGATCGCCGGCTGGTCGCGCTCAATCATGAAGCCGAGACTCATTAACTTCACGCCGTAGGCCTGGAGCGGGATGATCTTCTCGTTCTCGACAGGCGGCGGAGCATTGACGCCCATCATCCGCGGGATGTTGGGCCCGTAGATGTCGGCATCCATGAGGCCGACGCGCGCGCCCTGTTTCGCCAGCGCGACTGCGAGGTTCGCAGCGACCGTCGACTTACCGACGCCGCCCTTCCCGCTCGAGATCGCGACGATGTTGCCGAGGTGTGGGTAGGCAATTGGCGTCGGGGCGGGAACAGCGGCCCGCTGCGATTGCGGCTCCTGCCCCATCACCGGTAGGGCGCGCGACGCCGGGCTCTTGCCGGGTGCCGACGCTTGCTTTGCCGAGGCGTCGGGAGCTCGCGATGCGGAGGCGTCTTTCACATCGACGCGGACATCTGTCACGCCTGGGACCTGCTGCAGCGTTTGCCTCACTTCTCGCACGACGGTGGCGTCATCGTCGGCGCTCAGGAAAAGGCTGAGCCGCACCTTGCCGTCGATCGTAGTCGCGATGTCCCGAATCATCTCGGCCTCGAGCACGTTTGCGCCGACGCGGTTGTTACGGATGCGCGAGAGAGCATCCGTAACGCGCTCCTGTAGGTTCGCGGTCATCCGGTCGATTCTTCGGTGGCGAGAACGGCTTTGAGCTCTGAGATCCTGAGCTTGAGCTGCGTCTCGATGCCCTGCATGAAGGTGGCGGGTGAGCAGTCGCAGTCCGGGCAGCCGCCCTTGATGAACAATACTGCAGTGCCGCTGGCGGGATCGAATGTCTGCAGCTCGATCGCGCACTGGTCGATTCTCAGAATCGGCAGAATCTCGGCCAGCTCGTGTCGAATGTGGTGCTCGACATCGGCTTGAGGGCGGGATCGTTTGCGGAGGACACTCATGCGGGCAAGTTAACCAACGGAACTGCAAACTGAAGACTACCGGCGGAGGGCTACCAGCGGGCCCGCTGATGGCTGCGGGCCTTTCCCAACGACTACGCCACCCCTTCCTTGTCCTCGGCCTGCAAGAACTCACGTGCCGCGGCGACGACCTTGTGCCTGACCGACTCCAGATTCCCGTCGATCAGCGCGCCCGCAGCCCGCGCGTGACCGCCCCCGCCGAACTGCTTGGCGAACTTGTTCACGTCGACTTCGCCGACGCTACGGAACGAGACCTTCACCTTGTCGTGGCCAAGATCGCGGAAGAAGAGCGCCAGCCTCGTTCCGCCGATGGACCGCGGATGCTCCGCGATTCCCTCGAGGTCCTCCGACTTGAGCCCGTATTGCTCGGCCGCGCCGGCCGCGACGGAGATCCACGAGATCCCGTACTGCGGGTCGACCTCCAGCGTCGCCAGAGCATCACGCAATAAATGCAGCCGTCCCACTGGCATCGATGCGTAGAGACGTCCGTACATCTCCTCAGGCTCGACGCCCGATGCAATCAGCTGCCCTGCGATGCTCAGGCACCGCGCGGTCGTGTTGCTGAAACGAAACCCACCCGTGTCGGTAAGCAGTGCGACGTACAACGAGCGCGCGATGTCAGGCGTGATCTTGAGACCGAGGACGATAGAGAAATCGTAGATCAGCTCTCCCGTCGCGCAGGCCGCCGTGTCCGCGACCATGAGTGTGCTCGGCGGCTCGTCGCTGGGAAGATGGTGATCTATCACCAGCTTCGGGATCTTGAGCTTGCGCACGGCTTCGGCCAGAACGCCAAGCCGTTTGACATCCGAGATGTCGAGCACAACCAGCACATCCGATTCCTTTAGTCCCTTCGCGCCCGTGTCGCTGGCGTCGCGAACGTCGTCGCCGAGGAGGAACTTGTACATCTCGGGCCACGGTGTCGGATTCACAATCTTGGAGCGGATGCCGAGCTGACCGAGCAGGCGCGACAGCGCGGTCTCGGAACCGCACCCGTCGCCGTCGGCGTTTATGTGAGTTGATAAAGCGACAGAGCGTCCCGCGCGAAGCTCCTGCGCGAGACGCTCGATCGACTCCCGTCGCTGCTGGGGGACGCTTAGGAGGTCAAGCACTGCCTTCCGCGCGGGCCAGCTTCGAGTGGGATCTACTGTAGAAGAAGTAAATCGCGAGCCCGATGATCATCCAGACGATCAGCCGTTCCCACGTCGCCCTCGGCAGACTCGTCATCATATACCCGCAAATCAGGATTCCGAGAATCGGAACCAGCGGGACCAACGGTGTTCGGAACGGACGTGCAAGGTTTGGTGATTTGTAGCGAAGCACGATGATGCCCGCGCAAACGATGACGAACGCGAGCAGCGTTCCGATCGACACCAACTCGCCGAGCAGGCCGATCGGGAAGAGTCCGGCGACGACACCTGCGACGATACCGGTGAGAATCGTGGTGACGTACGGCGTCTTGAAGCGCGGGTGGACTTTGCCGAAGACGGGAGGAAGCAGTCCGTCACGCGCCATGGAGTAGAAGATGCGCGGCTGACCCATGAGCATCACGAGCACCACCGACGCCAATCCCGCGATCGCTCCGATGTTGATGATCGAGCCGAGCCATGCGAGCGCCGGTCCAGCCTTCTCGATCGCGACGAACACCGGGTGCGGAACGTCGAGCTCTGTGTAGTTCGCGAGCCCCGTCATCACGAGCGCCATCAGGATGTAGAGAACGGTACAGATCGCGAGCGACCCGAGAATTCCTATCGGCATGTCTCGCTGCGGATTCTTTGCCTCCTGCGCAGCTGTAGAGACCGCGTCGAATCCTATGTACGCAAAGAACACCACCGCCGCGCCGCGCACGATTCCGCTCCAGCCGTAATGTCCGTAATCGCCAGTGTTGGGTGGAATGAACGGATGCCAGTTCTCCTGGTTCACGTACATGAAGCCGAAGCCGATCACCAATAAAACGATCGTGATCTTGAGGATCACGATGAAGTTGTTGAAGCGCGCGGACTCCTTGATGCCGATGACGAGAAGCGTCGTCATCAGGGCGATTAACACCATCGCGGGGAGGTTGACGACCGCCCCGGTTTGTGAAAACCCGGCAGGCGCCAGTACCGCATTCGTCACCGGATCAAGTTTCGCTATTTCGTGGTACTGCAATGGCGCGTTGGTGAACGCGGCCGGCATGTGAATGCCGATCTGCTCCATGAACGCCGAGAAGTATCCGGACCATCCCACCGCAACGGTTGAAGCGCCGAAGAGATACTCGAGAATCAGGTCCCACCCGATGATCCAGGCGACGAATTCGCCGAGCGTTGCATAGCCATAGGTGTAGGCGCTTCCGGCGATCGGGATCATGCTCGCGAATTCGGCGTAGCAGAGCCCGGCGAAAAGGCATCCCAATCCGGATACAATAAAGGAGAGAACGATTGCGGGTCCTGCGTACTGCGCCGCGGCCGTCCCCGTCAGCACGAAAATTCCGGCGCCGATGATCGCGCCGATGCCGAGCGTGGTGAGATTCAGGGCGCCGAGGGCGCGTCTGAGCGTGTGCTCCGTGGATTCACCCGCTGCCTCAGCCTGCAGAACAGCGATGCTCTTCTTCGTCATCAAGCCCATTAGGAAACTCCGAAAGCGTGGATAGGACCGATCTTTGGGACCCGAAACTTCGACACTGCAGAGTCGCCAGAAGTTGTGACGACCTGCGAAGCAATGTCAAGGAAAGAGCTACACCGAGTAGTTGGGCGCCTCTCGCGTGATCGTTACGTCGTGGGGATGGGACTCGCGAAGTCCAGCAGCAGTGATGCGGACGAACTCAGCCTCCGTGCGGAGCTGCTCGATGTCCGCGCAACCTACGTAGCCCATTCCGCTGCGAAGACCACCGACCATCTGGAACAGGACATCGCTCACCGGCCCCTTGTAAGGAACCCGCCCTTCGATTCCCTCGGGCACCAGCTTCTTCGCCGACATTTCGCCTTCCTGGAAGTACCTGTCGGCGCTGCCATCCTGCATCGCGGAGAGACTGCCCATGCCGCGAATCATCTTGAAGCGGCGGCCCTCCAGGAGGAGGGATTCACCCGGGCTCTCCTCTGTGCCGGCGAGCATGGAACCCATCATCACGCTCTGTGCGCCCGCTGCCAGCGCCTTCACAATGTCGCCGGAATACTTGATTCCACCGTCGGCGATCACGGGGATGTCTCCTGCTCCCTCGACCGCGTCGAAGATTGCGGTGAGCTGCGGGACTCCGACGCCGGTGACGATCCGAGTCGTGCAGATGGAGCCAGGTCCCACTCCAACCTTCACGGCATCCACGCCGCGCTCGACCAGTGCTCTGGCGCCCGAGCGGGTCGCCACGTTTCCGGCCACGAGCTGAACATCTGGGAACATCTCGCGTACGACCGACGTTGCTTCGAGCACACCCTCGGAATGGCCGTGCGCAGTGTCGACGATCAGGACATCTACTCCGGCGTCAACAAGCGCGCGGGCGCGATCCCGATAGTTCGAAGCGCCGATCGCCGCCGCTACGCGGAGACGCCCGTGCTGATCCTTGTTTGCGTCGGGAAAATCGCGGCGCTTGTGGATGTCCTTGACTGTGATCAGTCCCCGCAGGACGCCCTGGTCGTCGACCACCGGAAGCTTCTCGATGCGGTGCTTGCCGAGAATCGCCTCAGCTTCATCGAGCGTGGTGCCGACGGGAGCCGTGACGAGATTCTTGTGCGTCATTGCCTCGCGCAACGGCCGATCGAGATTGCGCTCGAACTGCAGATCGCGATTCGTGATGATGCCTACAAGCTGTCCATCGCGGTTCACGATCGGAACGCCCGAGATCTTGAAGCGCTTCATTAGCGCGACCGCCTCGCGAAGCGTGCCGTCGGGAGCGAGGGTGATCGGATTGAGGATCATCCCGCTCTCGGACCGTTTCACTCGATCGACTTCGGCAGCCTGGCGATCGATCGACATGTTCTTGTGAATGACCCCGATTCCGCCGGCCCTGGCCATCGCCATCGCCATGTCGGACTCGGTCACCGTGTCCATCGCCGCTGAAGCGAAGGGCAGGTTGAGTGTAATCCCTCGCGTGAAGAGCGAGACCGTACTCACGTCCTTTGGGTGTACCAGTGAATGCCGCGGCGTCAGAAGCACGTCGTCGAAGGTCAGAACGACATCGTTCCTGACCCTCGGCAATGCCTGATCGGTCGGAGCCGACCCCTTGATACGCGAAAGCCCGCTTCCGGGTTTTGCCGGGGAGGCGGGCTTTGTCGATGGCCGATTCGATGGCCGAGTCGTGGTTGCCATAGCTAAATGTATGGCAATGGTGGAGTTGAGTCCAGTGCAACCCCCGGCTGAGACCCGCTAGTCTCTTTCCGGTCCCGGTTCCAACTCGGCTCCGCCGCTTCCGGCAGATCCGAACTTCGGCGCAGTAAAAATACCCCAGGTGGTACGAGGAGGATTTGGTTCCTTACGGGGTTCTTCGAGCTCGGGCTCTTCTATCTTTGCCTCCCGCAGCGGCTTGCTGGACGCCGTGTCGATGACCGGGTTCTCCTCGTCGGTCCCCTTCGGAATTGAGGGTCCCGCGTTGTTCTCGTCTGCCATTCCAACTCCCAATTGAAGACTGAAGGCGAGATGGCGCATGCACCGTGCCGAGGATTACGGAAAACCCACAACAATGGCGGTCAGGGCTCATACGCCGAACTGCCGCAGATGGTGGTCGAAGTGCTTGCAGGTGAGACGCGCCCAGAGCGGGCCCGACATCGTTCCGAACAGTGGATGCTCCGGCCATTCGCGCTGGGTACCACGAGATCCGAACTGTTCGAGGAGCGCGCGCAGGGTCGAGATGTCGGACTGCAGGCCGACGGGCTGCGTGGTAAAGGATTCGGGCGGTCCCTTGATGCCGTGCGGCCAGGGCAAGTAGTCGATTGCGAAGCGCCTGAACGGCGCAAACCGCATGGGCCCCGCGATCGGGCGCGCGGCCAGCTCCCCGAGCGCAAGACGCAGCTGGTCCGACAAGTGACACACCATCTTATCGACGGGCATCTTGCCCCATTGCCGCCGGCTATCGGGAGCGAGCCGATCAATGCGGCGCTGAAACCGCTCACGGGTCGCACCTTCGAACATGGAAGGCGGTGGCATCATCCCCTCCTCTGCCTGCCCCAAAAAAAAGTCGCAGCCTGGAATCTGCTTCCGGGCTACGACTTTCGTTAGCGCCGATTCACTGACTCAACCAGCGCTCATCCTCCCGACAATCTTACGGGAACACCGGCGCTGGCTGAGCCGGTTCCTCGCGCGGAGGACGGATCTTCGGCGCCTTGCCGTAGTTCCACTGGAACGTCACGAAGGTGCCGCGAACACCAAACCTGCGCGCGGTGGTCTGCGTGAGGTTGTCGTCGCCCGCCACGATCCGGAACCTCATCGTGTTGAACGGATCCTGGAAACGGACCGCGACGCTCATGTTGTCGCCATCGAGCTTCTTCCGCAGCGTGAGGTTGGTCATCTGCATGGCCGAGAACCGGCCCTTCTCGATGTTGACCGGCGCGCGATAGAAGTAGTTCGCCTGGAGCGTCACCGTCGGCGTTATCGAGGAGGTGGCGTTGACGCGATACGACCACGTCACCGCGTTCGACGAGAGCGCCGACTGCGACCCACCGTCCGTCACCATCTTGAAGAGGTTGAAACCGGCAAAGGCGTTGAACTTGGGCCCCATCCGGAGATTGCCGTTGAGGTCGGTGCCCCATGAATCGGCTTTGTCGAGATTCTGGAAGCTGACCGAAGTGACCTCGCGGCCATCGATCACATCCGCCGTGTTGATGTTGACGCGGATGACGTCCGTGGTGTGACGATAGAATGGCGACAGCTGTATGGAGCCGAGCTGTCCCGATTTGCTGAAGCCAAGCTCCAACGCGTCGGTGTACTCAGGATTGAGACGGGGATTCCCGATGAACACGTTCTGCTGGTCGAAGAACACCGGGAACGGATTCAGCTCCTGGGTTCCGGGCCGGCGAATCCGTCGCGAGTAGCTCACCTTGATCTGGCTCTGCTCGCCCGGCTTGTACATGATGACGCCGCTTGGGAAAAGGCTGTGGTACTTGTACGGATAACTCTGTGAGCTGGCGAGATCGAACGTCCGGTTCGAAAACTCCGCGCGGAGTCCAGCCTGCAGGTCGAATTTCCCGACGCTCTGGCTGAGCACGCCGTAGCCGGCGTGAACGCGCTCGTCGAAGTTGAATTTGTTGCTCAAATTGCTGGTGACCCAATTCCCGTCGCCGAGGTCATCCTTGGTGACGAAGAAATCCCTGTCGAGCAGACGGACGGTTTCCTTCAAGCCCGTCTCGAGCTTGGTTTTCGCAGCCAGCGGCCTTGTGTAGTCGAGCTGGCCGGTAATCTGGCGGGTGACCGCACCGGTCACGTCGCGCTCTCCTTCGATTGCAGGCCCGGATGACGTCCCGTCGGGGTTCTTCGGCTCGCGCCAGAGCAGCATGTCGTCGTCATCCTTGGCGCGGTTGAAGCGAACCTCGGCGGACAGCTCGTGCTTCCGCGGCTCGATCGTGCGCTTCCACGAGAGAGAGTTGTCGAACACCAGACCCTTGGATTTGGTGTTGCGGTCCATCACGTAGCGGTCGAGGAAAGACTGGTTGGCGTCGAGCTCGAGGTAGCCCGCGAGCGCTCCATCGTTGGAGTGCCGCTTGTTGACCGAAAAAGCGTTGGAGATGACGTCCTTCTCCGTCAGCTTGTAGTCTATGTTCGTGCTGACGTTGTGACCGGCGTTGTTGTTTCTGCCGAAGATATCCTGGTTGGTGAAGGACATCGGCGCGCCGGTAGGATCGTAGCGCTCGCGATCGTTTATCCCGACGATCCCGCGATCATCGGCGTTGTAGCCGTAGGTCCCGAAGAGCGTAAGCGCGCCCTGCTGGTAGCCGAGATTCGTTCCGGCGTTGAACCGGCTGGCGGTGGCAAAGCCGGTATTGAGACCGCCACTCAGGCCCAGATCGGTGTTGGCTTTCAGCACGATGTTGATGATGCCGGCCATTCCTTCAGGATCATATTTCGCCGAGGGATTCGGCACGACCTCGATGCGCTCGACGATGTTGGCCGGGATCTGTTTTAGGTAAGCGGCGAGCTGGGTGCCGCGAATGGGAGTGGGGCGGCCGTTGATCTGGACCGCCACGTTCTCGTTTCCGCGGAGGCTGACTTTGCCGTCGGCATCGACTTCGACCGAAGGCGTGGCCTGCAGCACATCACTCGCGTTCGACGCAGCGGGTGCGATGTCCTTGGCGCGGTAAGTATTGCGATCGGGCTCGATGACGACCAGCGGTCGTTCGCCCGCCACCTGAACGCTCTGCAGTGTGATGGCGATTCGTGTCAGCGGAACGCTGCCGACGTTGGCTCGCGGCGCGGCATCGGTGATCTCGAACGTATAGTTCTTCGGTTTGAACCCGATCGAAACGGCCCGCAGGTAGTAGGCGCCAGGTCTTAGGCCTTGAACGCGGAAGCCGCCATCGGGACCTGTATACGCGCCGGCAACCAGGACGGAGTCTGCCTTGTTCCGAACGGTGATCGAGGCCCGGGGGACAGGTGCTTTGTCTGCGGTGTCGACTACAGTACCAAGCACCTCGCCAATTGCTGACGGAGGCGGGCCTGATGGTCTGGCCTGGGCGGGAGTGGGGTTCTGCGCCTGGACTGAGCCAGCTGCTGCGAGAACGAGAGCGAGAACGTAGGACAGAATGCGCTTCATGGGACCAGCTCTCAAGGAAAAAGTGGCGTCGAGACTATCGATCTGAGCGCCTGGGAACCCGCGCTCCAGTCTGGCACTACGGGTTTGACACTAGGAGGTTTCAAAACGATCGTACCCGCGTTTCACGATTATCCACCCGCTTCGAAACATCCGTGTGAGGAGGCGACGGCTGAGCCTCTTCCGGACGCTCTTCCGCCTCCTTGGTTATTCCGTACCTTTTCCGAACGCGGCGGCTCGACCGAGCCGTACGGGATCGACGAGGCGCACGACCTCTTGGAGGCTGCGAGGAAGATTCTGAACGCGGAGGCTGTCATGTTGAGGGGAGGAATAGCGTTGGGCGCCATCACGGCGCTTCTTGTCGGTTGCACGGCGGACAAGCCTGCTCCGACTGGGTTCGTGGTGAGTGCGCCGTTGTTTGTGGTCGGCGGCAACAGCGGCGGGAATGGGGACGTCAATCTCGGCACCCACCTGACCCGGGCAGAGGAAGTGCCGCCAACGAACTCGCGGGCTCAAGGGCAGGCGATCTTCCGGGTAAATGGGGACGGCAGCGCGGTCGATTTTCGGCTCATCGCTTCGAACATCGATAACGTGACCCAGTCGCACATCCACTGCGGCCGTCCGGGCGAGAACGGGCCCGTTCGTATGTGGCTGTACCCTGTCATCGGACCGACGGGGACGGCGCTCACCCCCGCGGCCGCCGCCGGACCGCAGAATGGCGTGCTCGCCTCAGGCACGTTCGACCCGAGACCGGTCATTTGTCCGGCGCTCGCGGTCGGTCAGGACATGCCGCTGCTCGATGCGATCCGGGCTGGTCTGACCTACGTCAACGTGCACACGAACGACGGTGTCGCGCCGGCCAACACGGGACCTGGAGATTTCCCGGGCGGAGAGATTCGCGGACAGCTCGACGACCACAATCACTGACGGCAAGCATGACGGGCGCGCTTCTGCGCCCGTTATGCATCCGTATACCGCCGACCGACTTCAATGAGCACCTCTCGCGACGAGTCCCGAAACTGGCTTAGTCTCGTACTCCACGACGTTCACTTCTGGGTCCCGGTTGCGGTGCTGATCGGTGGACTGCTGGTGCTTCGCTGGATCAGTTGAGCGCGCTACCGGAGCAGAACGCGAGAGCTGTGGCGGAGGTGGCACCGCTCGACGAGCGACGTCTCCGTCGGCTGCAGACGGTCGGGATACTCTGTGGATTGACCGCGGGCGCGTGGCTCGGCGCAGCGGAGACGCCGACAAAGCTCGTGACGCTGGGACTCTCTCCCGTCGTGATCTCGCTCGCGATGGTCGTGGGAGTATTTCTCGCGCGCTGGAGTCTTCCGGCGCTCATTCAGGGGACGTCCTACATCGCTGCAGATCTGCGGCAAGCGCCGCACCTCATAGTGTGGGCGGTGCTTGCCGGATGCCTGTGGGCTGTCGCTAACACACTCACGATCTTCGCCGTGCGAGACGTCGGGCTCAGCATCGCGTTTCCACTCTGGAACAGCAACAGCCTGCTTGGAATCTTCTGGGGCATTCTCTTCTTCAACGAGCTGCGCGGCGCTGACTGGCGTCGATGGGTCGGTGTCCTCGGTGGTGCGCTGCTCATGTTCGTCGGCGCCACGGCACTGGCGA
>Ga0193723_1000428_pt1 | contig 16468 bp, 11 predicted proteins | sample H2m2metaG_FD_143042 | JGI IMG/M metagenome (GOLD analysis project Ga0193723, IMG submission 143042) | Soil microbial communities from a riparian zone of the East river system, Colorado, United States - H2m2 | ecosystem: Environmental > Terrestrial > Soil > Riparian zone | place: USA: East River...
CGGCGGGCCGTGGGGTGGAGCGACGTCGAGTCGCACCGACAGATGACGTCCACGACACTCTTTCGGATCGCGTCGCAGTCCAAAGCCTTGACCTCAGTGGTCATTCTCTCGCTCGTGGAAGAGGGTAAGCTGTCGGTCAACGATCCGGTGAGCCGCTACATCCCGGCCTTCGCGCATACGACTGTCGCGACGCGCAGCGACACGGGCCGCGTCATCAAGGCGGCGTCCCGGCAAATCACGATCCGCGACCTGCTGACGCATACGGCGGGGATCTCCTACGGCACGGACTCGCTCGTCTCCACACTCTACGCCGCCAAGGGCCTCGGCCCCGCCGCCGGATGGGGCTGGTACACCGCGGACAAGGATGAGCCGATCTGCGCGACCATCGAACGCCTGGCCACGCTGCCCTACGTCGCGCAACCGGGCGAGCGGTGGGTCTACGGGTACAACACCGACATCCTGGGCTGCGTGGCGGAGCGCGCGGCGGGAATGCCGCTCGACGAGCTGATTCGGACCCGCATCACCGGCCCGCTCGGCATGAACGACACCTACTTCTTCGTGCCCGCGGGGGCGGCCAACCGGCTCGCCACGGTCTACGCCAGCGACTCGACCAATCACATCAGGCGCGCGCCGGACGGGCCACGCGGTCAGGGCAACTACGTCGCGGGCCCGCGCAGGAGTTTTGCGGGAGGGGCGGGTCTCGTTTCGACGGCTCCCGATTACGCGCGCTTTCTCCAGATGCTGCTCAACGGCGGCGAGCTCGATGGCGTGCGCATTCTCGCGCCGCACACGGTCGATCTCATGACGCACAACCAAAGCGGCATGCTGTTCGACACGACCGGCGCCAATGGATTCGGGTTCGGGTTTGGGATCGTGCAGCGCTATGGCGCGAATGGCATGGCATCGGTCGGGACGTTCAGCTGGGGGGGAGCCTACGGGAGCCAATACGCCGTCGATCCCGTAGAACATCTCGTGATGGTGTTCATGATTAATCAACTGCCGAATCGATCAGATATTGCGGGGAAGTATCCAACCCTGGTGTACCAGGCACTGGTGCGATAGGACGACAGCGAACTGTAGCGAGAGGCGCACAGACGCAGCAGACGCAACAGTGGTTTTCAGGGGGCTAGTATCGACCACTGCTGCGTCTGTGCGTCTGTGGCGTCTCTCACTGCTGGTTTCTATTCGCCTGATGTGTTCGATAGGCGAACGCCAGCATGACCAGACCAAACACCAGTAACACGATGCCCCACCAGAGATTCACATTGATCCCCAGCGACTTCTCGTAGATCGCGGGGTTGGACGCGATCCCATAGATCGTCAGCATCGCGCCGATGATCGAGAACATGCCGCCGATCGGGAACCGCACGTCGAGTCCCATCAGTCGCTCACCAGAAGATGATGTTGAGAATGGTCGAGGCCACGAGGATACCGACCGCGAGGGTCACCGGGCGCTTGTACCACGGCATGTGGCCTTCCTGCACGCGCGGCGTCAGTGAATGGACCAGCCCGCGGAGCTCTTCATCCGTCTTGGTGCGTTTCGTCATCAGCGAGATGAGCAGCGTCGCCACGAAACAGCCGGTCCACGCGAACAGCGCGGTCCAGAAATTCAGCGCCATTTCGCTCGGATAGACATGCAGGACCGCCCCCAGGAACCCGCCCTTGATGCCGGGGACCGCGCCGCGCGGCAACGTGAGGCCGTAGTGCAGCGCCGCGGTGATCGTCCCGGTCAGCAGACCATAGAACGCCCCATGTCCTGTCGTGCGGCGCCAAAACATTCCCAACAGGAATGTCGCGAACAACGGCCCGTTCACGAACGAGAACACGAGCTGCAGCATGTCGAGAATGTTGTTGAACCGCGTGGCGGAGTAGGCGGCCGCTATGCTCGCGAGAATGCCGAAGACGGTGGCGGCGTGTCCCACGCGCAGGTAATGCGCGTCGGTCTGGCCCGGACGGATGTGCGTCTGGTAGATGTCGTACGTCCACACGCTGTTGAACGCCGTGACGTTGCCCGCCATCCCCGACATGAACGACGCCATCAAGGCCGTGAGGCCCAGCCCGAGCAGTCCCGTCGGCAGGTAATGCGCCAGCAGCATCGGGATGGCGAGGTTGTACTCCGGCTGGCCGTCGCTCCCGATCGGAAGAAACCCGCCGCGCGACGCATGCAACCCGATCGCCAGCATGCCCGGCAGAATCACCAGCAGGGGCATCAGCATCTTGGGAACCGCGGCGATCAGCGGGGTGCGGCGCGCCGCCGTCATCGAGCCGGCGGCCATCGCGCGCTGCACGACGAGAAAGTCGGTGCACCAATAGCCGAAGGAAAGCGCGAACCCGAGCCCCATCACCAGGCCGAACCACTCCATTCCCATCGGGTTGTGGCTCGGCGAATCCATGTACTTCCAGGAGTGCGTCCACGCCCCGGGCTCGAACCCGGCGTTGGTGGCTACGGTCGCGAGTTTAGCGGTGAGTCCGCTCCACCCGCCGATGTCTTTGAGGCCCAGCAGCACCAGCGGCAGGAATCCGAGAACGATAAGAAAGAACTGCAGGACCTCATTGTAGATCGCCGAGGTCAGGCCGCCGAGGAAGATGTAGATCAAGACGATGACGGCCGACAGGATGATGCTGCCGTGGAAGCTCCACCCCAGCACCAGCTCGAACAGCTTCGCGAGCGCGTACATCGAGATGCCGGACGAGAAGATCGTCATGATCGCGAAGGTGATCGCGTTCAGGCCGCGCGTCTTCTCGTCGAAACGGAGTTTCAGGTATTCGGGGACCGAGCGCGCGCGGGAGCCGTAGTAGAACGGCATCATGAACAACCCGACGAACACCATCGCGGGCATCGCGCCGACCCAGTAGAAATGGCTCGTCATGATGCCGTATTTGGCGCCCGACGCCGCCATCCCGATGACTTCCTGCGCGCCCAGATTCGCAGAGATAAACGCGAGGCCGGCGATCCACGCGGGGAGCGACCGGCCTGACAGGAAGAAGTCTTCGCTGTTCTTGATGACGCGTCTCAGCACCCAGCCGATGCCGAGGACAAACACGAAATACGTGATCAGGATCGCATAGTCGACCCCGCCGAGCCTGATCTGTTGCAGTTAGTGCGACCCCTTCGTCTTGATGACGATCACACCGTTCGCGCCGCGCACGCCATAGATCGCTGTTTGGCTCGGGTCCTTGAGGGCCTGCACCGTCTCGACGTCCTGCGGGTTCAGCCAGCTCAGCGTCGTTCTGTTCCCATCGATCGTAACCCCGTCCACGACGAAGAGCGGACTCTGATCCCCATAGAAGGACGTCGGCCCGCCCATCCGCACGATGATGCCCCCGTCGGGGGCAGGGGAAACCGTCACACCGGCAAGGCGGCCCTGCAGCAGCTGCGCGAGTGTCGTCGCATGCTCCCGCGCGGACTCGCTGCCCCGCATCGACCCGGCCGGGCGCGGGGCTGGTTTGGTCGTAGCAACCTGGGCATGAGCGTGGGACGCGCACGTGAGGACAGTGCCAAGGACGAGCGCGACAGACGGCAGAACGCGTGTTGGGTTCCAGTTCATGGGACCCCCTTTGTTGATCCCAATATGCCGTATTGGAACGCCGTCCGCGACGGTCGGTTTATGGACGTTGTGTAAGCTCATATATGTAAGCGGTGCGCGGCTGAAGCGTGGGGAGCGATGCTCGAGTGCTGCCGGGTGTGAGCAGGCTGCGATACGAGAATCGCCCCGGCAACGCGAGCGTCGCCGGAGTCGTTCCGAGATTAGCAACCACGAGAACCTGCCTGCTGCCGTCCTTCCTCATATATGCCAGCAGTGCGGCGTTGCCCGTTTCGACCGGCTCGAGCCGCCCCTCTCGCAATGCACGATTCGTCGCACGCAGGCCCCCGAGCTTCCGATAAAGATTGAGGAGGGAGCCGGGCCGCTGGTCTTCGGCGGCCACGTTCACTTTGAGAGTGTCGGACTGCAGCGACTCCCACGGCTTCCCGCTCGTGAACCCCCGGGACGATGCGGTCCACTGCATCGGCGTGCGCAGCCGCTCGTCGGGCTTGTCGCCCGTCATCCCGATCTCTTCCCCGTAATACACGAACGGCACACCGGGCAGCGTGAGCAGAATCGTCACCGCGAGCCTCGCACCGGAGGTGTCATTGGCGAGCGCGGTCATCGTTCGGGTCTGATCGTGATTGCGCTGGAACGGCGCCCACCGATACGCCGGCTCGGCGCGCTGGAACTGCTCCACGGTCGGGAGCAGCCCGCCTGCTTTCCCGGTCCGCACGGCTTCGATAAGTGCTTCGGAGATGGGAAACGCGAAGTACGCGTCGAGCTGATCAGGATAGTAGGTGAGAATGACGTCCGGGTTATCCCACACCTCCCCGATCGTGTACGACTGCGGCGCGATGCTGCGCACGTACTGCCCGTAGTCCCGCAGCACTTGATGAGTTCCGCGAGTGTTGGAGACCTCGTTTCCGACCTCGACCAGGTGCCGCACGGCATCCAGTCGGAACCCGTCCACATGCATCGAGTCCAGCCAGAAGCGCGCGACGCGCTTCATCTCGTCCATGACGGCCGGATTCTCCCAGTTGAGATCCGGCATCCCGCTCCAGAACAATCCGAAGTAGTACTCGTCGCGCACGGGCGATTTGTGCCAGTTGTTTCCCGGCGTGGTCGACCAGCGGTACCAGCTCCGATGCGACGCCGCCGTGTCCCGCAGCGCCTCCTGGAACCAGGGATGCTCACTGGAGGTGTGGTTCAGGACCAGATCGACGAGCACGCGAATCTTGTGCTGGTGTGCCGCCGCGACGAACGCCCTGAAGTCGTCGTTCGTGCCGTAGTCCGGCTCGATCCTGTTGTAGTCGGTGACGTCGTAGCCGTGATAGCTCGGCGATTCGGCGATGGGCATCAGCCAGACGCAATCGGCGCCCAGCCCGGAGATGTAATCGAGCTTCTGCGTCAGACCGCGGAGATCGCCGATGCCGTCGCCGTTGCCGTCGTAAAACGACCGGACGAACACCTCGTAGCACACCGTGGGGTGCGTGATCTGCAACAGGGCGACAAGAATCAGGGGATGCATTCGAACGTTGCCTCGAGACCCTCCGCCGAGTTCGGACCCACATAGACGCGGAACGTGCCGGGCTCGACGACAGGCTTCATGTCGAGGCCGATGAACCACAGATCTTTGAGCGCGACGCGCAGCTCGACGGCGCGCGATTCGCCAGGCTTGAGCGTGACGCGCTTGAAGGCCTTGAGCTCGCGCACGGGACGCGACACACTGGCCACCTCATCGCGCACGTAGAGCTGCACGACTTCCGTCCCTTCCCGGCTGCCGCTGTTTGTGACCGTCACGGTCGCGGTGATCGTGTCGCTCACGCGCGCACGCGCCGCGCTCAGCTTGAGATTGCTGTACCCGAATGTCGTGTACGACAGCCCATACCCGAACGGATACCTGGGCGTGACGGGGACGTCGATGTACTTCGAGCTGAACTTGTTGTTCACATCGGGCGGCCGGCCCGTGTTGCGATGATTGTAGTACAGCGGCACCTGGCCCAGCACGCGCGGGAACGTCACCGGCAGCCGCGCGCTCGGGTTGACGTCGCCGAACAGCACGTCGGCGGTCGCGTTCCCTGCCTCGATGCCGAGGAACCAGGTCTCGACGATCGCCGGCACGTGGTCCGACGCCCATTCGAGGATCAGCGGCCGGCCGTTCATGAGGACGAGCACGACCGGCGTGCCCGTCGCCGCGACCGCTTCCAGCAATTGTTGTTGAACTCCAGGTAACCCCAGCGACGCACGACTGGCCGCTTCACCGCTCATGTCGCCGCGCTCGCCGAGCACCAGCACGGCGACTTTCGCCTGGCGGGCGGCGGCGACGGCGGCCGCGAAGCCGGCTTTGGACGTGTCGTCGATGCCCGACCCCTGCGCGTACAAGACTGTCTGCACGTTTGTCTTGATTCCCTGCAAAACCGAGACGACATCCTCGGCCCGGCCCTGCGTGTGCCATGGCCCCAGCGGCTCTTCCTTATTGTCGGCGAGCGGTCCGATGACGGCGATGGGGCCGGCTTTGGCGAGCGGCAACAGCGACCGCTCGTTCTTGAGCAAGACGATTGACTCGCCAGCAACTCGCCTCGCCAATGTGCGAAGTTCCGTGGCAGGTGGCGCAGTTCGAGCTCGATAGGGGTCGCGGAACAAGCCCAGCCGCTGCTTGGCGCGCAGAATTCGCATGACGGCCGAATCGACCACCGCCAGCGGGATGCGATTGCTCTGCACCAGTGGAGCGAGCGCGTCCACGTAGATGCCGCTCTGCATGTCCATGTCCACACCGGCCATGAGCGCGCGCTGGCCTGCCTCGGCCTGCGAGCCCGCAATGCCGTGATTGATCAACTCGGCGACCGACGTCCAGTCGCTCACGACGAAGCCGGAGAATCTCCATTCCCGCCGCAGCACCGTGTCCGTGAGCCAGGCGTTGCCGGAAGCCGGGACGCCGGAGATGTCGTTGAACGCCGACATCAGACTCGCGACGCCCGCATCGACCGCTGCCTTGAACGGCGGCAGGTACACCTCGCGCATCGTGCGCTCGGAGATTTCGGTCTCGTTGTACTCGCGACCAGCCTCCGCCGCGCCGTAGCCGGCGAAGTGCTTCACGGTCGCGAAGATGTTCTGCTGGAAGCCACGCACGCGTGCGGCGGCCATCAGGGAGCCCAGGTACGGGTCTTCGCCCGACCCTTCGGCGATGCGCCCCCAGCGGGGGTCGCGGGCGATGTCCACCATGGGCGCGTACGTCCAGTTGATCCCGAAGGCGGCGGCTTCCTGGCCCGCCGCGCGCGCCGTCGCCTCGGCGGCATCGGGATCGAACGAACTCGCTTCGCCGAGTGGGATCGGGAAGATGGCGCGATAGCCGTGGATCACATCGAGGCCAAACAGCAGCGGGATCTTGAGCCGGGACTCGGTCACGGCGATGCGCTGCACCGGCGTCGTGTTTTCGGCCCCCATGACATTGAACAGGCCACCGAGTTTGCCCGCGCGTACGAGCTGCATCTGCTCTGGTGAAGCGCGCCCGTTGGCCGACAGCAGATTCAGCTGGCCGAGCTTTTCTTCGAGGGTCATGCGAGCGAGGAGTGAGTCAAGATTTTGTGCAGAAGCCGGTGCGGCGAACAGAATAGTAAGGATGAGGATGTAGCGGACACACGACATAGGATTGCGCTCTCAGGACCGGGGAAAGTTCAGCAAAGTTACGCCCAAAACGGGACAAGCGAAGCCCTAGCGCCATCAGGGATCATCGGGTCAAGTTTCCGTGACACCTCGACCTCACGGGAGATGGTCCATGTCGCGTCATCGTTTTCTGTGGCTCGCCTGCCTCACCCTGTTGTGCTTCCCTCTGTCACTCAGCGCACAAACCACCACCGGCAACGTTCAGGGCTACATCAAGGATCAGCAAGGGGCGCCCCTTGCCGACGCCCAAGTGATTGCGCGCGATACCCGGAACGGCCAACAGACGACCGTGACCAGCCAGCGCAATGGCTTCTACATTCTCGCTGGACTGACGCCGAGCACCTATGAGATCACCGTGCGCCGGATCGGTTCCGCGCCTCAGGGCCGTCGGCTGGATGTGCAGGTCGGGCAGTCGTTGTCGCTCGACTTTAGCCTTGTGGCTTCGGCCGTCGAGCTGACGAGTGTTCAGGTTGTAGCGGCAGCCGCAGTAGAGATGCGGACCTCGGAAGTCGCGACCAACGTCACGCAGCAACAGGTCAACAATCTGCCCAGCTCTAGCCGCAACTTTCTCGATCTCGCTTCCCTCGCTCCCGGGACCAGCATCCAAAACGATCGCCTCAATGGTGTGGCGCGGAGTTTGTCTTCCGGTGCGCAGGCTGCCGATCAGATCAACGTTTTCGTCGACGGGGCGAGCTACAAGAACGACCTGATTCACGGCGGCGTGGTCGGTCAGGATCGCAGTCGAGGAAACCCGTTCCCGCGTAACGCGATTCAAGAGTTCCGCGTCTTGACCCAGAACTACAAGGCGGAGTATCAAAAATCCTCGAGTGCGGTCCTTACCGCGACGACGCGATCGGGTGGGAACGAATGGACGGGAAATGCATTCTTCACCTACCAGAACAAGAGCCTCGTCGCGCTCGATAGCGTCCAAAGTTTCGACAAACACGTTGCGGACAGCATTGCCGCCGCCACCAGCTCACCGTCGACGTTCCGCGTGCCGGACTACAACCGCCAGCTCGTTGGACTCAGTGCCGGCGGCCCGCTCGCCCGTGACCGGCTATTCTTTTTCGGTTCGTATGAAGGCAACTATCAGAACCGATCGAATCGCGTAAACATCGTCCCGCCGACCGGATTTCCAGCGCTGGACACCGTCGATTTCGCATCGCGTAACGGCTTCGTCGATTCGCCGTTCCGAGAGACACTGTTGTTCGGGAAGCTGAACTACGTGGCCGGTAACAACTCGTCCCTCGAGCTCAGCTACAACGGCCGCTACGAGCACGACACACGAGATTTCGGCGGCCTGCGGCCCTTCGAATCGGGCGTGCGATTCAATAACAACGTCAGCACCGGTCTCCTCAAATTCAAGCATAGCGGTGGGTTTTGGCTGAACGAGTCGATGCTCACGTTCCAGCGCGCCAGAGACAACCCTAGCCCCGTTCCCGGAACGGAGCCCGTCAGTCGTCTCTATGGGTTTGGGTGCTGCGCGCAGCTTGGGCCAGACGTCACGATTCAGGACTTTACGCAAACGCGCATCGGTGTGCGGCACGACATCTCGTACGCGGGCCTGCAGTGGCACGGGCAGCACATCTTGAAAGGCGGAGTGAACCTCGACTTCGTCAATTACAGAGTTTTGAAGCAAAATGACGTGGTTCCGCGCTTCGTGTATGAGCAGTTTCCTCAGGGCGGGAGCGTGACCGCGCCGGATAGCTTCCAGATTCCCGACCGCGTGGAGCTGCGTGCCGGTACGGCGAACTTCGTAACAGATAACCAACAGTTGGGCATCTACGCGCAGGACGATTGGAGCCTGACCCAGCGGCTTACACTCAATCTTGGAGTGCGGTGGGACTATGAGTCACATATGATCAATTACGACTATGTGACTCCCCAGCCGATCGTCGATTCCTTGACGAAGTACTCCGACTCGCTGTTCCTGCCGATCGATCGGTCGCGCTACTTCACGAACGGACTGCAGCGTCCGCGCTTTATGGGCGCGATCCAGCCCAGGCTTGGATTCTCCTACGCACTCGATGAAGCCGCTACGACAACCATTTTCGGCGGGTTCGGAATCTTCTACGATCGAACGCTGTTCGACCAGGCGATCGAGGAGAAGTATGCGCAACAACAACCCAAGGTCACCATCAAGTTTCGTCTCCCGGGCGATACGACTTCTGGACGAGTCGACTGGAATAACAACTACCTGAACGGAGGAGCGGCGCTCGATTCTCTCCGTGCCGCCAATCCAGGCGCCGGCCTTTCCGAGGTCAAGTTGATTCCCAACGACCTGCGCTCGCCGCGGTCGAATCAGTTTAGTCTTGGCGTCCGGCATTTGTTCGGGACGATCACCGTGGACGCCGCCTACACCGGGACTCGCAGCTCCAATGTGTTCACGTTCTACTGGGCAAATTTCAATTTCACCTGTCCCCAGCGAACGTTTTCGATCCCTGGCTGCGCGGTGAATCGGAATATTCCCGGATTTGGCACAATTCTTCTGGCGACGAACGCCGGCAAGACGTGGTATAACGCGCTCCAGGTTAAGGTGGATCGTTCCTATCGCCCCGGCGCTGCCGGCGGCATCGGGTGGGGGGCGGCACTGGCGTACACGTACGCCAAGCGAGAAACCGAAGGGTTCAACGATGACTTCAGCTTCCCCAATCCGGTCGACTATCCGCGCCAGGCGAGGAACGACGAACGGCATCACCTCGTCGCCAACTGGGTCATGGACATGCCGTTTGCCTACGGCATCCAATTCGCGGGACTACTGACTTTGGGGAGCGGTGTGAAGTACGACCTGGGGGATCGGTTTGGGGGGCCAGCCAATGCGTTCCGCCCCGGTGGCTTGCAGCCGCCCATGTACAAGAACCTCGACGTTCGGCTGCGGAAGGACTTCCCGGCGATGCGCGGAACGAGTTTGGCGGTGTCGGCCGACTTGTTCAACGCGTTCAACTGGTGGAGTTACAGCTACAACAACAACGGGTCGATTTCGGGACCAGTGAATGATCCGCGCCGCTTCCAGGTCGGCGTGGAGCTGGGATTCTGATCGCACGCAGTCGTTGCACCGCCGTCGTCTTAGCCCTGGCCCTCGGAGGCTGTGCTGGTAACTCCGGGGGCCCGGGCGTGGCGCCCGACACGGCCGCATTCCTCGATACGCTGCAGCACAAGACCTTCAACTTCTTCTGGGACCTGACGCCGCCCGGCAACGGCCTCACCCCCGACCGCTGGCCCACCCCGTCGTTCTCGAGCATCGCCGCGGTCGGCTTTGCCCTGACGGCGTACCCAATAGGCGTTGAACACGGCTGGATCACCCGCGCCCAAGCAGCCGACCGCACCCTGAAAACGCTGCAGTTCTTCTGGACCGCGCCGCAGGACTCGGCGGGGCCGAACACGACCGGCTATCGCGGCTTCTTCTATCACTTCCTCGACATGCAGACCGGCCGCCGGTTCCAGCAGGTCGAGCTGTCCACGATCGACACCTCGCTGTTGCTCGGCGGCATCCTGTTCGCGCAGAGCTACTACGATGGCAGCGACACGACCGAGCAGAGAATCCGCGCCCTGGCCGACTCGATCTATTTCCGCGTGGACTGGAAATGGGCCGAGGCGCGGCCGCCCGCCGTGAGCATGGGGTGGCACCCCGAGAGCGGATTCATCAACGCCGACTGGATCGGCTACAACGAGGGGATGATCCTCAACATCCTCGCGCTCGCGTCGCCGACGCATCCCGCCGATTCCACCGCCTGGAACGCCTGGGTGAGCGGCTATCAGTGGGGTACCTACTACGGCCAGACGTTCGTCCAGTTCGCGCCGCTCTTCGGCCACCAGTACTCGCACGTGTGGATCGATTTCCGAAACATCGCGGATGACTACATGCGGACCCGCGGGATCGACTACTTCGAGAACTCGCGCCGCGCCACGCTCGCACAACGCGCGTACGCGATCGCCAACCCGGGCGCGTGGGTGGGCTATAACGGGAACGTCTGGGGCCTCACCGCCTGCGACGGCCCGGCGAACAAGACGCTCACGCTCGCCGGCCGCAGCCGGCAGTTCCAGACCTACAACGCCCGCGGCGCCGCGCTCGGCGATGAGCGCGACGATGGCACGATCTGCCCGACGGCGGTCGGTGGTGCCGTGCCATTTGCGCCCGAGTTTACGATCCCCGCATTGCTCACGATGCGGACGACCTACGGCAACCATCTCTTCTCGACCTACGGCTTCCTCGACGCCTTCAATCCCACGTTCACCGCCGCCGGCCAGCAGGAAGTCGGCAGCGTGGATCCGACGCTCGGCTGGTTCGACGTCGATTACCTCGGCATCGATCAGGGACCGATTCTGGCGATGGTCGAAAACTTCCGCACCGATTTCGTGTGGCGCGTGATGCGCGGGAATGCCCATATTATCCGCGGGCTCAAGCGAGCTGGGTTTACTGGTGGATGGCTGCCGTAATGTCCGCGTTGCTCGCCGCAGTCCCCGGTCTTCCCAACGCGGCCGAGCCCGTGTCGGGCTGGATTACGGGCGGCCAGCCAACCGAGCCGCAGCTCAACGCCTTCAAGGCGGCCGGCGGGCAAGTCGTGCTCGACAATCGCGATCCGATGGAGCCCAGGCCCTTCGACGAGCCGGCGGCGGTGCGTGCGGCGGGGTTGGAGTACATCAGTCTTCCGATCGTCCATGGCGCCGTCACGACCGATACCATGAAGAAGATGCATGAGGCGCTTAAGAAACTGGAAGGGCGAAGAGCTTTGCTGCACTGCTCGAGCGGCAACAGAACATCAGCGGCTTTGATTCCCTATCTGATGATCGACAAGAAGATGGAACAGGAAGACGCCGTTGATCTTGCCATGAGCATCGGTTTAAGAAGCGCAGAGCTGATGGAAATCGCTGTGCAATACGCGAGCGGGTTGTCCGGATGACCGTGGCCTGTGAACCGCGGTGCGTCTGCGGCCTAGCCTTTGCATGTCCTAAGCCTTTGGTTCTTCTCTCCCGCCCGCATATCGATGCCAGTACATCCTCATCTCGCTGATCTTGCTGTCCCTCGTCTCACAAAAAATCGCCCCGCGCGCATCCACTTGCTCCCCCGTCCGACGGCGCCGGAACGTGCAACGAAATTCCGTCGCAAACCACGGCCCGGCCGCGTAAATCTCGCCCGACGAAAAATCGGTCTCGGCCTGATACAGCGGGATGTCCTTCCAATACGCTCGGATCGCGGCGAGCCCGCGATCGGGAGTGCTGAACGGCGTCTCGAGGAACACGGCATCCTCGGTGAAAACGGAGCAGATCGCGTCCGCATCGCCGCGCTCCCACCCCTTGCCGAATGTGTCGATCAGTGCGCGATAGCTCTCGTTCATGGGCGCAAATATACTCCCCGAATGCGGTGGCTCGCGTTGCTCGTTGGGCTCACGCTTGTCGGCTGCCGGCCGGCGGCCGACACCGGCTACACGCTGCTGTTTCTGGGCCGCTTTGCGGCGGCGCGCGTAGGCCCGTATTCGTGGGCCCCGGATCCGGCGCACAGCCGGTTGATTGCGTTCGACGGAGACCTTCACGTCGTTCGCACCGTCACCGATCGCCGGCTCTCGAGCCCGGTCGCGGTTGCGCGCTATCCCCAAAACCGCCTGTTGATCACCGAGCGGACGGGTGAGGGCGTCGTATTCGATACGACCGGCACGCCGGTGCGTGAATGGGAGAGCCCGTTCGCCGCTTCGCTCTACGCCACCGACGGCTCCCGCATCATCGCCTCGCGCTCACCCTACTACGTGCTGTTCGTCGCCGAAGACGGCAGCGCTCCGCTGGTCTGGCGGCTCGATACGCTGGGGTTGCCGTACCAGGGCCTTGGCGTAATTCACGTACCGGACATCACCTATCTCGCCCAGCTCGTCAACGCGGGACCCGCGACGCTCGCCGATGGTGTCGTCTACTTCGCGCCCCTCGTCCGCGACGAGATCGTGCGGCTCGATCCCACCGGTTCGCCGGTGTGGCGCACTTCGCGCGGCCTGATTCCCGCCGAGCGCGATCCTCGCTTTGTGCCCGGCAAAGAGCGCCGGGTGGAGCATGCGCTCATCAACATCGCCATGACCGTGGGACCGGACGGCCGGCTCTACGTGCTGGGCGGGCAGGACTCCGCCGCCACCAGACTGCGACTCGACGTGCTCAACCGTGAGACGGGGGAGATTGTCGCCAGCCGGGTGCTCGACACGCCCACGACCGCCATCGCAGTGGACCGTCGCGGCCGGATCCGGGTGCTCGATCCGGAGCGTCTGTTAGCGCAGACCCCCACGCTGGGGCGCGAGCTGTTCGAGCCCACCTTCGCCCTGCCCGACCTTGCCGGCAAGCCTGTGCGGTCGGGCGATTATCGCGGCAAGATCACACTCGTCAATTTCTGGGCATCGTGGTGCGCGCCCTGCCGCGAAGAGTTCCCGCACATGGCGGAGCTGTACCGGAGCTTTCCCCGCGCCCAGTTCGACATCGCAGCGATTTCCGACGACGTGGACCCAGACAAGATGCGCGCGTTCGTCGCCGAGTTCCGGCCGCCCTTCCCGCTTCTGGTGGGCCGCGGCCACATGAAAGCGGTCTATCACTACCGGGGGTTGCCGTACTCGGTGTTGCTGGACAAGCGGGGACGCATGATCGAGCGCATCTTCGGGTTCGGCGGACAGATCGAGTTCCAGCGCTTGCGCGAAACCATCACGAAAGAGATCCATGCTGACACTGTTGCTGTTCGTTAGCCTCCAGTCCCCAGCCCCCAACCCCCAATCCCCCGGTGACTGGCCCGCCTACGGCCGCGACCCCGGCGGCGCGCGCTTCTCGCCGCTCACGCAAATCACGCGTGCCAACGTCGCGAAGCTGCAAGTCGCGTGGACGTATCACACCGGCATGCCCGACATGTCGAGCATGTCGCACCGGCCGCCGGCGCTCGAAGTCACGCCGATCGTCGTGGACGGGACGATGTACGTGATCACGCCCACAGGCATCGTCGCGGCGCTCGATCCCGCAACGGGAACGGAGCGCTGGCGCTACGACGCGGGCGTGAACCCGCACCGCGGCTACGGCGACTTCGCGAGCCGCGGCGTGAGCTTCTGGCGGGACAGCCGTGCCGCTGCCGGCACGTCCTGTGCCCGGCGCATCATCGCCGCGACGATCGACGCGCGGCTCATCGCCCTCGATGCGCCGACAGGAAAGCCTTGCACGGGATTCGGATCGGGCGGCGCTGTCGATCTGCGAAAGGGGCTGCGCGCCGGGCCGGACGAGTTCGCGTTTTACGAAGTGACGTCCCCTCCTGCCGTCGTGGGGGACCTCGTCATCACCGGATCGGCGGTCGCGGACAACACCAACCTGGCGCCGGCGAGCGGCGAAGTGCGCGCCTTCGATGCGCGCACCGGGGCGCTCAAGTGGACGTTCGATCCAGTACCCCAGGACTCAGCCGATCCGGCGTTCAAGACCTGGCAGTACGGCTCTGCACGGCTCGTCGGGGCTGCCAACGTCTGGTCCGTGATTGTCGCCGATCCCGAGCGCGACCTCGTGTTCCTTCCGACGTCGAGTCCAGCGCCGGATTATTTCGGCGGGATGCGCCTGGGCGACGACCGCTACGCCAGCTCGATCGTCGCGCTGCGCGCCTCCACGGGGAAGGTCGTGTGGCATTTCCAGACCGTGCACCACGACCTCTGGGACTTCGACAACGCCGCTCCGCCCACGCTCGTCACCGTGACGCACGACGGCGCCAGAATCCCGGCAGTCATCCAGACCGGGAAGTCAGGGATGCTGTACATCCTCGACCGCACCACCGGGACGCCGGTCTTCCCCGTGGAAGAGCGGCCGTATCATGCGAGCAGCGTCCCCGGCGAAGTCGCATCTCCGACGCAGCCCTTTACGGCCGTTACGCCGCCGCTCGTCCCGCTGCGGTATACCGCGGACGACGCCTGGGGGCCGACACCCGAGGCCAGGGCCGCCTGCCACGACATCCTGGCGGCCCTGCGCAATGAGGGGCCGTTCACGCCGCCGAGCCTCCAGGGGACCCTCTCACAGCCCGGCAACGTCGGCGGCGCCCATTGGGGCGGAGTCGCTATAGATGAAAGGCACGGTCTCGCCGTCGTGCCCGTCAATCGCGTCCCCGCCATGGTGCAGCTCTTCGTGGCGCACAGTTTCAACTTCGACAGCTCCAAGACCGCCGATGCGGCACACGGACTGACGGACTTTGAGTACACCAACATGCGCGGCACGCCGTACCTCATGCGCCGGCGCATCATCCTGGGGCCCACCGGGCTGCCCTGTACACCGCCCCCGTTCGGCGCGCTGGTCGCGGTGAGCCTCAGTACGGGCGGCATCGTCTGGAACGTGCCCTTGGGCACGATGGGCGGCTTCCCGGGCTCCCTGAATCTTGGCGGTCCGATCGTGACGGCGGGCGGAATTGTCTTTATCGGCGCGACGCTCGAGCATGCGTTTCGGGCGTTCGATGTCGAGACCGGTCGCGAGCTCTGGAAAGCCGACCTGCCGGCGGGCGCGCGCGCCACGCCGATGACCTACGAGGCGGGCGGGCGGCAGTTCGTCGTCATCGCCGCCGGTGGCGGCGGCCCGTTCGGCGCCGGCGACGCCATCATCGCGTTTGCACTTCCGAAGTGAGCACCCTAACCTAAGGCGTGCAAACCCTTCCCTCGTCCCCCGTCCCCCTTCCCATAATCATCGATACCGATCCGGGGATCGATGACTGTTTGGCGCTGCTGCTTGCGCTCAATTCCCCCGAGCTCGACGTGCGCGCGATCTCGATCTCCTACGGCAACACGAGCATCGAAAATGCGTACCGCAACTGCGTCGAGATACTTCGTCGAGCGAAACACCGTAGTCGTATCACAATCGGCATCGGTGCCCGCAGACCACTCAGACGCCAGCTCCAGGTGGCCGAAGACACGCACGGCCCGAGCGGTCTGGGCTACGCCGACGTGCCGCCCGCAGGCGTGATCCTCGACTTCGTCCGCCCGCTCGAGCGGTTACTGGCCGAACAGCCGGAGCCGGTTACCCTCGTGACGCTCGGTCCCGCCACCAGCCTGGCGCGCGTGCTCCGCGCAAATCCGGAGCTGGTGCGCGACAAGGTCAGCCGCCACGTCGCGATGATCGGCAACATCGAGGCCCCAGGAAACACGACGCGCTTCTCGGAGTTCAACGCCTGGTGCGATCCCGAGGCCCTCGCGACGGTGCTCGCCGCCGAGATCCCGACCGAGATGATCGGGCTGGACGTGACGCGCAAGCTCGTGATCAGGGGGAATGAAGTCGAACGGCTCGCGCAGCACACGCCCTGGCTC
>Ga0193723_1000430_pt1 | contig 16449 bp, 15 predicted proteins | sample H2m2metaG_FD_143042 | JGI IMG/M metagenome (GOLD analysis project Ga0193723, IMG submission 143042) | Soil microbial communities from a riparian zone of the East river system, Colorado, United States - H2m2 | ecosystem: Environmental > Terrestrial > Soil > Riparian zone | place: USA: East River...
GAACGCCACCGACGTTCTTGCTTCAGGCCGAGGATGATCCGACGGATCCGGTGGAGAACTCGCTTGTCTACTATGCGGCGCTCAGGAAGGCTGGAGTTCCCGCAGAGATGCACGTGTACGTGACGGGCGGGCATGCATTTGGGCTGCGCCGCACGGCGTCTCCGATTACGGGATGGCCTCAGCTGGTAGAAACGTGGCTCGAGACGATCGGAATGATTTCGAAGTAGGTCCTACGCAGGGTTTCGTGCCCCGGTAGCGTCGCCGCCGTACAACCCGATCCGCAGCCTCCCCGGCGGCGCGATGGCGTCTTCCACGACCACACGCAGGTGCCGCACCGGCGTCGGGCTCAAGCGATCGAGCTTGCGATGTCCGATCGTCGTGCCGCGGGTGAGCTCTCGCCACGCGCCATCCACAGCGCCGTACACGGCGTATCGCGCCACGCGCTGGCCCTGCGTGATGTCTTCCTCGAGCCGGTCCTCGCCCACCAGGCGCGCGCGCAGCGCCGCGAGCCGAGCGACATCGGTCGCGTGCAGCAGACCGTCGCGGGTGGGGGGGACGTTGAGCAAGAGCTTTGCGTTGCGGCCAACTGACGTGAACCAGATGTCCGTGAGCGCATCGACAGTCTTCACGCGCTCGTCCTCGGTCGGATGATAGAACCACCCGGGGCGGATCGACACGTCGACCTCAGCGGGACGCCACACCGACCCGTGGGGATCGCCGTGCTGTAGTGCGGCGATCACGGCGTCCCCCGGTGCCCCGGGGTAAGGGACAGCCGCCGGATCCATCGTGGCCCAGTTGGGATCGCCCGCGGTCCCCGACTCGTTCCCGCACCAGCGGAGATCGGGGCCCGCGTCCGAGAACATGACCGCGCTAGGCTGGAGGCGCCGCACCAGGCTGAAGACGCGCGGCCAGTCGTAGACCTGCTTCTTGCCGTTCGGGCCTTCGCCGTTCGCCCCGTCGAACCAGACCTCGGCGATGGGTCCGTAGCGCGTGAGCAGCTCGGTGAGTTGGTCGCAGTAGAAGTCGTTGTACCGGGGCGAGTCACCGTAGACCGTCGCGTTGCGATCCCACGGCGAGAGATAGAGACCAGCCCGAAGTCCTTCCTGTTTGCAGGCGTCGGTGAGGTCGCGCACCACATCGCCCGCGCCGCCGCGCCACGGGCTGCTCGCGACGGAATGGGTCGTAAGCGCGCTGGGCCACAGGCAGAAACCGTCGTGGTGCTTGGCGGTGAGGATCAACGCGCGGGCGCCGGCCGCGCGGGCGGCGCGGGCCCACTGCCGCGCGTCGAGCCCCGCCGGATTGAAGATCGACGGGTCTTCGCGCCCGTCGCCCCACTCGCGGTCGGTGAAGGTGTTGACGCCGAAATGGAGGAAGAGTGCCAGCTCGTCGCGCTGCCAGGTGAGCTGGGACGGCGTGGGACGAGGCAGGGCGCGCGGCGCCAGTGCTCGCCGCGGGAGCAACGCCCTAGCGAGTGCGGATGCGCCTGCCGCCCAGAAGTCGCGCCGTCTCAAAAGACCTCAGCTGCTCTTACTCTGCGCGATCCTGTAGGCGCTCGAAACGGCGAGGAACATCCAGAGCAGGTCGAAGAGGCTGAACAAGTCCTTCAGAGCGCCGAAGAAACCCATCTCCTTGAGGATGGCGTCCGCGCTCGCTCGGACCACGCGTTCCTTCTCCGCTCGTGTGGCGTTCCCGACCCGGGCCACCACCTCGGCCCGCATGTCCCGTTGTATGTTGGCCTGCTGCGCGTCCGAGAGGGAGCCACTATCGGCCTGATCGAGCGCCGCCTGGAGCTCGGGGGAGAACGACTTGTGCGTCGTCATGTCGACCAGGAACATCGTCGTGGTCGCGTCGGGATTCTTCAGCAGCTCGGCCGCCACAATCGGCGGGAGCGCGAATTCCAGGATGAGGATCTTCGCGAGCAGGAGTGACCCGACCGCAATCGCCGCGGCGGTCGGCCCGAGCGACGCGCTCGGCTCGTGCGCGGACTTCGCGACCGCGTACCCGACGATGGCGCCGACGCCCCACGCCACCCACCCGATTTCGTAGCCCGTCAGGTAGGCGATGAGTGCCCAGACGACCGCGGCCGGGATCCCCACGAGGATGCCGGCGAGCACGGGGCTTGCTCTGCGTGGACTGTAGGAGGCGGGGCCGCCGCCGCCGTAGACTTTGACGGAACTGCGAGAGGGGGAGGGACTCGGCGTTTCGGGAGCGTCGTCCATGGCCCTACACTAATACAGGGCCCCTGAACCGCCAGAGCCCGGCCGCCCCAAAAGTCATAACGCGGCGAGGCGTGACTACTTGTTCTTGAGGTCCCGCACCGCCGCCTGAGCCGCGGCGCGTACCTGCTTGTCGCTGTCCGCGCCCAATCCTTCGAGGGTTCCGATAGCCGCCGGCGTGGCGGCGAGACGCAGCGCCTCGACGGCGGTGACCCGGAGCGCCGTCGGCTTGCGGCCGAACAGTTTGCCCCCGGGCTGCGCGAACTTGATCAGGGCCTGGACCGCATCGGGGCTGCCGATGCGCCCGAGCGCGAGCATCAGCTCCTGCTCGACAGCCTCGTCTTCCTCCTCGCCCATCGCCACGACGAGCGGCATCGCGAGCGCGCTCGCCTTGCGACCCCCGACACCGACGGCCGCCTGGATGCGGACCTCGGGCGACTTGTCCTTGAGCGCGCGGCGCAGCGGCTCGGCGGCGGAACGGGACCCCGTCTTAGCGAGCGCCAGAGCCACCGCCTTGCGCACGCGCTCGTCCTCGTGATCGAGCTGCCGCGCCAGTGCCGGCACCGCCTCCTCGAGCCCCAGCTCCCCCACCAGCTCCGCCACGTTGCGCACGACGAACCATTGGTGATGGCCGAGCATATGGATCAACTGCTCGGTCCCTTCCTTCATGCCGGTGAGCGCCTGGAAGACGCCGCGCCGTTCATCGATGGTTGGAGCCGCGACCAGCAGGTCGAGCAGCACCTCGACGCCGGCTTCCCCCGCCCGCTGTAGCGCGAGGAGCGCCGAGTCGCGCTGCGCCGGCATCGGCACCAGGTGCGCGATGCCCTCGAGCAGGGGCTTCGTGTACATCCGCTTGAGCGCGATGGAGTACTGCCGCCGGCGCGCCTCCTCTCCGATGGACTGTTCGGCGCGTACGATGCCTGCCACGATCGACACCGCCTGTTCCAGCTTGTTCGACCGCATCGCGGTCTCGAGCTGGCGGCCCAGCACCGCGAGCAGGTCCGGGACCTGGGGACCCATCGGCTTGCGCTGAAGCTCCGCCAACAGGTCCGACGTGGAGCGATTCGCCGCCTGGGCGGGCGCGAACGCCGGCGGGTTCTCACCCTGCAAGATGGACGGGACGTCGTCGTGCGAGGGGGGGGACGGAGGGGGCGCCGGCACTTGATGCGGGACGTGGGGCTGGTCCATGTCGCCGTGCACGATGCCGTCGGCGCCCAGGTCCATCTTGGGAGTCGCGGACGTTCGCGGCACCACCGGATCTGCGGCGACCGGCGACTGAATCGTGACGCTGATGCGTTGCGCCCCCGTTGCCCGCAGGCGCGCGGCGACGTCCGACTCTCCCGGCTGTTCGGCGAGCGCCTTCAGGAGCTCGAACATTTCCCCGGCAGGCGGTGCCGCCGGAATCTTGATCTCTCGAATCGAGTGGAACTCGAGTCGCTGGGTGAGCACCGCGTACGCCGGCCCGTCGAGCGGCGTTCCGTTCACGGACAGCCGTCCGCCGTCGATCGCGACCGTTACGGCGTCGGTCTTGATCTGCTCGACGAGCGCCCGGAATTGCACTTTCTGGCCCTCTTTCGCGGCGGGGTCGCGAAACAGGTCCAGGGTGCGCGCGAAGAGAGTGGCGAACGTCTGGGGGACGATCATGGAAGCCGAGGAATCTAACGCTTCCCGAGGTCCGACGGGTTGGGTAGCGTTACGGCATGATCACGAGCGTGTTGCTCATCACGGCGACGTTGGCCGCCCCCCCGCCCGCCTCACAAGACACGCTGTCTCCGGCGGCGCGCCGTGTGCTCGCGGACGTTCGCTTCCTCGCCGACGACCGGCAGGAGGGCCGCGGCGTCGGCACCGCGGGCCTGGGCCGCGCCGGCGCCTACATCCACGACGCCTTCGCGCGTGCCGGATTGCAGGCGTCGTTCCAGGACTTCACGATTTCTCCTGATGCGCCCGCCGTGCTCCACACGACCCTCGGGGGCACGACGACGCGCAACGTCGTCGCTATTCTGCCCGGCACTTCGGCCGCGCTCCGGGGCGAAGTCGTGGTCATCGGCGCGCACTACGACCATCTGGGGCTGGGCGGCTTCGGGGCGATGGATCCCGACTCCACCGGCCGCGTGCACAACGGCGCCGACGACAATGCGTCCGGCACGGCTGCCCTGCTCGAGGTTGCCCGCCAGCTCGGCCGGCGCAGCCCCTTCCCTACGATCGTGTTGGTCGCCTTCAGCGGCGAAGAACTGGGGACCCTCGGCTCGAGCTATTTCGTCCAGCATCCGCTGCCCCAGCCCGTGGATTCGATCTACGTCATGCTGAACATGGACATGGTGGGCCGGCTGCGGAACGCGCGCCTCCTGGCGTTGGGCGCCGCGACCGCGAAGGAATTCCCCGCCCTGCTCGACTCGCTCAATACGCCGCCGCGGTTCGATCTGCGCGCGTCCGGCGATGGCTGGGGGCCGAGCGATCACGCCGTGTTCTTCGCGGCGCGCCGGCCCGTGCTGCACTTCTTCACGGATTTGCACGAGGACTACCACCGCTCCACCGACGACTGGGACAAGATCAACGCCGCAGGGATCGCGCAGGTCGCACAGTTCGTCGGCGACCTCGCGTGGACGCTGGCGAACCGCGCCGGCCCGCTCACCTTCGTCGACGCACCCCGTCCTCAGGCCACGGCAGGTGGCGGGTCTGGCTACGGCGCGTACCTCGGCACGATCCCCGACATGACGGGATCACCGGGGGGCGTGCGCATCACCGGCGTGCGCGCCGGGAGTCCCGCGGAGCAAGCCGGCCTCAAGGCCGGCGACGTGATCACCGCCATCGGCGCGAAGGTCGTGGTCAACCTCTACGACATGACGGAGGCGCTGCGCAGTCACCAGGCAGGGGACAGCGTCGTGATCGTCGTGAAGCGGGACGGCGCGGAGCAGCGCGTCACCGCGATCCTCGGGAAACGCGCTTCGTGACGGTCGCCTCCGAAGCCAGCAAGATCGTCCGCGCGCTGCGCGCCGGGCATTTGCACGACATCGGCCGCCTTGGTTTGCTGCAGATGGCGTGCGACCGGCTGCGCGCGCTGGGTGCGCCCTACACGTCGGTCTATGCCTACATGCTGCACGACGCTGAGCTGGAGCTTGAAGCCTACGCGGGCCGCGAAACCGAGCACACGCGGATCCCCGTCGGCGTGGGTGTCTGCGGGACGGCTGTCGCGACGAAGGAAGACCAGAACGTCCCCGACGTGGGCGCCGCCGGCAATTACCTTGCGTGCAACGCCTTCACCAAGTCGGAGCTGGTCGTGTTGATTCGCCGCGGCGACCACATCCTCGGCCAGATCGACATCGATTCGGACGTTCCCGCGGGCTTCGGCGAGAAGGAGTACGCCGAAGTCAAGGAAATCGCCGACGCGTTGGCGGTGCTCCTGTAGAGCCGCACCTCTTTACCAGGCGCGTCGGTGCCGGTCCGCTGGTCGTAGTGCTGCATGGCGGCCCCGGCGCGCACCACGACTACCTCCTTCCACAGTATGACCACCTGGCGGTCGGCCGGGAGTTGTTCTACTACGACCAACGGGGCGGAGGCCAGTCCCCGGTGCCGCGCGAGACGCCAGTGGGATGGCGCGAGCACGTCGCCGATCTGGAAGCCCTACGTGTCTCACTGACGATCGATCGGCTCACGTTGTGCGGTTACTCCTGGGGTGGTCTCCTGGCTTTGCTGTATCTCGTCGAGTACCCGCAACGCGTGGAGCGCCTGGCCCTCGTCTCCCCTGCCTCACCGACCGCAACCTACCGGCGCCAGTTCGACGAAGAGTTTGCGCGCCGCATGGCGGCCCCGGAAATCGCCCAGGCGCGCGAAGAACTTCGGGCCAGCGGGCTGCGTGAGAAGGACCCCGCGGCGTACCAGCGTCGCGCATTCGAGCTGTCGGTCGCCGGCTATTTCCGGGATTTCCGCGACGCGAAAAACCTCACGCCGTTCCGCGTGAACGCCCGCACGCAACAGGCCGTCTGGGACAGCCTCGGCGAATACGATCTGCTCCCCAAGCTACGAGAGGTCGCACCACGCATCCCGCATCTCGCATCCCGGATCATCCACGGCACCTTCGACCCAATCCCCATCGCGGGCTCCCGTGAAGTCGCGACGCTGCTGGCCGCTCAGTTCGTGGAGCTCCCGGTCGGACACTGTCCCCACGTCGAAGCGACGGAAGAGTTCGTGCGGGCGCTGGACGACTTCCTCCCCAAGCAATGAGGGCGACACCGTTCGGCCTCGCGTTCGCCGAGCTGGCCCGCGATCGGTTTGCCGACATTGCGAAGGTCCTGGAGGAGGGCGCGCTGTCGTCCGCCGACCGCGATCGCTTTGTGCTGCTCGAGCCGGTGGGACGCCTGCTGCGCGAGATCGCGCCGGAGGGCGCCGGTCCCGACGCGCTCGAAGCGCACATGCTGATGCTGCACCACGCGTACCGGCACTGGGCGGGGGGCGGCTGGGTGTACCGCGTCAGCGACGCCGTGCTCGAACGGGCAGCGACGGGCCGGTCGATCGCGTCGCACGTACCGCGGCCGTCGCTCTATCTGCAGCTCCCGGAACTCAAGGTGTGGGGGACACCGACGCCCGGCGGGGCACCGGAGCCGCTCGACGGCGTGTTCGTCAGCGAGACCGTCGAGAGCGGCCGCGTCGCTCTACTCGCCATCTTCGGCATGCGCGAGGGCCGTCCAGGGTTCAGCGCCGTGGGTCTCGATGGCCACGCCGATTCGAACGATGCGACGGGCGACGAGCTCGAGATTGCCGCCGGGCGGGAGGATGGCAGCGCGCGATTCAGCCCGACGCTCGCCGGCGGCGCGGAGGCGGGGCTCTACTCGCTCGCGAACGCGGGAGAGTTACTTCTCCTCACGTGCCGGCTCCTGGCGGTTCTCGAAACGGCGGAGGTCTTTGTAGAGGTCGTGTAGCATTACGTTTCCCGTTTTCGCATTCTCGTGTTACGATTGCGTTCAGCATGAAAACGAAAACCAAGCGACCCCAGGACGAGCGCCGCGCGCGGGCGCGCAAGATCATCGCGCGCCTCGAGCGCGCCTACCCCGATGCGACGTGCGCCCTGCATCACTCGAGCGCTCTCGAGCTGGTGGTCGCGACGATTCTGTCGGCCCAGTGCACCGACGCGCGCGTGAACATGGTGACGCCGGTGTTGTTCGCGAAGTACCGCACTGCCGGCGACTACGCGGCCGCCGATCCTCAAGTGCTGGAACGCGAGATCCAATCCACCGGATTCTTCCGCAACAAGACGAAATCCATCATTGGCATGGCGCAGGCCCTCGTGGCGCATCACGGCGGCCAGGTGCCCGACACGATGGACGCGCTCACCGCCCTCCCGGGGGTCGGACGCAAGACCGCGAACGTCATCCTTGGCACCTGGTTCAAGAAGAATGAAGGGGTCGTGGTCGACACTCACGTCCACCGCCTCACCCGCTTGATGAAGCTCACGCGGCAGGACGATCCCGTGAAGATCGAACGAGACCTGATGGAGCTGCTGCCGCGCGAGAAGTGGACCTGGTGGTCGCACACCCTCATCCAACACGGGCGCCAGGTGTGCATCGCGCGGCGGCCGAAGTGTGAGGAGTGCGTGGTAAACAAGCTGTGCCCGAGCAGTAGAGTATGAACCGCCCAGCCCCGGTGTTCCCCGGGCTGTCGCCCGGGGTCAGTCCAACTCCGATGCAGTGTCCAACTGACCCCGGGCGCAAGCCCGGGGATCACCAAACCCATGCCGTCTAGTTCTCTTCCTCCTATCGACAGGTCGGGGCTCGTGGCCACGCGCCGCGACCTGCATCAGCACCCCGAACTGGGCTTCGAGGAGACGCGGACGGCGACCATCGCCGCGGAGCGCCTCAAGAGCCTCGGCTACGACGTGAGATCGGGCGTCGGGAAGACGGGCGTCGTGGGGACGCGTGTCGGCGGGAACGGCCGCTGTGTCTTGCTGCGCGCGGACATGGATGCGCTGCCGGTCGAGGAGACGAACGACGTTCCCTACCGGTCCCGGCACCCGGGGAAGATGCACGCGTGCGGCCACGACGGGCACGTGGCGATCGGTCTCGAGGTGGCGCGCCGGCTCGGCGCGGTCTCGCTCGGCGGCACGGTCAAGATGGCATTCCAGCCCGCGGAGGAGGTGTCGCACGGGGCTCAAGCGATGATCGCCGACGGCGTGCTCGACGCGCCGAAGGTCGACGCGGCGTTCGGGATCCATCTGTGGAACGATCTGCCCGTGGGCACGGTGGGGGTCACGCCTGGCCCGAGCATGGCCTCGGTGGACGAGTTTGAGATCACGATCGTGGGCCGTGGCGGCCACGCCGCTGCCCCGCACCAGACCGTCGATCCGGTGCTCGTCGCGGCGCATGTCGTCACGAGCTTGCAGAGCCTCGTCTCTCGCCGCCGCAACCCTCTCGAAGAAGGCGTCGTGTCGGTCACGCAGGTCAGCGCCGGGCATGCGTTCAACGTGATCCCCGGCCGGGCCGAGCTCCGCGGCACCGTGCGGACGTTCGGCGGGCGTTTCTTTCAGGACGCGCCGTCGCTCGTCGAGGAGACGGCGCAGGGCATCGCCACAGCGTTCGGCGCGCGTGCCGAGGTGCGGTATCGGCGACTGTCCGGCCCGCTGGTCAACGACGCGCCCATGGCCGCGCTGATGGCCGAGGTCGCCGCGCAGGTCGTCGGCAAGGACAACGTGAAGTCAGGTGTCCGCACGATGGGCGGCGAAGACATGTCGTATTTCCTGCAGAAGGTGCCCGGCTGCTTCGCGTTCGTGGGGTCGGGGCCCAGGAACGGGAAGGCCGCGCCGCACCACAGCGCCGAGTTCGATATCGACGAGGAGTCGCTGGTGGTGGGGACGGAGGTGATGAGCCGGGTGGCGGTGAGATACTTGGGGGGTCCCTCGTGAACCCCGGGCTGGCGCCCGGGGTCGGTTAAACCTCGCTTTTGACTTACTGACCCCGGGCGCAAGCCCGGGGACATTCAGACCCAATCAGGATTCCCGGATACATTTCTCAACTGATGCCCAATCTCCTCGCCGCCGAGCATTCGGCCTACCTGCAGTCCGCCGCGCATCAGCCCGTCCATTGGCTCCCCTGGGGCGACGCGGCGTTCGCGAAGGCGCGCGCCGAGGATAAGCCGATCCTGCTCGACATCGGCGCCGTGTGGTGCCATTGGTGCCACGTGATGGACGGCGAATCGTACGAGGATCCCAGCGTCGCTGAGGTGCTGAACCGCGATTTCGTCTGCGTCAAAGTCGACCGCGATGAGCGTCCCGACGTGGACGCGCGCTACCAACGCGCGGTGCAAGCACTCTCCGGACAGGGCGGTTGGCCCCTCACGGCATTCCTGACGCCCGCAGGGGAAGTCTTCTTCGGGGGCACGTACTTCCCACCGGAGCAGAATCAGTACGGCCGCCCGGGGTTTCGCTCGGTGCTGGTCCAGGTCGCGCGCGCCTACCGCGAAGACCGCGACAGAATCAACGCCAACGCGAACGCCATCCGCCAGCACATCGTCGTATCGCTCGACGAGGCGAAACCGGGAGTGGCGACCCCTGCCCTCGTCGAGCTCGGCGCCGATCAGATGGCCCGCATGTTCGACGTTCGCTATGGCGGGTTCGGGTCGGCGCCCAAGTTCCCCCACCCCGCTGCCTGCGAGTTCTTGTTGGCACGATGGCACGACACCAGGCTCGACTGGGCGCGCGACATCGTGGAGAAGACGCTGACGGCCATGGCGCGAGGCGGGATCCGCGATCACGTTGGCGGCGGATTCCACCGCTACGCTACCGACGAGCGCTGGATCGTCCCGCACTTCGAGAAGATGTCGTACGACAACTCCGAGCTGCTGCGCGCGTACCTCTCGGCATACCAGGCGTTCGGGACGCCGCTGTTTCGCGAAGTGGCAACCGGGACCGTCGACTGGGTGCTCGAGGTGCTGGCGGACCGTGAGCTGGGCGCCTTCTTCACGTCTCAGGACGCCGACGTCGCCTTCGGAGATGACGGCGACTACTGGACGTGGACGCTTGAAGAACTGCGAGAGGCGTCGAGCGAAGAGAAGGCGTTTAACGTACTTCGTCGAGTGTTCGACGTCGAAGAACAGGGCGAGATGCACCACAACCCCAAGAAGAATGTGTTGTGGTGGAAGGAGAGCCCCGCCGACGATGAATGGCCGCTGCTCAAAGACGCGATGAAGAAACTCAAAGCCGCCCGCGACCGGCGCAAGGCGCCCTACGTGGACCGTACGGCGTACGTCAACTGGAACGCGATGATGGCGGCGGCCTTCTTGCACGCCGGCGCCGTGCTCGACCGGCCGGAATGCAATGCATTGGCGCTGAAGGTGCTCGACAGAATCTGGAAAGAGGCGTGGGGAGTGGGGAGTGGGATGTGTCACGTCCTGGGCCGGACCGAACCGGGGGGGATGCTCGACGACAACGTGCAGGCGGCCGCGGCGTTCCTCGCTGCCTACGAAGCCACCGGCGCGGCCGCGTGGCTCGAGCGCGCGACGGCGGTCATGACCTACTGCGGCGCCGCGCACTGGGACGACGCCGCTGGGGGCTACTTCGACGTCGCCGGTGGAGGCGGAGTGGCGTACCTGGCGACACGGGGGAAGCCCGTGCAGGACGCCCCCACGCCATCGCCCAACGGCGTCGCCGCGCTCGTGCTCGCCCGCTTGTGGGCCCTCACCGACAAGCCCGAATGGCGCGCGCAGCTCGACCGCCAGCTCGGCGCTTTCGCGGGCGCGGCCGGCGAGCTGTCGCTGCACGGCGCGACTCTGCTCCGCGCCGCCGACTGGGCCGTGAATCCCGTCACCCGCATCGAAGTCACGGGCCCGGCGGGGGAAGGTCCCGCCTGTGCGATGCACCTGCTCGCGCTCCAGGCGTATCGGCCGCGCAAAGTGGTGGTCCGGAAGACGGCGACGGCGCCGTCCGCAACCGTTTGCGTGGGGACCACCTGCTCGCTCCCCGTCGCCGCCCCGGACCGGCTCACCGAGCTGCTCGCGTGAATACCCGCCCCCTCGGGCGCACCGGTCTCCAGGTCAGCGAGATCGGGTTTGGTGGGTGGGCGATCGGCGGGAATGCGTTCGGCAACTCGTACGGCACCACCGATGACGCCGAATCGAAGCGCGCCGCGCGGCACGCCTTCGACCTGGGGTGCACTTTCTTCGACACGGCGGACGTGTACGGACACGGGCACTCCGAAGAAGTCCTCGGCGAGGCGCTGCAGGGCATCCGCGACAAGGTGGTGCTGGCGACGAAGGTCGGGGGCAACTTCTACAACCGCGACATCCACCCGTTGCTGCGCGAGCGCATCGCGCAGGCAGTCGGCCGGCCCCTCGATCAGATCGAATCGGGGGCGACGCTGCCGGTGACACATGACGTGAACTTCACCAACGCGTACGTCCGGTTCGCCGTGGAGCGCTCCCTGCAACGCCTGCGCACCGATTACATCGACCTCTTGCAGCTCCACAATCCGCCGATCAACCTCATCTCGACGATGGAGACCTACGAGGTGCTGGAGCAGCTCAAGCGCGAAGGGTTGATCCGGTTCTACGGCGTGTCGGTGCACCCACCCGAAGAAGGCATCGCGGCCGTCAACGCGACCATGCCGGATACGGTGCAAATCGTGTATAACCTGGCGCGACGGGAGGCCGAGGACGCATTCTTCCCGGCCGCGCAGGCGGCGAACGTCGGCGTCATCGTGCGCGAGCCGTTGGCCAACGGGTTCCTCGCGGGCAAGTACGCGCCCGAGAGCCAGTGGGAGCGCGGCGACATCCGCGCCCGGATGCCGCGCCCCTACGTCGCCCAGCTCACCGCCCTCGGCCAACGCGTCAAGGAGCTGGCCGAGAAGTCGGGGGGGGGGCTCAGCGCCGCGCAGCTGGCGTTAAAATTCGTGCTCGACCGCAGCGACATCGCCTGCGCGATCGTCGGAATGAAGACGACGCAGCAGGTCGACGATAACCTCAACGCGGGAACGTAGATGCCGAACAAGAAAGCCGTAATCGAGACCGCCAAGGGCACCATCGAGGTAGAGCTGTTCGCCGACGAGGTCCCGGGCACGGTGGCGAATTTCGAGAAACTCGCCAACTCGAACTTCTACGATGGGACCAAGTTTCATCGCGTCATCCCCAACTTCATGGTCCAGGGCGGCGATCCGTACTCCAAGACCGGCAAGGGCCCCGTCGGGACCGGCGGTCCCGGATACATGATCAAGTGCGAAACGCAGAAGAACACCCACAAACACGTCGCCGGGACGCTGTCGATGGCGCACGCCGGCAAAGACACAGGTGGAAGCCAGTTCTTCATTTGTCATTCACCGCAACGCCACCTCGACGGCGTTCACACGGTGTTCGGCCAAGTCACCAAAGGGATGGACGTCGTGAACGCCATCAAGGGCAACGACGAGATCACATCAATTCGCGTCTCATGACCGGAGGCACTTCATGCTTGCGCTGTTGTTGACACTGTCTTTCGCAGTCCAGGACTCGGGAGCCTTCGTCGTCCGCATCGGCAATGACACGCTGTCGCTCGAGCAATACAAACGTTCGGCCACTCAGCTGCGTGGCGAGTTCGTGAATCGGTCGCCCCGCAGCGTGCATCGCATTTACACGGCTGACCTGAACCGCGATGGGTCGATTCGCCGCCTCGAAGTCGTCTCGCACAACATCAGCGGTGGCCCCGGACCCGCCGAAACCCGGGGGACGCTCGAGTTCGTCGGAGACAGCGCGATCATCACGAACCCGCGCGGCGACTCCATGGTCACGACGCGCCTCGCCGTGCCGAAGGGCACGTTCCCGTATGCGCTGCACATCTACGGGCTCGTGGAGCAGATCGGGCGCCAGGCGCGGGCCAGTGGGCGCGACAGCGTCGCGCTCTCCGCGGTCACTTCGGGCAGTCAGACGAGCGGCGGCTACGTGAAAAAACGTGGCGGCGATACGCTCGTCTTCAACTTCACCGAAGGACAGCTGGCCGGACTCGGGCCGTTCACGTTCCGGCTCGATCGTCAGGGACGCCTGGTGTGGCTCACGGGCAAGGGGAGCACCGTACAGGTCGAAGTGGAGCGGGTGGCATCGATTCCGAACCTCGGCGCATTGACCGCGGCGTTCGCGACTCGGCCGCTCGGGCAGCTGTCGACCCGCGACACGGCGCGGGCCACCGTGGGCGGCGCCGACGTTTGGGTGGACTACAGCCGCCCCCAGAAGCGCGGCCGCGAGATCTTCGGGAACGTCGTCCCGTGGAACACACCGTGGCGCACGGGCGCGAACGCCGCCACGCAGTTCAGCACGACCGCCGATCTGGTCATCGGCGGCGCGACCGTGCCCGCGGGCAAGTACACGCTGTGGACGTTGCCCACGCCCAGCGGCTGGAGACTCATCATCAATAAGCAAACCGGGCAGTGGGGCACGGAGTATCACGCCGAGCAGGATCTGGTGCGGGTGGACGCCAGGGTCGAGACATTGGCCGCGCCGGTGGAGCAGTTCATCATCGCGTTCGAGCCGGAGGCCATCACGTTCACGTGGGATCGGACCAAGGTGAGCGTACCCGTGGCGAAGAAATAGTGCACCTCGACTTCGCGGTCGTCGCCGACTATGCACTGGTCGATCAATCGGGGAAGATGTCGGTCCTCGGCATCTTCCAGCACATCTGGGTGCAGCAGTTCCCGGCGATGCACCCGCGCCTGCACCTCGTGCTCCGTCTCAAGGGCAGGCGCACCGAGATCGGTGAGCACGCGGTGCAGATCCGCCTGGCGGACGAAGACGATACGGAGTTATTGGGCGGCTCGGGCACCGTGAACTTCGCCGAACCTCCCGCGGGCGTCACCGAAATCGAGGCGGCCGCGGTCCTCGTGTTCGACGTGCCATTTCCGCACGCGGGGCAGTACCGCTTCGAGATCACCGTAGACGGAGAGCGCAAGACGACTGTCCCCATCACCGTCTCCCAGCTGCCACAGCAGCCGCTTGAATCGCCAAACGCCGGGCCCGGCAGCTAGCGCTCTCGCCCGCCTGCCGCTGCTCGTCGCGGCGGCGGCGCTGGCGCTCGCCGTGAACCTGAGCGGGTACCGGCTGCTCGACCCCGACGAGGGGCGCAATGCCGAGGTGGCGCGGGAGATGGCGTCGTCGAACGACTACGTCCTGCCGCACCTGGACGGCCTCCCATACCTCGACAAGCCGATCGTGTACTTCGCGGCCGCGGCCGCGACCATGGAGGTACTCGGCCCCACGGAGACGGCGGCGCGACTCCCCGCGTACCTGTTCACGCTGGCCACGATCGCCGCGGTCGTGCTCTTCGCGCGCCGCCGCTGGGGCAACGACGCCGGATGGCTGGCCGGAGTCGCCGTCGCCACGATGCCGCTGGTCATGGCGTACGCGCGCGCCACAATCTTCGACAGCGCCCTCTCCTTCTGTACCACCGTCGCGATCCTGGCATTCTGGGATGAACGGCCGATGCTCGCCTGGGCCGCCATGGGCCTCGGCGCGCTGACCAAGGGTCCCGTAGCACTACTCGTTCCGCTCGCCACCGCGATGCCGCATGCGCTGCTCACCGGCAAGCCCCTGCGCCGGCTCTTTCCATTGCTGGGGCTCGCGGCGTTTGCCGTCGTGGCGTTGCCGTGGTTCTTCGCGATCGCAGCACGGATCCCGGAGTTCCCGCATTACGTATTCGTGCGCGAGACAGTCGAACGCGTCACGACCACCAGATTCCATCGCACGGCGCCGGTCTGGTACTACTTGCCGATCGTCCCGGTGGCGGCATTTCCGTGGATCGTGCCGGCGCTCGGGCGCGTAAAGCACTGGCGCTGGACGTGGCTCGCGCGGCGCGTCAATGCGAGCGCCGGAGATGCGGTCTTCTTGGTCTGTTGGGTCCTGGGGCCGCTCGCCTTTTTCACGCTGAACCAGTCGAAGTTGCCGCAGTACGTGTTGCCGTTGATGCCCGCGTTCGCGCTCGCGGCCGCGCGCGTGTTCGCCCGAGAGGGGATCGGCGTCGCTTGGCGGGCGTACTGCGGCGTTGCGATACTGCTGGGCACGGCGCTCATCTCGCTTACGCTGTGGCTCCCCGCGCCGATCGCGCTCACCCCCGCCGAGCGCGCCGCGATCCCGTCCGCGGCGCTGGCGTTGGGGGTCGCGGTCGTCGCATCGGCCGCGCTCGTGCGCTACGCCGTCTGGCGATCTCAGCCCATCCTGGGCGTGACGGGTTACGCGATCGTCGTGATGGTGATCCCGCTCGTGTCGGGATCGCTCCTCGCCGCCGTGGGCGACGACCGCTCGGCCGCGACACTCGCCCAGGTCATCCGCAACACCCAGCCGCCCGGGACGCGGGTCCTCGGCGTATCGGCGTTTCCGCCGTCGCTCCCCTTCTATCTTGGTGAGACGATGGAGGTCGCCACCCCGACGGGACGAGAGCTGACGAGCAACTTCATCGCCGATTACGCCGACCAGCTGCGCGCGGTGCCGAATTCGCCCCTGAAACCGGCGGACTATTGGCGCGAGGTGTTGGCGCGCTGTCCGCAGCCGACGGTCTTCGTCACCCGCACCGGCGACGCACCCGCTCGCGCGGCACTCGATTCCTCCCTGACCGTGCTGGCAGTGCAAGGCCGGTACGTGGTGTACGGACCATGTGCGGCATCTTCGGCGCGGTAGCGCTCCGTCCCGGCACGGCGTTGCGGCACCCCGAGTGCCTCACCGCCATGGCCCAGTCGCTGCGCCATCGCGGACCTGACGGTGAGCGCATCGTCGGGCACGAGCGGGCTCGCATCGGGGCGCGGCGGCTCGCCATCATGGATCTGACCACCGGCGACCAACCTTTCCAGAGTCCCGACGGCGCCATCTGGATGGTCTGCAACGGTGAGATCTACAACGCCCCGGATTTGCGACGCGAAGCGACGGCGTGGGGTTACCCGTTTCGCTCCCGCGGCGATATCGAGACGATCGTGCCGTTCTACGAGCGGCACGGTGAGGGCGCCGTCGCGCGACTCGACGGCATGTTCGGCCTCGCGGTCTGGGACGATCGCCGCGGCCGCCTGCTCCTGGCGCGCGACCGCGCCGGCGAGAAGCCGATGTTCTGGACGGAGCGCGAGGGTGAGCTGCGCTTCGCCTCTGAAATCCAGGCACTACTCATGTTCCCCGATCAGCCGCGGCGCGTGAACCGCACCGCGCTCGCCCTGTATCGCGCCCTCGGCTACGTGCCGGGCCCGCACACGATGTTCGACGGCATCCACAAGCTCGCGCCCGGTCACCTGCTCGTGGCCGACGCGGGGGG
>Ga0193723_1000431_pt1 | contig 16424 bp, 13 predicted proteins | sample H2m2metaG_FD_143042 | JGI IMG/M metagenome (GOLD analysis project Ga0193723, IMG submission 143042) | Soil microbial communities from a riparian zone of the East river system, Colorado, United States - H2m2 | ecosystem: Environmental > Terrestrial > Soil > Riparian zone | place: USA: East River...
CGACGTGCCCGCTGTGCTGGGCAGCCTGGACTTCGTGATGGGCGAATGCGACAGATGAACATATCGATATTACAACGAATCTCTCGACTTTTGCTCGTACTCCTTCTCGTGCTCTGTGTCTCTTGCAGTGGCAAGCGAATCACAAAAGCGAATGTCGATGAAGTGGCCGAGGGGATGTCGAAAAAACAGGTGGAATCGATCCTTGGGCCGCCTACTTCCATTGACAATCAGGATTTGATTATCATGAAAAGGATGACTTACGTTTACCGACAGGGCAAAGACAAGGTGACGGTCGTTTTCAAAGACGACAAGGTGCAATCAAAGGACAGCACGTTGTCCGATTAATCCGCCGCTTCCGTGGACTCGACGAGCACACGCGTTCCCGCCGAGTTGGAGCAAGAAATGGACGAGGCGATCGGTCGTTATCCGGGCGATCAGCGACGAAGCGGGGCCATGCCGCTGCTGCATCTTTGGCAAGAACACTTCGGATTCATTAGCGACGACGGCGTGCAATGGGTCGCCGCCAAACTCGGGTTACAGCCGATCAACATTCTCGAGCTGGTCACCTTTTATCCAATGTTCCGCCAGGAACGCGCGGGCAAAACGCATATTCGTGTTTGCCGGACACTTAGTTGCGCCATGGCCGGGAGCTACCAGCTAATGGAAAATTTTTGTGCGGCGACTGGAATTGAGCACCGGCACCAGAACGATGAAATGCACAATCCGATTTCGGTGAGCGCCGATGGAAATTACAGCATTGAATTTGTCGAATGTCTCGCCAGTTGCGGCACCGCGCCAGTCTGCATGGTGAATGATGAATTGCACGAAACTGTGGACGCAAATTCGATTGTCGATCTTGTCCGCAATCCGCAATCCGCAATCCGCAATCCGCAGCCCCCTCACCCGCTTGAGCATCGCCTGATTTTCAAAAACATTGGGCGCGACGATTGGAAGGTCGACATCGACACCTACCTGCGTGACGGCGGTTACGAACAGTTGCGGAAGGCGGTGACGATGTCGCGTACCGAAATCGTCAATGAAGTCAAAACATCCGGTCTCCGCGGTCGTGGCGGCGCCGGCTTTCCGTGCGGTGTAAAGTGGAGTTTCATCAAGCCGGATGAGAAAAAGCCCATCTATTTGATTTGTAATGCGGATGAATCGGAGCCGGGCACGTTCAAGGACCGTTACATTATCCACGAAGATCCACATCAATTGCTCGAAGGCATCCTGATCTCCTGTTTCGCCTTAAATGCGCGCACGGCCTATATTTATATCAGAGGCGAATTTCCCGAAGGCGCGAAGATTCTCGAACGCGCCATTGAAGAAGCGCGAGCACACAATCTTCTCGGCAAAAACATTCTCGGCTCCGGATTCGATGTTGAGGTCTATATTCATCGCGGCGCAGGCGCTTACATTTGCGGAGAAGAAACCGGCTTAATCGAGTCGCTTGAGGGGAAGCGCGCTTATCCGCGCATTAAGCCACCATATTTCCCGGCGGTCCTCGGTCTTTACATGTGCCCGACGATCGTGAACAACGTCGAGACCCTCTGCCACGTGAAGCACATTATCGCGATGGGCGGCGCAAACTACGCGCGACTTGGGCGACAGAATAATACTGGCACGCGAATTGTATGCGTTAGTGGCGACGTTCAGCGGCCCGGTTATTTTGAAATTGAAGTCGGCGCGGTCACGATGGGTCAGCTGATCCATGAAATGGCTGGAGGTTTGAAACCCAGGCGAAAATTAAAGGCGGTCATTCCAGGCGGCAGCTCTGCCAAAGTGCTTCGCGCAGACGAACCATTTAAGCTCAAGCAAAAGCAACCTGATGGATCGACAATCGAAGGTGAGATATCCATCAACGAAATCCCGATGGATTTTGATTCGCTCACTGCGGCCGGTTCAATGGCGGGATCCGGAGGCGTCATCGTGTTGGATGACTCGCGCGATATGGTTTGGACGCTCAACAACATCAACGAGTTTTATGCGCACGAGAGCTGTGGCCAATGCACACCGTGCCGGGAAGGTTCGCTTTGGATGCAAAAGATCACCGACCGAATGCTGCGCGGCGGCGGTGTGACCGAAGATCCGAAGACTTTGAAAACAATCGGCGATAACATCGCTGGCCGGACCATCTGCGCGTTCGGCGAGGCCTGCGCCTGGCCAACGCAGAGTTTTGTCCAGAAATTCCCAGAGGAATTCGCAAAGCGCGCAACGAAGCCAGTGCCCCCACCACTTCCACCGGAATACACGCCGGAGGAATTGATCGAAGAAGAACAAATTCCGACCGCACCAATGGCACGTGATCCTGGCTGGGAAAAAGCCGGCGCTGCGGGAACAATCTAAATGAAGAAGGAAAGCAGGAAAGGAAGAAGGCTGCGGGATCAGGAACTAACAGATGGGATTCTTTCCCCGCTTTCCTGATTCGTCTCCTATGAACGACAAAACATCCAGCGCGCCACCAATGTTCAACGTCCAAATCGACGGCGTGTGGCATCGGTTTCCGAAGGGCACGCGCCTGATCGAAGCCTGCGAGCAAGCCGGTAGTTATGTCCCGCGCTATTGCTATCACAAAAAGCTTAGCTCGCCGGGCAATTGCCGGATGTGTCTAGTCGAGATGGGAATGCCGAAAATGGGCCCCGAGCGCAAACCGGAATTGGGGCCGGACGGTAAACCCGTGATCAATTGGATGCCGCGCCCACAAATCTCGTGCGCGCAGGATGTCAGCGAAGGAATGGGTGTACGCACGAATTCTCCTCTGGTGAAGGAATGCCAGCGCGGCGTAATGGAATTTCTCCTCATTAATCACCCGCTCGATTGTCCGATTTGCGACCAAGCGGGCGAATGCCGCTTGCAGGAATTCAGCGTCGAGTACGGAACCAGCGAGTCTCGTTTTCTAGAAAATAAAGTGAAGAAGCCGAAAAACGTCGTGCTCGGGCCGCGCGTTACGCTCGATGATGAGCGCTGCATTCTTTGCTCGCGCTGCATCCGTTTCTGCCAGGAGATAGCCAAAGACGACGTGCTAGGTTTCGTCGATCGCGGTAGTTACACGGAGTTGACCGCGCATCCTGGGAAGCGCCTGGAGAATAATTATTCTCTTAATACTGTCGACATTTGTCCCGTTGGTGCGCTTACCTCAACGGATTTTCGGTTCAAGATGCGCGTCTGGTTTTTAAAGGAAACAAAAAGCATCTGCACGAGCTGCGCGACCGGTTGCAACACGATCATTGGCACACGCGAAGATGTAATTTATCGACAAACGCCGCGCGAGAACGATGCCGTTAACTCCTGCTGGATGTGCGATTACGGCCGGCTTAACCTCGATTACGTACAATCGGAACGCCGATTGCTCGAACCGCGGATCGTTTCTGGGGAGAAACTTGGCACGGTTGACTGGCCGACGGCAATCGCAGAGGCAGGGCTGCAGCTAAAAGAGTTATCGGGGCAGGAAATTGCCATCATCGCTTCTGGCCGGATGACCAATGAAGAGCTTTGGCTCACGCTGCAACTCGCCAAGACACTCGACGTTCGGTTGATCGACATCGTACCGCGCACCGGACCGGGCGACGACATGCTCCTGAGCAGAAATCGCAATCCCAACACGAATGGCGCGCGATTACTCGGCATAACTTCGGAGCCCGGCGCGAAATTGCCAACGATCGCTGATGCTGTGAAATCCGGACGGGTCAAAGCACTGATCACTCTCGGCGAAAATCCGATGCGATCGGGAATTTCGGCCAAGCAGCTCTCAGGTCTTTCGGCATTTATCGTGATGGATATTCTGGCAAACGATGCGACGGAATATGCCACGGTCGTGCTCCCGTCGTTTGCCTTCGCGGAAAAACGGGGCTCGATGATTAACGGCGAAGGCCGTTTGCAACGATTGAATCGCGCCGCTCGCGGGCCCGGCCAGGCGCGAGACGATTGGGAAATCTTGCGCGACTTGATCCAGGCATGTTCCGGTCAAAACAGCATCTATTCTATCGAAGATGTTTTTCGTCAGATGGCTGAAACCGTTTCACAACTCGCGGGACTAACCCTGACCAAAATCGGCGACCTTGGCGTCCAAGTAATGCAAGCGCATGAATCCCCTCCTCCACCTGTCGATCCCGCCGTTGGAGACATTGAGACGGCTGAATCTAAACGACCGCCAGGACGTTGAAAGATCGACATGGATTATTTCCTGATCGTCACTTCTCTTCTGAAGATCCTTGGGATTCTTTTTCTCGTGATCCTCCCAATGGTTTCCTACGCGGTTTATGCCGAGCGGAAAGTGAGCGCGGCGATCCAAGACCGGCTCGGGCCGAATCGGGTCGGACCCATCGGCCTATTTCAACCGATTGCCGACATGTTCAAATTGTTGCTGAAAGAAGATTTCACGCCACGCGCCGCAAACACGTTTTATTACTGGCTCGCGCCGTGTCTGGCGGTAATGCCAGCCATCATCACCATCGCGGTTGTTCCTTTTGGCAGCACGCTGCTCGGCGTCCCGATGGTGATCGCGGATGTTAACGTCGGAATCCTGTTCGTCTTCGCCATCGCCTCGCTCGGCGTTTACGGAATCGTTATCGCGGGTTGGGCGTCCAATTCCAAGTATCCGTTTCTGGGCGGTATCCGTTCGAGTTCGCAAATGCTCTCTTACGAGCTGTCGCTCGGGCTTGCAGTCATTCCGGTGTTTCTGCTCGTCGGCAATCTGCGTCTCACCAGCGTCGTGCGTTATCAGATCGAGCACGGCTGGCTCATTGCACCGTTCGTCGGCGATTGGGCGAACCCATGGAAATGGGTGCTCACCGTCCCCATGATCATTTCATTCATTGTTTTCACGATCGCGATTTTCGCCGAGACCAACCGCCTGCCGTTTGATTTACCCGAAGCCGAACAGGAGCTCGCTGGCGGTTACAATACCGAATACAGCTCGATGAAATTCGCGCTGTTTTTTCTCGGCGAATACGCGGCCATGATCACTGGATCTGCCGTGATCGTGACTTTGTTTTTTGGCGGCTGGCATTTTCCGGGGATCCCCGACGGGTCGCATGGCTGGATTTTCGGCCTTATCAATATTGCGGTCTTCTTTGCCAAGGTCGCCGCCTTAATCTTTGTGTTCATGTGGGTGCGCTGGACACTGCCGCGTTTCCGCTACGACCAACTCATGCGGCTCGGTTGGCTGTTCTTTTTTGAGATCGCGCTCGTGAATATTTTTATCGCGGCAATCATCCTCGCATACCTTCCGTCTTAAGAATGAATCAGGAAAACAAGAACTCAGGAAAAGATAACTTGCCTCGGCAGGTATTGCGTCTCCGTCAGCATTTAAGTTTTCCTGCTTACCTGTTTTCCCGACTCAATTTTTGATTTATGACCGTTACAGTTCCACGCCCGAAGCTGAACTGGCGCGAACGAATATACCTGCCCGCCATCGTCGCCGGCCTCGCCATCACTCTAAAGCATTTCAAGAACATGCTATTCGGGCGCACCAAGGTCACGATGCAATATCCCGAAGAAAAATGGGACAGCAGTCTCCCGGACCATTATCGCGGCGCGCCGGCGCTCGTGCGAGATTCGGACGGTCGCGTCCGCTGCGTTGCTTGTCAGTTATGTGAGTTCATTTGTCCGCCGCGCGCCATCAAGATTATCCCAGGCGAAATTCCTTCAAAGGACCGGTTCGCCAAGGTTGAAAAATATCCTGAAGAATTCGATATCGACATGATTCGCTGCATCTTCTGCGGCATGTGCGAGGAGGTCTGTCCCGAACAGGCTATTTATCTCCGCAAAGATTACGCCATCACCGGATTCACCCGCGCCGACATGGTGCATCACAAAGAAAAACTGCTCGAAATTGGCGGTGTCATGCACGGCGTTGTTTTGAAATGGAACGAGAAAAAGTGAAAACAGGATTCAGATTTCAGGGCTCAGGATTCAGGTGGTGTCACACTGCAATCCGCAATCCGCAATCCGCCATTCGCGATCGATAATGCCTCCCTTTCTCTTTTGGATCTTCGCGCTCTTGATGCTGATCTTCGGCGTCGCTGTCGTCATCAATCGCAATCCGGTAGCAAGCGCACTGAGTCTCGTGGTTTCTTTTCTCGGTCTCGCCGCGCTCTTCATGTCCCTCGATGCCTATTTCATCGGCATCATTCAAGTCCTGGTTTATGCAGGTGCGGTCATGGTCCTTTTTCTGTTCATCATCATGCTCTTGGATCTTCGCGCCGAGGAACGGCGCCGGGTCAACTGGCTGGCATTATCCGGCGGAATCGCCGTCGCCTTGGCCTTGCTCCTCCAGATTTTTTATGTCATTGCCCATTTAAAATCTGCACACCAAACTTTTCCCCCGCTCCCAAGATCGACATTCGATGATGTCCGAAGCGTCGGCCTGTTGCTTTTCGGAAATTACAACCTGCCGTTTCAAATCATCGCCGTTCTCGTTCTCGTAGCGACGATTGGCGTGGTCCTCTTAAGCAAACGCGAGCCTCGATAGCATGGTGACGCTCGGCGATTATCTCATCGTAAGCGGCATCCTTTTCGCGATTGGTTTCGCTGGCGTGATGTTGCGCCGCAATCTCATCATCATCCTGATGTCGCTGGAGCTAATGCTGAACGCGGCAAACCTATCACTGGTCGCTTTCTCGAGATTTCACATTCAATCGAGCGGTCTGCCTGATTATAACACACAGGTCTTCGTTTTTTTTATCATCACGGTCGCGGCAGCTGAAGTCGCCGTTGGGCTGGCAATCATCGTCGCGCTTTACCGCGCCCGGCAAACCACAGATGTGGATGACATCAAGAGTCTAAGATTTTAGAACGACATGAATAGCTTGCTTCCGTGGTGCACGTTGCTCCTGCCGCTCGTTTCGGCGATCGCGATCACGTTGTTCACGCATCGATCGAAAGCCCTGAGCAGCTTCATTTCTATCGCAGCGGTGCTTGGAAGCTTCGGCTGTAGTTGTTTGATCTTCATCTCATCAAATATCTCAGCGCCAGCGTTCACCTGGATCGACATCAGCGGAGTCTTCCAGGTCCCGCTTGGTCTCGTATTGGATAATCTTAGCAAGACGATGCTCGTTCTCGTCTCCGGCGTCGGATCGCTGATTCACATTTATTCGCTGGGTTACATGCGGGACGATGAAGGTAAATCGCGCTATTTCGCGGCTCTGTCGCTCTTTATGTTCGCGATGCTCGGCATCGTTCTCTCGAACAATTTCGTGATGCTGTTCATTTTTTGGGAATTGGTTGGCTTTACTTCTTATGTGTTGATCGGCCATTGGTTCGAACGCGACGCGGCCGCGGATGCCGCGAAGAAAGCATTCATTACGACGCGGATCGGCGATTTCGGCTTCATGCTCGGCATTTTGATGGTTTGGGCAGCGACCGGTTCGGTTGTTTTTGCCGAGATCGCACCGCGATTGTCGACCTTGACGAACCATCCGGCGTTTCTAACAACTGCCGCGCTTTTGATTTTCTGCGGCGCGGTTGGAAAATCCGCACAATTCCCGCTGCATGTTTGGTTGCCAGACGCGATGGAGGGCCCAACGCCGATCTCCGCGTTGATTCATGCCGCTACAATGGTCGCAGCTGGCGTTTATATGTTGGTCCGGGTCGGATTTATCATTCAAGCTTCGCAGACTGCACTTCTGGTCATCGCGTGGATCGGGACGATCACCGCAGTGCTCGCCGCCTTGATCGCGACGCAGCAAAACGATATCAAGCGCATCCTGGCCTACTCCACGCTCTCCCAGCTTGGCTATATGGTGATGGCGGTGGGTCTCGCCTCGAGCGAAGCGGCCATGTTCCACCTTTTTACTCACGCATTTTTCAAGGCACTCCTCTTTCTTGCTGCCGGTTCCGTCATCGTGATGCTTCATCACGAGCAGAACATTTGGAGAATGGGCGGCCTTTCGCGAAAACTTCCAATCACATTTCTCACCTTTGGTGCCGGCGCGCTGGCCTTGATTGGTTGCCCGCCATTCAGTGGATTTTTTAGTAAGGACGCGATTCTTGCGCTGGCCTACGAGCGCAACATGCCAATCTTCATGGTTGGTTTACTCACGGCGTTTCTGACGGCCTTTTATGTCATCCGCTTGTTGGTAGTTGTCTTTTTCGGCAAAGCACGCAGCGAAATCGCCGGCCAGAGCAGCGAATCACCCGTGGTGATGACCGCGCCGTTGATCGTGCTCGCGTTCCTGGCAACGTTGGGCGGGTTTGCGTTCTTCGCGCGGCACTTCCTCGTGCTCCCAATCGAGAAGAACGCCGCGCCTTTTGTTCCCGCGCTTGCAATCATTTCCTTAGTTCTTGGGAGCGGACTGGCGATTATACTCTATCGCAACCGCACGAGTGAGCCTTTCGATATCGAACTTTTTCGACGGCTCTTTTATTTCAACGAACTTTACAGTTGGCTCATCAACTGGACCCAGGAACTTCTCGCACGGATCTCCGCCTTCTGTGATCGATGGATTATTGACGCGGGTGCGGTGGGTGGAGCAAGCGGCGGAACATGGGGGATCGGCGCGCTCCTACGGCTGGTTCAAGGCGGAAATCTGCAGGCATATCTGTTCCTGTTCGGCTTGGGAATCGTTGCTCTCATCTATTTCGCTGTTTTCCACTAATGCTTCTTTTAGTCATTTTCTGTCCGATTGTTGCCGCCATCGTGATTATGGCTGGCGCGCCCGCGCGCAAGACGGCGCTGGTCGCATCGGTGTTAACGCTCGCGACCACATTGCTTCTCCTCGCTTCCTTTCATGGATCGCAGCGTGAGTTTCAGCATGTCAGTTCGTTGAGCCTGTCTCCCGAATGGCATCTGAGTTTCACGACGGGACTGGACGGCTTGAGCATGGTCATGGTGCTACTCGCCTCGATCGTCACCATGGCTGCCGTTTGGTTTACCGGTAGGATCGACAGGTACGAAAACGCGTTCTACGCATGTCTTCTTCTTATCTCCGGTGGCGCGATCGGCGCATTTGCTTCGATCGATTTGTTTTTCTTTTATGCATTCCACGAGCTCGCGCTTATCCCGACGTTTTTATTGATCGGAATCTGGGGCAGCGGGAATCGGACCGCGGCCGCATGGAAGATCACGATCTATCTGGCGATTGGAAGCTTCATCCTGCTGATCGGTTTGATCCTGCTTTATCAAAGCGTTCCAGTTGAATCGCGTAGCTTTGATATCCGCGCGTTGAAGACCGCTGCCGCCCTAGGTCAAATCTCGACGGATGCGCAGCGCCATATTTATCTGTTGCTGCTTATCGGCTTCGGAATTCTCATCTCACTCTTCCCATTTCATACCTGGGCCCCGGAAGCTTATGCATCCGCGCCGCCGCCGGCGGCAATGCTGCATGCCGGTGTCTTAAAAAAATTCGGCCTCTACGGTTTATTGCGTTTGGCCATCCCCCTACTCCCGGATGGTGCCCGCCATTGGACTAATTTGTTGGTGGTGCTGTTACTCGGGAACATCATTTACGTCGGGCTGGTCACAATCGCGCAGAAGCGGCTCGACTGGATGCTCGGTTACTCAAGCGTCATGCACATGGGCTACGTCGTTCTCGGGATCGCCAGTGCGAACATTCTCGGCGTGACGGGTGCTACGGTTTTGATGTTCGCCCACGGCCTTTCGATCGCGTTGTTGTTTGCCATTGCCGGTGAGCTACGCAGACGCACCGGCACTTTGGTTCTCGACGATTTGGGAGGTCTCGGCAAAGTGATGCCCTTCGCCGGGCTTGCGTTTGGTCTGGGCGCGTTTGCCGCGATCGGCCTTCCTGGTTTCGCCAACTTTGCCGCCGAAGTCATGATCTTCTTTGGCGCATTCAAAAATGGCTGGGAAATGGAGCGCTTTCATCTTTTTCAAATCGCAACCGTGCTTGGACTCTGGGGCGTTGTGATCTCTGCGGTTTACATGCTGCGCGCTTATCGCAAAACTTTTATGGGAACGCTCACAGCCCGTTGGAAAGATCTGGTCGATCTTCGACCCGGCTTGCTCGTGCCCGTCACATTGCTTGTTGGAGCGGCGCTTTGCTACGGATTTTTTCCACAATCGTTTGTCCGAATCATCGCGCCTGCGTTTCGCCCTTATCTCAGCGCGAGCAAATAGGCATGATTACCGCGCCAGAACTTGAGATTGCGGTGCTGATCCTGGGCATGGTGATCCTGATGTTTGAAGCGTTTGCTCCAGAGATGGACAAGCGCCTCTTGGCGTTCGCTGGAATTCTCGGTCTCGCGGCAGTGCTTGTTGTAAGCTTTTTTATCGTTCCGAGTCCCTCAACTAGTCAGGCAACCGGATTCTGGAGTTTTTACACAGCCGATCCGTTGTCGATCTTCTTCAAGCGGTTCGCATTGCTCACCACGATCGTCGTGTTGATCATGATGATCGATTACGCGCCGGTGGTGGAAAGCTCGGTTGCACCTGGAAAGGTGCGCTCGACTCTCGGGGAGTTCTTTGCACTCCCGATTTTCACGTGCGCGGGACTTATGTACATGGCGTCGGCCATCGACTTCATCTTCATCTTCGTGTCGCTCGAGCTCGTCACTATTTCGTTCTACGTGCTGGTGAGTTTTACGCGACGGAATCCGACGACACTTGAAGCAGGAGTGAAGTATCTGGTGCTAAGCGCTCTCTCGACGGCATTTCTCGTTTACGGAATCACGTGGATATTCGGAGCGACTGGCGAGACAAATCTACAGCGCATCACGGAAGCGTTGGCGAATTCCGACACCGATCACGGCGCAGCGCTTTTCGGCATGGTGCTCGTTCTCGTCGCGCTCGGTTTCAAAATTGCAGCCGTGCCGTTTCAAATCTGGGTGCCCGATGTTTACCAAGGCGCTCCCACACCAGTCACAGCCTATCTTTCGGTCGGCTCGAAAGCGGCAGGTTTTGTCGTGCTGCTGCGCATCCTGCGTCCATTTCTGATGCTGCCGCAAATGCAGCGATTGCTCGTTCTGATCACAATCTTGACCTTGATTTACGGAAATCTGGCCGCGCTCCCGCAAGGCAACTTGAAACGATTGCTAGCCTATTCGAGCATCGCGCACGCCGGCTATTTGCTCATTGGAGTGGCGTGTTTCGACGGCGGCGCAGTTAGTTTTTATCTCGCCGCCTACTTACTTATGACGCTCTTAAGCTTTGCCGTGCTCGTGATCGTCTCGCAACAAACTGGCGATCGGATTTCGGACTTCGATGGATTAGGGAAGCGCTCGCCGTTTCTCGCCTTTGCCATGTTGATTGCGATGGTCTCGCTGGCGGGCGTGCCATTCACAGCGGGATTCCTGGGAAAGTTTTTCATCTTCTACGCCGCGATCGCACGGGGCCAGATCGCGCTCGTCGTCGTCGGTGTGATCACCGTGGGCTGCGGGTTTTATTATTACCTAAAAGTTGTTCGGGCAATGTATTGGCAACCGGCCGCGCGGATGGATAAGATTCCAGTAAGCACGCTGTCACGCTTTGCGATGAGCGCGCTAATTCTTGCGATCATCGGCCTCGGAATTTATCCGCAGCCGATTCTGAAAGCATTTGAACCAATGCGCGGGCGCGTTGCCGCAACATCGCCAATCCATCGGTAGGACAAGATTGCAGGGCATCTGTGTCAGACGCCGTGGCGTTTCATAAAAACGCCCTACAAAGCTAGTCGCTTAGCTCGACGTTCCAGTAGGCAAGATCGACAAAGTGCCGCCAGCTTTCATGCTGCGGCGCTGAAAACGTGACGTGCACGAACGGCCGCCACTTCGGCCGCTTCGGCTTGCGGATGAGACTCATGTGTGCTTCTTGCGGAAGACGGTTGCCTTTGCGCGTATTACAGGCAATGCAGGAACAAACCACATTTTCCCACGTCGTCATTCCGCCGCGGTCCCGCGGCACGACATGATCGAGATTCAGGTCACTGCGCTCAAAAATCTGGCCGCAATACTGGCAGGTATTTTTGTCGCGCTCGAAAACATTGTGCCGCGTAAACTTCACTTCCTTTTTCGGGAGACGGTCGAAAAAGAGCAGCACGATCACGCGCGGGACGCGAATCTTCCACGAAATGGTCGTCACCATTTCGTGTTCCGGTGCGGTCGTAGAAAAATCGCGCCAACTCTCGAAATCGTGCGTCAGAAAATTGTTGGCTTCATCCGACGAGACGACCTGGGCGTGGCCTGCATAAACCAAGGCGAAGGCGCGCCTTGCCGTGCAGATGTTCACTGCCTGCCACAGGCGATTCAGCACCAAAACGTGACTGTTTAGTAGCGTATGCAAATCTCTGGTTTACCTATTGGTCAGCTTTTGCAGCCCCCCGGAAATTTGCGCGACGTTATCATTCGTATTTTTCATTGTCAATTCGGGCAAGGCCCAGACTGGAAGTGCCTGTCACAAAATGAACTTGTCGATCCGGGATACGATCGATAAGATCGAAGCATGGCTGGCCAAGGCTCAGCGGGTAACGTTCTTGCCGCGTTGTGCAGTTTCTTTATTCCCGGCTTGGGGCAATTGCTTCAAGGCCGGCTGTTTATGGCGATTGTCCAGTTTTGCCTGGCCGCGGTCCTCTGGTTTTTCCTGCTGGGATGGATCATCCATCTTTGGTCCATCCTCGACGCTGCGCTCTTCAAGCCTGCCTCGTAGAAGGGCGACGCCTAACAAATCCAGCCGAAGATTCGCGACGCTCAATTCCCAAGTTCAAAGAGCGTGCGCTCTGCCTTTTAAGCTGTCGGCGATCTAGCATTGCGATATGCACTCTTACACACGTAAATAGCTCGTTTCCAGACTAACCCGTTCCATGCCAGACGCGCCCCCCGAACACCGCCAACTCGCCGCCATCATGTTCACGGACATGGTGAACTACAGTGCGCTGGCTCAGCGCGATCAAGCACTCGCCTTGGAATTGCTAGAAGAGCACCGGCAGATCGCCCGCTCGCTTTTCCCGCGCTTCAACGGTACCGAAATCAAAACTATCGGCGATGCATTCTTGGTCGAATTCCACAGTGCTCTCGAAGCGGCGCAGTGCGCAATAGAGATTCAACGTACACTCGCCAAGCGTAACCATGATGTTGCGGCCGACCGGCGCATTGACGTGAGAATCGGAATTCACATCGGCGATGTAGTGCACCGCGGCGGTGATGTTTACGGGGATGGAGTGAACATCGCTTCCCGTATTCAGGCCGTGGCCGGAGCGGGCGGGATTTGCGTGTCAACGGATGTCGAGCGGCAAATTCACAACGCGCTCGAAGCTCGCCTCAAAAAACTGGCCCCGACAGAATTGAAAAATATTCACGTGCCAATGGATCTGTATCGGATCGTGCTGCCATGGGAGAAAGATGCTCAATCGAAGCAAGGTACGCCCGCCGTTGTCGTTCAGGCACGGCGAAAAAATTTACTGACCTGGGCTACGGCGGCTTTGTTCGTGCTCGCCGTGATTGCCGGTCTCGTCTGGTGGCGACAGTTAAAGACCACAGCTCAGACGCCCACCGTTAATGCAGCAGCGCCAACCGCCAAGTCAGTCGCGGTATTGCCGTTCGTCAATATGAGTCCCGACAAAGAAAACGAATATTTGAGCGACGGCATTACGGAGGATTTATGCACCGCGCTGAGCCAGATAAAAGAGCTACATGTGCCGGCGCGCACTTCATCTTTCGTATTCAAGGGTAAGACCGAAGACATTCGCAAGATTGGTGGACAACTTAACGTGGGCACTGTTCTGGAAGGCAGCGTCAGCAAAGCCGGAAACAAACTTCGAATCAGCGCCCAGCTAGTCAACGTGGCGGATGGCTTCCATCTGTGGGCGGCCAATTATGACCGTGAAATGACCGATATTCTGGAGATCCGCAGCGATATTTCCCGTCGCGTGGTTGAGGCATTGAAAGTTCAGCTTGGCGTTGAAGAAACGGAGCGTCTGGCCAGGAAACCGACAGAAATGACGGAGGCTTACGAAGTTTATTTGTTAGGTCGATATGAATTAAACAAGTTCACCGAAGCCGGCTTTACTAACGCCGTGACGCATTTCAAACGCGCGATGGCAATGGATCCATCGTTTGCCCTTGCCATGGCCGGTCTGGCCGAAGCCTACAATATGCTTGGCTATTGGAATTATCTTCCGCCCAAAGAGGCTTTCCCAGAAGCGAAGACCGCAGCCCTTCAAGCCTTGAAGCTTAATCCCCGCCTTGCCGAAGCTCACACGGCATTGGCCTTCGTTTATTACGAATTCGACTGGCTCTTTGAAGAAGCCGACCATGAATTCAGTGAGGCCGTTCGCCTCAACCCGGGCTCGGCTACCGCGCGGCTGTGGTTTGCAGAATTTCTTCTCGCGATGGAGCGTTACCCGGAAGGTGATGAACAATTCGAAAGTGCCAGGAAACTAGACCCTCTCTCGGTGCGGATCAGTTTTGATCTCGCGGTTAAGTTTTGGTTCAAGCGGCAGTTCGACCGGGCGGAGGACCAGCTCCAACGAACGCTTTCCATGGATCCGGGAAACAGTCTGGTCTACGATTTCCTTGCTCAGGTTTTGTGGAAAATAAACAAGCCCGCTGAGGCTTTCAGCGCCTTTGAAAGAGCTAGGACCTTTGAGGGTGTATTTAGCGCGGAAGAAATCGGAGAGATGCGGAAGGCCTACGAAGCTTTCGGACTTTCAGCTTACTTGCGGAAAGTAAACGAATTGAGGCAGCAGCACCTGGCCCGAGGAAAATATCAGTCTGCGCTTATCATTGCTCTGCAGTATGCGGCTGCCGGGGTCGACGGCGATGCCTTGGATTGGCTGGAAAGGGCCGTCCACGAGCACAGTACATGGCTACCGGAACTGAAAGTCGATCCAACTTGGGATAGTCTTCGCTCGCAGCCTCGATTCGTCGCAGTGTTGAAAAAGATCGGCTTGGAAAAATGAGCGCTGCGTTTGGATTCTTCTTTCTATTTATTCGTTCCGACATTCTATGAATGCGCAGTTTCCTTCCGAACACTCCGAGTCAGGTGAATTTCAACGGCAGGAAGACGCGTTTCGCGAATGGATTTCCGCAGATGGATCGATGCCGTACCCAGCCGTCACCGGGCGTTATCATCTTTATGTCTCGTACGCGTGTCCGTGGGCGAGTCGCACCCTTATCTTTCGAAAACTAAAAGGACTCGAAGACGCGATCGGAATGACGGTTGTCGATCCGATTCGCGATGGGAAGGGCTGGGCATTTCGCAATCCCGATAAAAAATGGGACGACACAGAGGTCATCCCTCCATCGACCGATCCGATCAATGGTTTTCATTATTTGAGCGAAGCGTACGCGGCAACCGATCCGAATTTCGATGGGCGCGTCACTGTCCCGGTGCTGTGGGACAAGGAAGCGAAAAAGATCGTCAACAATTGCGAGGATGACATCTGCCGCATGTTCAATGACGCTTTTAATGACTTCGCCAAGAACAAGGAGCTCGATCTTTTCCCAAAAGATATCGAGGACGAACACAGGAATCTCTCGGACTTCCTTTACGACAACGTGAACAATGGCGTTTACAAGGCCGGGTTCGCCACCCGCCAGCGACCTTACGAAATCTCTTGTCGCAAACTCTTTGAAGCACTCGATGAATTGGAGGCGCGCCTCGCGAAAAGCCGCTACCTGTTCGACAATCGGATTGTCGAAGCCGATTGGCGGCTCTTTTGCACACTCGTTAGGTTCGACGTCGTCTATCACGGTCACTTCAAATGCAACGTCCGCCGGATCATCGATTACTCCAACCTCCAAGGTTACTTAATGGACTTGTATCAGCAGCCCGGTATCGCCGAGACGGTCAATTTCGATCACATCAAGCGTCATTACTACATGACGCACACCGAAATTAATCCCACCCGCATTGTCCCGATTGGACCTGCGCTCGACCTCACAACAAAGAGCCAGGCACGGATCTTTCGCTGGCGAGTGCTGTGAAAAGGCACGTCCGGTTCGTTTACGGACAAGCAAATCGCAATCAGCGGCGCGCGGCGAAGTTGCTCGACATTTCTCCTGCAACTCTTGCACGCGCGCCATCTCCGCAACATGGCACAAAAGTAAAGCATGGTTGGCCAGAATAAGCACATTTGGCCTTATAATGCAGCCAGATATGTCGTCCGCTGGTAACGGCAACTTTGTTGCTTTGCAAAGGACGCGTTGCGTAACTGCCTCTTGTTAAATGCCAAGTGAAGCGACCCTCCCGATTCCGCCAATCTTTCGCGAGAGTTGGCATGGATACTGATCACAACAAGGCGAAAGGAACGCATGAAATCACGAGCGCCAGCTCGTTCAGGCAGAGAACCGTGCCAGGTTGTAGTGGTCGGCGACACGGTCGTTAGCGAACAGGGAATGGCCACAATTGTCGGACACGACACCAGGTATCGTGTTTGCGGCACCGCGCATTCTTTTCGTGAGGCCAACGAAGTTATCCAACGAGAACGGCCGGATCTTCTTCTCATTGACCCGTTCCTCGAAAATCGCGACGCCATTCGTTGGATCAAGGATCTTTC
>Ga0193723_1000433_pt1 | contig 16395 bp, 13 predicted proteins | sample H2m2metaG_FD_143042 | JGI IMG/M metagenome (GOLD analysis project Ga0193723, IMG submission 143042) | Soil microbial communities from a riparian zone of the East river system, Colorado, United States - H2m2 | ecosystem: Environmental > Terrestrial > Soil > Riparian zone | place: USA: East River...
AGGGCATCCCAGTTGGTAGGGACCGTGTAGTTGTGTGCGGCAAAGACGCTCTTGCGGTAGAACACCGCCCACGGGTAATAGGAAACCGGGACGCCGTAGACATGGCTGTCGTTGCCGGTCACTGTTGTCGCCATGCCGGCGGTGTAATTCGACTTCACGTGGTCCCACGCGTCGTCGATCGGCGTCGCCAGACCCTGCGCAGCAAAGAACTGCATACGGTATCCGGAGAACCAGGTGAAGGCGTCCTCGGGCGTGCCCTGGAGGTATGAGCCGAGCTGGTCCTGGAAGGTTCCGTGGTCGACAGTGTTGATCTTGACCTTGGTGCCGCCATTGGCCGCCGTGAAGGCTGCGACAACGTTGGCGAGTCCCTTCTTGGGCCCTGCGTCCGACGCGTTGCTCCCAAGCGAGAGCGATCCGCCTGTCGATCCGCCTGACGTTGTGGTGGTAGTGCCGCAGGCGGCAAGGAACGCGGCCATGCTCGTGTAGCCGGCGAGCTTCAATACGTCGCGCCGTGACAGGTCGAGGTTGAGCGGCAGGTCGCTGCCGGTGTACGGCAAGCTGATCTTGCTCGAGGACGGCGAACGCCGAACTATCCTTGAATCACCCATAGGACTCCTCCTCCTCGATCGGACCGGGACGACCCTGCAGCCTTCTTCCCGACTTGTGATCCGGGGCGAGAGTGCGCCGGCAGCAGGTCTTACTCAGCAGCCTCCAACGTCACTTCTTGGGCGCCGCTCCCAGAGGAATCTGGATCGCAGCGTTTAACGGAAAGATACAGATTCGGTCAGGATTGTCAATTAGGCAGTTTCGGTTCTGCTCGCTATTGATTGGGAATGATCGATACGTTACGATCCGTCGGATGCTGGCGGTCGAGCGAAGGCGGCTGATCGCGGAGAGCGTCCGCTCGCGCGGGGTCGTTTCCGTCGCCGAGATGGCTGAAACGCTGGGAACCACCGAGATCACCCTGAGGCGCGACCTCCGCGCCATGGCCAAGGACGGTTTGCTCGTCAGGACCCACGGAGGAGCTGTGCAGCCGGCCGGCCTCGGACACGAGCCAAGCTACTACGAGAAGTCGGGGCAAGCGGCCAACGAGAAAGCGGCGATCGCGCGGTTGGCCCTAGGCATGATCCGTCCTGGCGACTCCATCCTGCTCGGCCCCGGCACGACGACCCTGGCTCTGGCGCGGCTGCTCGTCAACTTCCCGGAGCTCACAGTGGTCACCAACTCGCTGCTGGTGGTCCAGGCCCTGATGGAAGCTCCCCGCGTGGAGGTGATCCTGACCGGCGGAACGCTGCGCAGGTCAATCCACGCGCTCGTCGGCCCGGCCACCGAAGAGTCGGTGAGGGCGCTGCGCGCATCGCAGGCATTCATCTCCGGGAACGGGTTCTCGGCCGAGAGAGGGCTGAGCACCCCCAGCCCACTGGTGGCGGCAACCGACCGCGCGCTGGCAGGCGCAGCCCAACAGGTGGTGGTGCTCGCCGACCACACCAAGATCGGCCAGGAAACGATGTGCCAGACGGTTCCGGCGGCTCGCATTCACACCCTCATAACCGACTCCAAAGCAGCCGCTCCGGAGCTGGTGGCGATTCGGGAAAGCGGAGTGGAGGTACGCGTGGCGGAGGTTGGCGATCGTGAGCAGATCCGCACAGAAGCTGTCTGACCGCAAAGCTCAGCAACCAACGCGCCCGGCTGGCGCTCGGCCCAAGGCGCCGGGGCTGCTCTCGAAAGTGGAGCTTGAGCTCCCAGATGGACGCTACCTCTTGGCCTACGCGAAAGACGCTACCAACGCCGGCGATGCCTGATCTTCGCTTCGACCCCATCAGGAGGGAATGGGTCGCATATGCGACCGAACGTAACGACCGCACATTCCTGCCGACAGACTTCTGCCCGCTCTGTCCAAGCGGCGCCGGCGGGACATCTGAGATTCCGCTCGATGACTTTGAGGTCGTCGTTTTCGAGAATCGGTTCCCAGCGTTCGGCCCTGACCGCAACGGCGACCGAGCCGTGCGGCCTGCCACCACCGGGTGCGAGGTGGTCGTCTACACCCCCGAGCACACCAAGACCCTCGCCGAGCTGCCGCCGGAGAGAGTGCGGCTCCTTGTCGATGTGTGGGCGGATCGATACAAGGCCCTCGGCGCGCGCTCAGATGTCGACTATGTCTACATCTTCGAAAACAAGGGTGAAGAGATCGGCGTCACGCTTCATCACCCTCACGGGCAGATCTACGCGCTGCCCTTCGTGCCTCCGTTCGCGCAAGCCGAGCTTGATGCCGCGCGAGAGCACCGCGAGGCCACCGGACGCTGCTTGTACTGCGACCAGCTCAAGGCTGAGACCGAAGGACCTCGTCTACTTTTTGCCGAGGAGTCGATGGCCGCATTCGTCCCAAACGCTGCGCGATGGCCTTACGAGGTGCACGTCTACCCGCGCAGGCACGTCGGGTCGATCGATGAGCTCGACGCAGGCGAAAGGTGGGACCTCGCCGGCGCGCTGCTTCGCGTCGCCGCCACCTATGATCTGCACTTCGGGTTCTCCACCCCGTATGTAATGGCGATGCACCAGGCTCCAACCGACGGTCGAGCGTGGCCTGAGGCGCACCTTCACATCGAGTTCTATCCGCCGCACCGCCGTGGCGACAGGTTGAAGCATCTGGCGGGCGTCGAGCTCGGCGCGGGGACATTCGTCAACGACACCAAGCCCGAGGACACGGCTGCGCAGCTGCGAAGCGCTGCTCGAAAAGGGGCAAAAATCGACAGGCACCGGCAGCCGGTTTCCCGGAATTCATGAATTAGGATTACGAGCATGGCATCGGTCAGCTACGACCACGTCACAAAGCGCTTCGCAGGCGGCATCGTTGCCGTGAACGACCTCAACCTCGAGATCAAGGACACGGAGTTCATGGTCCTTGTCGGCCCGTCGGGTTGTGGTAAGTCGACTGCACTGCGGATGCTGGCCGGGCTGGAAGAGATCTCCGAAGGCGAGATCCGTATCGGCGATACGGTGGTCAACGACATGGCGCCCAGGGACCGTGACATCGCCATGATGTTCCAGTCGTACGCGCTGTACCCGCACATGACCGTGTACGACAACATGGCGTTCGGTCTCCGGATGCGAGGGATGGAGGGCGCCGAGATCGAACGGCGGGTCAATGCAGCCGCCAACATTCTCGAGCTCGGGCCGCTGATGAAGCGCAAGCCCCGCCACCTGTCAGGCGGCCAGCGTCAGCGCGTGGCGCTCGGCAGGGCCATCGTCCGCGAGCCGCAGGCATTCCTGCTTGATGAGCCCTTGTCCAATCTAGACGCCAAGCTTCGAGTGCAGACCAGGATCGAGCTTCAGAAGCAACACCGCCTGCTGCACGCCACCTTTGTCTACGTCACGCACGATCAGGTCGAGGCGATGACGATGGGCGACAGAATCGCCGTCATGCGAGACGGCATCCTTCAGCAGGTGGCGCCGCCGCGAGAGATCTACGAAAACCCCGCCAACATGTACGTCGCAGGCTTCATCGGCATACCCACCATGAACTTCATCCCTGTGACGGTCCAGGGCACGACGGCCAAGGCTTCGGGCTTCGAGATAGAGCTGCCCCGCGCCCCTGGCGTTGAGAAGGGCGTGCTCGGCATACGCCCCGAAGCGATGACGGAGCGCCCGCGCCCGGATCATCCCGGTCTCGAGTTGAAAGTCGAGGTCTCAGAGGTTCTCGGCCCAGACCAGTTCCTCTATGGGCAGGTTGGCGGCGACGCGATCACCGCGCGCGTGGATCCCCAGCTAAAGGTCGACCCGGGCGACAGGGTGCGGCTGGGAGTTGACACCAGGCGCCTGCACCTCTTCGAGCCCATGACCGGGGTCGCAATCCTCTAACTGAGCGTCACCGTCTGGCCGACCTTCAGCACTTTCACCCGCATTCTTGGGTTGAGCTTGGCGAGCGTGGAGGCGAATAAGGCAGGGTCCGGTGTCGCGTCGGGGGCTGCTCCGCGGTAGCGGTAGTCCTCAAGCGGCCACATCCCGTAATGCATCGGCACCACGGTGCGCGGCTTGAGCTGCCACGCGAGGAGTGCGGCTTCGCGAGCATTCATGTTGCCGCCGCCGCCATTGATGCAGATGAAAGCGACGTCGACACCTTGACTCGCGCCGGCGCGCAGGTGCTCGTCGTACTCGGTGTCTCCCGAGTGCCACAGACGGATACCGTCGACTGTCAAAAGCAAGCCGATCGCGTCGGGCAGGGTGTGCCTTGCGAACGTCGCAGTGACGCGGCAACCGCCCCTGGTGGCGGATTGGCCTGGTTGAAGAGCACGGAGCCTGGACGCCGGCCAACCGAGACTTGACGCGCGGACCGTGCACGAAGGCGGGGCGAACAGGGTGGTGCGGCCGGGCGAGGCGTAAGCCCGGATGGTGGGCTCATCGAAGTGGTCGAGGTGGCCGTGCGTGACGAGCAGGAGGTCAGGCACGAGCTCCGCCGTGGTGATCGGTGGTTCGAACTGCCGCCTGAGGCCCTCCAATCTCTCGCATTCGTCGGAAAAGTAAGGATCGATCATCACTGTCAGCCCGCCATGGCTCTTCAACAGGTAACCCGCTTGCCCGAGCCATGCGCATGCGATCGTCCCAGAGCGAACGTTCAGGTTTGCAAAGGCTGGCGCGACCCTCACGCTTGTCAACGCTCTTCGCGCACGTAAGGCGTTCCGAGGGCGGCCGGGGCGCCAAGGCGCTGTTTGGCCCAACCGGTCGATACGACCACCAGGACCACTACTGTCATCACGTAGGGCAGGGAGGCGAACACCTCCGGCGGTAGGTGCACCTGTCGGGCCTGCAGCACGAAGCCAAGGCTGGAAAAGAGGCCGAATAGATAGGCGCCGACCAGCGTGAGCTCCGGCCGCCAGAAGGCGAAGATCACTAGCGCGATCGCGATCCAGCCGGCGCCCGACGTCATCCCGTCGATCCAGTTCGGGGTGATCGCGAGGCTGAAGTAGGCGCCTCCGACTCCCGCCAGCAGCCCGCCCGCGAGTGTGTGCGCGTAGCGGTACCGCGCCACGTTCACGCCCATGACGTCTGCTGTCTCAGGCGACTCCCCCACGGCTCGTACGTGGAGCCCCGGTCGCGTGCGGTAGAGATACGCCAGCGCCAGGATCACAAGGACCCAGGAGGCGTAAACCAGCGCGTTCTGATGGAACAGGATCGGTCCGACGACAGGCAGGCCGGACAGGCCGAGCACATTGAGCGCGAGGAACTCGTGGTGGGCAGGTTGTCCGCCTAGCCGCGCCACGTTGCCAACGTATGAAGACAAGCCAGTCGCTCCAGCGAAGATGGTGAGCGCAAGGCCGGAGACGATCTGGTTCGCGCGAAGTCCCACGACCAGGATCGCGTGGATCAAAGATGTGGCGAGCGCCGCAAGCCCGCCGATGGTCGTCGCCAGCAACAGGACCATCCAGTCCGGGCCGGTGATGTGTTGCACGCTCCAGAAAGCAGTGACGGCGCCGATCAGCATCATTCCCTCGACGCCGAGGTTGAGCACTCCGGAGCGCTCGGCCAAAAGCTCTCCGACCGACGCGAACACGAGCGGCGTCCCGTAGAAGATCGCTGACGCCGCCAGCACCACGACGATGCTCTCGTTGACGTTCATTGTCGAGCGGCTCCCGCTGGCTGGGCGCCGACGGGAAGGGAGCCTCGCGAACCCAGCGTGAACCTGTATCGAAGAAGCAGCTCTCCGCCCAGCGCGAAGAAAAGGATCATGCCCTGCAGCACGCCGACCAGCCCGGCCGGGAAATCCGGGCCCTGGAGGCTGTAGCCGGCATTGGCCAGCCCGCCGATCAATACCGCGACCACCGGCACGGCGAAGGGGTTGTAGCGAGCGAGCGCCGCGACCACGATCCCCGAGTAGCCGAGTCCCGCCTGCTGCAAACCGCGTGGATCGAGGACATGGCGAAAATCGCCGACCTGGCTCGCCCCACCAATTCCGGCAAGCGCCCCGGACAGAGCCATCATCACGACCACGACGCGGCGGGTTTTGATGCCTGCATAGCGCGCAGCAGAAGCCGAATCGCCCAGCACACGTACCTGGAACCCGAAAACAGTCGACCGGTATAGCGCCCAGAGCCCGATGGCGGCGGCGATGCCCAGCCCAAAGCCGAGCGGGACGATCGCGATCTCAAGGTTGAAGGTTGGCCAGGAGGCGGCGTCGGCCAAGACCTTGCCTTGCGGAAATTGCCGCGCGCTGAACGTCGACAGGTCGCGCCAGTAGGACTGGCTGTCAAAGATCAGGTAAAGCAGGAGCAGGCCGGCGACGTAATTGAGCATCAGGGTCGAGATGATCTCGTTGGTGTTGAAGTAAGCCTTCAACAGGCCGGGGACGATCGCCCAGGCCGCGCCCGCAAGCAGGCCGCCGAGGATCATCCCAGTGATCAGGATCGGCCCGGTCTGGTCGTGAAGGGCGATGCCGGCGCCGGACGCCCCGACCGCGCCCAGGTACAGCTGACCCTCTCCCCCGATGTTCCAGAGCCTCATCCTGAACGCGGCTGCCGCGGCGAGGCCAGTCAACAGAAGTGGAGTTGCCGTGACCAGCGTGCTCGTCAACGCTCCAGGCGCGAAGAAAGCGCGGTCGAAGATTCTCTCGTAAGTCGCAATCGGGTCTTTACCCGCCACCAGAAGAACAACCGACGCAGCGGCGAACGCCGCCATCAAAGACATGGCGGGCACTGCGACGAGCAGCCATCTAGGCGCCGTCTGCCGGCGCTCGATCCTAAACAAGGCGGGGGCTCAACCGGAGGAGCCGGCCATCATCAGGCCTATCTGCTGGATGTCGGCCTCGGCCCTCGGCACGAGGCCGACGATGCGTCCGTTGTAGATGACCGCGATCCGGTCTGCGAGGAGCAGGATCTCGTCGAGGTCTTCACTGATCAGCAGGATGCCGACACCTTTGGACGCAGCCTCGATCAGCAGCGCGCGCACACCCTCTGTCGCTCCCACGTCAAGGCCGCGAGTCGGGTTTGCGGCAACGATCACCACAGGCCGGCTCGAAAGCTCGCGAGCAAGGACCACCTTCTGCACGTTTCCACCTGACAGGAGACGGGTGGGCGTGTCCGGACCAGGGGCTGCGACAGAAAAGCGGGCGATCATGTCCCGCGCGTTGGTCCGGATGCTGCCGTGCCGCAGGATGCCCTGGAACGATATCGGGGGCCGGCGGTGCGACTTGAGGATCAGGTTGTCAGCGATCGAAAGGCTGGGCGACACCCCTGTGTGCATACGGTCTTCAGGCACGTGGGCGATCCCCTTGAGAATCGCGTCCTCCGGGTCTCCGCTGCGCAATCGACTGCCGGCAAGCAAGACGTCGCCCGCGGTCCGCGGCCGCGCGCCGGAGATGACCTCGGCCAGCTGACGCTGCCCATTTCCGGACACACCCGCCACGCCGACGATTTCGCCCGCCCTGACGCTGAACGAAACGCCGTCGAGCGCGTGGATCCCGAGATCGCCGGCGGCCGACACTCCGCGGAGCTCCAGAACAACTGCCGCGCCGGCGAGATCGTGAATCTGCTTTGTCTGCGCGAAAACCACCTCGCGGCCGACCATCATCCTGGCCAGCTGAGAGGGGCTCGTCTCGCGAGTCAGGACAGTACCTATCGAGCGGCCCCCACGCAGGACGGTCACCCGGTCAGCGACTGCCATCAGCTCGTCGAGCTTGTGGGAAACGAAAATGACGGTCCTTCCCTCGGCGGTCATCCGCCGCAATGTCTCGAACAGGTCGTCGGCCTCCTGCGGCGTGAGCAGCGACGTGGGTTCGTCGAGGATCAGGATTCGCGCACCGCGGTAGAGAGCCTTCAGTATCTCGACTCGCTGCTGCTCACCGACCGATAGCTGCCAGATCCGCGCCCGCGGATCCACAGGCATGCGATATCGCTTGGCAAGCTCCTCTACCTTCGAGTCGATGATTCTCGGCGACGTGCGCAGCCAGCCCGCGTCGTGCTGACCCAGGACGATGTTGTCGGAGACGGTGAGTGAGGCAGCCAGGCGGAAGTGCTGGTGAACCATAGAAACGCCAGCCTCCCTGGCGTCCTTTGGCGAGCGAAACTCGACAGTGCGCCCGTCGATCGCGATCTCGCCGGCGTCGGGGCGGTAGAGGCCGGTCAGGATGCTGGCGAGAGTCGATTTGCCGGCGCCGTTCTCACCCAGGAGGGCATGAACCTCACCCTTTTGGGCTTCGAAGTCGACCGAGTCGTTGGCGAGGACGCCGGGGAACCGCTTGGTGATCGAGCGCATTGCCACCGCCGGGACTGGCCCGGCGGTGACCACATTCACGCTATCGACTCTCAGCTGCTGGGCTTGCCGATGACGCCCTGGACGAACCAGTCCATGGTCAGGATCTGGTCGAGGGTGAGCTTCGCGCCGTCAGCCACCTTCACCTTGCCCGACTGGTCCTTCAAGGGCCCGGTGAACTGGTAGAACGTGCCGGCAACAAGGGCATCCTTCTTGGCTTTGATCTTGGCCTGGGTTGCGGCGTCCACCGACTTTCCGAATGGCGCGATGTCGACGAAGCCGTCCTTCAAGCTGCCGTAGTAGCTGCCGCTCTTCCACGAGCCGTCCATCGCGGCCTTGACGCGGGTGAGCTCGTAAGGGCCCCAGTGGTAGACGGTCCCCGTCAGCCACTGCTCGGGTGCGAATGCCGTCTGGTCGGAGTCGTAGCCTGCCCATTTCAGGTTGTGTGCCTTGGCCGCTTCTCCGGTGGCCGGACTGTCCTGGCCCTGGCCGAGAACGTCGACTCCGGCGGAGATGAGGCTTTCGGCCGCTGACTTTTCCTTGGCCGGGTCGAACCACGTGCTGGTCCAAATGACCTGGACTGTCGCGCCAGGGTGCGTGGCCTGGGCGCCGAGAGCGAAGGCGTTGATCTCCCTAATCACTTCAGGAATCGGGAACGGAGCGACAAAGCCGATCTTTCCCGACTTGGACGCCGCCCCGGCGGCCATGCCCGTCAGGTAGTCGGCATCCTCAGCCGCACCGAAGAACTCGGCGAGGTTGGTGTCCAGCTTGTAGCCGGTCGCCATCTCGAAGTACACGTTTGGATATTTCTTGGCCGCCGCCGCCACCTGGTCTTGGAACCCGAACGAAGTGGCGAAGATGATCTTGTTTCCATCCGCGACAAGACCATCGATCACCTGGGTCACCTGGGGACCCTCCGGAACGTTCTCCTTGAACGTCGTCTTCACATTGTTTCCCAGCTGTTGGGCGACATAGAGGCGGGCGTCGTCGTGAGCCTTCGTCCAGCCCGCGTCGGCGGCGCTCCCGACATAGATCCAGGCTGCTTTGTACGCCCCGCCTGTGGTCGTCGGCGTAGTGGTACCGCCACAGGCGACCAGGCCGAGCGCGGCCACTACGAGCAAAGTCACACGTCTCATATCGCTACGACCTCCAACTCTCAACGTGCAACACCGGTGTTGGCTCGGTGTCACACGCCTGCCCACAAAACCAGGACCCAACACAGACGGTACGCATAGCATGATCCCGTAATGCCGACAAGTGGTGAAGCCGGCGTCGTCGAGATTGCCGTCGCCGGCTTGCGCTTTGTCGCCCGGCTGGAGTCAACGCGGGCGCCGAAGACGTGCGCCAAGTTCGTCTCCATGCTTCCACTCAAGACCAAGCTCATCCAGGCGCGGTGGAGCGGGGAGGCGGGCTGGATTCCCTTTGGCGACCTGAACCTCGACCTCGGCTACGAGAACCACACAAGCTATCCCGCTCCTGGCCACCTGCTGCTCTACCCAGGGGGAATCAGTGAGACCGAGATCCTTTTTCCGTACGGCGCGACTGTATTTGCCAGCAAGATGGGGCAGCTTGCCGGGAACCACTTTGCGACCATCTTCGACGGTGGAGAACAGCTCCCCGAGCTTGGGCGGGTCGTCCTGTGGGAGGGAGCGCAGGAAATCACGTTTCAAAGCGGCGCTGCTCGCCCGTAAATGAGCCGGAGTCGCACCCTTGCCGAAACGGCAATGGAGCGCTGCGACGTCCTCGGAGCCATCAGCGATGAGCCGGACCGTCTGACGAGGCAGTTCGCCGGCGAGGCGATGCACCGGGCCCACGAGCAGGTGGGTGCATGGATGCGCGATGCGGGCATGGTCGTCACTCGCGACAACATCGGCAACCTCCGTGGGCGGTACGAAGGCGCGGCGCCAGGAGGCCCCACGCTTCTCCTGGGCTCTCACCTGGATACCGTTCGCGACGCAGGCAAGTACGACGGGCCGCTGGGCGTCGTGGTCGCCATCGCCGCGGTGCAGCGGCTGCACGACATCAAGAGGCGGTTGCCGTTTGCCATCCAGGTCATTGCGTTCGCCGACGAGGAAGGGCTGCGCTTCAGCTCGACCTACCTTGGCAGCCGGGCGGTGGCCGGCACATTCGAGCTGTCAGATCTCGAACACACTGATGCCGGCGGCGTCACGATGGCCGACGCCATCGGCCAGTTCGGCGGTGACCCTGCGCGACTGGATGACGACAGATGGCGTGACGGAAAGCTGCTCGGCTACTGCGAGGTTCACATCGAGCAGGGCCCGGTGCTCGAGACCCGCGGCCTGCCAGTCGGCGTTGTATCTGCGATCGCCGGCCAGGCTCGCTACCACATCACATTCACCGGCCAGGCAGGACACGCGGGAACGGTGCCGATGCGGGGACGCAGAGATGCTCTGGTCGCCGCCGCCGAATTCGTGCTCGCTGTCGAAGCCGATGCCAGCTCTCACAATGGCCTGGTCGCGACTGTCGGACAGCTGACAGTGCACCCCGGTGCTGTCAACGTGGTGCCTGGCGAGGTAAAGCTCAGCCTCGACATCCGGCATCCGGATGACAGCGTCCGCCTTGAGCGCACGCGCCACCTTCTCGAAAGGGCGCGACAGATCGGATCGCGACGAAACGTCGAGGTCGCCGACCGGCTGCTCGGTGATAACCCTTCGGCGCCGTGCGCGCCGCGACTGGTTTCCCTGCTTGCAAAGGCCGTCGACGAGGCTGGGGTTCCAGTTGTCCACCTGGTGAGCGGCGCCGGACACGATGGCGTCACGATGGCTTCGTTGACCGAGGTAGGGATGCTCTTCGTCAGGTGCAAAGGAGGCATCAGCCACAACCCAGCGGAAGCCGTGACTGTGGACGACGTGGCGGTTTCGATTGATGTGCTCGGCCGGTTCCTGGAGCTGCTCCCAACGCTTGGCCCCGAATGACTGACCTGGTCATCCGCGGGGGTCGCGTCGTAACTCAAGAAGGCGTGATTGGCGCCGACATCGCGGTCGATGGAGGCCTGATCACTGAGGTCGGCCCACACGTGTCAGTGAGTGCGGGCGAAGCTGTCGACGCCACCGGCCTTCACATCTTTCCGGGCGGAGTCGACACACACGTGCACTTCAACGAGCCTGGGCGGACCGACTGGGAGACGATCGCCAACGGATCGGCAGCGCTGGCCGCCGGAGGTTATACGAGCTTCGTAGATATGCCGCTGAACAGCCACCCGGTTACCATCGACTGTCCTGCCCTAGAGCTCAAGGTGAAGGCGGCGAACGCCACGTCGCTCGTGGACTTCGCGTTGTGGGGCGGATTGGTCCCCGGCAATCTCGACCGACTCGAAGAGCTGGTCGAGCGCGGCGTCATCGGTTTCAAGGCGTTCATGTGCCCAAGCGGCATCGACCAGTTCCCCGCATGCGATGAGGACACCCTCTATCAGGGGATGCAGAGAATCGCCCGGCTGGACTCGATCCTGCTGATTCACGCCGAGAGCCCGGAGTTGATCGGGTCGGTGGCTGAGGGCAGAACGGGACCGCGTGACTTCATCGCGTCACGGCCCGCAGATGCGGAACAGGTAGCGATCGCGACTGCCATCGGTATCGCGCGCGAGACAGGCTGCCGCATCCACATCGTGCATGTGAGCACGGAGATTGGCGTGCATATGGTCGCCGAGGCGAAGCTGCTCGGTGTCGATGTGAGCTGCGAAACATGCCCTCACTACCTGCTGTACACAGAGAACGACATGGAACGCCTCGGCGGGATCGGCAAATGCGCGCCTCCGTTCCGCACCAAAGAGGATCGCGACGGCCTGTGGAGTTTGCTCGCCGAGGGAACGTTGCCGATGGTCGTCTCCGACCACTCTCCGAGCACGATTGATCTGAAGCTTGGCGAGGATTACTTCAAGCTCTGGGGCGGCATCTCGGGCTGCCAGTCAACGCGACAGTTGCTGCTTGCACACGCCGCCGAGCGATCAGTCGAGCTGTCCACCATCGCAGCAGTCACAGCGACCAACCCGGCTCGCCGTTTCGGCATGGCGAGCAAGGGAGAGGTGGCTGTGGGTTTCGACGCCGATCTGTGGCTCGTCGACCTGTCGTACGAGGGGACCTTGCGCAAGCACGATCTCCTGTATCGGAATGCTTTCAGCGCGCACGAGGGCCAGCCGATCCGAGGGCGAACCGCGAGGACGCTGGTGCGCGGCAAAACAGTCTTCACGGACGGAAAGCCGGCTTCAGCCCGGACTGGGCGGCAGATCAGGCCTGAGAGAGCCGCCGGCCGGCAGCGCTGATCCCTCGCGCAATCTCGTCCTCGTCTCCGGTCAGGAGACGACCCTCGCGCACCACGACCTTCCCCTGCACGACCACTGCCTCGGCCCGTGAAGGTGGCGCCAGCGCAAGGCCGGCGAGCGGATCGTGAACGCCGGCATGGGCCAGGTCGTCAATGCGAAAGAGGGTGACGTCGGCGCACTTTCCGACCTCGAGGGCGCCGCAGTCGTCGCGTCCGAGGCACGCCGCTCCTCCGGCTGTCGCCAGCCGCCACGCCGAGCGAGTGTCCAAAGCAGTTGGCGCGTCGACGCGACCATGAAGGGCGGCTCGCGACCGCGCCAGAAAGAGCGACTGGTGCACCTCCATCACCAGGTTGGAGTCCTCATTGCTCGCGGACCCGTCGACCCCGAGGCCGATGCGCGCGCCAGCGCGCACCAGGTCCTCAACCCTGCAAGCGCCTGCACCAAGGCGCATGTTGCTGGATGGACAGTGCGCGATGCCTGTCTTCGACTCGGCCACACGGTCGACCTCAGCATCGCTGAGGTGTATTCCGTGCGCGTACCAGACATCGTCGCCGGACCAGCCGAGGTCCTCCATCAACTCCATCGGCCGCCTTCCGAACCGCTCCACGCAGAAGCGCTCCTCGTCCAACGTTTCCGCAAGATGCGTGTGGAGCCTGACGCCATGCTTGCGAGCCAGCTCCGCAGAGTCGCGCATCAGCTTCGGCGTGACCGAGAAGGGCGAGCATGGAGCCACGGCCACCCGGCACATGGATCCAGGGCTCGGATCGTGGAAGCGCGCGATCTTTTCTGCAGTGTCCGCGAGGATGAAGTCCTCGTCCTCCACCACCTCATCAGGGGGAAGGCCACCTTTCGATTCGCCGAGCGACATCGATCCACGACAGGGATGAAAACGCAAGCCCAGCTCCGATGCGCAGGCCACGAGGGTCTCGAAGAGTTCCCGCCGGCCCGCTGGAAAGACGTAGTGATGGTCGGTCGAAAGCGTGCAACCCGACAGCAGGAGCTTTGCCATGGCTGCCCTTGCCGCTGCCCGAACCGTGTCGGCGTCGATCTTTGCCCACACCGGATATAGGGCGCGCAACCACTCGAAAAGCGTGCCATCAGGCACATAGCCGCGAGTCGCCCACTGGTACATGTGGTCGTGAGCGTTGACCAGGCCTGGCACTGCGACGCAGTTGGGCAGACGCAGCGTTTCGTCGGCGCCGGGTGGAGGACCCGATCCCACCTCGACAATCATCCCTTCGCGTACGAGCACCCAACCACCCTCGAGCTCGGCGCTGCCCGTGTACAGCAGCCCGGCTCCGATCAGGAGCGTCGTCAACGCTGGCCGGTGCCGACGATGTCGTGAGGACGAACCGGCACGCGCGCGAGCGGGCGGCCGGTGGCAGCGCGGATGGCAGCAACGATTGCGGGTCCCGATGAGATGGTGGGCGGCTCGCCGACTCCCTTGAGGCCATACGGCGAGTGCGGGTCGCCAAGCTCCAGGATCTGCATGCGCACCGGGGGCATGTCGAGGATGGTCGGCAGGAGGTAGTCGGTGAACGAGGCGTTGCGTATCACGCCGTCCTTGACCTGGATCTCCTCCATGACTGCGAGGCCGAGCCCTTGGGCCGCGCCGCCTTCGAGCTGGCCCTCCACAGCTTGCGGATTGATCGCCTTACCAACGTCTTGCGCCGTGGCGAGCTCGACGACCCTGACCAGGCCAAGCTCGGTGTCGACGTCGACGACGGCTCGGTGAGCCGCAAAAGCGTACTGGAGGTGCGCGTCGGCCTGGCCCGTCTCCGGATCGAGGCGGGTTGTGCCGCGAGGTCGGAACTCGCGAGTTTCCTCGATCGCCTCCTCTCCCAGCAATGTCGCGAGGAGCACAACCACTGCGCCATCAGCGGAAACCACAGCATCGTGCTCGAGACGGAACCCTGTCGCGGCGTCAGCGCGTCCGAGCTCTGACTGCACCAGCCCGAAAACGCGCTCCCGCACCGCTTCGCATGCGGCTTTGACGGCTCCGCCGGTGATGTAGGTCTGGCGCGAGGCGGATGAGGAGCCGGCCGAGCCGACACGTGTGTCGGCGTCGAGGACAACCACATCGCTCACCCCGAGCTCGGTGCCGGCGATCTGGGCCTGCACTGTGACGAGACCCTGGCCCACCTCAGCGCTGGCGGTGTGCACCTCGACACGAGGCTTGCCGTCGATGACAGACAGCCTGACCCTCGCCGTCGAGTAGTCGTTAAAGCCCTCGGAGTAGCCGACATTCTTGAAGCCCACCGCGTAGCCAACACCCCGGCGCACCGCTTCGCCGTGCGTGGTGTTGGACACGCCGCCCGGCATCTCGGTGAGATCGACAGGATCGGTCGCGAGGGCTGCCGGAAGTGGCACATCCCTTATCCGGCGGAGCAGCTCGGCCACCGGGACCGGACCTTCCACAACCTGTCCGGTCACCATCCGGCTGCCTGTCTTCATCGCATTTTGAATTCGGAGCTCGACCGGGTCCATCCCAAGCGCCTCGGCGAGCTTGTCCATCTGGGCTTCGTGCGCGTAGCAGTTCTGCACTGAGCCGAAGCCACGCATCGCGCCACACGGTGGATTGTTGGTGTAGACCACCCAGCCATCGATGGTCGCGCTGGGACATTCGTAAGGACCAAGCGCGAAGCAGCTTGCGTTGGCGATCACCGCAGTCGAGCTGGAGGCATATGCGCCGCCATCGAGAAGGATGCGGGCTTTGACGTAGACGAGCTTCCCCTCGCGCGTGGCGCCGTGCTCGTAAAGCAGGCGGCCCGGGTGTCGGTGCACGTGGCCGACAAAGGACTCAGGTCGCGAGTACGAGATCTTGACAGGCCGCCCGGTGCGAAGCGCGAGCATGCACGCGTGTGCCTGCATCGAAAGGTCCTCGCGCGCGCCAAACGCGCCGCCGATCCCGGCCATCGTCAGCCGCACCTTGTCCGGCGGCAACGCAAGGCACTCCGCCAGCTGATCGCGATCGACGTGCAGCCACTGGGTGGCGATGTAAAGGTCAACGCCGCCCTCACCGTCTGGAATCGCAAGGCCAGACTCCGGTCCCAATGGAGCCTGGTCCTGCATGCCGATCTGGTACTCGCCGGTCACCACGACGTCAGCCTTCGCGTTCTGATCGCCGTGGCGGATCTTGATCTGCCGTGTGATGTTGCCCCCGGGGTGCAGTGGCGGCGCGTCAGGAGTGAGCGCCAGCTCTGGATCAGTCAGAGGGACCAGCACCTGGTAGTCGATTTGAACCTTGTGCGCCGCACGTCGCGCCTGCTCCGGGTGATCTGCGGCTACCAGCGCGACAGCCTCTCCCCAATACCGGACCATGTCGTGGGCCAGCACCGGTTGGTCGGGAATCTCGAGTCCATATGCGTTGCGACCTGGCACATCCCGATGCGTGAGGACAGCGCGCACTCCGGGTGAGGCGAGGGCCTCGGCGACGTCGATCGAAACGATGCGCGCGTAGGGGTGCGGGCTGCGCACCGTTGCTCCCCACAGCATTCCTTTCACACGCAAATCGGATGAGTACGGAAAATCGCCTTTGACCTTCAGCACCGCATCGGGCCGCTGCACTGACTCACCGACCCGACCTGTGACCGCGGTCCGAGACGCCAGCCTCGGCGGTGCGGTCATCGAGCGGACCCGTCGGTGGCCACCATACGGCGAGCGGCCAACTCAACTGCGTCGATGATCTTCGCGTAACCGGTGCAGCGGCAGATGTTGCCTGCCAGTGCCTCGCGAATCTCAGTCAGGCTCGGTTCAGAAACGCGTGCGAGGAGGTCGTGCGTGGCGACGATGAGACCCGGCGTGCAGAACCCGCACTGCACAGCGCCCGCCTCTACGAACGCCTCCTGCACTGGATGAAGGGCACCACCCTCGAG
>Ga0193723_1000436_pt1 | contig 16351 bp, 12 predicted proteins | sample H2m2metaG_FD_143042 | JGI IMG/M metagenome (GOLD analysis project Ga0193723, IMG submission 143042) | Soil microbial communities from a riparian zone of the East river system, Colorado, United States - H2m2 | ecosystem: Environmental > Terrestrial > Soil > Riparian zone | place: USA: East River...
CAGACCGTAAGCGTCGTCGCGCTGTCGTGGATACTGTCCCAGGTTCCCCGCTCCCAATTCGCCCGGTCGCCGGTAGGCGAGTACTTGTAGAACCGCTCTGGCGCGAACTCGGCCTGGGACCCCGGCTTCCAGCGGAGACCGATGTAGGGCAGCGTACCGTCATCACTCCGGTAGCGATACCTGAGACGGATACCCTGCACGACTCGGTCGGCGGGTAGCCGGAACAGCAGCGCCGGCCGTGGTCCAAAGACCCGCGCGGTGCTGTCATGCCAGTCGAGCTGCGTCGTTTCCACCGGGTGCAGGTCGAGCGGCACTAGCCGAAAGGCGGGATCCAGTTGGAGCGCGGTGTAGTTGCCGACCCGCGCCCGTTTGAGCATTGGCAGGTAGCGTTGGGGCATGTCCTGGTGTGGATGCAGCCAAGGTCCGTATCGGTGAAGCAGTTGGTGCAGCGGAACCCCGGCCGCCAGGTCGCGTTCGAACCCGCCGAGCTGTCCCCGCAGCTCCTGCGCGTAGCCCAACCCGAACGCGGTGTTCCCCCATAATGCGGCGAGCGACGCAAGCGTGAGCGCGGCTGGAGCCCACCGGCGAGCCCGGTCGCCGTAGAGGACCCAGGCGAAGTACAGCGCGCACCAGGCCGGCAAGGCCAAGGTGACATAGCGGGTCTCAAATCCGTTGCGGCCGAGACCGAGTCCGAGCGCAAGCGACCCAAGCGCTGCCAGGAAGCAGAGCAGACCGGCCGCGCGGGCCCGCTCGGCTGGCCGGTCGCGCCAGACCCGAATCAGGAGAAGCGTCGTGACCCCGAGCGCCGCGAGCGTGGCCAACCCTGAGAGCGGCCAGGCGTTGCGAGTGGCCGGCCCCAGCCCGATGGTTGCGAACTGAACCGAGGTCTTGAGACTCTGGTAGGCACTCTGGCTCTTTGGGTGGTAGGGTACCCGCTCCCAACCGACGAAATAGAGGGCCGTGAGCGCGAGTGCTCCCACGCCGAGTGCCGCAATCACTCGACTACCGCGAGTGTTGGCCCCGCCGGACCAATCCTCGGGAAGCAGCGCCAGCGCCAGCGGCCACGCGGCCAGCGCGGGCACCATTCCGAGGCCGTTCGCGCCACAAAGCGGCAGTAAGAGCGCGCAGACTCCCACTGTTACCGCCGCACGCCGTACAGGCACCGTCGTCCCTGCGCGCACGATCGACAGCAGCGCCACGCAGGCCAGAGCCACCGAGGCAAAAAACTGAAGCTGCCAGCCCCACAGCAGATTGGCCGCCTGTCCCCAGTGCAGTAGGACTAGCGGGAAGAATGCATCCTCCGCGCCGGGCCGGCCTCGGAGGCGGGCGGCGGTGAGCATCATCGCGGCCGCTAATGCTGCCATGACCAGCACATCGAAGTACATGGTCACCCGCATGTCGACCAGGGTAAGACGGTTGAGGCCGAGGAAGATCAGTCGCGGAATAGGTACCCGGTGCTCGTTATGCTGCGACCAGAGCCAGTCCCAGTTGACCGGCTGATTCCGGGTAAGGGTCGGGACCATGTCCCAGTCGTCCCACGAAGGGACGTTGCTGGCATAATGGGCCACGAAGAAAAGCGCCGCGGCGAAGAAGGTCGCCCAGACACCCCAAGCAATAACGCCGCCGAAGCTGGAGCGTGACGCGCTCATTCAGCGGACCCGCTCATAGACCCGCGCTTTGCTGTCGGGGGTGGTGTAGACCAGACGCCAGGATGCGGGATGGCGGGCGACAACCGGTGCCGCATAGCGCTCGGAGATCCCTGGCAGGCCGAGTTCGTCGAGAACCAGAAAGGAAACCGGCACGGCATCGAGATAGCGCGCTGCCGTCTCGGGATCCGCCTCGAGCGGCGGCAGGACGGCCTGGTGTCCGGTGCGCAGGTACGCCAGGTGTGGGACTGACGTCGCGATGATCTTGCCGGACTCTGCTCGGCGCCGAATGTACTCCAGTGCGGGATCGAGCGCGTGCCATACCGGCTCGTAGGTCAGGAGCCGGCCTGGCTGCTCGGTCCCATCGGCAGCGTAATAGCTGATTGGGAGGAGGCGGAGGAAGCCGGCCGCGATGACCACTTGGACAAGCAGCATCGCCGCCAACGGAGCGGTGGCGACGAGGGCGCCTGCCGTCCTGCCCGTCTTTCCCAGCCGTGCGAGCCGGCGCGCCGCGGCGTCGACCGCCACTATGAGAAACATTAGGGATAGCGGCGTCAGGGGGGCGAGATAGCGCCAGAATTGGCTCGACCACGGCGTCAGTGAGATCATGGCCAGGGAAAATCCGAAGTACACGGGGAACAACCACTCGCCCCGCTTGAGGAGCAGTCCGGCGCCCACCAGAGCGCCTGCCCCGATGAGCGCCAGCAAGAGGCCGGTCACGGCAAGGACGGCCTCGCGCGGAGGCTGGGACCAGGGGAGGTGGAGACCGCGATACAGCTTGTCGACGAGATACGGCCCGCTGGCCACGGCGATCCAGGCGCTCTCGCCGATGCTCCTCGGGAGGGCAAGGAGATTGCGTCCGACCCGCACCACGAGGTCGGGCGGCGAGGTCCGCCCAAGCTCCGGCTGGAAGGGGTCAACCAGCCAGCTATTCTCTCCGTAAGTGACGTTGGAGTAGTAGTACGCTGCCCGCTGGTAAGGGTACGCCGGCTCGTGATACGCCGCACTCCCCGACACCCGCGCGGTGTACGCCTGCCATGCAATCACCGGAAGGGCTGCTACCGCCGCTCGGAGCGCCGCCTGCCGAAACCGCCGACGCAGCAGGCTGTCGACCACCCATACCGCGAGCAGGGCAATGCCTGCCGTCCGGATCAGGTACGCGGTTCCGGCGAGCAACCCCGCCGCTGCGCCGTAGCCCGGTTGCTCCCGGCGGCGGAGGCAGAGCAGGAAGAGCATGGAGACCAGGGCGAAGGGTATCTCAGCGTATAGCGAATCCGACGGGTAGAGAAAGCTATAAAAGGAGAAGCCCGTCCCGGCGACGGCTGCCAGGGCCAGCGGTGGATCCAGAAAGCCACGGACTACGAAATAGGCCGCCAGTAGATAGGCGCCGGACAGAAGGAAATAGCAGCGCCGGAGGCGGGAGCCGACGATCACATAGTCGTTTGTGCCCAATACCCATTGATGAGCCGCCACCAGCGCCGGAAGCAGCGGGGGGTACTGGACCGCTTCGATTTCCCCCGGCTCGTTAAGTAGGCGGTAGCCTTTTCCTTCCGCGAGCGACGTTCCAAGTACGAAATATGTGCTCGCGTCCCAGCGCAGATCGATCGGACCCTGCAGTCGCGCCGCCCATACGGCGATCCAGAGCAGGAGCACGCCCCCCACGCCGGCGAGGTCGTGGCTTCCCAGGCGCCGGGGCTTCCCGGCGACGTTAGTTTGCACGACGTTCTGCGTCCATCAGGAGAGATCCTCCGTGAAGGCATTCCGGCCGGCCCTCGGCTCGGTCCTGCTCCTTGTCGTCGTTGCCGCGGTGCCTCGTCTATTTCTCGCGGCCCGACAGGACTTGTGGGCCGACGAGCTCTTCTCTCTCGCGGTGGCCACCGGCCACAGCCTGGAGCATCCGGCATCCGCCGCGGTGCCGGCGCTCGGCGACTTCGTGGAGCCCACGATGGCCGTGTCCCCGGAGACCTTCCGCCGGTACCTGGAGCACGAATCGCCACCGGCCGGTCCGCGGCGCGTGACCCGAGCGGTTCTGCTCTCCGACACCAGCCCGCCCCTCTACTATCTCGCGCTGATGGCGTGGACCCGCGTGGCCGGGACCAGCGACTTCGCCCTCCACGCCGGTTCGGTGGCCTGGGCCCTCGCCACGATGCCGCTGATCTGGCTCCTCGGGCATCGGCTCGGCGGCCCGCGCGAGGCGCTGATGGCGTGCGTCCTCTTCGCGCTCGCACCGGTCAGCCTGTACTACTCCGTGGAGGCGCGGATGTACTCGCAGCTCTGGTTCATGTCCGCGCTTACCGCGTGGCTCACGCTCCGGCTGCATGATCGCGACGGGGCAGGAGCGCTGGCGCTCTGGGCGCTCGCCAGCGCCGCCGGATTCCTCACCCACTACTTCTTCGCCTTTGTCTGGGCAGCGTGCGTGCTCTGGCTGGCCGTTCGCCCAGGTCGCTGCTCGCGCGTTCGGTTGACCGTCGCGGCGTTGGCGACGCTGATTCTCATCGCGCCCTGGTATCAGCTCTTGCCCGAGAGCCTCGCTCGTTGGCGCGTCACCGGCCACTGGCTCGACGGCCGCCCGCCGGTCGGCACGCTGGTGACCTCGCCGCTGACGCTGGGCTGGAGCCTCCTCTCCGGCCGCGGTGTGTGGGGCGGCGTGAAGGCGGTCGACACCATCGGCGCGGTGCTCGTGCTGGCACTCGGCCTTGCGCTACTCCGGCGAGGGCGCGAAGCAGCCATAGGTGGCGGGCGCGACCTCATCTGGCTCTGGGCGATCGGGTCGAGCGCCGGCCCCGTGATGTTCGACATTCTCCGAGGGACTTCGACCTCGCTGATCAGCCGCTACGCGCTCGCCGGGATGCCCGCCGCCATGCTCCTCGTCAGCCTCGCCATCGGGGTACTCCCCCCCCGACTCGGCTTCGGCACCCTGTTCCTGCTCGTTGCCACCTGGACACCCGGGCTACGCGACGTCTTCCGCCACCGGGCGCGGGCGTGGGAGCCGTACCGTCAAGCGGCGGCGCAGGTGGGTGCCTGGGCCAGCCCCGCCGATCTCATCCTGGTCCATTCCATACCGTCTGGCGTGCTGGGCATCGCGCGTTATCTCCGAGCCGACGTGCCGATCGCGGCGTGGGTCGGCCAGCTCGGAGTTCGCCACGTGCCCACCGACCTGACCGCATTACTCGCGGGTCGGGACCGGGTGGCGCTGATCCGCATCCACGAGGTAGGCGAGCCGGCGCCGGAGGAGCAGTGGCTCCGGGCCAACGCCACGGTGCTCCGTGACGAGCGGCGGGACGGTGCTGTCATCGTCTACTTCGCGCTGCCCCCCACCCGGCGGTAGATCTTTGGTCCACTGTCGTTGACCGCGTAGATCAGCTTCCAATGACCCTGCGCAGCCTGGATCGCCGGGATCGTGTAGCGGCGGCCCACGTCGAGGAAGCTGAGCTGGTCGACGATCAGATATGTCACGGGCACCCGGTCCAGCAGCAGAGCGGCCCGCCGAGCATCCGCCTCATAGGGCGGCATCACGGCGGGTAGTCCGGTCCGGAGATAGGCCCAGTGCGGCGTGGACGTGGCGACGATCTCGCCCGGCCGGGCCTGGTGAGCGAGCCAGTCGAGTCCGTCGTCGTGCAGCCGCCAACTCCGGTCGTAGAAGAAGAGCAGGTACTCGTGCCGCTTACCGGCGCGGTCGGTAAACACGGCAGGGCTGGGGTATTTGCTCATCGAGCGGTACAGAGTCACGATCTGCTGGGCTCCGATGAGCGCGACCACGCCGACCAGCGCGATCTTGAGCGCTCGCCACCTGCGCAACCCGGTAGCGTGGCCACGCTTCGCGGACTCCGCGAGTACCACGACCACGGCCAAGGTGAGGAATGGGGTGAGCGGGACCAGATACCGGACAAACTGGATCGGCCACGGCGTCACCGCGATGAGGATCAGCGACCCGATGACGTAGAGTACCAGCAGGACCTGGCCTCGCAGGGCCAGCAGCACAAGACCGCAGAGCACGGGCACGCAAAGCATGATCATGGCGGCGTCCGCCACCCACTTTGGGACCTGCATACCGGTCAGCCGCTGGTTGAGCTTCTCCACCTCGCCGTACCACCACCCGCGGTGGACGCTCACGCCTTCACCCAGCGTCATGGGCATGCCACGCAGGTTCTCCAGTACCCGATCAATTGCCTTGCGTCCCGTCACCCGCCCGAGCTCGGGGCGGAATGGATCCACGTACGACATGTTCTCGGCGTAGTCCACGTTGTAAAACTGATATCCGGCACGCTGGTATTCGTACGTTGGCCGGGAGAAGGTCGGGCCTGCCTTCACGTGGGCCGTGTACGACATCCAGGCCAGCACCGCCGCGGCCGCCGCGGCACTCCGCAGCGCCGCCTGGCTGAACCGCCGCCGGATCAGGCTCTCGCCCACCCATGCGCCGAGCAGGGCGATGCCCGCCGAGCGAACGCCATAGGCCCCGATCGCGAGGAGCCCGGCTGCTGACCCGCCACCGACGGCGAAAAAGAGCGTACTCAGGAAAGCATAGGGAACGTCGGCGGAGAAGAAATCCGAGAGGAAGACGGTGTGGCTGTGGACCACCGACAGCAGGGCAACGAGGCAGGCATATCCGGGTGTGAGCCATCGGCGGCTCATGACATAGATGGCAGCTGCATATCCAGCATAGAGGACCACGCTGCCCAGCCGAAGCCAGTGGCCGACCACGGCCGGGTCGTCGGTACCCAGGGCGCGCTCGAAGATCGCGCCGACGGCTGGGATCACCGGCGGATACTGGATGGCCTCGATCGCGCCAGGCTCGTTCAGCAGGCGATAACCGCGACCCTCGGCGAGCGAGGTGGCGAGGATATAGTACACGCCGGCGTCGTAGCGCAGATCGAGTGGCCCACGCAGCCTGGGTAGCCAGAGACCCACCGCGACGGCGACGAGCGCGGCGAGGTAGCGCCAGTCGGCACGGCCCCACCGGAGAACAGTCTCGCTCACGCGCCGTCGCGCGGACGGCTCATCGACATGGCCGAGATGAAGAGCGAGGAGAACAGCGTGCTGCACCCGACAATGAACAGCGTTGCCCCGAATGAGGCCCATGCCGGATTAGGCAGCGGCAGCAGAGCGGAACGCAGCCACTCGATAATCAGTGTGCCCAGCACGACGCCACCCGCCAGAACAAGGCCCGCACCCAGGAGCAGACCGGTTTCCAGCTTGAATCGGCGATAAAAACGTTCCAGCGATCGGTTGTGGGGATCGAAGCGCCGGCTCCAGGAGTACGTCTTGGCGTGGAGACCGAGACTGAGAATCTGGAAGCCCACCACGCTGAAAATGGTAGCAAACACGCCGGTGACCCCCGCGGCCGGCCGCCCGTCCCATCGCACGGCGCCGATCAAAGTGGCCAGGTGGATCGCCAGGCCGAGAGCCAGAAGAACGGCTCCCGGCAGGAGGAACACGGTGTTGGGCGAGTAGAGCAGCATCATGCGTAGGCTGCGCCACCCGTCGCGAAACGTGCGCAGCTTCGATTCGCCCTTGCGCGGCCCGAGCTCGATCGGGATCTCGCCCACCCGCAACCCCGCGAGCCCGGCATTGATGGCCAGCTCGAGGTTGAATTCCATGCCGGGAGTCGTCGGGCAAATCAGGTCATAGGCCCGCCGACTGAAGCCCCGGAACCCGCAGTAGACGTCGGTGTACTTGGTGCCGAAGAGTCTGTTCAGGATGGCAGTGAGCGCGGGATTCCCGAAGATCCGATGCAACGGCGTGATGTGCCGCTGCCCGCCGTTGAGATAGCGGCTACCGGTGACGAAGTCGTACCCCTGCGTGGTGAGCAGCTCGAGGAACTTCGGGATGAGGGTGAAGTCGTAGGTATCGTCGGCATCTCCCATGATCAGATACTGCCCGCGGGCGCTGGCAAAGCCCTTGAGGTAGGCGTTGCCATAGCCGCGCATCGGCTGGTGCACCACTCGGGCGCCCATGCGCTCGGCGATCGCAACGGACTGATCGGTGGAGCCGTTGTCACAGACCACGATCTCTCCGGCGATGTTCGCCTTTGCGAACGTGCTCTGAATCTTCTCGATACAGCTGCCGATCGCCGCTTCCTCATTGAGACAGGGAAGGACGACCGAGACCAGCGGCTCAGGGGACGATGCGATCACGAGGCTCCTCTGCTTCGGTCTAGTGAGTCATTGGCCCGGTAGGCCGCGAGCACCTGGTCCACGTCCCCGTCCATCCGCATCACTCCTTGCTCCAGCCAGACGGCTCGGGAACAGAGCTCCCGGACCTGATCCACCTCATGGGACACGAGGATCAGCGTGCCGCCGGCGGCATGGTAAGCCCGGAGGCGGGCCAGGCAGCGATCCCGGAACGCCTGATCTCCGACCGCGAGCACCTCGTCGAGCAGCAGGACGTCCGGCTGGAGGCACACGGCAACGGAGAAGGCGAGCCGCGCCTCCATGCCGGAGGAGTAGTACTTGAGCGGGGTGTCCATGAATTCCCGCATCTCCGCGAAGTCCACCACCTCGTCGAAGCGGGCCATCAGCTCCCTGCGTCCGAGGCCGAGGACTGCGGCATAGAGCGCCACATTGTCCGCACCAGTGAGTTCCGGGTGGAACCCCGCTCCCAGCTCGATGACCGCGGTGAGGCGGCCGCTGGTCCGGACCGATCCGCTGGAGGGCTGGTAGATCCCGGCGATCAGACGCAGCGCCGTGCTCTTGCCGGAGCCGTTGGAGCCGATCAACGCCACCGCTTCGCCGTGCCCGACCCGGAGATCGAAGCTGCGGAGGGTAAACTCGGCCCGCCGGACGTTGAGCGGCCGGTGCAGGATCCGGCGGATGAACCATTCTCGCAGACTGCTGGTGCGGTGCTGGTAATAGTAGAACCGCTTCGAGACTCCCCGAAGCTCGACCGCGGCCTCAACGGCGCGGTCAGACGATTTCGGAGAAGACGCTGCAGTAGCGGTTGAAAATGGCATAGCCAATTACGTAGACCAGCAGCGCCGCGGCGATCATCCCGAAGAGCAGGGTGAACGACGGCATCCGGCCGGCGTAGAGGATCTCGTGGTAGAGCGTGAGCAGGCCCGCAATCGGGTTCAGGAAGTAGAACGGGCGGGCCGCCTCCGGCACCATCTGGGCCGGATAGAAGACAGGGGAGAGGTAAAACAGCGTCGTCAGGGCGATAGGCAGCGCGTGCTGCACGTCGTAATAGAAGACCGACAGAGTCGCGATCGGGAGTGCCAAACCGATCACCAGCAGGACCTGGATGGCCAGCAGGATCGGGAGCAGCGCAAAGCTGGCCGGTACGTGGTGATGATGGAACGCGACCAGCAGCACGAGAATGAGCGCGATCTCGGCCAGGAATTCCAGCAGGCGCGAGCCGACCGCGCCCAGGACCAGGATCTCACTCGGGAAGGCGACGCTGCGAGTGAGCCGTGAGTGCTCGGCGAAGATGTACGTCCCGGTATTGAGCGTCTGGAGGATGCAGTTCCACACGAAATAGCCGCTCAGCACGAACGCCCAGTAATCCGGCAGTGGAATGCGCACCACGTGGCTGAACACCAGCACGAGGATCGCCACGGTGAGCAGCGGATTGAGGAAGGTCCAGACGAAACCCAGCAGCGATCGCTGGTACTTGACCTTGAGATTCCGGAGGATGAGCTGGCGCAGCAGCTCGCGGAAGCGCCATACCTGATTGGCCCGCCTCGGAGAGGTGGCCCATCCGGGGGCCGGATGCACGGCGCTCATACCGCGTACATCTGGCGGCGCGAGCGGGCCACCCGCCGGGCCAGAGGATAGGCACTCAGACCAGCCCAGCAGTTCCACCACATTCGCAGCAGGACGGCGGTCGGCAGCGGATCCCGGCCGAACCCCCGCCGCACCAGTCGCACGCCTGGCTTCAGCAATCGCCAGCTCAGGTAGACCAGGAGCGGGAGTCCGGACCTCAACGGTGCGCGGGCCACGTGCTTGCTGAGGAAGGCGAGTAGCGCGCGTTGGTGGCCCACGATTTGGGTGTGGACCGCCGCCAGCTCCCGCCGATGCTCGTGCCACGCCAACGCTGCGGGCTGATACTCGACCAGCCACCCGGATTCCAGCGCGCGCCAGAGCAGATCGTGGTCGCCGCCTCCCGCCAGCGGTGCTCCCAGATCGAGCGCCTCGTCGAAGCCCCCCAGCTCCAGGGCTACCGCGCGACGGACCGCGTAGCTGCAGCCGCTCCCCACGCTCACTGCCCACGCGATGAGCGGCGCCGGCCATCCGTGCAGGGATCGGGCAGCGTCGTCCGGCAGGCGGATCCGCCGGTCTCCTCGACCGAAGCCGCCGTTTACCTCGAATAGGAGCTGGCCCGGCGATTCCAGGACCAGAGGCTCGACCCGGCCGGTGCATACGGCCACCCTCGGCTCGCCCTCGAACACGAGCCTCAGCGCCTCGCACCAGCCGGGCCCGGCCACCGCGTCGTCGTCGAGAAATGCCACGATGTCACCCATGGCCGCATGGAGCGCCCGGTTGCGGGCGAAGTCGAGTCCGGGGACCGGCTCTCTCAGGTAGCGGACGCCGGGGAAACGCTCGGCAATGAGCATGGCCGCGGCGTGGTTGCCGGGGGCGTTGTCGATGACTATGACCTCGGCTGGTGGCGGAGACTGGGCGACAAGCGACTCGAGAGCACGCGCAAGCTGCCCCGGGCGGTTGCGAGTACAGACGGCGGCCGTGATGCTCAGCGGGGTACTCATTCCCAGCGCGGCCTGGTCACGGGAGCGAGGGCGCCGTGGCGGATCCAGCGAATCCCGCCTGCGGCAAGCCCTGCCGAGTAGGCCAATCGGGCCGCAAGCACCGCCGGGAACATGACAAGCGGCTCCACCACGCCCGCCCGCAGCCAGCAGGTGATGACATAGCCCGTGCTGGCGATAGCGAGTGGGACGCTGGCGGCTACCAGGAATGCGGGATGACGGTACGCCCACCCGTGACGGGCGGCGCCGGTCGCGGCCTTGCTCTCGATCGCACTGAAGCCCCAGCGGTAGTTCCGCTTGAGCAGGTTCTTGAAGCCGGGTCGATTGTGGTGATGGACGATAGCCCTGGGCTCGAAGACGATCCTACCTCCCGAGCGCTGCACTTCTCCCTGCCAGGCCAACTCCTCGTGCGCATAAGCAACGGGTTGCTGCTCGGTGAAGCCGGCGCTGGCCGCGAAGACTCGGCGGCGGACGCTCAGGTTGCCCGGCGGGTGGTTGGGGACCGTGCCGGCGCGGCGGCGAGAATGCACGTGATACCACCCGCAGTAATAGTCGCAGCGGGCGGTGATCGGTAAGCGTTGGGGCAGGTCGAGTGCACCGCCTACGACTGCGGCCCCGGCATCGTGGGCTGCCAGTAATCGAGGGAGCCATCCGGTCGTGGGAGTGCAGTCGGCATCGAGAAAGATGATGGGATCACCCGTGGCTATCGCGGCCCCACAATTCCTCGCCCTGGCCGGATTCCCCCCGTCCGTCCACTGCTCGAGCTCCAGAACCAGCGCACCGGCGAGGCGAGCGACCGCCGCGGTGTCATCGTCCGACCCGTCATCCACCACGATGATCTCGAGGGCCAGGCCCGGATGGCTCTGTGCCTGGACGGCATGGATTACCGCCGCAATCGCGCGAGCTTCGTTGCGGGCGGGGATGACTACGGAAACCTGACGACCTTCGGAGATGCTGGCCTCAGGCTCGACGGACAAGCGCATGCCGGTGCACGTCCTCGTAGAGATCGCCCAGGGATTCGACGAAACCCGACCATCCGAGATGCTGCTCGGCGTATCTGCGGCCGGCACGGGCGAGTCGGTCGGCGCGCTCGGGGTCGCGAAGAAGGCTCACGATTCCCCGCGCGAGATCGTTGGCATGGGGTGGAACGAGCACCGCCAGCTCTTCATTGAGTACGGTGCGGTGGGTCGGGATGTCGGTCGCAACGATGGCGCGTCCGGCCGCCAGGTAGTCGAACACCTTGAGGGGGAGATTGCCCCCGTGCAGCCGCGGCGAGACCAGGACATCGGCGAGGCCGAGATAGCCGGGTATCTCGTGCCGTGGTTGGCGATCGATGATGCGCAGGGCCCCTGACTGGAGCAGCGCCGCCGCCTGAGCGCGAACGGCCGTGCCGCTACCGTTCTCGGCCCCCACCAGAACGAACGTGGCGTCGGGCACCTGGGCCCGCACCATCGGAATGGCTTTGATCAGCTGGGTTAAGCCCTGGTAACTTTCGAAGGTTCCTCCATAGAGCACCACCGGTACACCGGGCGGGATGGCCAAACGCCGCCTGAGCCTGTCCGCGTCGCTTTTTTCCGCGGGCACCATGACGCTGGGGTAGTGCCACTCGCGCAGCTTGGTCCGGGGAGCAACCTGTCGCACCCGATTGGCCAGACCGGCACTGCAGACCACGAAGTCAGCCCGCCTCAGGAGCCAGGTCTCCAGCCGGTCCAACAGGTGCCGGATGGGTGTGGTGCCCAGGCCCTTACATGTGGCAAGCTGCTCCGGAAGGCTGGACTGCATGTCGTAAATTACCGGCAACTTGTAGAGCCGACCCAACAATACGGCGGGAAACGCGGCTTCCTCTACGGCGTGAACGCAGGTATATGCACCCTGACTCAGCCGGGCTCGAAGCGCGAGCGTGAGCGGGATATCCAGCAGAATCTTCCTCGCTGAGAGGCCGACCGGCACGTGTTTGAAGCGAAACGGGTTGGCCGCCCGAACCAGGCGCACCCCGGGAACCTGGATGTCGACGCCCACAGGATAGGTAAGGAGATCGACGGAGTACCCGAGTTGGCTAAGCCCCTCCAGCACCTGGCGAACGGCTATCGGGGTGCCACGATCCTGATAGAAAGGCTGGGGTGCAACGACCAACACACGCCGGAAGGCCGGCGCGGCTAAATGGCTGGGTGAGGCGGTAATGCCGGGCTCGGGCACCGCTACCTCACGGCGGGCAATAGCTTGTCCGCTGATCAGCTTGACGGCTCGCGTTTGAAAGTCGAGGGAAGGTAAACCTAACCAGCGGAGCCGGGTGCAAGAACCCTGCCCAGGTTGGGCGGCAGTCAGAGCCGCGCCGAGGGGCAGAGTCGGGCCAGGATACACTCCGGGCATCTCGGCCGGCGGGCTATGCAGACCTGCCGGCCGTGGAAGATGAGGAGGTGAGACAGGAGTCCCCAGTCCTCCTGGGGAAAGAGCCTCATCAGGTCCTGCTCGATCTTGACCGGATCCTGCTCTTTGCTCAGACCAAGACGCCCAGACAGGCGACCAACGTGAGTGTCTACGGTCACCCCCTCATTGATGTTGTACGCATTTCCCAGCACCACATTCGCGGTCTTGCGGCCCACCCCTGGTAGCCGGCGCAGCTCCTCCATCGTCCGGGGGATCTCGCCGTTGTGATCGGCTACGACTGCCTGAGCCATCCCGATGAGGCTCTTGGTCTTGTTACGAAAGAAGCCGGTGGACTTGATGATCTCCTCCACATCGGCTGGCTTTGCCCGGGCCAGCTCGAACGGCGTCGGGTACCGCGAGAAGAGGGTTGGAGTGACCAGGAGCCTCATCGGGTCGGTGCATTGCGCCGAGAGGATCGTGGCACAGAGCAGCTCGTAGGCGTTCCGGTATTCGAGGGCGCAGCGGGCGTCGGGGTAGAGCTCCTTGAGGAGGGAGAGGATCTCGGCGGCAGGGGGGGAAGCGGGGAAGCGGGGAAGCCGCTTCTTCCCCGGTTTCGTCACCCGAGCCCGCTTGGGAACGGCCCCTCGCTTTTGCGCGGTCCTCTGCCCCGCTTCCCCCCTTCCCCGCTTCCCCGCCTTCGTCACCGCCGCCTCCGCGCGTACGCCACGAACTCATCCACCGGCCTCGCGTTCAGGATGTCGTCCGCCACCAGCCACCCTTTCCGTGCCATGCCGATGCCGTACTCGACGTATCCGATGCCGGCGATGTTGTGGGCGTCGGCACCGATGGAGATAGCCACGCCCTTGTCGCGCGCCTCGCGAACCACCCGCCAATCCAGATCGAGCCGATGCGGATCGGCGTTGATCTCGAGGGCCACACCGGTAGCCGCGGCCTTCTCGATGACGGCATCCAGATCGATCGGGTAGGGATCCCGGGAGAGAAGCAGCCGACCCGTTGGATGACCAATGATGGTCAGGTGGGGATTGTCCATAGCGGCGAGCATCCGCGCGGTCATTTCTCGCTGCCCCATGTTGAACCGGCTGTGCACCGATGCGATCACGAAATCGAGCCGCTCCAGCACCTGCTCGTCGTAATCGATCTGGCCATCCTGGAGGATGTCGGCCTCGACCCCTTTCAGCACCCTGAATCCGGTCAGCCGGCTGTTCACCTCATCGATCTCATCGCCCTGCCGGGCAAGATCGTCCGGCTGGAGTCCGCCGGCGTACGCGGCCGCCTGGCTGTGGTCGGTCACGCCGAGATAGTCGTACCCTGCTGCCTGGCAGGCCAGCGCTAGCTCCTCCACCGTATTGGACCCATCTGAGTAGCTGGTGTGACAGTGCAGGAATCCCCGGACATCCCTGCGCTCTACCAGCCGGGGAAGTTGCTGCCGCTCGGCAGCCCCCACCTCCCCCCTGCCTTCACGCAGTTCGGGTGGAATGAAGCTCAGTCCCAGAGCCTGGTAGAAGGCGTTCTCGTCGGCCGTAGGGACGAACTGGCTTCCCCGCCAGAGCGCCGCCCCGTTCAGGCCGAATCCTCGTGCGCTGGCGTAGGCGGCCAACTCTCGCAGGTGCCCCTCACTTCCGGTGGCCTGCACCAGGACTGCCCCGGCGTTGACCGGTGTCGTGGCAACCACCTGGGCGCTGGCACCGCCGGCAAACCTGAGTGTCAGCCGGCGCTCATCCTGACCCGCGTACTCGTGGACTCCCGGCAGCTGGCTCAGCCGGCGAAACAGCTCGGCGGGAGACGACTCGGCTACCAGCACGATGATGAGATCCTTCACGACTTCCGCTCGTCGCCTCACATCCCCTGCGACGATTGCGCTTATCACGCCGGGCAACCGTTCGAGTGCGGATCGCAGGCCTTCGGCCTCGTCGGCGGCGTGGTGGGAGAGCCGGTAAGCACTGGCCTGGCGGAGATAGGCGATGGCCTTAAGCAGGTTCTCCGAGGTCCTCGCCCCAAACCGAGGCAGCTTCGCCAGCCGGCCGTCGAGAGCAGCAGCCTCGAGCTCGGGAAGCGAGTCGATGCCGAGCACCTCGTGGATCTGCCGGATCTTGGCCACGCCGAGGCCCGAGATCTCCAACATTTCAACCAGCCCCGGCGGAATTTTCTCGCGCAGCTCCTCGAGTATGCTCGCCCGCCCGGTCCCCACCAACTCGGTGACGATCTGCAACGTGGCTGGACCGACGCCCTTGGCCGACGCGAGCGACCCGTCTTCCAGCGACTGGCGCAGGTCACGCGGAAAGGTGCTGATGGCCCGGGCCGCGGTCCGAAACGCCCGGATCCGAAAGGGGTTCTCGCTCTTGAGCTCCAGAAATGCGGCGATCTGCTCCAGCACCTGGGCGACCGCCTTCTTGTCCATGTAGTCCTTTACGCTCTCCATCGGCTCCCCTCCGCCGATGACGGCACCAGCAGTGTCCGGGTACGCCAACCGAGCTCCAGCAGCTCCTCGCCGCCGGCAAGGGAGAACAGTCGTGCCGCTTCTCCTCCGGGCAGGGTTGGCGAGAAGAGCTGGCTACCATCGGGTCTGACCAGCGCGACTGGGCGGGTTCCCGCCACCTCGACCACGGTAAACCCCGCGCGCTCGCGGTGTAAACCGAGCACGCCCAGGACTCTGATCGATGCCCCGTCCGGTAAGGCATGCACGAAGCAGCCGTCCAGAGGCTCCGGGGGCACTCCGGCCACGGCTTGCGCCCAGATCCGTCGCTCGGGAAGCTGCACGTAGTACGCGGGCGGCTCCTGTTGCTGGTCGGCTTCTGGTGGCGAGGTGCCGAGCAGGTCGCCCAGGTGCTCGGTGGGCAGCTCGACCACCTGGCAGCCGGCAGCCCAGAACAGAAACGAGTGGTGGACCAGTGCCGTGAGTTGGTCGATGGCCTCGCCCAGGCCCTCCTCAGGGCGCAGCTCGCGCAGCAGGGTCACTACCTCGCGCACCATCAGAAAGGCATCGCGGTCGCGCGGCTCGGTGCCGGACCGGCTCAGTGCGGTGCTGATGTCGGGGAAGATCCTGCGGGCCGTATCACCGAAGACGAGGTCGAACGGGGTGGAGCGGGGGGATGACATGGTGGGAATTTAGTCGCTAGTCGCCAGTCGCTAGTCGCTGGTGATGAGCCCCTAAGTCACCATCCAGCCGGATAGACCTGACTAGCGACCAACGACTAGTGACTAGCGACCTAAAAACCCATCCAGCAATCGCACAAACTCCTCGTGCGCCTCGATATACGGCACGTGGCCGCAGCGGGGAAGCAGGTGAAACTCTGCGTTCAGCAGGCGGGCCACGGTGCGGGTCGACTCGAGCGGAATCGGGTCGTCCTCGCCCTGGAGCACAATGGCCGGGATGTCGAGGCCGGCGAGCGCCGGCCGCAGGTCGTAATCGCCCAGGCTGGACCAGACTTCCTGCTGAGTACGGCCTGTCACCCGGAAGGGCGTGAGGTCGCGCGCGCGGGCGGGGTCGTAGAAATAGGCGGACACCGAGAGCTCGAACAGTCGACGCGCATATTCTGCCGGATTCTTCTCCCGCAGACCACTGGTCCTGAGCTCGGCGCGCTGTTGCTGGAGGATGGGAGCCAGATTCCGCTCGGCAGGAAGT
>Ga0193723_1000437_pt1 | contig 16350 bp, 12 predicted proteins | sample H2m2metaG_FD_143042 | JGI IMG/M metagenome (GOLD analysis project Ga0193723, IMG submission 143042) | Soil microbial communities from a riparian zone of the East river system, Colorado, United States - H2m2 | ecosystem: Environmental > Terrestrial > Soil > Riparian zone | place: USA: East River...
TCCCCGGCTGCATGGGAATCCCCTGCAGGGCGAGGATTACTGACAGGATGGGTTGCATAGTCTCAGGGTCGCCGTGTAGATCGCTTTGACGCCGTCGCCGGGCTTGGTGTGCTGCCACTGCCGCTGAGGCACCTGCATCGTGTTGCGCCCGACCGTGATGTCGAGCACGAGCGGCCCTCCTTCATCGACCTCAAGCCCGTGCTTCAGCACGAACTCCGCGTTCTGGTACGGCAGCGGATAGGTCACGACCACCGGGATCAGCGCCAGCGGACTCAGAATCGCGACGATCGCCCGCGCCGTGTTGTACTCCCGCGGGATGTCCTTCTTGGCGGGCTGCAATCGCAGCGTGAGCCGCCGGCCCACGAGGTCGCCTTCCACGGGGATGTAGAACGCGGTGGGTGATGCGAGTGCCGCGTATCGTCCTTCGAGCTCGATGTACGGGATGCCCACCGGGATAATCGTGCGTTTGAACGTGCGGGTGCCGCGCATGAGCTTGGGGTAGAGCACCTGCAACGCATCGTCCCACACTCTGTAATCGGTGGCGGCGCCTTCAAACTGCCCCGTCAGGTGGATCGCTTCGCCGGCGTTGCTCTTGGGATAGCGCAGCGTGAGGCGCCCCTCGATGCGGATGTCCATCGTCCACCACGTTTCGTTGCCGCGGAACACCTCGCCGTGCATCGTCGCGGTGAACGGCCCCTCGAACCGCTCGCAGTACTTGTTGAACTCTTTGTCGAGCGCGGCCGTGGCAAGGTCGGTGGCGAACCCGACCACGAACCCCACCCACCCGGTCGGTTGCAGGATGGCGCCCATCCCGAACTTCACGGATTCGCTGAGCCCGAACTGGAAGCCCTGATTGTCGCGCAGCGGTGGTTGCGAGATCATCGGCCCCAGCTTGCCGGCCACGTAATCGGTCAAGAACCCGCGCGTGATGCTCATGAGGTCGCCGACGAGATTGAGAATGGCCCCCATCGCCCTCAGGGCTTCGCTCGCCGTCTCGAGCCGGTCGCACAGCTTTCCCGCGGCGCGACTCGCGTCGAGCTGCTTCAGGATCTCGAACTTGCGCGCGTCGGCCTCGGCCTGGGTGCGGAAGACTTCGTCGCCCAGGTGGACGTACATGTCGCGGAACACCCGTTCCGACTCGGGATACTTGCTGCGCACGGCACCCAGCCGCTCCAAGACCTGACGGAAGCGCTGCGCGCGCTCCGGCTCGGCGCGCAGCGAGTCCTCCAGCGTCTCGAGTTTGTCCACCAGCTCCTGCTTGCCCGGCGATTCCGGGAGGCCGCGGATCTCCTCTCCCACGCGATGCTCGACGGTCTTGGCGTCCTCGAGCATGTCGTGGATGGCGTCCATGACCTCGTTCGCGACTTCTTCGACATCGCTGACCGAGAACGTCGTGGAATCCTTCCCACGGCCATCGGGCGCGAGCGCCGAGACCGTGTAGTCGCCGGAGGTATGCAGCGTCGTGAGCGTGTAGGAGTACGCGCCCGTGGAATCCACGCGGACGCGCCGCTCGATGCGCTCGCCGCTCGCGGGGAAGCGGACCGTGAGCACCACCTCGAAGCGCTTGCCGTCGGCCACGGTCGTGCCCGCGAATTTCACCGGAGCGCCGGGCAGTACCATGCGTGGCGATGCCGTGACCGTGATCGGCATGGGGTCATCCTGGGCCTGGGCAACGCCCGCGCCGAGCAGCGCGAATAGGACGAGGACGCGGAGATGACTCACTGGTGTTTGCCCACCCATGTCCCGCCATCCGCCGCCGCACACAGCGTGTTGGTACCGCTGACGAGCACGGAGCCGCGCGCGGAATCGGGCGCGACCAAGACACCGCTGTACACGAGCGCGCAGTACTTCCCGGTCCCGTCCGGTACCGAGAAGATCCGCCACAACAGCGTGTCGGCGTGCGCCGCGATCGCGTTGCTCGGCTGTCCGTACGGGAAGGAGAAGGTGCCGCCCGACGACATCCAGGAAATCGTCGGGAACGTGTCGCTGACCCCGTTAAAGAGGTCGATCGTCAAAAGGAACGGCGTCGGCTCCGGGGTCCCTTGGAGTGCGCCGCCGCTGTCGAGCACCGATGTGATGATCGACCACACCCCTTCCCACTCCGCGCTCGGCGGCGAGACGGCGTTGGGGTCGCCGCACGCGAGGCCGGCGGCGAGGGCGCAGGCGAGGGTGACCGTGAGCGGTCTCATTGCTTCACCGCCGTCCAGGTGCCGATCGCGGCCCGCGACACAAGGCCCGGAGACTCGATCGTGATGACGCCGCTAGCGTTGTTGCCGCTGCGGATGCCAGCGAGCCTCAACAACCAGGTGAACCCAAGGTTGGTCCCCTGGCCCGAGACTCCCAGCACGATGGAGTCCGGCGCGGTCGCGCCGTCCGGAACGGCGTACGCCTGGGCAAAGCTGACCGGGTCCGAGTACGCGCTATCGGAGGCAGCGACCGGTGGGGTGACGGCATAGAGGTTCCCGGATGAATCGCGGACGGACACGACCGATGCAGCAGGCCCGACGATCCACCCCGGTCCGTTCGCGAGCTGGATATTCCACGTCCCGATCCACGGCGATGGTCCGGATCCGGTCGAATCGCCGCAGGCCGACAGGAGCCCCAGTGTTGCGATGAGCGCCAAGCGTTTCATTGATCCCCCTAGTGCGGGTCCGGCGGATTCTCGGAACGGGTTCATGGCTTCCACCGCGGATTCCTGTCGACTCCCACATCGAACGTGAGCCGCCGCTGCCCCGTCCCATCGACGTTCATGACATAGATCTCGTCGTTCCCATCGCGGTTCGAGGCGAAGGCGATCATGCGACCGTCCGGCGACCAGTCAGGGGAGTCGTCGAGGGCGCCCAGCGTGGTCAGGCGGATTGGGCTCGTACCGTTCGCGTTCATGACCCACACCTCAAACGGGCCGGCGCGGTCGGAGATGAACGCGATCTTCGTCCCGTCGGGCGACCATGCCGGGTAGAGATCGACGCTGCTGGTGTCGGTCAGGCGCGCGACGCTCGACCCGTTCGCATTCATGACGTAGATCTCGTGGTTCCCGTCGCGCGTGGATGAGAAGGCGATCTTCTGGCCGTTCGGGGACCACGCCGGCATCCAATCGATCACTCCGTTATTCGTCAGATTGGTCTGCCCGCTGCCGTCGGCGTTCATGACGAAGATGTCCATGGACGAATCGCGCTTCGACATGAACGCGATCTTGGTCCCGTCCGGTGACCAAGCCGGCATTGAGTCCATTCCGGTGTTGGTGAGGCCGATCGGCGAGCCGCCGTCCGCATTCGCGACGAAGATCTTGCCGCTCCCGGACTGATCCGATACCAAGGCCAGCTTGGCTCCGTTCGGCGACCACGTGGGTTCCTTGCTGTTGAACGCGTGAATCGTGAGGCTGTCGACCAGGACACCGTCGCCGTCCATCACATAGAGAGCCGCGTATCCGGTCCCTCGGTCGCTCGAGTAGACGATCCGGGAGGAGGCGCCGCCGGGGCCGGTGTCGTTGCCGCAGGCCGCGGCCAGGCCCGCGACGATCGCGAGCCATGGCCAACGGATTCTCGTTTTCGGTGTCATCGTCGTGCCCCCCTAATGCGGATCCGGCGGGTTGTAGAGACGGACCTGGGCCATTTGTGTGGCCACGTTGGGGTCCGTCACGTAGAGGCGCAGATACCCGTTCACGCCCTTGCCGAAGCAGGGCCCTTGCAGCGGAGCCCAGTTCCAGAAGCCGTAGACCTGTTTCGCGTCGGGCGGTGGCTGGATGGCGATGTTCCAGACGATCGTGGCCGTCTGCTCGACGCAGTACGGCGTGTCCCCCTGCCACACGAGCGAGATCACGCGGCCCTGCACGGAGCTCGGCGCGATCTGGATGTTGAGCCAGATCAGGGTGTCCGGGGACAGGCTCTGGATGTTGTCCTGGTCGAGGGGCGACAAGAACTGGATCACCGGCGCGGTGGGCTGCGTGTCGACGACCACGTTGACGCTGGCCTGGGCCTGGAGGCCGTAGTTGTCGGCGACGGTGACCGTCAGCGTGCGTGTCCCGGGCGTCCCGAACACCACGTTGATCGGCTTGGCGCCGGTCTTAGGGAAGTTGTCGGTGCCGTTACTGCTCGCCCACGTGTAGGTGATGACCTTGCCCTGACCGGTGAGCCAGGTCTGTGCCTCCACCGCGTCGTTGTACGTGATCCCCGTGATGAAATGCTGGCCGCCCGTCGGCTTCAGGATCGTCGCCGTGGGCGGATTGTTCACGAGCCGGAAATCCACGCTGGTTCGCGTCGTGGCACCGTCCAGATCGGTGGCGATCGCCGTGACGTAGTTCGCCCCGGTGTCGCTGAACGCGTAGGTCGTGTTGGCGCCGCTCGCGACGGTGATCCCGTTCATCTCCCATTCCACTGTGCAGCACGGCGTGCCGTCCTGGAGATCAGACGCACTGGCGTGCAGCGCCGTCCCGGACAGAAGATTGAGATCGAAATCCAGCGTGGCGTTCTGCGTGGGATACGTGATCTGCACGCTGGGCGGGACGTTGTGATGGTAGGCCACGAAGCCGCCCTGGCCTTTCCCCGCGAACACCCCGTGCCCCGTCTCCTGGTTGAACAGGTAGCCGACGACCTGCTTGTTGCCGATCAGCATGCTGTACACGTTGTCGGGCCGGCTGAGGCTCACGAGCCCGGTCACGACGGACGTGTTGTTGCTGTTGAACTCCTTGAACGTCCCGTGAATGCTCCAGTTGCTCGAGTCCACGGAGGTGATGCGCATCGTGCCGAACGTGCCGTCGAGGTTCGTGTCCCACGTGCCGAGATAAGCGGTCAGGCTCGGCGCGGCAGCAGGTGTGGGCACGAGGTAATCACCCTTGCGCGCGTAGAACCCGTAGGTGCGGCCGTCACGGTTGTCGAGGTAGGTGCCGGCCAGGTACGTGGCCTGGTGCTGCCCGTCGTTCATGATGAGGCCGGTGAAATGCAGCCCGCTCAGGTCATCGATCGCCCGCGCGCCGCCGTTCCCCCAGTCGATGTACGCGTCGAGCTGGTTACCGACGATCGTGCCGTTGACGCGCCGCGCGACGTTGTCGGGGCCGAAGTACGTCCCGAGTCGATAATCGTCCGACCCGTTGATTTGACCGAGGTATCCGGGGATGTGATAAATGTCGAGACGGCCGTGCAGGCCGTCGTGATCGAGGTTCCAGCGGCCGAGGAACCGCTGCTCCGGAGGTAGCGCGGCATTCGGCGCCGCGACGCTCAACACGACGGTCGCTTCGTAGATGCCCGGCACCTTCGTGCCGTTCTTCGCGGTCACCTGCGTCGTCGCCCAGTCGTAGCTGAACCAGACGTACCCCGAGTCGCCGGACCCCGTCCCCCATGAGTTCTTCACCCGGAACGCCCTGAGACTGTCGGCGTAACCCACCATCAGCATGACGTGCCCGTCGAAGACCGTGTCGCCGGGCATCCACACGCCGTTCGTCGTCTTGCTGTTCTTCGTCTCGCGGAACCCGAACGCGATCTCGTGGCCCGCGGCCAGCTGACCCTTGAACCAGTCGACCGACTGCAGGTCGCCTTCCGACGCGAACCCCAGCTGCGTCGGCCGATAGCGCGCGGAGTCCTGCGCCGCCTGCGGGAATACGGTCCTGCCGAACGACGCCGGGATCTTGTAGACGACGTTGTCGGCGTTGAGGTTGAAATCGTCCATCGTACGCTGCGAGGCGTTGTCGTCGAGAAAAGGCATGTCGCCCTGCTGCGCCGGGTTGCCCCAGTCGCCGTCGTTGATGTAGAGCAACCGCGCCTCGGCGGGGATGCCAAGTTTGCCGCTCGCAAACGTGCGCAAAACCAACTGGGCGCTGCCGCCACTCAACACGCCCGACGGATTCTCCCACTGGCTGGGCGCGCGATCCAGGTACAATCCCATCATCTTGCTGACGAGATTCGTGTACTCTTCCGACAGATCGAGCGTCACGCCGTAGCTGCGCTTGTATGCGGCTTCGAGCGCGGCGACGGAGGCAAACGCGAAGCAGGTCCCGCGAGGATTCTGATCTTTGACGGGCGTCTGGTATTGACGCAGGCTCACGCTCGCCGGCGGCACCATCGTGGCTGCGGGCGACGCAGCGAGATGCCTCGTGGGCACCGGGAACTGCTGTAGCAGACTCTCCGCCTCGGCGAGGTCGATGAGCTGCACGCGCTCGCCGTTGGCGAGGATGAGTCCCGGCTTCCCGTCGACCGTCGTCGTCCCCACGATGCCCGGTCCGAGACTGTCGAGATTCGGTGAGGGGGGAGGCCCGTTAGGCGGACCCGCCGCGTCCTTGGCGCAGGCTGAGAGCGTGAGGCCGAGGGTGACGGCGAGCGCGGCGCGAATGATCGTGTCCATGGGGCCAGACTACGGGGCCCCCGTCCCGCCACGGTCCCTGACCTGTCCTCCGCCGGCGTCTCGCCGTCCCTTGCGAGGTCACGGCAAGGTCGTAGGATAGACCCACTCCGATGGTACGCCTCCAACTGCTCGGCGCGCTTGGACTTACCGGCGACGACGGACACGAAATCCGTCCCGTCCTGGCGCAGCCCAAGCGGTTCGCCCTCCTCGCCTATTTGGCGCTCGCGGAGCCCCGCGGCTTCCGCCGGCGCGACGGCTTGCTCCCGCTCTTCTGGCCCGAAACCGCCGGGGAGCCCGCGCGGGCGTCGCTGCGGCGCTCCCTGCACTTCCTGCGGTCGCACCTCGGTGACGGGGTCATCGTCACCCGAGGGGAAGAAGAGGTCGACATCGCGGCCGATCACTTGGTCTGCGACGTCCGCACGTTCGAGGCGCACCTGGCCGCGAATCGCGAAGCCGAGGCGCTCGCGCTGTATCACGGCGATCTGTTGGCGGGTTTCTTCGTGGCCGACGCGGCGCCCGAGTTGGACGAGTGGATCGAACGCGCGCGGCGACGCTACCGCGAAGCGGCGTTCGGCGCCGCTGAGCGGCTCGCCGATCGCGAGGACGCCGCGGGGCGCAATTCCACCGCGCGCTTCTGGTCCGAGCGGGCGCTCGATCTACAGCCGCTGTCAGAGTCGGCCCTGCTGCGCATGCTGCGCGTGCTCGATCGCGTCGGCGAGCGCGTCGAGGCGCTGCGCCGCTACGATGACTTCGCGCGCCGGCTCAAAGCCGAGCTGGGGGTCGAGCCGGGCCCCGAGCTGCGACGCGCGTGGCAGTCGCTGCGCGAGCGACGTCCCACGCCGGCGGCTGCTCCATCCGACCCGTCACCCTCACCACCTCCACACGCCCCGATCACCGCCACCCCCCCGCCCGGACCCTCTCGCCGTCGCCGCTGGTGGCCGGCAGGGGCCGTGGCTCTGGCCGTCATCGCCCTCGTCGTGTGGGTCGCATCGCGGCGCCCGACGACGATCCCGGTGCTCGCCGTGGGCGCGCTGGCCGTGGAGGGCACCAGCGACACCGCCGCGCTGGGCGCCACGCTCCCCGAGCTGATCGCGACGGGCCTCGGCAACCTGCGCGACGTGCAGGTGATCAGCCGCGCGCGGTTGTACGAGGTCACGGGCGAACTGGGAGAGCGCAACCTCACGGGCGCCGCGTTGCTGCGCGCCGCCAAGCTCGCCGGAGCCGATCGCCTCGTCGAAGGGGAGATCTATCCGCAAGCGGAGGGATGGCGGCTCGACCTGCGGCTGGTGGAATTGGGCACCGGCGCGGTGCGGCGGTCGTGGGTGATGCACGCGCGCGATCCATTCGCCCTCGCCGACAGTGCGACGGCGCGTCTCGCCGCCGAGCTGCGCCGCCCCGCCCCCGTCGCCGGCGTGGCCGAGCTGTCGCCGACGTCGCTCGTGGCGCGCCGCTACTTCGACGATGGGCTGCGCGCCTACTATCGCCACGACTACGCCACCGCCGACGCGCTGTTTGGGCTCGCCGTGAACGAGGACTCGAGCTTCGCCCTGGCGCTGTACTACGCCGTGCAGACGCGGAACGCGCTCGGGGCACCCGGAACGGGCGTGCGCGCGCTGGCGCGCCAGGCGCGCCGCGCGGCGGAACGCGGCAGCGGCCGCTACGAGCGCCTCTTACTCCGCGCCTACTGGGCCCTCGTCGACCAGGCGCCCAACGCCGTCGTCGTCGCCGACTCGCTGGTGGCGGCCTTTCCGCACGAGCCCGAGGGCTATTGGCTGGCGGGCCAGGCGCACTGGCTCGCCGCCGATTTCCCCGGCGAGTTGCGCCTCTATCAACGGCTCGCGCAGCTCGATTCCGTTGCGATCGCCGCGGGCGGACCCGACTGTCGCGCCTGCCTCGCGCTCGACGGCATGTTCAGCGCCTACAGCGCGATGGATTCCGTGGCGCGGATGATGGAGGTACTCAGTTGGCAGCGACGGGTCCAGCCGACGAGCCGCAACGCGTGGATCGCGGAGGTGTTTCTCCTCGCCGGTATCGGGCGCGACAGCGAGGCGGTGCGTGTGCTCGTCTCGCACGCCGAGGCGGTGGGCGCTCCGCCGATCGAAGTGGCCAATCAAGCCGCGCGCATCGCGCTGATTCGCGGCGACTTCCCGGAAGCGAGCCGCAACATCGCCGCGCTCGTCTCCCTGACTGGCGGGCAGCGGCACGGGGGCCTGTGGCTCGCGGTGCTGCGCGACCGGATGCAGGGCCGCCAGGCACGCGCCCTGGCGGCGGCGAAAGCGTACGAGGCCGAGGCCCACCACGATCCCGACATCGAAGCGCTGGGAACGGCGCCGCTGCTGCGCGCCATCGTGCTCACCGAAGGTGGCTCACCACTCGCCGCCGCCGCGTTGTTCGACACGATGCGGCGGCGTTGGGTGATCGACGACTCGAGCACCGGTGCCACGGCGCGCCAACATACCTGGATGCTGGCGCACGAGGTGACGGCGCTCGCCGCCGGCGGCGACACGGCCCGCGTGGCCCTGCTGGCGGACTCACTCGAGCGGGTGGGAAGCCTCAGCGGCTATGCGCGGGACCAGCGGATGTACCACTACGCGCGCGGCCTCCTGTGGGACGCCCGCGGCCGCCGCCTTCAAGCGGTCGACGAGTACCAGCAGGCCCTCACGTCTCCGGCCTTCGGATTTACGCGGATCAACTACCGGCTGGCCGAGGATCTGATCGCCCTGGGAAGGTTCGCGGAAGCGGTGCCACTGCTGCGCGCGGCGATGCGCGGTGGTCTCGAGGCGAGCAATCTCTACGTCACGCACACGGAACTGCACGAGGCGCTGGCTCACGCCCTGGAGGGCGCGGGCCGGCGCGACAGCGCCGCGGCGGAGTATCGCTGGGTCGCCGCGGCGTGGCGCGATGCCGATCCTGCATTCCGTGAGCGCGGCCGCGCGGCGGCCGCTAAGGCGTCAGGCGGAACACCGTGATGCCCCAGCTCTCGGGATCATCCGGTTCGTCGTCGTTCCAGTCGTCGAAAGAGTGCGACCCGTCGGACTTGTAGTGCAGCACATAGGCGCCCGCCGGCAGTTTGACCGTCCCCTCGTACACACGGTTCTTGCGAGCCCCGCCCGCCGGCTCGGTCGCTTCGTAGGTCATCTCCCACACCACGCGCCCGGTCCCGGCGTCCTCGATCCAGCCGTAGTCCACCATGTCGCCGTTCACGCCCTCACCGAGGGCGTACACGCGCAGCGTGGTCTCACGCTCCAGGCGGAACGGGGCGTGCGCCCGTTCGTCGTCCCGCATCTCCACCAGCGCCGCGAGCACGGTGCCGCTCGGCCCGCGCTGGAACGGCGCGACGAGCCCCGAGTCGAGGCGTCCGCTCGCGGGAAAGACGCTCACGCCCCAGTAGCGCTCTTCGGCGGGCGGCGCGGCATTCCACTCCGCCGCGGAGTGCGAGTCGTCGCTCGCGTAGTGCACCATGTAGCTGCCGGCCTCGAGATGGACGGTCCCGTCGAAGAGACGGTTCTTCGCCGCGCCGCCCGCGGGCCCCGTGTCTTCGAAGCGCATCGTCCACACCCGCCGATGATTAGCCGCGTCCACGATCCACGCGTAGTCGACCATCTCGCCGTTGACGCCTTCGCCCATGGCGTACACGCGCACGTCCATCGGCCGGCGCAGCGTGAATCCCGCTGAGCGTGACGCACCATCGCCGATGCCCGTGAGCGAGACGAGGGTCTGGCCAGCCGGGACCGGCTCGTAGGCGTAGGGTTTCACGCCCGCGCGCGCCGTGGCGTCGGCGACGCGGAGCGTCAGGCCCCAGAACGCGGGGTCGAACGCCGGCACGTTGTTCCATTCGTCGGGATCGTGTGAATCGTCGCTGACGAAGTAGGCGACGTAGCGTCCCGCCGGGAGGCGCAGCGACTCGCGCGTCATTCGGTTCTTGGCGGCGCCGCCCGCCGGTTCCGTATTGGCGTAATCCATCTCCCACACACGGGCGCGCGTATCGGCGTTCATGATCCAGCCGTAGTCGAAGCCGGCGTCGCGGCGAATCTCGCCGATCGCGTACACCTCGACGTCGGTGGGCCGCGCCAGCGCGAAGCCGTAGCGCGCGGTCGCGCCGGGCTCGGGTGCGATCCGCGCGATCGCGGTCGCGGTGAACTGCTTCGTTGCCAGATCGATCGTGGAATCCCCTGCGGCCCGGCCGATGCCCGCGACCGTCAGCGAGAACTGTTTGTACGATCCATCCTCGATGTAGGGACCCCCGTAACGAATGCGGCCCGCGAGTTGCCGCAGGCCCTCGACCACCGACATCCCGTCGATCGATGTCCACGCGGCGGCGTACGATGCGTAATGCGCCTCGTACACGCCGGCGGGGAGGCGCACCGTCCCGGCGAATCGCCGCAACCCATTGGATTCGCGATCAGTCTCGGCGGCGCGCAGGTCCCACACGACCTGGCGCGTGCGTGCATCGACGATCCAGGCCGCTGCCGGCCACGTCGCGATGTCGTCGTCCTGCCAGGTGTCTTTGTCACGCCGCTCTCGCCGCTCGGGGCGTGGATCGGCTCCCACCGCCGCGATGCGCAGTTCCTGCGCTGTCGCGAGGACGAAGCCCGCCGTGCGGTGCTCGCGGGGAGTGAGATCGTGGATGTCGACGAGTGTCTGAGCAGGGGACTGATTGAGCGTCGCGATGGCGAGCAGAGTTGTCAGGATCATATGGCTTAGACAACGAGACCCCTGGGAGGGTTGTTTCTAGGTGAAGGCGGAGAGTCCCGTGATTTCCTGTCCCAGAATCAGGGTGTGGATGTCGTGGGTGCCCTCGTAGGTGTAGACCGATTCGAGGTTTGCGAGGTGGCGCATCGCCTGGTATTCGACCAAAATCCCGTTGGCGCCCAGCAGGCGCCGCGCCTCCCGGGCGATGTCGGTCGCCATGCTCACGTTGTTGCGCTTCGCGAGCGAGACTTGCTGCGGTGTCGCCTTGTCCTGGTCCTTGAGTCTCCCGAGTTGGAGACACAGGAGCTGCGCTTTCGTGATCTCCGTCAACATCTCGGCGAGGCGCAGCTGCTGCAGCTGGAATCCGCCGATCGGCTTGCCGAACATGACGCGTGCCTTGGCATAGCTCACCGCCTCGTCGTAGCACGCCATCGCCGCGCCGACCGCCCCCCACGCGATGCCGTAGCGCGCGGCGGTGAGGCACATCAACGGCGACTTGAGCCCGCCCGACTTGGGAAGAATCGCGTCCTTGGGGAGGTGCACATCCTGAAGCACCAACTCGCTCGTGTCGCTCGCCCGCAGCGACAGCTTGCCCTTCTGATCCTTGGCGGAGAAGCCCTTGGTATCCGTGGGCACGATGAAGCCGCGAATAGAGTCGGGCTCTTTCCCGGTCTTCGCCCACACGACGGCGACCTGCGCGGTCGACCCGTTCGTGATCCACATTTTGGCGCCGTTTAACACCCACCCGTCTGCCGTCTCCTTGGCGACGGTGATCATGCCGGCGGGGTTCGAGCCGTAGTCGGGCTCCGTCAACCCAAAACAGCCGATCACCTTGCCGCTCGCCATTTGTGGGAGCCAGGTCTTCTTTTGCGCGTCCGAGCCGAACGCGTAGATCGGGTACATGACCAGCGCGCCCTGCACCGATGCGAACGACCGCACGCCGGAGTCGCCGCGCTCGAGCTCCTGCATGATCAGCCCGTAGGCGACGTTGTTCAGACCCGCGCAGCCGTACTCTTCGGGCAGATTGGCGCCGAAGAGGCCCAGCTCCGCCATCCCGGGGATGAGGTGCTTGGGAAACTTGCCGGCGATGTAGGCTTCGCCGATGACGGGCATGAGGTGGTCGTCGACCCATGCGCGGACCGTGTCGCGTACGGCGCGCTCTTCCTCAGAGAGGAGAGTATCGGTGTTGTAGAAGTCTACCCCTTGGAACTTGGGGGCCATGTATGGACCTCGGTTTCGTTCTTGGTGATCCCCGGGCTTGCGCCCGGGGTCAGTCAAACTAACCACTCATCGGGGTCAAACTGACCCCGGGCGCCAGCCCGGGGTGGACCGGACCTACGCTGGCGCGGTCTTGAGTTGCTCCTGCCTCTCCACCTTCCCCTGCCCGCGCCCAAACGCAAACGTGTCCGAGGCACGAAACCGCCCCCGCTCCGCTTGCCAGCGGAAGAAGGTGATGTGCACCGCGGTGGGCTCGATGGTGACGAAGTTGAAGCAGGACGGCCGGCCGCCGCGCGAGCGCGTCGACAGCGTCCCCGTCGTCGACACGACGACCTTGCCGCCCAACACCTCGGCGCCCTCCTCGTGATCGTGCGCGCACAGCACGACGTCCGCTCCCGATTCCAGGATGCGTCGCTGCGCCTGACGCCAGCGCGCCAGTCCCATGCGGTTGGAGATCTCGCCGCGCAGCACGTTGTGATGCACAACGAGCACGCGCGCGAGTCCCGCAGCCGCCTCGGCGAAGAGACGCTGTACGCGCAGGCATTCCGACTTGGGGAGATGGCCCTTCACGGCGATGTCGCGCACCCGCGTGGTGAGCGAGCCCCACGCGACGCCGTGCGAGGTGAGCGCCGACGCGATCACGGCGCCACCGGGAATCGTGATGGTGGGCGTCACGTCATCCCCGAAATAGCTCCGGTACTTGGCGTACAACCGGTCCTTGGCGAACGGAATGAAGGGGCGCCACCACCATTGCACGTCGTGATTGCCCGGAATCGCCAGGACCGGCGCGGTCTCTGCCGCGACCCGCGCGAAGGCGCGCGCCCGCTGGAACTCGCCGTGCCGAGCGCGCTGCGACATGTCGCCCGCGATCACGACGGCGTCGGGCCGCAGATCGGGCAGCATCGCCTCCAGCGCCTCGATCTGGCGGATGTCGGCGACGCCGCCGAAGTGCAGATCGCCGAGGTGCACCAGCTGGACGGTCACGATTCCATCTGCACGGTATAGGTGAGCGTTGTTTCGCTGCCGGCGGGGACAGTGAGCCGGAAGCGCATCTCGGTGGCCGACAGCTTCTCGGCCGGGACGCTGCTCTCGACGATCTTCCACACGCCGTAGCGCGACTCACGCACATCGACGGTGACCGACTCGGACTTGGCGTTCGTGACCGTAACCCGATACGCCGCCGTCACGCGCTGGCGTGTCGGCAGTCCGCGGCGCAGCGCGGGCAGCGTTTCCTGATTGAAGTCGGTCTGCACCCGCTCGGCGGTCACGTCGAAGGCGTCCCCCGACTGCAGCCGCAGATCGCGGCCCGGCGCCGTGTGGTCGTTCGCGGCCTCCCCGATGAGCTGCACGCGACCACTCGAGTCGGCCTGATAGAGCTGCACCGTCCCCGCGGGGAGGGGCCGGTCGCCAAACGGCGTTTTCGCGGCGCGTTTGAGCGTGTACCACACCTGCACCGGGAGGCGGTTCGGCTCGGGGTTCTGGCCGATCCACCCGCGCCAGGGCAACACGCCGGGAACGATCAGCTCCTGGGTGACGGCCGTTGAGCTGCGGGGGAAGAGCGCCGTCGCCACCGGCACGCCGGGTTCGATCGTGAGGCGACCCGGAAGCTGGTAGACGTGTGTTTCGCCAACGGCTTCTTCACCCATTGATCTTGCTTCCAACATGTCGGCGCTACGGCCCAACACGGCTGCCTGCGCACCCTCGAAGGCCTTTTGAGCCCGCGCCCGCGCGACCGCTCCGGCGACGAGCTGCACCTCCGCGCTATCGGCCCGCAGCGACTGCGACGTCACGGTCGCAGTCCCTGACACCTGACACCTGGCACCCATCAGAATCACCTGATACGTGGCTTCCCAATTGACGCCCTGCGTCACGTAGGCCATCTCGGTGCGCGGCCGCGCGCGCGACGCATCGAGCACGACTGCGGCCTCTGGACTCGTGCGCACCAGCTCGGCCGGGAAGAGCGGCTCACCCGGCGACTCGAGCAGTAGCCTTCCATCCCCCAGTCGGTACTGGGGCGGATCTGGGCGAACAACGGTCGCCCGGATCGTGTCGCCCTTGGCGCGCACGAACGACAGCGTTTGCCCGACCGCGTTCGCGAGCGCCTCACCCTTGCCGCTGGGGTAGCGCGCCGTCGCCGAGACGACAGCGACCGATGTGTCGGGCGAAAACAGTGTCGCGGGATCGAGCCCCTCGAGCTTGAGCGTCAGGGCGTTCCGCCCACGCTGCAACGCCTGCGGCAGGCTCTGCCGCACGACGACTCGGCCATCCCGGTAGATCGACAGCGACGTCTGTCCGGCGAGCGGCACCGCCAGAAGCAGCGCCAGCACGCCCCACGCCCCACTCACCACGCCCTTTTTCATTTGAGCCACTCCAACGCCACTCGTTTAGCAATCAGAAACGTCAGCACATACCACAGCAACGCGCTTCCCGCGCTTACCAGCCGGACCGTGCGGTCGGCCGGGAGGGTCCACGCCACGTAGGCGGCCAGGGGTAGCGTCGTCCCAATCGCCACGAGGCGGGCAATACGCGCCGCCCGCCGCTCGACTGCCCTCGTGCAACTGGCGCACAGCCCGCCGATCGCGATCCCCGCGACGAACTCCCCGCACTTGGCGCAGGGGTGCTTAGGCCCGACGGGCCACGGCGCGGGCGAACTCGTCCGTGGTAGCACTACCCCCCAAATCCTTCGTCCGAATGTTGTCCTTCACGATCACGGTCTCGATCGCGCAGCGCAGCTGCTTCCCCGCCTCGAGCTCACCCAGGTGATCGAGCATCATCGCCGCCGCGAGCATCTGGGCCGACGGGTTCGCGATGCCCTTCCCCGCGATGTCCGGCGCCGACCCGTGTACGGCCTCGAAGATCGCGGCGCGGGTCCCGATGTTCGCGCCCGGGGCCAGACCCAGCCCGCCGACGAGGCCCGATGCTTCATCGGACAGGATGTCGCCGAACAGGTTCGTGGTCACGATGACGTCGAACTGCTCCGGCTTGATCACGAGCTGCATCGCCGCGTTGTCGACGATTTTGTCGTCGCACGCGATGACCCCCTCGTACTCTTTCGCCACCATGCGACCCGTCTCGAGGAAGAGCCCGGAGGTCGCCTTGAGGATGTTCGCCTTGTGGACGATCGTCACTTTCTTGCGGCCGTGCTGCTTCGCATACTCGAAGGCATAGCGCACGATGCGCGTGCACCCCTCGCGCGTCACGACCGACATCGCTTGCGCGACGGCCTTGGGGTCGCCGGCGACCTTGAACGTATGATCGAGCCCGACGTACAGCCCCTCGGTGTTCTCGCGGATGATGACCAGGTCGATGTCCGTGTAGCGGCCGCCGGGGACGATCGTCTTCGTCGGCCGCACGTTCGCGTACAGATCGAACTCCTGGCGCAGCGCCACGTTCACCGAGCGGTATCCGCCCCCAACCGGCGTCGTGAGGGGGCCTTTGAGGCAGAGCCGGGTGTGACGGATGCTGTCGAGCGTCGCGTTCGGCAGGGGCGTGCCGGCTTTGTCCACCGCCGCCATGCCGCCGTACTGCTCGTCCCAATCGAACTTCATGCCGACGGCGTCGAGCGCCTGGAGCGTCGCCGCGGTGATCTCGGGGCCGACGCCGTCCCCCGCGATCAGGGTCGCTTCCCGGGTCACGGCAGACCCGGCGTCAGGCTCTTCATCGCGCGCGTGAGCGCCGTCCAGGGGTCTTGCCCCTCACCGCGCGCCACCGTCCGCCACCCGACTTTGCCCACGCGGGTGTCGATCAGCACGACACTCAGCTCGGCGGTCCCCACCCCGACTGGTGTTCCCGGCGCATGGCGATACACGAGACCTGCCGGCACGAGCGCGAAGCGCCCTCCGGCGATTCCGACGAGGGTACGCAGTTGATACCGCAGTGGATCGGGTACGTCGATAAGCTTCTCGGCGCGGAGGAACGCGGTGCCCATCTGGTCGGGCTCCGTGGCGATCCCCACCGCGCGCCGGGCGGCGCGCCGCAGCTCGGCGGGTGACACCCACGTCACCTCGGGCGAGCGGCCAGTGAGCAAATTCCCGATAATGCTGTCGCACCTATCCAGCGTGGCGCGACGATCGGCGAGGAGCGCACCCCAATGGAGCGTGTCTTCCG
>Ga0193723_1000438_pt1 | contig 16341 bp, 14 predicted proteins | sample H2m2metaG_FD_143042 | JGI IMG/M metagenome (GOLD analysis project Ga0193723, IMG submission 143042) | Soil microbial communities from a riparian zone of the East river system, Colorado, United States - H2m2 | ecosystem: Environmental > Terrestrial > Soil > Riparian zone | place: USA: East River...
GTAGTCGCCCCCGCCGCGCAAGGAAGTCGGGTTTCTCCTCGCCTATGATGCGCGCACCGGGCGCGACTACTCGTCAGAAGGTGCCGTCGAGGTCGGCGACGTGCTGAAACGCATCGACGACATCGTCGCGCGACACGCGCGCGTCATCTTGATAACCGACGCCTGTCGCTCCGGGACGTTAGTGACCGGCCTGGCGGATGACCCGCAGGCCACGGCGGGATTCGTGCGGGAAAAGTGGACGGACGTCGCGACATTGGTTTCGAGTCGTCCCAATCAACTTTCCCAGGAAGGGCCGCAATGGGATAACCACGGCGTGTTCACCTACTACCTGATCCGTGGCCTGAATGGTCTCGCCGACACCGACACCGACCACGTCGTGACGCTCGAGGAGGCCGCCCGATTCGTCCGGGATTCGGTCAAACGCGCGACCGGCGACAACCAGATCCCGACACGGTCCGGCGACCTGGAACGTCCCGCCGCATGGCTACCCATGGCCTCGGCCGGTGTCCGGAGTCCCGCCGGCGCCGCGGCTCCCGCCGCCGAGTCTCCGGACTCGGCCGTCGAGCACGCGAAGGTCGCGTTCGACAAGGCCCTGAACGCCGGAGCGCTGATGGAACCGGACAGCGCGAACGCGTGGTTCGCCTATCGGCAACTGCAAAGCGCCGGTGCCGACGGCGGTATCCTCGCGCAGGCCCGCGCCGATTTGCGCCAGGCGTTGCAGGAGGACGCGCAGCAGGTCATCAGCGACTACATGGAGGGCGGCGATCGGCAGCCCGACGCGAGGCGGCTGCGGGGCGCGGCCAACGAGCTCGGCTTGGCCGACGTGCTGATGCCGAAGACGTCCGCGTTGGCGGCGCCGCTCCGGGCGCGGCGGCTGTTTCTCGAAGCGTATGCGTACATGCAGAAAGGAGACTACCCGAGCGCGCTGCCGGCGCTGCGCGAATCCATTGCGCTCGAGCCGAAGCCGTACGCGTACAACGCGCTGGGATTTACGTTCCTGGCATCCACTCAGCGCGACTCGGCACGCCAGGCCTTCGTCGAGGCGCGCAATCGCGCGCCCCGCCGCGCCTACCCGTTGCTGGGGCTCGCCGTCGTGGCGCTGGATGCCGGAGAGGCGGCGCCAGCGCTCGCGCTGCTCGATAGCGCCGCCACGCTGACGGAACCACAGGCTTCGCTGCAGCTGGTCCGGGCGCTGGCGCTACTCGATCTGGGGCGCAAGGCGGAAACAGTCGCTGCGTTTCGCCGCGCGCGGGCGCTCGACCCGCGCGTGATCGAAGAGGCCTACCTGCAGAGCCTGCTGTCGTACAGCCCGGGGATCCTCGCCCGCGTGCCACGACTGCGCGCCGCCGTGCGTTGACCACCGCACAGTACGCGGTGGTAGCGTTGTCTGCGGTGACGGTTGCCGCCGCCCCACTTCCCACGCCTCCACGCCCGCCTCGTCATGTAGCGCTGCTGATCGGCATCGGCGATTACAAGTACTTCGGGCCTCCGCCCGGACCGCCGGGACAAACCGACCTGAGCGGCCCTCCGAACGACGTGCCCCGCATGCGCTTCACGCTGCGCCGCTATGGCTTCGACGGCGATTCGAACGTGCGTGTGCTGCGCGACGCCGCCGCGTCGCAGCAGGGTATCGCCGACGGCTTTCGCTGGTTGGCCGGGCGCGCCAGCGACTCGGCGGACGTGGTCGTGGTGTTTTACTCGGGACACGGCTCGCGGACGCGCGACACCAACGGCGACGAGGCGCTCGTTACGCCGGGCGACACGCTGGATGAGGCGCTGGTCCCGTGGGACGCCAAGGACGTCTATGACGCGCGGCAGCTCGTGATCGACGATCAGATCGGCATTTGGCTGCGCGCCCTCGGTACCAAGAATGTGACCATGATCGTGGACGGCTGTTTTTCGGGGACGATCACGCGCGGCATAACGGGCGTGACGGTCTCGCACGCCAAGGGCACGCTCGGCGGGGCAGGACAGGGGGCTCCGGCGCCGCAGCGGCAGTTCCTCGACAACCCAGCGCATACGTTGATCACGGCAAGCGGGCCCGGCGAAACGGCTGCGGAGCTGCCGCTGGGCGAGGACCACCGTTGGTTCGGTGCGCTCACCTACGAGCTGACGCGGGCCCTCGATGCCGCGGGGCCGACCGCCCGCTACGACGAGATCATGCGCCAGGTCGTCCGGGAAATCCGTGCGCTCCCCAACGCGATGCAGACGCCGCAGCTGGAGGGTGACCGCGTAGCGCGTCTGTTCCACGTGCGCGAGGCGATCCCCAGCCGGCCGTTTGCGACGGTCACGGCCGTCGCGGGTGACAACGTGACCGTCGACGCCGGTGCGGTCGAAGGCTTGCGGCATGGCGCGATCTACGATGTGTTTGCACCCGGCGACGGTCGTCTCGAAGGCGGCGGGCTCGGGCAGCTCGTCATTGATTCGGTCGGCGAACTGCAGGCGTGGGGCCACACGTTCGCGAGCGCGTCTTCGGTACCGCTGGGGTCCCGTGCGGCGCTGGCCAGCCTGCCGCGGGGTGGCAAGCGGCTGGAGCGCCTGCGGCTGTACGTCGATCCCCAAGCCGCCGTCGCTCGCGCGGCGGTCGAGTCGCTGCCATTCGTCGCGATCGGAGACTCGACAAGGGCAGACGCGCGCCTGATCAGGAGCAAGGGTGTGCTGCAGGTGGTGGTCGGCGGTGTGCCGCTGGCGCCGCTCAGCGAGGCTCTTTGCCCGCTACTGGCACGAGCGTTCGCCATTCGGTCTTTCAATCTGATCGACAATCCCGCGTTCCCCGGGGATATGGAGATGCAGTTCGGGTTGGTGCCGCAGGGGATGCCGCCGGTGGAGTCGTCGGAGGCGATCGATTCGGTGTACGTAGGCCGAGCCTACGATTTTTATGTGAGGATCAACGCCGACGAACGCACCGATCGCTACGTCACGATCGCGTCGGAGGGGTATGCGGGGCTGCCGTCGGTGCTTTATCCTGTCGACGAGGGTCCGAACCAGCCGTTTTCCCTGAACGTGTGGCGCAAGGTTGCCGACAGCGTGGTGATGGAAGAACCGGCGGGCCTCGAGGTGGTCAAGATGCTGGTGGGCACCGACCAGTACGATTTTCGATCGCTAGTCGCGAGCTTCGACAAGTGCGGGGCGGGGACGCGTCTGCCGGGCGACGATTCGAAGCCCAAGCCGGTCACGGCGTGGCGCACGTTCGAGCGCCAGGTTCTCATCCTGCCTAGGTGAGTGGGCGGCCGGGGCTCCCACGGAGCCGGTGCCGTCGCTAAGTTGTTCTCCGGCGACGAGGCGGCGTAGCTCAGCTGGTTAGAGCAGCGGAATCATAATCCGCGGGTCGTCGGTTCGAGTCCGACCGCCGCTATCCACGTGCAACGCCCCGGGGCGTGTTCTCCCCGGGGCGTCGTGTTTCCGTGACCAGGCCAGCCTACTTCGTCGGCAGCGGCACGTCCGAGTTGAACAGGTCCGCGACCGTGAGACTGAATGCCGACACGGGGGAACGCCTTGAACCACGCGCGGGTCGCCGCGCGAGCCTCCGGAGCGATGAGCATTCAACTCTGTGTGAATGCTCGGGTTGACGCGAGGGATTGCTCAAACCCGGTACAAAAGTGAATGCTATGCGCGCGCCCGGCCAGTATGGGGAGGTGCCCGTGCACACGATCCACTGCCACTTCTGCGGCGGCGTCGTCCGCGACCCGAAGACGATTCAATATCGGCCCCCCCGCGCCAGCGCACAGTTCGCGCTGCCCGGGGAGAGCACCTGCGACTGCACACCGCCGATCGTATACGAAGACTCGCCCCTGGACGACCCTCCGGTGGACGACGAGGACGACGCGCCCGCCGCGCCCGCCCCACCTGATCCGTGGAGGCGCGCCGACTAGGGCTGGAGGCCGCGCCAGATCACGGCTCGTATCTGGCGCGACGTCTGCGCCGCGGCGCGCTGCGCGGCCACGAGCAGTCCCTCGTATTCCTTGCGCCACTCGGTCGGCATGTCCGCGCGGAAATGAGCGGCAGTCATTACCTCACCCCGCGGTCCCGTGCCCGCGCCGAATCCCACCTCTTCCACGTCACCGAGAAACAACGTCGAGCTCCCCGTATCCATCACGTTCGCCACCCGGCACTCGAAATGGGCGTAGCAGTCGTCCAGCACCGGCGCGCCGAGTACGCCCCGGTGGTGCGGGATGTCCTTGAGCTTGTCGCGATCGCGGCCGCTCACAAAGCCGAGGCGGTGGATCAGGTCGAATTGCTCGGTGTGGAGCAGGTGCAACACGAACCGGCCGGAATCGAAGATGAGGTTGTGGCTGAAGTTGAACTTGTGCACGTACACCGACAGCCGGGGTATCGTGGGAACGATCGAGGCCCGGACGCCCGAATCCGAGATCATGCCGTTTTCCTTGCCGTCCCGTTCGGAGGTCACCGCCACCACCGGCGACGTCAGGTTGCGCAGTAGTTGGTACGTCTGGTCGGGCGGCAGCATAGTTTTAAAGATACATGTCCCTGACTGCCTCGCTCCCCGAACGCTTCCGCGCCCATCTCACACGCGCGCGCCTATTCCGCGCACCCGGTACGGCGCTTGTCGCGGTCTCGGGAGGCGCCGACTCCGTCGCGCTCTTGGACTTGCTCCACGGTGTCGCCCCCGAGCTCGGGTTGGCACTCGTGGTGGCGCATGCGGACCACGGGATTCAGACGGCCGGACGGGCGGTCGGTCGGACGGTCGGAAAACTCGCCGAGAAATACGGATGGCCATTCGAGACCGTCGAGTTACACCTCGGGCCAGACACAACCGAAACGGCAGCCAGACGCGCGCGCTACGCGTGGCTGCGGGAGATTCAACACCGCCTCGGCGCAGCCTATCTCGTCACGGCGCACCATCAGGACGACCAGATCGAAACGGTCGTGCTGCGCGCGCTACGTGGCAGCGCCCCCGCGGGCCTCGCCGGGATCGCTCGCAGCGGGCGGGACGGCCTCGTCCGGCCGCTGCTCCCGTTCACGCATCACGAGCTCATCGCGCACGTCGCGGTGCGCGGGCTCGTGGCGTACGAGGATCCCGCCAACGCCGACCCGCGCCACCTGCGCTCGTGGGTGCGGACGCAATTACTTCCACTTCTGAAGGAGCGCCTCGGTGCGCGGGTGACGGGCGATTTGCGCCGCCTCGGCCGTCACGCCGCGGCCGATCGACGCGCCTGGGACCGCGCGCTGGAACTTGTTCCGGAGCTTGGGCTTCAGGTCTCGTCCACCGGTTTTGCCGTTGCCCGGGGCGCGCTGCGCGGCTATGATGACACGTTGGCCATCGCGCTGCTGCGCGCGGCGGCGCGGAGGCAAGGTGGGGGACTCGTCCTCGGGCCCGTGCGGGCGCGGCGCCTGCTGATGCTGGCGCGGCGCCCCTCGGGACGGCGGCTCCCGCTGGGTGCGGGATGGACGGCCGAAGTGGCGTTCGATCGGCTGCGCGTGGCGCGTGTCACGGGCGGCGTGCTCGATCGGGTCGTGCCGGCGGGGGAGCGCGGGACGGCCGTGTTCGGTGCGTTCCGGGTTGATTGGAGTCCCTCGACCGCGCCTGCACAGATCGACCGCGGCGGCTGGAGGACGTGGCTGGACGCGCCGGGCTGGGAGGTGCGGGCTCCCGCCAAGGGCGACGCGCTGCTGCCGCTGGGCGGGGTGGGACATCGACCCCTGCGGCGGCTGCTCATGGAAGCCCGCGTACCGCGCAGCGACCGGGCTCGGTATCCCGTCGTCGCCCGCGGTGAGACCATTCTATGGGTGCCCGGCATCTGTCGCAGTGCGGACGGTGTCCCGGCGCCCGGAACCAAGGCGGTGCGGCTCGATGTTACCCAGCACGGCGCAGCTGCGGCAGACCGGCGGGCGTGAGCTCAAGCGCATCGTCTTCGATGAAGAGACGATCGCCGCGCGGGTGCGCGAGCTGGGCCGCGAGATCACCGCGGCGTACCCCGAGGGCGATCTGCTGGTGCTGGGACTGTTGAAGGGGAGTTTCATATTTCTGAGCGATCTCGTGCGGCGCATCGAGCGGCCGCTGCAGGTGGATTTCCTGGTGGCCGCGAGCTACGGCGACAGTACGGTGTCGAGCGGCAACGTGCGGCTGCTGTACGATCCGGAAACCGAGCTGGCGGGCAAGCACATCCTGCTGGTCGAGGACATCATCGATACCGGCAAGACGCTCAACCGGCTGGTGGCGCTGCTACGGCAGCGCGGGCCCAAGAGCCTGAACATCTGTGCGCTGTTGCATAAGCACATTGCGGAACATTTGGAGCTGGAGGCGGCGTTCGTGGGATTCGACGCCCCCCGCTTGTTTCTGGTGGGGTATGGTCTCGATCACGCGGAGAACTTCCGGCACCTTCCTTATATCGCGAGTCTGACGTAGATGGCCGATCGTATCCCCCCGCCACCGCGGGAATTCAATTGGGGCCGCATGCTGCGGACGCTCTCGTTCTGGGCGCTCCTCATCGTGGGCACCATCGCGCTCGTGCAGATCGCCTCCAAGGGGCGGCGCGAGGAAGCAGAGATCAGCTTCTCGCAGTTCGAGGACGAGCTGGCCGCCGGCAACATCCAGACGGTCGAGATCGCCGAGCGCCAGAAAGTGAAGGGCACCTTCCGGCGGGCCGTCACCGTCAAGCGGCAGACCGTGGAGCGCTTCAACGTGCTGCTCCCGTTCGAAGCCCGCAGCGAGTGGGTCGCGTCGCTCAGCGCCAAGGGTGTTGAGGTGCGGGCGCGCGAATCGGGGCAGTCGTTCGGCGTCGTGCTGCTGACGTTCCTGCCGTATCTCCTGATCTTCGGGCTCGTGATCTTCATGCTGCGCCAGATGCAGCAAGGCGGGAACCGCGCCTTCGCCTTCGGCAAGTCCAAGGCGAAGCTGCTGGCGGGCGACACGCCCAAGATTACGTTCGCCGACGTGGCGGGCTGCGACGAGGCGAAGCAGGAGCTCGAGGAGATCATCGATTTCCTGAAGGACCCGCAGAAATTCCAGCGGCTCGGCGGCCGCCTGCCCAAGGGCGCGCTGCTCGTCGGCCCGCCGGGGACGGGCAAGACCCTGCTCGCCAAGGCTGTCGCCGGGGAGGCGGGCCGGCCCTTCTTCTCCATGTCGGGATCCGACTTCGTCGAGATGTTCGTCGGCGTCGGCGCGTCGCGCGTCCGTGACCTGTTCGAGCAGGGCAAGGCGCACGCGCCCTGCATCATCTTCATCGACGAAATCGACGCCGTGGGCCGCCACCGCGGGGCGGGGCTGGGGGGCGGGCACGACGAGCGCGAGCAGACGCTCAACCAGCTGCTCGTCGAGATGGACGGCTTCGAGTCGAACGAGGGTGTAATCCTCCTCGCGGCTACCAATCGACCCGACATACTCGATCCGGCCCTGCTGCGACCGGGGCGGTTCGACCGGCAGATCGTCGTAGACATGCCGGACTTGAAGGGTCGTGAGCAGATCCTGCGCGTGCACACGCGCAAGATCCCGCTCGCGCCCGGCGTCAACCTCGAGCCGATCGCCAAGGGGACGCCGGGGCTCGCCGGTGCCGAGCTGGCCAACATCGTCAACGAAGCCGCGCTGCTCGCCGCGCGGCGCAACAAGGCCCAGGTTGACCAGCAGGACCTCGAGGACGCGAAGGACAAGGTGATGCTCGGTCTCGAGCGCAAGAGCCGCGTCTTCTCCGAAGAAGAGCGCCGCCTCGTCGCCTATCACGAGGCGGGGCACGCGCTGGTCGCGCTCAGCGTGCCGGGCGCCGATCCGCTGCACAAGGTGACGATCATCCCGCGTGGCCGTTCGCTCGGGCTGACGGCCTATCTCCCCGAGGAGGAGCTGCACAAGTACACCAAGCAGTCGATTCTTTCCCGCCTCGCGATGGCGTACGGCGGCCGAGTTGCCGAGCAGCTGGTGTTCGGTCCGGACAAGGTCACGCCGGGTGCGTCCCAGGACATCCAGCAGGCGACCAATATCGCGCGGCGCATGGTCACGCAGTTCGGGATGAGCGACGCCATCGGGCCGATCGCCGTGGGCGACCGCGAGCAAGAGATCTTCCTCGGCCGCGAGGTCACACAGCGGCGCGAAATCTCGGATCGCACGGCGCAGCTCGTGGACGAGGAAGTGAAGCGCATCCTCACCAACGCCTTCGCGGAGGCGACCCGCATCCTCACCGAGCGGCGCAAGGCGCTCGATTGGCTCGCGGCGGCGCTGCTCGAGCGCGAGACGCTGGACCGTGACGAGGTCGAGCTGGTGGTGGCGGGGAAGACGCTGCCGCCGCAGGCACGCGCGGTACCGCTGGGCGAGACGCCCGCCAAAGAGAAGGACAAGCCGCAGACCGCGCGCGGCCCCGGCCCCGTGCTGGGGAATCCGCCGCCCGAGCCCGCGGGCGCGTGAAGGTCACCGCGCTCGCCGCGCACACCTCCCAACCCGAGGCGGTGCGCGCGGCGCTCGCGGCGCGCGGCTGGGAGGCACAGCCCGCCTGGTTCGCGGCCACCGGGATCCAGGCCCTCGTCGTCCTCATCGAAACGATCACCGAAGCCGAGCGCGAAGCCCTGGTGCACTGGGGCGCGAAGAGCGGGGCCGATGTGCTCACGGGCGACGGCTGGGCGCTCATCGCCGCGGCCGCGAGCCGGCTCGCGCCGCTGGCGCGCTACGACCGGGCGCCGCCCGCGCTCGCGCGTCTCGCCCCCGAGCTGGGCCGTTTCCTCGCCGCGCACGCCGAGCCCCCTCGCGTCTGGGCGATCCGCGGCGCCGAGCTGCCGCTCGATAAACCGCTCGTCATCGGGATCGTCAACGTCACCCCTGACTCGTTCTCCGACGGAGGGCATTTGGCCACCGTGGAGGCGGCCGTCGAGCACGGCGCACGGCTCACCGCGCAGGGCGCACGCCTCCTCGACGTCGGGGGCGAGTCGACGCGGCCTGGCGCCGCGCCGGTCCCGGCGGCGGAGGAAATCGCCCGGGTCGTGCCCGTGATCGCCGAGCTCGCTCGGCGCGGCCTGCCTGTTTCGGTCGATACGCGTAAAGCCCCGGTGGCCCAGGCGGCGCTCGACGCCGGGGCGGCGGTCGTGAACGACGTGTCGGGGCTCGCGTTCGACCCCACGTTGGCCGGCGTCGTCGCGGCCGCCGGCGCGGGGCTGATCGTCATGCACATGCGCGGCACCCCCGACACGATGGACAGCCTGGCGGAGTACCGTCACGTGGCGCCCGAGGTCGCCGCCGAGCTGGAGGGCGCTGCAGCGCGCGCGGAAGCAGCAGGGGTGACGCGAAACCGGATCGTCGTCGACCCGGGACTCGGATTCGCCAAAACCGCGGCGCAGAACTTTCGCCTGCTCGATGAGCTGGCAACGATCGTCGCGTTGGGCTATCCTGTAGCGGTCGGCCCGTCGCGGAAGCGGTTCCTGGGATCGGCCACCGGGCGGCCGGTGGAGGACCGGGACCGCGCAACCGCGGTGGCGTGCGCCCTTGCCTGGGAGCGGGGCGCCCGGCTGTTCCGGGTCCACGACGTCGCCCTGACGCGCGAGGCCCTCACCCTGGCGAGCGCTACCACGAGTCCAACGTGAACGTCGACGCCTTTAAATTCCTCGCCCCGCGGCTCTGGCCGGACGTCTTCGAGATCCTGCTCGTCGCGTTCGTCATCTATCGTTTTCTCTTGTTCCTCGTCGGAACCCGAGCGCTCCAGATCGTCGTCGGTCTCGTCATCCTGTCGCTCGCCTACTTCGTCGCGGTGTTCGCGAAGTTCACGATGATCAGCTCGCTGCTGGGCGTCGTGTTCACCTACGGCGCGTTCGCGGCGGTCGTGGTGTTCCAGCCCGAGCTGCGCAACGCCCTCGCCCGGCTCGGTCAGTCGCGTTTCATGCGGGTGTTCTCGCGTGGTGACCGCCAGTCGGTGGCCGAGGAGATCGCCGAGGCGCTCGACCGCCTGTCGCGCGCCGGGACCGGCGCGATCATCGCCATCGAAGGCGACATCGGACTCGAGGAGTTCATCACGACCGGGGTCCCGATGGAGGCGAAGGTCTCGGCCGACCTCCTGACGACCATCTTCACCCCCTACTCGCCGCTGCACGACGGCGCCGTGCTGATCCGTGGCGACCAGATCATCGGCGCGGGTTGCGTCCTGCCCCTCACGCAGTTCAAGGTGGTCGACAAGTCGCTGGGCACGCGCCACCGCGCCGCCCTCGGCCTGTCGGAAGAGACCGATGCCACCGTGCTGGTCGTCTCCGAAGAGACGTCGACGATCTCCATCGCCAGTCACGGCCTGCTGTACCGCCACCTGACGCCGCAGCAGGTGCGTGACCTGCTCTCGGGAGCTGTTTCCCACCTGGAAGGCGGCGAGCGGGTGACCACACCTGCCGCCTGATCGGCCTCCATACCGGGCGGCCGCCGCGGTCGCCGGCCTGGTCCTCCTTGGTTACCTGATCACTCTCGCCCCCACGGTCACGCTGTGGGACGCGGGCGAGTTCATCACGGCCGCGAAGGTGCTCGGCATCCCGCACCCGCCCGGCACCCCCCTGTTCGTCATGCTCGGCCACGTGTGGGCGGGCGTGCTCCCGTTCGGCGCTTATGCGTGGCGCCTGAACCTGATGAGCGCCTGCTTCTCGGCTGCTGGCGCGGGATGCTTCTTCCTCGTCGCCCACCGCCTGCTCGCGGGGGAGGAGCCGCTGCGCCGCATCGGCGGGGCCGCAGCCGCCGCGCTGATCTCGGCGTTCACGTTCACCGTGTGGCAGAACAGCAACGAGACCGAGGTTTATACCGTCGCGACGTTTAGTATCGCTGCGATTTGTTGGTTGTGTTTGCGGTGGCGAGATGTAAGAGGGACGCCTCGCGCACCGCACATCCTGCTGCTCATCGTCTACGTCGGCGCGCTATCGATCGGCAGTCACCTGCTCGCCCTGCTGGTGGGGCCGGCGGTTTCGGTCTTCATGCTCATCACGCTGGATGGCGCCCCGGCGCTCGATCCCGCCGAGCGGCGCGTCGAATGGTCGGAGTGGGCGATGGTGAGCGCCCTCTGGGCCGTGTTGATCGCCACCGGGCTTGGCAGCACGCCGCTGCTCTATTTGGGCGCCGCCTTGTTCGCGGGGGCGCTCGTCGCCTGCGTGCTCGCGGGATCGCTCTTTTTCCCGCTCGTCGCGCTCGGTGTGGCCGCCGTCGGCGTCTCCACCTACGCCTTCCTCTATATCCGCTCCGGGCTGCAGCCGGTGCTCGACGAAGCCGATCCCGAAACCTGGCGCAGTCTGCTTGCCGTCATTCGGCGCGCGCAGTACCCCTCGCGCAGCCCGCTCGACAACCCGCTGTTTCCGTCGGGCGCAGGCAATCCGGGCCGCACCCTGACCCTGTTCGCGCAGCAGCTCGTGAACTACGGCCAGTACTTCGCCTGGCAGTGGGGGCGCAGCCTGAAGAATCTCGCCCTGGTCCCGATGGGGCTGTTCGCGGCGCTCGGCCTGCTCGGGTGGAACGAGGCCTATCGTCGCGACAAGGGCGTCGCGTGCCTGTTGGCATCGCTATGGCTCGTGACGGGGCTCGGTCTCGTCGTGTACATGAACTTCAAGCCCGGGTTCTCCCTCTTCTGGGACCAATACGGGAGCATCGGCCAACACGAGGTGCGAGAGCGCGACTACTTCTTCACCGTGAGCTTTCAGGTCTGGGGAGTCGCCGCGGGGATCGGGCTGGTGCACCTGACGCGTGCGTGGCAGCGCGCGGGCGGCTGGGCGATCGGGGCGGCGGCCACACTCGCCCTGCTCCCCTTCGCGCTCAACTTCACCGCCGCCTCCCGGCGCCATGGGCCAGACGCCACGATCGCCCGCGACTTCGCCTACAACCTGCTGCAGTCGGTCGAGCCGTACGGCGTGCTGTTCGCCTTCGGCGACAACGACACGTTCCCGGTGTGGTACCTCCAGGAAGTCGAAGGGGTGCGGCAGGATGTCACCCTCGTCAACCTGTCGCTCGCGAACCTCGACTGGTACCTGCGTCAACTGGCATCGCGGCCCGTGCGGCCGTTCGATCCGGCGGGAGCGCCCGCGGTCTATCGCGCGCTCGTGCCGCCCGGGCGGCCGATCCCGGGGCCCGCGCTGCGGCTGACGCCCGACGAGGTCGCGACGCTGCAGACGTTTCGCGCGGGCGAGGGCGGCATCTTCCGCGCGGGCGAATTCGCGCTTCCGATCCGCGCCGGCCAGGTGTTCCAGCTCAGCGATCAGGTCATCCTGTTCACGATCGCGGCGGCATTGCCGGCGCGGCCGGTGGCCTTCGGCGTGTCCACCGGCCGCGGCTCGTGGCTCGGTCTCGATCCGCATCTGGTGATGCAAGGGCTCGCGTACGCGGTCTTCCCCGGACGCGCCGACACGGTGAAGCGCTTCGTTCCCGGGATCCAGGGAACGATGGTCGACCCCGCGCGGACCGCGCTGCTCGTGGACTCGGTGTTCCGCTACGGTGCGTTGCTCAGCGCCGACGTGCTCGACCTGGACCCCGCCTCGCGTCAGGTCACGACCTCGCTGTCGATCCCGCTACTGGAGCTCGGGAACGCCGCCGCAGTGCGACGCGACCAGGGCAGGGCCCTGGCCTATCTGCGGCGCGCCTACCACCTGAATCCCAGCCAGGCCCTGTCCGACGTGATCCGCCGCGTCGAAACCGAGGGTGTGGAGAGCCTCTTCCGCCCCTAAGTCGCGGCGCGAGTATATTCTTCCGCCATGCGTTTCGCGGCCCTCCCGGAGCGGTTGGCCCTGGTGAGGGCCGAGATCGCGCGCCGCCAGGCCGCCGGCGGGTGGACGCACGAGGTCACGATCGTCGCTGTGACGAAGGGCTTCGGGCCCGACGCCGTGACGGCCGCGGTCGGTGCGGGGCTGGCCGACATCGGCGAGAACCGCGTGCAGGAGGCGCTCGAGAAGATGAATCGCGTGTCGGCGCCCGGCGGGCGCTGGCACCTGATCGGCCACCTGCAGCGCAACAAGGCTCGTGCAGTCGCGGGACGCTTCGACTTGATACACTCGCTCGACTCGATCGAGTTGGCGCGTGAATTAGAACGCAGGTCTACGACAGTCCAGCGGGTGTTGTTGCAGGTGAACGTGGCGCGCGAAGCGCAGAAGAGCGGTTGCGCGCCGGAGCAGGCGCCGGGCCTGGCGCGGCAGATCGCGAGCCTCCCGGCGCTGCAGCTGGAAGGGCTGATGACGATAGCCCCATTTACGGACGACGAGGATGTGCAGCGCCGGACCTTCCGGAGCCTGCGCGCCCTGCGGGATACGATCAAGGAGGAAGGGTTATGGCTGCCGACCCTCTCGATGGGGATGTCCGCCGACTACGCTACAGCGGTCGCGGAGGGAGCAACGGTGATCCGCTTGGGTACCGTCCTGTTCGGTCCGAGGGGACAGGAGACGACGCCATGAGCGACGACGCGTTCAATCTCACGCCGCTGGACATCCGCAAGCAGGAGTTTCGGAAGACACTGCGCGGCTACGAAACCATCGGCGTCGAGGACTTTCAGATGCGTGTGGCGGACGCGCTCGAGCGCGCGATCCGCGAGCGGTCGGTGCTCGAGGAGCGCCTGGCGGCGCTGACCGACCAGCTGCGGGTGTTCCGCGAGCGCGAGAAGGCGATGAACGAGGCGCTGGTGGCGGCACAGCAGCTGCGCGAGGCGACCCGCACAGCGGCGGAGCGCGAAGCGCAGGTCATCGTGCGCGAGGCCGAAGCGGAAGCGAAGCGCCTGGCGGACGAAGCCAAGAACGCCGAAGGCGTGGTGCAGGTGCGTATGGCCGAGGCGGAACGCCAGTTCCAGGCGTACCTGGGCGGGTTCCGCGCGTTGCTGGAGCGGCAAATCGCGGAGCTGCGGGCGCTCGACGGACAGCGCGGGTGACCACCGTAGCCGAGGCGGTTCGCGCCATCCGGGGGCAGGGGAAGGCGCGGACCCCGTTCGTTCCCGAGGTCGCCGTGATCCTCGGGACGGGGCTCGGCGCGTTGGCCGACGCCGTACAGGCCGAGGCGCGGATTCCCTACGGCGACATCCCCGGATTCCCGCTCTCGACCGTCGAGACGCACGCCGGCCGGTTGCTCCTCGGCACGCTCGCGGGCCGGCGGGTGGCGCTGATGCAGGGGCGGTTCCACAAGTACGAGGGCTACACCCTCCAGCAGATCGGCTTTCCCGTGCGCGTGCTCAAGGCGCTGGGCGCGCGCACCCTGGTGGTCTCGAACGTCTCGGGGGGTATGCATCCGCTGTGGGCCACCGGAGACTTGGTGCTTCTCTCCGACCACATCAACCTGCTGGGCGACAACCCACTGGTGGGGCCGAACGACGACGCCGAGGGTCCGCGCTTTCCCGACATGTCGGCAGCCTACGACTCGGCGTTGCGGGCGTTGGCCCGCGCCGTCGCCCTCGACCTGAAGATCACGCTGCGTGAGGGTGTCTACGCGGCCGTGGCCGGCCCGAACCTCGAGACGCGCGCCGAGTACCGCATGCTGCGGGCGGTCGGCGCGGACCTCGTCGGGATGAGCACCGTACCCGAGGTGATCGTCGCCGTGCATCAGGGGATGCGCGTGCTGGGCCTCTCCATCATCACCGACATGTGCCTTCCCGACGCGCTCGAGCCCACGTCGGTCGAGCAGATCATCGCCGTCGCACGGGAAGCCGAGCCGCGGCTCGGCGCCGTGGTGCGCGGCGTGCTGGAGCGCCTCGCCTGAAACCGATGAAGCCGCTCCCGATCGACCCGACGCAGCCGGTCGACGCACTCGAGAAGCAGTTGCTCGCGGCGTGGAAGCACGAGCAGTTGTTCGCGCGAGTCAGCGAGGCGACCCGCTACGGCCCGCCCTTCGTGTTCTACGAGGGGCCGCCCACGGCCAACGGCCGCCCGGGGATCCACCACGTCTTCTCGCGCACCATCAAGGATCTGGTGTGCCGCTACCACACGATGCTGGGGCAGGGTGTCACCCGCATCGCCGGGTGGGACACGCACGGCCTGCCCGTCGAGATCGAGGTCGAGAAGCAGCTCAAGATCAACGGCAAGCGCGAGATCGAAGCGTACGGCATCGAGAAGTTCAACCGGCTGTGCCGCGAGAGTGTGTTCACGTACAAAACCGATTGGGAAGCGCTCTCCGACCGGATCGGGTACTGGCTCGACTACGAGCACCCTTACGTCACGTACGCGAACGAGTACATCGAGACGGTGTGGTGGCTGCTCAAGCGGCTGCACGACAAAGCGCTGCTCTACCGCGGCCACAAAGTGCTGCCGTACTGTCCGCGCTGCGGCACGGCGCTGTCGTCGCACGAGCTGGCGCAGGGCTACGAGACCGTACAGACGAACTCGGTCTACGTCACCTTCCCGCTCCAGAGCGATTCCAAACGGCAGCTCGTCGTCTGGACGACGACGCCCTGGACGCTGCTCTCGAACGTCGCCGTGGCCGTGCACCCCGACCTCGAGTACGGGGAGTGGGAGATCGAGGGGGTGCGCTACATCGCCGCAGTCGGGCGCGCCGGCGACGTGCACGTTCACGGGAAGCCCCTGACCCAAGGCGAGCGTGTCGCGGGCTACGCCGGCCGCGACCTGGTCGGGCAGAAGTACGTGCGCCCGCTCGAGGTCGTGCCGCTGCCGCAGGAGGGCCAGCGCGCGGTCGTCGTCGCGGGCACGTTCGTATCGGCGGACGAGGGGACCGGCCTGGTCCACATGGCGCCCGCCTTCGGCGCCGACGACTACGCCGCGGCGCAGCAGTTCGGCCTCGCCTTCGTGAACCCCGTCGCCGCCGACGGGACGTTCCAGGGCACGCGCTGGCCGGAGATCGAAGGAAAACTCGTCACCGACAAGGAGACGAACCGCCTCATCATCGAGCGGCTGAAGGACGATGGGCGCTGGCTCGAGACGCGGCCGTACTCGCACTCCTATCCGTTCTGCTGGCGCTGCGACTCCGCCCTCATCTATTATGCCCGCAGCTCGTGGTTCATCCGCACCACGGCGGTCAAGGTGCGGATGCTCGAAGTGAACCGCGGCGTGGCGTGGCACCCGCCGGAAATGGGCACCGGCCGCTTCGGCGAGTGGCTCGAGAACAACGTGGACTGGGCGCTGTCGCGCGACCGTTACTGGGGCACGCCCCTCAACGTGTGGGAGTGCGATCGCGATCGCGAGCATCGTGAAGTGATCGGCTCCTACGAGGAGCTGGCGCAGCGGTGGGGCCAGCCGCTGCCCGCGGGCTTCGACCCGCACAAGCCGGGAATCGACGGCTACACCTGGCCGTGCCGCCACTGTGCCGGGACGATGCATCGCGTTCCCGAAGTGATCGACGCCTGGTTCGACTCGGGCGCCATGCCGTACGCCCAGTGGCATTACCCCTTCGAGCATCAAGCCGACTTCAAGTCACACTTCCCGGCGGACTTCATCTGCGAGGGAGTGGATCAAACGCGCGGCTGAAGT